>MAAB01028972.1_pt1 | contig 54290 bp, 45 predicted proteins | sample 1115991 | NCBI WGS metagenome assembly MAAB01 (sample SAMN04961124, study PRJNA320927) | seawater metagenome | isolation source: sample BD02T18 sea water enriched with oil for 18 days | place: USA:Gulf of Mexico | collected 2013-07-27 | reverse complement strand
TGCGCTTTAATAGCATCACCATTTTTAAATGGACGGAATAATAAGATTAATACGCCACCAGCGAAGTTAGCCAAACTACCTTGCAACGCCAAACCAATTGCTAAACCAGCAGCACCTAAAATAGCAATAAACGAAGCCGTTTGAATGCCAAGCATAGAAGCAAGAATAATAATTTGAATCGCTTTTAATAACGTACTTAAAATACTTAATAAAAACTGGTGTAAGGTAATCTCAACCTTTTTCTTTTCTAGTCCTTTACCTACTAGGCCAAGCACTCTTTTGATAATAAAATTACCGACGAAATAAAAATTGCAGTCCCATCTCACCAAGCATTTGCATATAATGTTCGATTTTTTCTATATTGATTTCCATGAAAATGATATCCTAAGCCATGTTAAATAATAGTTAATATTAAGGTTAACCTTTAATTTACAATTGTAAGCTTTCTACAAAATGGTGTAAATTATAATCCACTTTATTTTCAGCCTTCAGTACATACTATTACCCGTGTGACATTCAAAATGTTTGAGTATAACAACACCATAAATATTAAACCTAACAAGGAACGTCCTTAATTATGGCAACCCCGCTATCTTTTTTTACTCACAAATTTTTTAAAATATTGTTAGCTTTATACTTGGGCTTATTTTTATGCATTTGGCTGATTTCGTCACCGGTAGCTAAACACTTTATCAACCCAATTTTAGCTGAACACCAATTACAACTGTCAGATGACGCGAGTATTCGGTTTAATCCCTTTTTAATGCGTTTCACCCTAAGTGATATAGACTTATCAAGCACAAAAAGCAAGCAGCAAGAGACTGTGTTTGCCTTGGAAGAATTAACATTACAAGTGGCTTTATGGCAATTAGCATTTGATAAAATTGTCTTGAGTGAATTTTCACTTACCCGAGGTACATTAAAAGTCACTCAGCATGATGATGATCTGATTATTGCCGGCATAAAAATTCCTCCGTCAACGGAAGATACAGAACTTACTGCAGAGCAAGTTAACGACCAAGCAAATGAAGAAACGGTTAATGAACCCAGAACCAGTATTCCTTATCAACTGGTATTACCTAATTTTCTCTTGAGTCAGTTTCATATTGAAATAGAAAGAAACAACCAAAAAGCAAAAAGAAAAACTCATCACATAGAGATTGAACAACTCACATTAAGTCAAATAAAAGCAACCGAAACTAAGCAAGAAGGTAATTTATCATTGATCGTATCCTATTGATAAATTAGCACCGTATGTTGAACAACTTACTGAATTAAAAGGCTCTCTTTCTTTTAATAGTCAACAAACAGTGACCCTTGCTGAACAAGGTATGAATTTTAAAGTACAAAAAGCCAGCTTAAAGTTACAAGATTTATTGTTAGGTTTAGCTGAACAAAATTTTACTCTTCAAACCTTACAACATAATTTTTCTGATGTTGCTGTTCACTTACAAGACAACAAGATTACTCACCTAGCAGGTAATAGTAGTATAAAGCTAACTGATGCTCTGCTTAGCCAAAATGAAAGCAAAGCAATCATTACCGCCTTTAAACAACTTAGTCTAGATGATATCAATTTTGTGTTAGATGATGAGCCCAGTATTGATATTACTGATATAGTAATGGATGACTTACTTTTCTCTAAAAAAGCGACATTAGCTGATGCTGTAGCCGAAAAAGCGATGGATAGAATTAACAAACTTGCTGCGGAAGATGGACTTGATATCGCTGCTGATGCCATTGTGAAGCTGCCGCCAGTGATGCAACTAAAACAATTAACGGTAAACAACTTACACATCCACGAAAAAAGTATTGATATCAATAGTATTATTTTTGACACCTTAGTTGGTGAGATTATTATTAAGGAAAACAAAGATATTGCTAATTTAATTGTTTTGGATGATAAAACAAGCGAACAAAGCTCTGCACAGCCTACTGTTACAGAGGAAGTCGCTGCTATTGAATCAGAAATAAAATCAAAAGAGGCAGAAGCGAACCGTGATGGCTTTGTTTTCAGCTTCAAAGAACTTCGTTTTATTAATGAAAACTCTTTGGCTTTTACTGACTTTAGTGTTGATCCAATCTATCAACGTACTTTATTTCTAGACACCTTAAATGTCGGAGCTTTAAGCAATAGCAAAGAGAAAAAACAGGAGCAAACCCCTTATACCCTTGCGGGTCGTAGTAATAAGTACGCCAACTTCAGCTTATCAGGCTATTTACAACCGTTCTCGGAACTTGCCACTTACCATATTGAGGGGGATTTCAAAGAATTTTCGTTACCTGCTATTTCTTCATACCTGAAAGCTTCAACAGGTATTGAAGTGAAAACAGGCCAACTAAATACCGCTTTAGATTTAAGCCTTACTGGTGATGAAGTTGAGGGGAATATTATCGTACTGCTACAAGCGCTAGAAACAAGTTTAGTTGATAGTGATGAGGCGGGTAACCTAATTGATCAAGGTGCATTACCATTAAATATGGCAATGGGCATGCTAAAAGATGGTGATGGTAATGTAGAGCTCGATGTCCCGCTAAGTGGCTCTATCTCAGATCCAAAATTTGGTTTAAGTAGTATTGTTACCTTGATTACCAAAAAAGCTATTATGTCTGCGACACAAGATTATTTAATGACCACTTTTGTCCCTTATGCCAACATAGTATCTATTGCAATAACTGCTGGTGAATTCGCCTTAAAGTTACGCTTTGATGATTTAGAATATCAAGTTAAGCAAATTGAGCCTGATAATAGCCAAAGCGCCTACTTAAAAGACTTCATTGCCTTAATGCAAGACAAAGAAGATACCCGTATAACAATTTGTGCTATCAGCACACCAGCAGATATAGGCCTAAAAGCCGGTATTTCTGTAGAAAACAAAGCAGATATTAAGAAATTACTCGACCTTGGCGAGCAACGTGAGCATGCTTTTAAAGACCATTTAATTGAACAAGGTAAAATTGATTCATCACGTATTTTATTCTGTAAGCCTCAAATAGACAGCGATGAAGGCGCAATACCACGTATTGGAATATCCGTCTAAATTATGGCTATCAATAATAGTTCAATGTAGTAATATCAATTAGTTAAAATATAAGGAGATTTAAAATGAAAGGATTTACTAAGTTTTTCATAGCGCTATTGTTGCCATTACTTTTAACTAGTAATGCTTCAATTGCAGCGCAAGTAGCAACAACTGACAAAGAGAAAATAACAAATCAGCACGGTAAATTAGTCTGGGCTGACCTTTACACCGGAGATGTTGAGGCTTCACTTAAGTTTTATCACGACACTTTTGGCTGGACAGTTAAAGAATTCGCTAAAGAGCAGGCAAAATATCATTTACTGTACGATAATGGTCAAGCCATTGCTGGCGTACTTGCTCGTGATTCAAAGCGTAATAAAACAGATAATGCCTTATGGGTTGGTAGTATAGATACTGATAATGTCTCTAGCAGAAGTGAATTAGCGGCTAAAAACAATGCCACTATAATATTGGCACCTCATGATTTTACCCTTTATGGTAAAAGATCGGTATTAGCTGATCCACAGGGCGGCGTTATTGCACTGCTTGAGTTGGACCTGATCAACAAAAACCATAAAAAAATAAGTAATAAATGGGATTGGGCTCAGTTATTTAGCACTAATACCAAGCAAGCCGCTTTATTTTATCAAGACACTTTTGGTTACAGCTTAGAACCCATTAATGCCAAAAAAGATAGCTTCTTTTTAATTCAGGCAGAAATGATTCAAGCAAGCATTGTAAAACTACCTGAAACATTTGAGCAAAGAGATCGTTGGGTCAACTTTATTGAAGTTAACAAGCTCAACACTGTACTATCAAAAGCGACAGCCAATGGCGCAACGGTTATTTATCACCCAAAAAACAGAGGTTTAGCCATTATTGCTGATCCTAATGGCGCATTACTTGGTTTAACACAGCAGGAGAGTGAATAATGAAACAACTTAAGACCTTATTACTCATATCTACTGTCGTTATTGTTACCTCCTTTTTGACCGCGTGTGAAAATACCCATGTAAGTGGCTCAATGAGCTATGGTATGGGATATGGCGCGGGTTATCCAATGTACTATGGCAATGGTTATCATCGTCATACTAACGTTGTTGTTGTTAAGCCATCTAGAAATAACCGCTCTCGACCTAGCCGATCCAAGAGACGTTAGTCTAGACAGGTTATTTTATCTATTGTTACGCATAATTGAAGAGAATTACTTTTGAAAATAATGACTCGCCAAGATAATTTTATTTATCTCACTTTTGCTTTAATTTTATTATTACTTGGTACGTCGTTAGCTCAGCAGTTTTTTGAAGGTTCCGTGCAACGCTTAGTGCAGTCTGCCACCATAGTGACGTTATTAGTTGCTGTTTGGGGAGTTGATTCAAAAGATTTCGTTCTGCGTAAAACCTTTATTTTTCCCATCGCTATTTTATTCTTTTCTTTTTTTGGTGCTTGGCTTGATGATGCTGGCTTTGACCAAGTTTATTTACTGTTGCTATTAAGTTTCTTTATCTCAAGTGCTCTACGCACGGCTAAACAAGTATTATTTACTGGTGATATTGATGGTAATAAAATTTTAGGGGCTATTTGTTTGTATTTATTAATGGGGCTAATTTGGGCGGTACTATACACCTTGGTACAACTGACTTTTCCTGGTTCATTTACTAACATAAGCAGTAACAATGAATGGTTTAGTTTATTCCCTGACTTTATCTATTTTTCCTTTGTTACTATCACGACGTTAGGTTTTGGCGATATTTCGCCTGTTTTACCTATTTCAAGATTTTTAGTTTATTTTGAAGCAATAGTTGGGCAGTTTTACTTAGCGATATTAGTGGCGAGTTTAGTGGGTTCACATATGAGTAATTTCGGAGCAAACAATAATTCACCTCAACAAAAGTCACCTCAACATAAGTCACCTAAAAATAGCTCAGCTAAAACGAGTTCATCTAACAAGAATTTATTCAACAATGCTCCTAGTGACAAATCCACCAAGCAAACATAATAATAAGTAATTAACGTAAGGAAACTACCATGAAAAACCAACAAGAGTTAACCAGTGATCAGGCATTTAACCGCCGAGTTATTGATATCGCCATTAAGCTTGCTGCCATGGCGATGATCATTCTATGGTGTTTTTCTATTATTAAACCATTTATCTTAATTACCATTTGGGCTGCTATTTTAGCTGTCGCTTTATATCCTTTACACGAAAAGCTCACTGCAACACTTAAAGGTAATAAAAAACTCGCTTCAACCATTGTTGCCATTGTTGGGATATCAATTATCGCTATCCCATCAATTAACCTATCTGCTTCTGCTATTGATTCTGCTCAACATGTCTATACGGGGATTGAAGAAGGCACTTTAAAAATTCCAGCTGCTGATGAAAGCATTAAAGAATGGCCACTCGTGGGTGAGAAACTTTTCAACTTTTGGCAAGATGCTTCTCAAGATATTCAAAAAGTTGCAGGCCAATATCCTGAACAACTAAAATCTATTTCAAGCACTTTATTGTCAGCTGTAGCAGGTATTGGTGGCGGTATATTACAGTTTATTGTTTCGTTGATTATTGCGGTAGTGTTTATGGCAAAATCAGCCCCATTACATCAAGGTCTGAGTAAGTTGATGCGTCGCTTGATGAATGACTTTGGCGACAGAACAATTAGTACCACTATTGCTACTATTCGTAGTGTTGCTACTGGCGTACTTGGCGTTGCAGTTATTCAATCACTAATATCTGGTGTTGGTTTAATGATTGCTGATATTCCTGGCGCTGGTATCTGGGCAATTGCCGTGCTTATTTTAGCTATTGCACAATTACCGCCCATTCTAATTTTAGGGCCTATTGCAGCGTATTATTTCTCTGTAGCAGACACCACACCAGCCATCGCCTTTTTAATCTTTAGCATTATTGTTAGCGCTAGTGACGCTTTCTTAAAACCACTATTTTTAGGACGTGGTATGAGCATCCCAATGTTAGTTATTTTACTCGGCGCTATTGGCGGTATGCTACTTTCAGGTATTATTGGTTTGTTTGTCGGCGCGGTAGTATTAGCGTTAGGTTATGAATTAATGATGGATTGGTTAAGCCATACGCCAGCGAGTAAAGAAATAAAGAGTGAGGTTGAGCAGAGCGAGTCTTAAGCTTAATATCTCTACGGCTCACCTTGAGCAATGACGTAGTTAATCGCATAAAAAAAGCGGTATAACCAGTAAGGGTTAGGCCGCTTTTTTGTGTCTGTTTATTTATAAATAAAGTCAAACGAAGCTAACTTATACCAATCGGATTAATCCAAGAAGGTTAATTTTTCAGGGTTACAGGTAACTTACCTCGTGCCATATTTTTAGTAAAAATAACCGCCATACTGGCATTAAATCCTGGGCTTATACTCTGCTTTTTTTCACTCTCATAAATTCTATCGTCAAAATTTAACAACACAGTATCGGCCAGTTCACTGTACTCATTTATTAAAAATGGTGAGCCCTTAGCAATAAGAATTGAGGGTGTTCCTAGTTTTCCGGCTAGTGTTAATTGCTGTTTTAATAACGTTGCATAGGTCAGTTTTTCCTGTTGCTGAGCAGCACTACCATAGCTTGGCGTTAAATCGTCCATTCCGCCTAAATCAACTAAACTCGCCGTTTTAATATCGACAGTAGCAATAACCACATCTGCTTCACTTAGCAGCGACCTCATTTGCTTATCAGTCTCGGCTGTATCAGCAAGAAAGTGGCTAATAGTGATATTTTTAACTTCACTTGCTGGCAATATTGTTGCTAAGACGCTATTTGCCGCATAGGTTAACGCGACTAGTTCTTGTTGGTTTGCAACGACAAAATGCAATCGTTTGATGCCAGCAATATTAAGAGGTAACAGCTGATTATTTTTCAATAATGTTATGGCAGCATTGGCAAGCGCTTGCTCTGTAATAATATGATTTTCATTGGCAATAACAGTGTTAGCCAATAGCAATTGCTGCGCTACTGATTCTTTGGACACTTCAACATATTGCTTCTTATAACGGTTTAATCTCACAACAGATTGCTCAAATTCAGTTAACTGATATTCATTGTGCTCAATACGCGTTGCTAAGACCTTAGCGACTTTTTTAATAAAGTTATAAAACTTGTCTATATCCTCTGGTGTTCTCACCTTAAATGACATCACCGCAAGATCGGCACCCGCAACAAAGGTTTCAACGACAGCCTCAACATCAGTAAAAAAATGAGTAATACCCGCCATATCAAGGGCATCTGTAGCAATAATGCCATCAAATCCCATTTTTTCTCTTAACAATTTCGTTAAAATTTTGCGAGACATAGTAGCGGGACGAATTAGTTTTTCACCACTTTTACTGACAAATAAACTATTATCAAGGGCTGGATACTGAATATGTGCCGTCATTATCATGGCTGGATTAGCGTGTTCAATAGCCCAAGCAAAAGGGGCAAGATCAACCTTATCTATAGTCGCTCGATCATGGTTAACTCGGGGCAAACCTAAATGACTATCAACGTGCGTATCACCATGACCAGGAAAGTGCTTCAACGTGGCCATCACACCTTGCGCTTGAATGGCTGTTACCGCGCTAGCACCAAGCTCTGCTACCTGGCTAGCTGACTCACCAAAAGATCGTGTATTAATCACGGGGTTATCAACATTGGTATTTACATCAACTACAGGGGCATAGTTATTATTGATACCTAAGGCTTTTAGCTCTTTTGCAATAACCATATTAACTTGCGCAGCAAAGTGAGTGCCATGTTGAAGATAGCTAGCTCCGATGGCCATATTCCCCGCAAAGCCAGTCATTTTAGCAAAACGAGCCACTCGGCCGCCCTCTTGATCCATTGAGATAATCAAGGGTTTGCCTTGCACTGATTTTACTGCTGCTTGTTGAATATCATCGGTTAACTTAACCACTTGTGCTATCTCTTGCACATTTTCAGCAAACAAGACGATACCACCAACATTACTGGCGCTAATCATCTGTGCAAGCTCTTTGGGTAGTTCAGTCACTGCTTGTCGGCAATGTTTTGACGTTGGCACACTGGCCTTGCCATTTATATCCGGACAAAAGTATCGAATATCGAGAGACATTCTTTGGGCGATTTTTCGCTCAAATTGAGTAAATGCTGAAGTGCTCGTGGTCTTATTGGTCATATTTTTTTCTGTTGCCTGACTTTGACAAGCGCTAAGCGCAATGGAAACTATCATTATTAGCGCGCTTGGCACTCGGTAAATTCGCTTATTACTCAATAAAATACTCGGCAAGTAACTCGGTATAGAAATAGGTACATTATTTGGTAAATAGTCCATTAAAGACAGAGCCTACTTACTAAAAGCGAGAACATATTTTACCAGCTTATTGATACCTACTGCCGCTTCACTGATCGATTCAGCCAGCATATAGGCTGGTGTTGTCACTATTTTATGTGCTTCATCAACGACTACATCAGCAACATCACAATCGATATGAATTAAACCTTTGGCAGCAATTAATTTAGCAGTCGCATTATCTTTGCCAATAGTTCCTTTCACGCCTGCTGGATAAATCAGCGGTAGTAAAGCAGGCGCTATACACATAAAACCTGCTGGCTTTTCTACCTTAGCAAAAGCTTTAGCTGCGGTTAATACTTGCTCGTTAACACTATAGTTATCATTGTCTAAAGCAAAGCTACTTAAATTCTTTGCCGCGCCAAAACCACCAACAAAGATGATGGCATCAAACTCTTTTTCATTCAGTTCTATCAAATCTTCTACATCGCCACGACCAATGCGCGCCGCTTCAACCAATACATTACGGCTTTCATCTTCGCTCACTTCACCCGTAAGGTGATTAATAACATGGTGCTGAGCTATATTTGGCGCAAAACAACGATAAGTGGCGCCCTGCTGGGCTATCGCTAATAAGGTAATGACTGCTTCTTGAATTTCACTGCCATCATAAACACCACAACCACTAAGAATAACCGCTATATTTTTCATTTTTAATCCTTTCTTTCTAGCTATTTTTTATTGCTAAACCATACCATTAGCTGACAGCATAATACTACCAACACAGCAAAGAACATTAACAAGGCAAACGGCTTAGCGCTGCCATCATAAAAGAACGCTAAAATAGGCCCCGCAAGCGCGCCAATTCCCCAGCGAAGGGTACCAATAACCGCCGTTACTGTTCCTGAATGCGCGGGGAATTTAGTTAGAATTAAGGCATCGCTATTTACCGCTATCATGGAAATACTGCCCATTAGCGGAAAAATAGCCACCACCGTATAGATTAACGATAATTCAAATACATTCACCAGCATCAATGCTGTTGCAGCCATTGTTGCTAGGGTTAAGCCAAACCGTAACATTGCCCTTGAACCTTTACGTACTACAAAACGGGTATTGGTAAAATGTGCCGTCATTAACGCTAAAATATTTAAAGCAAACAACAAGCTAAAAGTATATTCTGACACATCAAAAATAGTTAAATAGACAAAAGGAATCGCGGTAATGTAAGCGAAAAAAGCCAATGAGATCATCATTGATGAAATGATATCTAGTCGGGCTTCCGCATTGCTCAGCACAATTTTGTAGCGCTGTATAAAGCTCATCTCTGTTTTTTTAACAGCGGGCCCTTTTGGCAAAACCACATCACTCGAATTTGGTAGATAATAACTCACCAGCAACAGTACAATGAGACTGTAAGCAGCTAATACATAAAAGATAAGTTGCCAACTGTGTGCCAATAACAACACACTGCCTATGCTCGGCGCTATCATAGGTGCTAACATCATGATCATGCTGACATATGATAGCCCTTTCGCGGTATCCTTACCGTAATACTCACGCACTGCACCCGGAACAACGACTGTTGCGGCACTGCTGACAAAAGCTTGAAAGAATCTAACGGTAAGAAATTGTTCTATATTACTCACAAAAGGTAATAGTAGACTGGCGATAAAAAATCCGCCGATACCCAGCAGAACAAGGGTTCGACGCGGGTGTTTATCTGCCATAGGACCAAACAATATTAAACCAAGCGCATAACCCAATAAATAAATGCTTAAGCTATTTTGCACCATGCTCATGGGTGTATTTAAATACTCAGCTAGCGTAGGCATAGCGGGTAAATACATATCTACCGCTAAAGGGGAAACGGCTAATATTGAAGCTAATAGGGGTAATAATAACTTCAAAGGTACTTTAAGCTGCGCTGATGCTTCCGCCATATCACCATGCTTTATTGCTATATCAGTGTTTAGTACATTCTTACTTTGCTTGGCATTATCTGGCGCTGTCATTGTTTTTCCATCAGCTGTGCTGTTTTTTGTTTGCTCGTGAATTCGTACACTAATTTACCTAATACCTTAATGGCCATTTCAACATTTTCCCCCCATTGCACGCCATAACTTACCCGCATGTAATTTTGATACTTTCCTGACGGAGAAAATATTGCCCCTGGAGTAAAACTTACTCCTTGCGCCAATGCTTGTTGAAAAAACTCACCCGTTTTAACATGTGATTGACAACGTAACCAAAGCACACTGCCCCCTTGGGGTTTTGAAATGCACACTTCTTTAGGAAAGTGTTCAGCAATTAACGCCCGCATACGCTCACAGTTATATGCAAGGGTTTTACGCAAGACACAAAGGTGACGATCATAATCGCCACTTAGTAAGTACTCATTCAATGTCCATTGTTGCAACATAGATGTTGAACTTGATTGTGCTCTTTTTATTCGTTTCGCCTGCTCTTCAAACTTACCAGGCAATAGCCAACCAATGCGATAGCCTGGTGCCGCTGTTTTGGAAAATGAAGAACACGTCATCACCAGTCCTTTTTCAGAATACAACTGCGCAGGTTTTGGTTTGTTATCGGTAAAGTATATTTCGCTATAAACCTCATCTTCAATTAATGGAATATCATGTTGCTCTAATAGCGAAACCATCGCTTGGCGTTGTTCATCAGTTTTCATTGAACCTAACGGATTGTTTATCGCCGTTGAAAATAAACAGGCAGTAATGTCATGCTGATTAATAGCCTCGGCTAAATCTTCGACACAAACACCGTCTTCTGTACAGGTATAAACTTCAAGTGCTTTCATACCTAATGTTTCAATCAATTCGATCATGCCAAAAAAGCACGGCGATTCAATCGCAATAATATCACCGCGGTTGGCGACACATTGCAGCGCAATGGAGAGTGCTTCTTGCGCGCCATTGGTGATGACAATGTCGTCTGGATTTGTCTCAACACCTTGGTCTTGATAGCGAAATGCCAGTTGCATGCGTAATTTGGCATCGCCAGTTACTGGGCCATAGCTTACCGCCTTTTCTGATACTTTACTTAAGACTGAGCGCATCAGTCTGGCAAGGGTTTTATCGGGCGGATGTGCTTGAATAGGATTTGAGATCCCCAAGGCTACAGTATTAGGTAAATGCACCGCCGCATGAACTTGTTCAATCATACTGCGACCTTGCACTTCCACAGGATCACACTGCGCCCACTTTGCAGGTCTTGGCTTAAGCGTGCGTGCTTGCATTGCCTGCAAGTAGTAACCTGATTGTGGCTTTGCACAGACTTGTCCTTGTCGCTCTAATTCAATATAAGCCTGCTTAACCGTTGGTACACTTATATCAAACTGGCTACTTAGTTTACGTAAACTAGGTAGCTTATCCCCTGGGTGTAACGCACCTATTTTTTTTTGGTGTTCAATAAAATCAATTACTTGTTGATACAAATATGCCGAAGAACTTTTATCTAATAATTTCATTTTTATGGCCTTTCTACCAACAACAACTGTATAGGTTACATTTTCATATTTTTGTATATGTTATTAAATCAAAATATCATTACAATGTCACGCTTATCCTCTTAACCCCTTCCGCATAAAGAAGTGACTACTTTTTTATACGGATTAGAATAAGTCCTACTTATGGAGTGGCAAAGTTAATGAACAATACTCTTTTATACCTAATTACCGTCCTAATCTGGGGATCAACTTGGATAGCTATTAATTACCAATTAGGTGATGTCGCGGCTGAAGTATCTCTTGTTTATCGATTTGGATTAGCTGCTTTATGCATGTTCGCTTACTGTCGCTTCAAGAAATTACCGTTGGAGTTTTCCGCCAAACAACATGTGCAACTCTTTGCTTTTGGTTTAACTCTGTTCGGCTTTAATTATTATTTACTTTATAACGCACAGGCCCATATTAATTCAGCATTAACCAGTATTGCTTTCTCCACGTTGATGATGGTGAATATTCTCAATGCACGTGTTTGGTTTAAAACTCGCATTTCAAGCCAAGTTTATTACGGTGGCGCACTTGGCTTAATGGGTATTGTTACCTTGTTTTGGCCACAAATAAGTAATGTGCATTTTGGTGACAGTACTTTACTGGGCTTAGGTTTGTGTCTAATTGGCGTATTCTTCGCGTCTACCGGCAACATGATATCTATCAAAAATCAGCACGACAAAATGCCCGTACTACCCGCCACGGCTTGGGGCATGATGTACGGCAGCCTATTTATGTTCGTTGTTGCGATTGTTCAGGGGCAAACTTTTAACTTTTCTTATACCTTTGAGTACATCAGCTCATTGTTGTATTTATCAATATTCGGTTCTGTTATTGCTTTTGGTTGTTATTTAACCTTATTAGCTCGTATCGGTGCACATAAGGCCTCTTACGCCACGATTATGTTTCCCGCAGTCGCTGTGGTTATCTCAAGCTTTTTCGAAGGTTTTATCTGGGATAGTTATACATTTATTGGCTTAAGTTTGATGTTAGCAGGTAACTTAGTAGTACTCGCCAAACCAGGTATGCTAAAACGTTTCAACTCTACGAGTTTAAAACAGGTGAACTGTAGTGATGCAAAATAAATTTGCTTAAATTAATCGCGTTAGCCATGTTAAAGCAAAGCACAAACTTGCTATAATAATGACAGACTAAACTAATTCAAACTTAGCCAACCAACTTTAAAGTAATTTAGGTAACCTAATGCAACGACTAGCCCCAGCTTTACGTCAAGACAATGTACCTCTTGATTTAATTTCATTAATAAAAACTATTTTAGCGGCCACGAAAGAGATTTCGTTTCGTGTTAGCCAAGGCCACTTAGGTGACGTGATGGGCTCAACCCTTGATGAAAACATTCAAGGCGAAGTTCAGAAACAATTAGATGTGGTTGCCAATGAGTTATTCAAAGATATTTTACTTGAGTCTGGTTTCGTTAAAGCTATTTCATCAGAAGAAGAAGATCACTCAGTTGCTGGTGATGAAAATGGAAAATATATTGTTTCTTTTGATCCCCTCGATGGTAGCTCAAACATAGACATCAATTCATTGATTGGTACTATTTTTTCTATTCATGAAGCGCCTAAAGATATTGCTGCTGGTGATGATGACATGTTCAAGCAAGCCGGTGACAAGCAAGTATGTGCTGGTTATGTGCTTTATGGTCCATCAACTATGTTAGTGATGACTACAGGCAGCGGTACGCACTTTTATGTATTAGATAGAACTCATGGCGGTTACCTTTTGGTAGAGCGCAATGTACAAGTCCCTACCGATACGCAAGAGTTTGCCATCAATATGTCTAACCAGCGCTTTTGGCAAGCACCTATGCAAAATTACATTGGTGATTTACTTGCCGGTGATACTGGCCCACGCGAGAAAAACTTTAATATGCGTTGGATAGCTGCCATGGTAGGTGATATTCATCGTGTTTTATGTCGTGGTGGTATTTTCACTTACCCTGCCGATAGCAGAAAGCCTGAGCAACCATACAAACTACGTTTAATGTATGAAGCTAACCCAATGGCATTTTTACTTGAGCAAGCGGGTGGTTTAGCCATGACCAGTGAAGGTCGTATTATGGATATAGAACCAGATAGCATCCATCAACGTGTTGAAGTTATTATGGGCTCTAAGAATGAAGTTGAGAAATGCTTAAGCTACTATAAGTAAGGTTTACAGAGAAATAAGATTAATAAAAAAGGCTTATTGTTTTAAACAATAAGCCTTTTTTATATTTATTAGCCAAGCTCAGTTTAGTATGTTCTTGAAAAGCTATAACTGAAACGCTTTTCCATTAACAGTTAGTTGACTTTGGACATATTTGGCTTCAACAGTAATTTCATTATCTTGGCGGGTTAAGTAACCTTGTTTAACAAAGTTATCCACCATAGAAGCCATACCTAATTTACTTAGGAATGCCATAGGTACTTTACCTTTAGCATCGGCTTCTAAAGCCTTAATTAAGGCCATTGAATTCAAATTAGCACTATCAAATAAATATTTATTGATAGTAAAATTAAATTCACTCGCGATCTTCCCTTCATCAGTAACAACACTTAGATCTGTTATTTTCAAATTGGGATCTTTGGCGAGGATTTTTTCTGCAACTGTTGATAGCGCTTTTAGGCTTTCTTCAGAGTCATATTCACCTGAAGCATTAACGGACAAGTTAGCCATAGCCGTATTTAACTCTTGCAAAGCATGGACGTCAATATTAGCTAACAGTATCGCTACGTTCGGCTCTTTAAAATATTGTCCTGAAGCGCTAATTTCTTTCGCTTGATAGTTTAACGCAAGCGCTAATAAATCATTTTCTAATGAAACCTCACTAGTTAAAACGGCTCCATCTAGAGAAAAAACTTTACTGTTATCGTTATAAACATTAATCCCTGCAACTGTAAAAGTGGCATCGCCTGTTAGGATTGCCGTTCCTGCAAGATAATCACCGCTAACAACTTTTTGCTTAGTAGACATATCGACAGCGCCAATGACCAGGCGTTCATCCTGTCCTTTAACATCAAGACCTTCCCAAGAAAAATCGCCAATGATATGCTCATTATTAATTAAGGTAAATTGGGCTGAAGATGGCTCAGAGACAATTACGCTATCAACATCTTGATAAGTTATTTTATCAGTATCAATGAAGGTGGTAACTTCTTTACTAAAGCTCAGTAATGCACCGACATGCAGTTTTTCGTTAATAATATCAACTATGCTTTCATCTAGTTCAAGCGCTGAGAACTTGAATTTTACCGCTGAATAGCCTAAGCCCAAATGCCAATTTTTCTCTGTAATGATTACAGGGCCAAAAGAGATATTTTCTTCTACGATAATAGTCACCTCATTGATGCTATTATCTTCTAAGGCTATTTTCATTTCTGACACGACATCAGCGCCGAACCAACCACTGCTATATTGACTGGTTGTTAAGGTGATGCCATCCGTTTCATTAAGTGTTGCAAGTACTCGTTGACGTTCTGTTTCAACCATAGAGCCAATAAATTTTGGCGCAATTAGCAAACTAACTAAGATTAAAACTATAGCGATATATATTTTGTTCATTTTTTAAATTCCCTTTTAAAATAACTTTTAAGTTCAATTCTCCATTATCAAATTGAACGTTGGCGTACCATTTCAAACAAACAGATGCCAGTTGCCACTGATACATTCAAACTCGAAACACTACCTGCCATCGGTAGCTTCACTAGTTGATCACAGTTTTCACGGGTTAATCGGCGCATGCCTTTACCTTCGGCGCCCATAACAAGTGCCATAGGTCCAGAAAGTTTTACATCATACAAACAAGTATCTGTCTCTCCTGCTGTACCAACAATCCATACACCTTGCTTTTGAAGCTGCTTCATCGTTCTTGATAAATTAGTTACTTGTACTAAAGGCACGCTTTCAACTGCCCCTACAGCAACTTTGCGAACGGTAGGCGTAATTTGTGCGGCATTATCTTTTGGTACGATAATAGCTTGTACGCCTGCAGCATCAGCATTACGCAAACAAGCACCTAGATTATGTGGGTCAGTGACACCATCTAAAATAAGAAAAAATGGTGCGATTGATTTTTTTTCTGCAGCGAGGATTATGTCGTCTAAGTCATTTTCTGTATAATTTTTACCCGGTCTTACACGTGCAACTACACCTTGGTGTTGCTCTCCTTCACTTTTTTCGTCAAGCACTTTACGACTTGCTAATTGCGTACCGATACCGTATTTTCGTGATAAATTAATGATTGGCATCATGCGATCATCTTCACGACCTTTTAATAGCCATATTTCAATAAAACGCTCGGGTGCTACGTTAATTAAGGCATTAACTGCATGAATACCAAAAACTAACTCTTCATTTTTTGCCATGATCTTTCTCTGTCTCTAAATTAATAACCTGAGTGATAAGGATTTACTCTTTTGTCGCGCTTTTACGGGCATTTTTTCCTGGGCGTTTTTTACGTGCGCTGCGTTTTTTTGCTTTACTCTTTTCTTTTGGTTTGTCTTTGGACTTGTCTTTTTTGGCTTTAGGTTTTTTACTTGAGTTAGCGTTAGGCTTTGCTTCTATCGTTTTTTTGCTTGAACGCCTAGCTTTATCTGTACCTTTCCCTTTAGTCTTGCCTTGGCTTTCTTCCGCCTCAGAGCCTTCAAGTCGTAGGTCTATTTTCTTTTCATCGAGGTTAACTGCTGCAACTTGAACCCGAATTTCATCACCAACACGGTACTTTTTGCCACTATTTTCACCGGTCAGACACATACGTACGTCATCAAAATGATAAAAATCACGACCAAGAGAAGTGATATGTACTAAACCTTCAATATGTAAATCTTGTAAGCGAACAAACAGTCCAAAGTTAGTAACCGTTGAAATAACGCCGGTAAAATTATCACCTACATGATCTTGCATAAATTCACATTTGAGCCAATCAGCCACATCACGCGTTGCTTCATCGGCGCGTCTCTCTGTCATAGAACAATGTTCGCCTAGCTCAATAACTTCCTCTATGGAATATTCATAATTGCCTTCATTGGCATCACTTTTAGCTTCTTTCTCTAAAATAGCTTTGATCACTCGATGTACCACTAGATCAGGATAGCGACGAATAGGTGAAGTAAAATGACTGTACGATGGTAGCGCTAAACCAAAGTGCCCTTCATTATCACTTTGATAAACAGCTTGACGCATTGAGCGTAACAACATGGTTTGAATAAGCTCTTGATCTGGACGACCAGCGACTTTAGCTAAGATATCACCGTAGTCTCTTGGCTCTGGAGACTCTTTTGAAGGCAGTGATAATCCAAGTTCATTTAAATAGGTGACAAAGTTGCGGTACTTATCTTCACTAGGCTTATCGTGAACACGGAACAAGCCTGGTTTTTCATGTTTTTCAATAAATTTGGCCGTCGCAACATTGGCCAAAATCATACATTCTTCAATAATTTTATGAGCATCATTACGAATTAATGGCACAACACCGGAAATTTTCTTGTTTTCATTAAAAAGAAAAATAGACTCTTGTGTCTCAAAGGCAATAGCACCACGTTTAAGGCGAGCATCTGTTAGCGCGTGATACATTTTTTCAAGATTTTTTAAGTCTGGTACCAAAGGTTGGTATTCTTGACAAAGCGCTTCATCGCCATCGAGAATCGCAGCAACTTTGGTGTAAGTAAAGCGGGCATGAGAACGCATTACTGCAGGATAAAATTTACTGCCTGATAGTTTTCCGGTAGCGCTAACGGTCATTTCACAGACCATACATAAGCGATCTACGTCGGGGTTTAGTGAACATAAGCCATTAGAAAGTTTTTCTGGCAACATAGGGATAACTTGGCTAGGAAAATAGACCGAGTTACCACGTGATATAGCTTCATCATCTAATGCTGTGCCGTGCTGAACGTAATAACTCACATCTGCAATTGCAACCCATAAACGCCAACCACCTGATTTTTTCGGCTCACAATAGACTGCATCATCAAAATCTCTAGCATCATCGCCATCGATAGTAACGAGTGGTAGATCACGTAAGTCTTTGCGTGGCAGTTTAGATGACTCTTCAACTTCATCAGCAATACCAGCCACTTCAGCTTGTACGGTATGCGAAAATTCATGGGGTAAATCATGCGCGCGTAAGGCTATTTCTATTTCCATTCCAGGGGCAAGGTGATCCCCTAAAACCTCAATAACTTTACCAATAGCATGAGAGCGTCTAGTGGGTCTTTGTACTAGTTCAACCACTACCATTTGTCCGTGTCTAGCACCCATTTTTGTTTGTGGATCAATCAACACTTCTTGTTTGATTTTGCTGTCTTCTGACACAACAGAGCACACATGATGATCAATATATAATCGACCAACAATAGGGGCTTTTCTTGGTTCTATAACTTCAAGTATTTTGACTTCTTTACGTCCCTTACGATCGGTACGGTCAACCAAAATTGCTTGCACAATATCGCCATGAAAGACACGCTGCATCTCATGAGAGGAAATATAAAAGTCTTTACCTCTTTTATCGGTAATAGATGAATCATCAGGAGAAAAGAAACCAAAACCGTCACGATGACCAATAACTTTGCCGGTCAGCAGGCTATTTTTTTCCGGCAATGCGTATTGTTTGAATTTATTAAAGATCAACTGACCACTGTTTTCCATCGCACGTAAACGTCGCTTCAAACCAATAAGTTGATACTCTTCATCATACTTTAGTGTTTTAACTAAGCTATTGAAACTTGGAGGCGGCGAGCATTTTTCAATAATTGATAGCAATAATTCGCGTGATGCGACTGGCTTTTCATATTTTTTGGCTTCGCGTTTAGCATGTGGATCGTTATAGGTCACTACAATGGGTCAATATTTAAGGATAACTGCTTGCCAGTATACCATAAAGTTATTATGGCAAGTCTATTAAGTTGGTCCTTACTGAGAGCTTTGAGTTAATTTGTATAACTGGTTCTTTTCGCTTGCTCTATTACTTTACTGGGCATTTTACTGGCAAGATCTGACAGTAAGTTACTGATTTTTTTGTGTGTTACTTTATCATCAGTCAAAGAATGGTGTAATTGAGAATATAGCGCGGGGTAGTCTAACGGGCTACCGTAGCCTTGCTCGTATATATCAGCAAGTCGCATTTGTGCAGCTAAGTTATTTGAACTTGCCGCTGTTTTTAAATAAACAATGGCGCGGTCAATATCTACCTGCATAAATTTACCCATATGATAATAACGTCCTAACTGTTCTAAACCTTCTGCTAAACCCTGATCAGCGGCTAAATGCATATAATGTAGCCCTAGCGGAATGTCTTTTTTAATACAAACACCATAAGCCAACATATCACCCCATAAAAATTGATATGAGGGCATATTCGCTTTATTGGCACGTGCTTCAATATCTTGTACTAATTGGCATTCATCAAGCACTACTTGACTTAAATGTTTGTTGTCTTTAATTAAATCAAGCAATTGATTATCGGTATAAATCTGCACTGCTTGCAAGTTTTTCTTCATAGCGAATGCTGAATAACTGGCAAACAAAAACATAACAGAGATAATAAACAAAAATAATATACGCATAAAAATCCTAACTAGGCTAAATCAGCTGACTTCTCTGTATCGGCAAGCAAGCTGCATCTATGAAATTTATTTAAATAATATAACCATAGTAAAGCAATTTTGGCGCCAACATAGTATTTTGAGACTATTATCACTATTATTTAGCGTATAGTAAGGGACTCACTAACATTATCAATTTGCGGATAGCGTATTTCGGTGAGTTTTAAAAATAATAACTCCTCCATAATTTATTAAGAACGGCGATTGATATGCTAATTGAAAAAGAGCTTTCTGAGTTAACCGTAGGCCATTATGTGGTCAAGATTATTCAGCAAGAGGGCTGCTTTTCGTTAACTGCCGCTGGACACATCAAAAGCAAAGCAGTTATTAATCGTCTCAAAAGCAAAAATGTTTATCGTGTTCTAATTGATGATAGCAAAACATTACTGCCTAGTAACATCGAAGAAATCGTCAATTCAGACAACAACTCCATTGTTAATAATAAAAACCTTAAGCACGCAAAAGCAATTTTCGATCAGTCTAAGTCTATTCAAAAGAAGTTATTTCATGATGCACTTAGTGGTAGTTGCTTAGACTTATCACCCGTAGTGGAAGTCACTAATAAATCAATCGATGCAATATTTAACAGCCCTGATTCACTTGCCTGTATGTTAAATATTCGAGAGAAAGATGAATACCTTTTAGAGCACTCTGTTGCAGTTTCTGTCTATATCACCCTTTTTTCACGTTATTTAGGCCTCGAGAGACCCATTATCGAGCAGCTATCTATTGGGGCATTCCTTCATGATATTGGTAAAATAAAAATACCTGATGAAATTCTCAACAAACCCGGTAAGTTGACCGATGATGAATTTACCATCATGAAAACTCATGCAAACCACTCCATAGATATCATTAAAGAAACGCCTGGCATTAGCGCGCTTAGTCTTGAAGTGGCAGCCTTACATCATGAGAAGCTCAATGGCAGTGGTTATCCTTTTCAAGTTAAAGAGGAAGACATCAGCCTGTATGGTCGCATGATTGCCATTTGTGATATTTTTGATGCTTTAACAGCTACACGTGTTTATAAAGAAGGCTTTGCCCACGGTAAAGCTTTTGCCATTTTACGAGAATTAGCCAAGCAAGGGCAGCTAGATTCTATATTGGTTGACCAATTTATTAAATGTGTCGGCGTGTTTCCCGTTGGTTCATTAGTGCAATTAAAATCAAATAAATTAGCCTTGGTACAAGTGCGCAATGATAAAGACCCAACTAATCCACATGTCCACTCCTTTTATAGCGTTAAGCTAAACCAGTTCCTCAACAAACAAGAAATTGATCTATCAGGCAGTGAGGATTCCATTGTAAAAGGTGTCAGAGCAGAAGAGTTCGATCTTGATATGAAGCAAATTGTCGAGATGTTGCTGATGGAAGGTTAGACTTTCTAATAAGAGATGATTGCTATATGAGAACGTATAACTCAACGAGAGTAAAATCTCGCCGGGTTATACGTTATCCAAACATTGAAAGTAGCACTAAGTAAATAAATACCTAAGCAGCGCTACTTACTTCTTTAACTTGAATACCTTCTTTTTGCAGAATTATTGTTGCTGTTACCTGTTTATCTTCTTTACGCTTATCCCTTAATACCAATAGACACGGTGTTAATACTAAGGTTAATACCGTAGCAAAAGCTAGGCCGCCAGCGATAGCGGTTGCTAGCTGTGTCCACCACTGTGTTGACGGTGCACCAAAGACAATCGTACGCTCAAAGAAATCTAAGTTGACCTGTAATACCATAGGCAATAAACCCAAAATGGTGGTTATTGTGGTTAACATAACTGGTCGTAAACGCTGCGCACCTGTGCGTAAAATTGCCTCAACCACAGGGTAGCCTTCTTTACGTAAAACATTGTAGGTATCAATCAAGACAATATTGTTATTGACCACAATACCCGCGAGTGAGATAACACCAATTCCACCCATAACGATGCCAAACGGTTTTTGAACTAATAATAGTGCTAAAAATACGCCAACGGTTGAGAATATGACGGCGCTTAAAATTAATAGTGCCTGATAAAAGCTATTGAATTGAGTCACTAAAATCATTGCCATGACAAAAAGAGCGATAGCAAAAGCATTGACTAAAAACGCTTGAGATTCTTGTTGGTCTTCATTTTGTCCCTTCACATCAATATCCACTGACGGGTGTAAACCAAGGCTAGGTAACTGCTCTTGTAAAATAGGTAACTCATTCAATAATTGAGCACCGGCAATTAAGTTCGCCTGCACAGTTACAACTCGCTTTGCATCAACACGGCGAATAGTATCAACTTTAGGTGCTGCTTTGCGTTCGACAAAACTGCCAACGGGCACTAAACCTGAAGATGTTTTTAAACGCAGTGAATCTAGTCGACTTATATTACGTTTTTCCTCTGGAAAACGAACACGAATATCCAATTCATCATCAACATCGTCAGGGCGATATTCACCAAGTTTTAAACCGTTAGTAACCATTTGCACACTTGAGCCAACTAACGCAGCATCAGCGCCATACGTAGCCGCTTTGTTTCGATCAATAATGAGCTGCCATTCTATGCCGGGTTTAGCACCCGTATCTTCTATGTCGGTAAATTTCCCGGATGCTTGCAACGCATCACGTATAATTTTCACCGACTTATCTAGTTCTCCAGGAAAACGCGAGCTCAATTCAAGTTTAAGATCCTTACCACTTTGCGGACCGTTTTCATTTTTTCTCACTTCAATTTCAACGCCGGCTAAATCATCGGTTAGCTCGTGAATATTAGCCACTATGTCATCCGCTGAACGTCTTATCTGCCAATCAACAAAGTTTAATTTAAAGGTACCGATTTGGTTATTGCCACCCGTTCGAGTATATAAGGTTTCTATCTCCTCTAACGGCAAGATACGCGCTTCTATAGAACGCATAATCACGTCTTTTTCTTTTACCGATAAATCGCCATGAGAGCGCACCACCATAGTCGCACTTTGCGGCTCAACCTCAGGGAAAAAGCTCACACCAAGACCTGATGCGCCATAGAGCCACATCACCACAAAAGATATCGCAAAGGTACCTGCAACTATTTTCCAAGGATGTCCAATAGCCATTGTCAGCACACGAATATAACGACCGGTAAAACCCGATAACTGATTGAATTCTCCCGCTTCAGCATGCTCTATTTGTTGCTGTTCTTTACTGCTGACAACGCGAGCCTTACCTAAAACCGCGCCTAAAGTGGGTACAAAAATGAGTGCCATTGCTAAGGAGGCTGATAACACTGCAATGAGGGTAAAAGGTAAGTACTTCATGAACTCACCCATGATACCTGGCCAAAACATCAATGGCGCAAAGGCTGCTAGTGTTGTTGCCGTTGAAGCAATAATCGGCCATGCCATACGGCGAGCGGCTGTGCCATAAGCATCACTTTTACTGTGTCCTTCATTCATTTGCCTGTCGGCAAACTCGGTGACAACAATCGCACCATCTACGAGCATACCCACTGCCATGATCAAGCCAAATAACACGACAATATTTACTGTCATTCCTGCTAAGGCAATGACTAATATTCCGGTTAAAAAGGCTCCTGGAATTGCTAAACCAACCAATAAAGCTGTGCGGCCACCTAAAGCGGCAATAATAACAATAACCACCAATAATACCGCTGAAAAAACATTGTTTTGCAAATCTGTCAGCGTATTTTTAATTTCTATAGATTGATCACCAATATAATCCACTTTGACTTGTTGAGGCCATTTAACGCGACTTTCATTAACAATGTCTTTAACTTTTTCAACCGTTTCAATCAAGTTTTCACCAGAGCGTTTTTTAACTTCAATTGATACAGAGCGATGTCCATTTAATCGAGCAAAGCTAGTAGGATCTTTATACGCACGACGCACTGTTGATACATCTTGAAAGGTAATTACTCGATCGCCATCGACCTTGATAGGCAATTCAAGTAAATCTTGAATATTTTCAAAAACAGAGGGTACCTTGATGGCAAAACGTCCTTTGCCGGTATCCATCGTACCGGCAGGTACTAAGCGATTATTGCGCTCAACAAGATTATAAATGTCAGTTTGGTCAAGCCCATAACTCTCCATTAATAAAGGGTCGACAATGATTTCAACCATATCTTCACGGTCACCACCTATCTCAACTTCTAATACTTCTTGCATGCCTTCGATTTTATCTTTGACGTTCCGCGCTATTGTTATCAAACCTCGCTCAGTAACAGCCCCGGATAATACAACCGTTAGCGCTGCTTCTTGGTTAGCCATGGTAACTTCATTTACCACCGGCTCTTCAGTCTCATTGGGCAATTTAGCTTTGGCTAAAGTCACTTTATCACGCACATCGGCAAGTGCTTCTTTAGGATCAAGTCCGGCGATAAATTCTAAGGTAACAGAGGCGTGTCCCTCTCCTGCATTTGAACGCATTTCTTTAATGCCAGCGATAGATTTAAGCTCATTTTCCATCGGCCTTACGAGCATACGCTCAGCATCTTCAGGAGAAATACCATCATGAATCATAGACACATAAATAATTGGAATGGTAATGTCGGGATTGGCTTCTTTAGCAATATTGTTATAAGTCACTGCGCCAGAAATAAGCAGTAGTACAAATAACATCAAAACAGAACGAGTACGCGTCAATGCGGCTTCTATAAGCGTTAACATAATAGCTCCTATCCTTGTGTAACAGGGGTTACAGCAGTTTGCTTACCTGCACTAGTACCTACGCTAACATCTGCTTTATCATTTATTTTGTCATCCGCGCTGTCGAAAATGGCCTCAACTTTATCCCCAGCACGTACGAAGCCTTGACCTAAGACAATAATATCGGCTTGCTCGCCAAGGCCTGTTAACCATATGCCGTCACTTTCACTTTTAATAATCTCTATTGGTGTAAATTGAACAACAGATTCTTTGACCGATTTAACACCGATGTTACCTTGTTCATCTAAAGCAAGCAGTGCTGGTGATATTTTTATTGCAGACATTTTGGCTAAGTCTATGGTTAATTCACTGCTCAAGCCCGCCAACAAATACGCCTTTTTATTATCAATTGCCACTTCAATTTTAAAGGTATTGGTCGCATCGTTACCCACACTAGCAATGTAACGCAGTTTACCTTGTGCTAGTTCGCCATTTAATAAGCTTACTTGTGCCACTTGACCAACAGACAACTGACTTATTTGTTGCTCAGTGACATAAGCTCGAACAATAAGCGGGTCTAAATCGGCAATCATGGCAATATCATCACCAGAAGCAACATAATCACCAACCTCAACATAACGTGTGTTAAGAATACCGGCGAATGGCGCTTTAATTATAGTATTAGCAATATCTAATTCTAACCCCTTTATTTCAGCTTTCACTGATTCAAGAGCTGCATATGACTGTGCTAAATGTACTTTCCCTTGATATCCTTGCTGATTTAACTTTAATGCGCCTTGGTACTCTACTTCACGTTGATTTAATAATGCTTGGCTACGTGTTAATTGCGCAGGTAAGTCATTTAAAGCAATTTTTGCAATAATTTCGCCTTTGGAAACTCTTGAGCCTCTTTTTGCCAATACTTGAGTAATTTTTCCGTGTACTTCAGCTTTTAATGTCGTGATACGATCTGGTTCAGTACGACCATAAAGCTCAATTGTTTTATGAATGTGCTGCCCAAGTCGCGTTTCAACTTTAACTCGTGCAATCACCTGCTTTTTGTCATGGTTAGGGATTTCTGCTTTTATCTTAGATTTTTGCTCTGTAACACTAGGGCCCGAAGCCATCCACAGCACTAAAACAAGGGTAATTAGTGCTGCAATAAGATAAGGACGTTGCGCTAACCAGCTAGATTTCAGGGTAAATTTCATCATTATATCTCCATTTTATCGGCATATAATAACGTGTTTTATAAAGAGGAAATAAACTAAGTTGCAACAATTTGTTTATTTTTGGTGAGTGTCTGCACGCAGAAATACAAATGCCGACAAGGTGTCGGCATTTGCTTGTCATAACAACATAACTTTGTGCGCTATGTCTATCTAGTCAGTAGGTAACGAGAATGCTAGATAGAAAAAGATGAACCACAACCACAAGTGGTGGTTGCATTTGGGTTATTTACCACAAAACGGCTACCTTCTAAACTTTCAAGGTAATCAACTTCGCCATCAACAAGGTATTGCAAACTCATAGGATCGATCACCATCATAACGCCTTGCTTTTCAATGGTCATATCGCCGTCATTAACTTTTTCATCAAAAGTAAAGCCATATTGAAAGCCTGAACAACCACCACCGGTAACATATACACGTAGCTTAAGTGCTGGGTTTTCTTCTTCTGTGATGAGCGATAGAACTTTACTCGCGGCAGAATCGGTAAATTTAATGGGTAATTCAGGGTTTGACATGGTGCTCTACTTAGTACAACAAAGTACAAAAAAATACGCTACAAAATGGGTGTTTAACAACGAGGCTAATTATCTTAAACTTGACTATTTTAGTCAAGTATTATTCTTTACCATAATGATAGCAATCCGTATAAGAAAGTACTCACTGAACGATAATTTATGCGGAGATAGTATTATACCAATTCCAATAAGTTTCTTCCCACTCAGCGAGAGTTAAAAGGCTTAGAGGCAAGGCATTGATTGTAGATAATGGTTTTTCCCTTATCAAAATCAATAACGCAGCATGTAAGCCTTTTAAACTCGCCCTTCGGGAGCTTTCCAGCGACTCGATAACCGCATAGAATTTCTTTCATATAGAGTGACTATATGCAAAAAAATTCTATTTGTTCTCAAACCGCTGGTAAGCTCTGAGTGGGAACTAACTTAATGGACTTGGTATTAAGCGCTATTGATTGATTTGCCAAGAGACACTTTTTTCTTTCTTGGCATACTTTTGCCAACGCGATTTAGTCAAAATTGCTGAAACTAAGACGTTTTCAGGCGTAAAGTTAGGGGGTAAGGTAAATTCACCATTAATAATCTGAAAATATTGAAAACTAAATTTAAGATCTTTTTTGTTCAGCTTTGCTACTTCTGCCAGCTTAAGTTTTACTGGTTTGCCACTTTCTTGACCTTCAAAGACTAATTCAATATAACCTTTACTATAACGACGTTTTAATTGCTGCTGCACTAAAGTGACTTGAAAATGATATTGATTGGGGATCTTGCCTGCTACTATATTGACATTTTCAACGAATAAACCTGCGGCTTCTTTTTCAGGTGCCATTATTTTTTCGTAGAAGGCCAATTGCTTTTTCACTTCAAATTTCTGTTCAGCGGCTTCTTTTAGTAACTCTTGCGCCTTTATATTGGCAAGTTGCTCGACCGTTAGTTCAACTTCTAAGGTGTGAATTCGCGCTATGTTTTCTTCTTGTTGCTGATAAAGCTGTTCCAGCCTAAGCTTTTGTTGCTCAAGGTTGGTCACTTGAAAGTGGTGATAATAATTACCCACACGGTAGCCGGTAAATAAACAAAGACTTATCACTGTTATTAAAAACAAAGCCGATTTAAATGTACCTAAGCGCTCAATAACAACACCAAGATTTATTTTTGCTAACCATTTCATTTGTAAAGTATTATAATCCCGTAATGATAATATCAATCGCAACAATAAGAAAACACTTAGCTTTGCCAAAAACATCTTGGCAAATATGCTTACTTGCCATTATTGGTGGCGCCGCTTCAGCCTTATTAGTGGTGCTATTTACCCTAACTATTGAAGAAATTCAACGGCTCTACTTAATTAAGCGCGACAACTATAACAGTTTAGATGAGGTAAGTCGTTTTCATTTACCTATCATCGGCTCACTTATTATCCTATTAATGGCTTGGTTCACTGGTTATCAATACATACGTACTGGCATCCCCTTTGTTCTGCATCGGTTAAAAGTAGCTCATGGTATTATCCCCTTTAAAAATACCTTAAATCAATTCTGGGGTAGTGCAGTAGCCTTAGCTTCTGGTTTTTCTGTTGGCCGTGAAGGGCCCGCAGTACATCTTGGCGCAGCTTGCAGTAGTTATTTAGGTAGCGTACTAAAACTACCCTATAACAGTGTTCGTACTTTATGTGCTTGCGGCATAGCAGCCGGTATTGCCGCAACATTTAATACCCCTATAGCCGCGGTTATTTTTGTTATGGAAGTGGTCATGCGAGAATACAAAGCTCATGTTTTTGTACCTGTGATGCTCGCTTCAATTGTTGGCTCTTTGATTACCCGCAGTGTTTTTGGCACCAGTCATAATTTTCAACATTTTAATACCATAGCGCTTGAACAACAGCATTATTTCTCTTTAGTGTTATTAGCGATAGTCTTAGGGATTTTGGCGGCTGCATTTAATAAGTACCTGGTTGTAATAATTAAAAAAAGTGTTAAATACCACATAGTACCGCGCTTAATGCTTGCTGCGCTTATTACTGGCACGCTAGGTTATTTAGTCCCTGGTGCTATGGGCACAGGCACAAGTGCAATTGATATTTCCTTAACTAACAATCTACCGTTAGGTTTTCTGTTCAGCTTACTTATTGCTAAATTATTAATGACAATGTTCGCCCTAGGTTTAGGTATTCCTGGTGGCATTATTGGGCCGACCATAAGTATTGGTGCTATTACTGGCGCTCTTGTTGGGGCTATTGTTATACAAGTATTGCCCGGAGAGCAGGTAGGCAGTGACTTTATTTTAATGGGCATGGCTGGTTTTATGGCTGCCAGTTTAAATGCACCTCTTGCCACCCTGCTTGCTGTGGTTGAGCTATCAGGTCAACTGGAGCTAGTTGTTCCTGGCATGATCGTTATTACCATTGCAAGCATTGTATCGAGACAGCTTTGTAAAAATGAATCTATCTTCATCATGCAATTAGATGCGCAAAACTTGCTCTACCGCAAACCTCCGGTTGAAGAATCATTGCAAAATATTGGCGCTTTGGCGGTAATGAAAGATAATTTGTTGATTTTAGAACAAGCAAGTCCTCGTACCATCATCGGAGAACTCCTCAATAGTCATGAGTCGCAATTAATCATTAACAAGGAACCGACTAGCCAAACTGATAAGCTAACTAATTATTATTGGGCGCAATTAGATGCAGAAATCGTTGATGATGAAGGTGAGGATATCGAACATAATCTCGCTAAAAAACTAATACTGCACAAACTCATTCCACTGAGCCATCAAGTCACTTTAGCAGAGGCTTATTTGGCACTAGTAGAGCAGCGTTCAGGCGCTGTATATATTTACCATAAAGATATCAATGACTGCATTGGATTGGTGACTTTTGAACAACTTAGAATTTACTTATTAGAAGGAAAACTCAATTAATGAGCACGTTTTTAATCAACAATATCCTCTGGCTTAAAGCATTTCATGTCTTTTTCATGGTGGCTTGGTTTGCTGGTATATTTTATTTGCCGCGTTTATTTGTTAACCATGCCGAAACCAAGTCTAATGAGGTAGCTCAGCAACTTAAAGGTATGGAAAAACGTTTACTCTATTTTGTCACTCCTTTTGCCATTTTCACTTTATTGTTCGGTGTAACAATAATATATGCCTATGGGTATGACTGGTTTGTTACGGCAAAATGGCTACATATCAAGTTAAGCTTAGTGATAGTGCTCTTTGCTTATCATGGGTATTGTTTTAGGTTAGTTAGCACCTTTGCACACGATAAAAACATGCGTTCAGGCCGCTTCTATCGAATATTCAATGAAATTCCCGTTCTCATTTTGTTGGCTGTTATTATCTTAGCTTACGTTAAGCCAATGTAATTATAGATTATTTAGGAATTGTAAAGGTAAGATAACTTATGTGGTATTTATATTTGGGTTACGTGATAATACAGTTTTATGCTATTGCTGATGTCTTCTCAAGAAACTCCCTTGCAGCAAGTGCTGTAGTTTTCTCAATTGCAGTATTTTTTATTTGGTCCTTTATACCTATGCTGGGTTATGTTTTAGCCAAAGCGCTTGGAGCAAAAGGACATGCAAAAAAGTTACCCTTGCTTCTCTGCGGTGTGATCATTGCTTTGAGTGAAAATGCCTTAACTTACTTCAATTTAATCGCAGAAAAACAATATAATATTGGTACTGCAATAGTGTTTATATTGTGCTTTTTTATCGCCTACCTACCATTAAATAAGCAAGAAACTGTAAGCTAGTAGCAAAACATATCGTTCTTTTTAGATAGCTTCATTTTTCAAGCTTTACCGTTATAATTAAGGTAATACCAATTAAACTAACTAAGTAATCTTTTTAAATAGTCTAAATCGCCAATCTTAGTGTATTGAGAAACATGTTAATAAAATACTTTTTATTCGCTGTGTTAGCGATTTCAACCTTGTTGTCCTTCGCAAACGCAACGGACCAATCTCCCCTGCTTTTAGCAAAACCTAAAATTGTCGGTGGCGAACTTGCTGCTCAAGGTGATTGGCCTTGGATGTCTGCATTGGTTTTTACTTATAGTGATGCAAATAGCGCTTTAGACGTTGCTGGCACTCAATACCAGAGTGAACCGTTTTCATATTCTCCTTCAGGTCAAGCGAGTGCCACTATGGTTGATTGTGGTCTTGGTGATGATTTATGTCATTTAGCTGAAAATAAAATATGTTTAATTGCCCGTGGCGAAATAGACTTCTCGGTCAAAGCGGTGAATTGCCAAGCCGCCGGTGGTATCGGTGCGATTATCTATAACAATATTTCAGGGGTTATCAGTGGCACCTTAGGTGAAGGTTTTATTGGCAATATTCCAGTAATTGCCATTAGCCAAAATGATGGTGCTATTTTACTTGATAAACTCGATAGCATTGCCACAATTAATTTATCCGTGAAACAAGATCTCACACAAAGCGCTAGCTGTGGAGCAAGCTTTATCGGAGAGAAGTGGGTACTTACCGCTGCTCATTGTGTTGAAGATGCCAATATTGAGTTTTTAAAAGTGAATATTGGCGAATATGATTTAAGTAACGGCGCTAGTAATGCTAAAGCGATCAAACGTATTTATATCCATCCCGAGTACGATGAAGGCAGTACCTTTAATAATGATATCGCACTGATTGAGTTAGTAGAGTCGAGTGACCAAACGGCGGTTAAACTACTCGATTACAATACCAGCAAACAATTAGCGATTGCTAATAGTCCCGCAACGGTTATCGGCTGGGGGAACGTAAATGCTTACGGTCCAAATGACGAACCTCCTGTAAATAGTCAACCCAATCAATTACGCCAAGTTGAGCTTTATTTATTAAGCAATGAAGAATGCAAAGACCAATTAGCCCAAGCTTATAGCGATTTAAATAATACCACTTATTCATCAAATCAAGTGGGTATTACCAATAGCATGATTTGTGCTGCATTTTCAGGTGGCGTTCAAAAAGGTTCATGTCAAGGTGATAGTGGAGGACCTTTATTAGTAAATACCAATGAAGGTTGGCAACAAATAGGTATCGTTAGCTTCGGTGTTGGTTGTGCTAATGAAGCTTTTCCAGATGTTTATGCTCGCGTAGGAAGTTTTACTGCTTGGATTAATAACATCACCCAAGGCATTGCTATTGAGTCAAGTTATGACTTTGCTTTAACGCCACAAAATAAAGCGCAAACAACACCACTAACCGTTACCAATAATACTAATCTGATCGCTAATTTAAGCTTCACGCTATTAGCTGATAACACAAGCAGCAATGGCTTTAGTTTGAATACCGATAATTGCACCCAATTATCAGCAAAGCAAAGTTGTCAAATTCAAGTTGATTTTGATGCCAAAACCCTAGGAAAGCATAAAGTACGGATTGTCATTAATAGTAATGATATAAATATCCCAACAAGCCAAAGTTATCTAAGTGCTGAAGCTATCGCTGCCAGCAACAATATCAATACTCAGTTATCAAATGGCTCTTCCGAATTACGCTGGTTTAGTGGCGGTGACCAGCCCTGGCTACTCGATAATACCGAACCAGCAATAATGAGTGGCGCCATTGGAGAAGATCAACAAAGTGCAGTTATACTGACATTTTCTGGTGCAGGCACCTTATCATTTGATTGGTCCGTTTCTTCTGAAAAAAATATCGATAACCCTGATGAATCTTTTGGTATTTTATACTTAATCATTGATGACGAACCAATCAAATTCATCTCCGGAGAAGTAGCTTACGCTAAGGTAATCATCGATGATTTAGCTGTAGGGGAACATCAAGTAACTTGGTTATATAAGAAAGACGGTGGTACAAATGAAGGAACCGATAAAGCGTCTTTAAAGAATGTTATTTTCACTCCGACGGTTACAGCACTTCCATCCCCCCTACCTTCTCCGTCTACAAGCACGAAAGACAGTAAATCAAGTGGTGGTAGTGCAGCTTTTATTTTACTTATATTTAGCTTATTAACGCTTAGATATCGACGAATCTAAGCGTTAGCTCATAAATATAAAAAGGCAGCATTATATGTCTTTTTATATTTTAACCTTACCTTTGAAGACAGTTAAAATCCCCTTTAGCATTCGCAAAGTAACCGTTTTATGCTATATTCTTGGCAAATTTTTCTCCTTTCAATGTAATAAATCAAGATGATGAAATTTCAAGGTAACCATATTCTCTCGGTATCACAATTTGACCGTGAAGCTATCGCAAAGATCCTACAAGTTTCTGCGCAAATGGCGCCTTATGCGTCTCGAAAAAAACGTTGCCACGTACTTGATGGCGCAATATTAAGTAATTTATTTTTTGAACCAAGTACACGTACCCGAGTCAGCTTTGGTACAGCATTTAATTTGCTGGGCGGTTTTGTACGCGAGACTGTTGGCCAAGAAAACTCATCACTTAGTAAGGGCGAATCCTTATTTGATACTGCCCAAGTGATCAGTGGCTACTCTGATGTCATTGCTATGCGTCACCCACAAATGCACTCGGTAGAGCAGTTTGCTCAAGGTAGTTCAGTTCCTGTCATCAACGGTGGCGATGGCGCCAATGAACACCCCACTCAAGCGTTACTTGACCTGTTTACTATTCAGTCTGAAATGATGCATTTTAACAAAGGCTTAGATGACTTAAATATTGTTTTGATGGGCGATTTAAAACACGGTCGTACCGTACATTCATTATCAAAACTACTAAGCCTCTATGATAATGTAAAAGTCACTATGGTTGCGCCAAAAGCGCTACAAATGCCTGATAGCGTTATTTCAACATTAAGCGACGCTGGTCATGAGGTTGTTTTGACTGAGACTATGGTGGGTAATTTATCTGCAGACGTAATTTATCAAACAAGAATTCAACAAGAACGCTTTGCCAGCAAAGATGAAGCAGAGTTATATCGCGGACATTTCAGTTTAAATAAGAGTGTTTATCAGAAATATTGCCAAGAAAACACGGTAATTATGCACCCTTTACCACGCGACTCTCGCCCCGAAGCTAATGAACTTGATACTGACCTTAACGACTTAGACAACTTAGCTATCTTTAGGCAAGCACAAAATGGTGTTTTAGTGCGAATGGCATTATTTGCCTTAACGTTAGGTGTTGAAGATCAATTAACCGATTATGAAAAACCAGTAAACTGGTTCACAAATAAAAACGCCTAATGGCAACATTCCTTATTAGAAACGATTTTAGAAGAAACAATTATGAATAAATCAGAACAGTTATTTGAACAAGCTCAAAAGATTATCCCTGGCGGCGTTAACTCTCCAGTTCGTGCTTTCAATGGCGTTGGTGGTACTCCTTGCTTTATAAAGCGTGCTCAAGGCGCTTATATTTATGACGCTGATGATAATGCTTACATCGACTACGTTGGTTCTTGGGGACCTATGATTTTAGGCCACAACCATCCAGCAATTCTTGAAGCTGTTATTACTACCGCTAAAAATGGTTTAAGTTTTGGTGCACCAACCGAAGTTGAAATTACCATGGCTGAAAAGGTACGTGAGTTAGTACCCTCAATGGAATCTTTGCGCATGGTTAGCTCTGGCACAGAAGCTACTATGAGCGCAATTCGTTTAGCGCGTGGTTATACTGGCCGCGATAAGATATTAAAATTTGAAGGTTGTTACCACGGTCATGCCGACGCTTTGTTAGTTAAAGCTGGTTCTGGTGCATTAACATTGGGCGTACCAAATTCACCTGGTATTCCTGAAGATTTTGCTAAACATACCCTTACCGTTAGCTACAATAATATCGAAGAAGTGAAAGAAATTTTCGCAAAATATGCCGATGAAATAGCCTGTATTATCGTTGAACCTGTTGCGGGTAACATGAACTGCATCCCTCCTGTTGAAGGTTTTCTTGAAGGTTTACGCCAAGTCTGTGACCAATACAGTAGCGTATTAATTTTTGATGAAGTAATGACTGGTTTTCGTGTTGCACTAGGTGGCGCTCAAGCTCACTATAATATTAAACCTGACTTAACTACTTTAGGTAAAGTCATTGGTGGCGGTATGCCTGTTGGCGCGTTCGGTGGCAAACAAGAGATCATGGATTATATCGCTCCTGTTGGTCCTGTTTATCAAGCAGGTACTTTATCAGGTAACCCAATTGCTATGGCCGCAGGTTTAGCTTCATTGACTGAATTAGCTCAAGGAAATAAACACCAACAACTTACTGCTGCGACAGAGAAGTTAGCCATGGGCTTAAAAGCCGCCGCTGAACGTAATGGTATTAGTTTAAGTGTTAACTACGTTGGCGCCATGTTTGGATTTTTCTTTACTGAAGATAAAAACCCTATTACTACCTATGAGCAAGCGACCCAATGTGATGGAGAAATGTTCAAGCGCTTCTTCCATTTGATGCTTGATGAAGGCGTATATTTAGCCCCGTCATCTTATGAAACTGGCTTTTTATCAACATCACATACCGATGACATTATTGAAAAAACGTTAGTTGCTGCCGATAAGTGTTTCGCTCAGTTGTAACAAGATAACGATAAACATGAATCGATAGTCTATATCTATACCCGCTCCACTTGAATATAAAAAACGCTGCACGTAGTAATACTGGCAGCGTTTTTTATCTCTTTTTTAATCTCATAGCAACCGGTATAAGAGAATGATCACTATTGAGTTATTTAGCCAATATTCAATGCTTCACTACTTAACTCAGCATGTAACCAATCTAAGCCTTCTTGCCAACCTAAATTGAGACCATCAAATACTTTCAAGTTCCAACCATCACGTTGACGTATGGCACTAATTTCCCCAACCGATTTTTTGCTTTCATTATCATAAGTAACGACAGCAATTGCCGCTAAGTTGTGATGCGAAGCCACGCTAAGCTTGGCCTCAAATGAAAAATCATATTGATTTATTTTATTAATCAGCAGAGCAAAATTATTCGAAAATATGTTAGTCAAAAAATCATCGTACTCTTCAGACATTTCTAGAGATATGACAACATCTTGACCGACAATAACTTCGGCAATATGCTCAGTTAAAACATTAATTTTTGCAAAACTAAGTTGGTATTTCTGCATAACGTCCTGCCCACATATTTTTTGTACTTAGAACAACAATACTAGACCTATATTTTAAACTTAACAAACATGTGTTTGAATCTTATTCTCTGTTTCTATCTATAAATTTAAAGGTAGTGATCAAATAACTGCACATTGACCATTTCACCGGCTTTTACTGCGCCTTGTTCGCTAGGTAAAACAATAAAGCAATTAGCCCGTGCTAAGCTAGATAAGATACCTGAGCCTTGCGCACCTGTAGAAGCAACTACATTTTCACCGGCTTCATTAATCGATAAAACTCCCCGTTGAAAATCCAGTCGACCTGGAGATTTACGTAAGTCACTGCCACATTTCACTGATAAATGAGTACGCGTTAAAGGCTTGGCATTTTGCATTTTGGTTAAGGCTACTAACGCTAATTGATGAAAGGTTACTAACGCTGAAACGGGGTTACCCGGCAGCCCGAAAAAGACACTGTTAGCTAGCTTTCCAAAGGCAAACGGCTTACCTGGTTTCATCGCTATTTTCCAGAAGCCAATTTCACCTAATTCATCTAACACTGTTTTAGTGTAATCCGCATCTCCTACTGAAACACCGCCAGAAGAAATAACCGCATCAGCCTGCTCATCAGCACTAACGAAGGCAGCTTTTATCGCTTCAAAGTCATCGGCAATAATACCAAAATCAATAATATCAACATGTAACGTTTTAAGCATGGCAGCTAAAACATAACTGTTAGACTCATAGATATCACCTGATCGCAAAGCTTGACCTGGTAATTTAAGCTCATCACCCGTGGCGATTAAAGCCACTTTTAATTTGCGATAAACAACAACGTCAGCCACACCTAAAGAAGCAAGCACACCAATATCAACCGCAGCTAATTTATGGCCAGAATGCAGCACTTGCTGGTCAATTTTAATATCTTCACCGGCATTTCGTACATGAGAGCCAAAAGTCTTTTCTTGTAAAAAGGTAATGTTCTCGCCATCAGCTTTGACATTTTCTTGCATCTCAACAGAATCACAACAATCAGGCATTTTCGCCCCTGTCATAATTCGAATACATTCGCCAGGCTGACATGTTCCTTGAAATGGCGCTCCTGCCATAGAACGTCCGATTAGGACCAGCGTTTTACTCTCGTTTAAACTTTCAATAGCAAAAGCATAACCATCCATTGCAGAGTTATCATGAGGAGGCACATTTAATGGACTCGCAATGTCTTGCGCTAAAACATAGTGCAGCGCTTGGTCTATGGGCAAGGTTAGTGTTTCAGTGATAGGTGATACTTGCGATAGCATATTAGCTACGGCTTGTTCAAAAGGTAAAAGCCCTGGGGCTGAGCAACAATCAGACATAAAAAACTCGCTTAATTAGATATTACAATTAGTTAGTACGATAAATTTCACTCTAAACTAGATGGATTTTTAAACTGGTTGAGAGGAAGATTGGTAAAATCATTATAGATAAATTCGTTAACGCTAGTATCGCTTAATTACGGATAAAATTAATAGTGATTTAACTGCCCGTTTATTGATTACAATCAATAATGAGGTTGGCAAAAAAAATTACCATCCCGTCACACAATGGGTATATACTCATTTAAGAACAGAATTTTATTTATAACACCGAGCTATCACAGCTAACATTGTTTTATTTTTTGGCTAAATTAAGCCAACTTACTCGAAACATTCATGTTGTGACATGCCGTAACTAAACCCATGTATTTAATGGTTTTAGTTGCCAGGGTTAACAAGGAAACGCGTTAGCCTCCCTACATTTGGAAAGGTGACATGTTAACAGACAACTTTGGCCGTAGGTTCTCTTACCTGCGTCTCTCTATTACCGACGTTTGCAATTTTAGTTGCAATTACTGCTTGCCTGATGGTTATCAGTGCGATCAACCGCGTGATTTTTTATCACTATCTGAAATCAAACGTATAGCAAAAGCTTTCGCCGAGTTAGGAACTGAAAAGATCCGCATAACTGGTGGTGAGCCAGCCCTGCGTAAAGACTTACCTGAAATCATTCGTCTTTGTAAAGAAACACCCGGCATCAAAAAAGTTGCCATTACAAGTAATGGATTTAAGTTACCAGATCATCTTCCTCATTGGTTAGATGCAGGTATTGATGCAATCAATATAAGTATCGACAGTTTAGATCCTCGTCAATTTCACGCGATAACGGGTCACGATAAACTTAAGACCATCCTCACGGGAATTGATATGGCATTGGCTGACGGCAGAGCCTCAGTTAAAGTTAATACGGTATTAATGCGTGATCACAGCGGTAGAGAGATTCAAAGCTACCTTGACTGGCTAAAAGACACCCCTATTACTTTGCGTTTTATTGAGTTGATGCAAACAGGTGATAATCAAGAGTTTTTTGATGCGCAACATGTACAAGGTTCGCGTATTAAACAGAACTTAATTCTCGATGGTTGGCTTCCAGTCATTCAAAATAAGTCCGCAGGTCCTGCACAAGAATTTTACCACCCTGATTATCAAGGTAAAGTAGGCTTGATCATGCCTTATTCGAAAGATTTTTGTAGTAGCTGTAACCGCCTACGAATAAGCTCAAGTGGCAAGTTACATTTATGCTTATTTGGTGAAGAAGGTTTGTCATTACGCGAACAATTACAAAGTGATGATATTAAGCCTTTACAAGCAAAAATATTAGCATTACTTGGCGATAAAAAAGCCACCCACTACTTGCATGAAAAGCTAACTGGTGCCACTAAACACCTTGCTATGCTTGGAGGTTAACCATGACTATTCAAGCTATCGATTGTTTAGGTGTAGTGCTCGCTGGCGGTTTATCTTCTCGTATGGGACAAGATAAAGCGCAACTAAAGCGCCGGCAAAATGCAACATCTCCATCAGCAAAATCAGCGCATAGCATGTTAGATTTTTCTCAGCAGCTTTTAGCTGATGCTGGTATAAAAAATATTGTTATCAGTGGTGATAATCATCAAATTCCTGACCGTGTGCCACATGCTGGACCTGTTGGCGGAATTTATAGTGTACTTTCGCATTACCCCGAACACTTGCAACCTAAAGCACTATTAATCTTACCCGTTGATTTACCTTTAATGACTGCCAGCGCTTTAACCGAATTACGACTAAAAGGCGAGCTTAGCCACAAAGCCACTTTTTTCAGTGATAGTCAAAAAAACATGCATCATATCCCTTTATACTTACCCAATAATGCGTTCTTGAATATGTTTTTAATGCAAGCATTTCACCGAGAAAAGCTGCTAGCAAACAGCAAAAATAATATTAAGAAAAATAACAAAAATGGCCCTTCAGTGAGAGCCATGTTAGAGCAAGTACCTCATCAAGCTATTGCTAGCCTTAATAATCAGGTGCTATTTAATACCAATACGCCAGAGCAATGGCAACAAGCACAACAAAAATTTTAAGCCACACATATCTTATGAAGTAACAATGCACATCAATTCAATAAAATAGTGGCAACAAGCACGCAATAACAGTAATTTTAATTTAAAGATTTAGTAAAGGATAAACCTATGTCAGCACATGGCGGCAAAACTTTCATTCCCTTAAATATCGCCGTTTTAACGGTATCGGATACACGCAGTGAAGAAAACGACACCTCTGGTCAAGCACTTGTTGAGCGTTTGACACAAGCAGGCCACAACTTAGCCGATAAAGCGATTGTGATTGATGATGTATATCAACTGCGTGCACAAGTATCAAAATGGATAGCGGATGACTCTATTCATGCCATTATTTCTACTGGTGGTACTGGCTTTACTGAGCGTGATAATACGCCTGAAGCACTAACACCTTTATTTGATAAAGCAGTAGAAGGTTTTGGCGAAGTATTTCGTCATGTCTCATTATTAGAAATAGGGACTTCAACGATACAATCGCGCGCTTTTGGCGGCATTGCGAATAAAACGGTAGTGCTTTGTGTGCCTGGCTCAACCAATGCCTGTAAAACAGCTTGGGATAAAGTCATTAAAGAGCAACTTGATGCCAGTCATCGCCCTTGTAATTTTGTACCACACTTGAATTTAAGTGCCGAGCAATGTGAGACGCGTAACTAATGACAACGAATACTGCTAGCACCACAAAGCAAACATCCGAAAAAGCGCCAGAGTTAAGCCACCTTAATCAACAAGGTGAAGCAAACATGGTAGATGTCACCGAAAAGGCCATGACATCACGTACCGCTACCGCGCAAGGTTTTATTAAAATGAATCGAGCAACTTTTGAATTAATCACCACAGGTAAGCATAAAAAAGGCGATGTGTTTGCGGTTGCACGAATTGCTGGTATTCAAGCGGCGAAAAAGTGCAGTGATTTGATCCCTTTATGTCATCCTTTGATGCTAAGTAAGGTGCAAGTAGATTTCACCCTTGATAGTGAAAACAGTCAAGTACAAGTGAATAGTTTATGTCGCCTAACAGGACAAACAGGTGTCGAAATGGAAGCATTAACCGCGGTTTCTATTGCTTGTTTAACCTTGTTTGATATGTGTAAAGCAGCTGACCCTGCCATGATGATTCACGGTATTGAAGTATTAACCAAAGAAGGTGGTAAGTCTGGTCATTGGCAAAGTCCGTCAACTTAACGTCATTAAGCTTAATTTAATTAAACTAAATTTTAAGAGAAAACCTTATGATTAAAATTGTTTTTTTTGCAGCACTTAGAGAGCAACTTGACTGTGCTGAACTATCTCTAGCAGCAGATGATGCTAAAACAGTCGATGATATTAAGCAGTTATTAAGTGATAAAAATGAACAGTGGCAACAAACGTTCAGTAATGCGTCACTGTTATCTGCGGTAAACCATGACATGGTTGATGGTAGTCACTTGGTAAAATCGGGTGATGAAGTTGCCTTTTTTCCTCCCGTGACTGGCGGATAACTTATGTTGAAACAAGCCACGTCAATAAAGGATGCTTGCCAAGAAATATCTATTCAAGCTGATGATTTTAGTTTAGCTGATGAAGTTGCCTTGCTTGAAAAAGATAACGTAACGGATGGTGCGGTCGTTACTTTTACCGGCAGGGTTAGAAATAACAATAATGGTAATTCAGTGACTACCTTAACGCTAGAACATTACCCTGGTATGACAGAGAAATCACTCGCTAAAATTATTATACAAGCCAAAGAACGTTGGAACATTGGTCGAGTAAAAGTGATTCACCGTATTGGCGAGCTTAATATAGGTGACCAGATAGTTTTTGTTGGTGTAACGAGTAAACATCGACAAGATGCCTTTGCTGCCAATGAGTTCATCATGGACTATTTGAAAGTTAAAGCCCCCTTTTGGAAAAAAGAACAGATTACCGATGACGGCCAAACCTCTGAAAATTGGTTAGATGCTAAAAACAGTGATACCGACAAAGCAGATCTTTGGAGCTAACGTGTTACGTATGCTGTTAGTCTCGATCTTGCTTATGAATTTACTGGCTATAAACAGTGGCCAAGCCTACCAAAGTAACGTCAACGACAGCACTAATACTAAAACGAAAAGTGATGATAACAACAAACCTCTACGAATTGCTGTTGCCGCTAATTTCACACCGGTATTAAAAGTATTACTTAAAGACTTCACCAGACAAACAGGCATAAAAACTCAGGTAATCAGCGGTGCTAGTGGTGCAATGTTTTTACAAATAAAATATGGCGCTCCTTTTGATATGTTTCTCAGTGCCGACAGCCGCCGTCCAAAAGAACTTGAGCAAGCGGGCTATGCATTAAAAGGTAGTCGTAAAACCTATGCTATTGGTCAATTAGCACTATATTCGTCATCAAATAATTCGAATGCAAACTCGCTTGGGCAGTTATCTCTTGAAGAAGAGCTAGCTGTTGATCAACTAAGGAAGCCACCTGCACGCTTTGCTATTGCTAATCCAGATACTGCTCCTTATGGCAAAGCAGCCAAAGAAGCATTAACCCATTTGGGTTTGTGGCAGCTTTACGAGTCTCGGTTGATCAAAGGTATCAATATTGGCCAAACATTTGCTCAATTGCGTAGTAAAGCCGTTACCCGTGGTATTGTTGCCAATAGCCAATTAGTGTTAAATAACTTATCAGGGGTCATTATTCCCAGTAATTACCATCAAGCGATAGAGCAACAGTTAATTATAATTCGTAGCAGTAAGCAGCAAACTGCCGCAGAAAAGCTAAGTCACTTTTTGTTATCCGCTCAAAGTCAAAATAGAATAGTCAGTTATGGCTACGCGCAAACTCAGCTAGTAAACAATGCAAATAAAAAATTAAGCGAGTTAACGGCTAAATGATAAATTCAGACTTACAAGCACTCGTTACCACCCTAGAAATGGCGGCATTAACCACCCTCATTTTATTAATTGTTGGTACTCCCCTTGCTTGGTATCTGGCCAAAATGACCAGTCGATTTAAGGTTATTATTGAAGCGGTAGTGGCATTGCCGCTAGTTTTACCACCAACGGTGCTCGGCTTTTATTTATTGATCGCTTTTTCACCCGAACACTTACCTGGGCAACTATGGCAACAAGCTACTGGTCAACAACTCGCTTTTAGCTTTTCCGCAATCGTTATTGGCTCTGTTTTATATTCACTGCCATTCGTCGTTCAACCATTACAAAAAGCTTTTGAACAATTAGGTGACTCTTTGTTAGAAGCTGGCGCATTACTTGGCGCTGGACCTATCGATCGATTCTTCTCTATTGTATTACCGTTAACAAAAGCGAGTTTTATTACTGCAGCAAGCTTGGGTTTTGCTCATACAGTAGGAGAGTTTGGTGTCATATTAATGATTGGTGGTAATATTCCTGGTGAAACACGAGTACTTTCTATCGCCCTATTTGATCATGTCGAAGCCTTTGATTATGCCAGAGCCCACTTGCTCGCCATCAGTTTGTTGATTGGTTCAATGGTGTTATTGGCTGCTATTTACTGGTTAAATTTACCGAAAAGAAGCAACAGTAAAAATTTAAGCCAAGTAAGATCAGTCAAATGATGATGAGTAAGACTAAGTTGAATAAAGTGCCTACAGATGAGTATCCTCAACTCAACATCAATATTCGTGTTAGCTATCAGCAATTCGAATTAGCCATAAACTTACCAATACCATTAAAAGGTATCACTGGTATTTTTGGCCATTCAGCTTCAGGGAAGTCAACCTTACTGCGCGCGATTGCAGGTTTGGAAAAAACACTTATTGGTGACATAACCTTAGCCGGTGCTAACGTTGCTGATAATATTTTAGTCAACACAGAGCAAGATCATTACCTCAAACCTGAAGCGCGTAAAATTGGTTTGGTTTTTCAAAATAGTCGCTTGTTTGAGCATTTATCAGTGCTAGGCAACCTAGAGTTTTCCGTTAAACGTTGCAAAAACAGACAATTAGACTTGAATGAAGTCATCGAACTGACAGAGCTGACAACATTACTTGAACACCAAGTAAATCAATTATCAGGTGGTCAACAACAGAGGGTTGCTTTAGCAAGAGCCATTTTAGCTGAACCCAAATTATTATTACTTGATGAGCCATTAAGCGCGCTTGATCAACACAGTAAAACTCAATTACTCAAGATGATGTTAAATATTCAAAAGAAACTGAACTTGCCTATGCTGTATGTCAGCCATTCATTAGATGAGTTACAGCAAGTCTGCGACACCCTATTAGTGTTAGCAAAAGGTAAGGTCGTTAATTTTGGTAATATCCACCAAATCATTCATCAGCTAAATAATTTTGGTGACTATACGCTTATTCATCAGCAAACCAGTTTGTCATTACCTATCAAGCAATTTAATAATGGTCATGGTTTAGCAGTATTAGCGCTAAATGCACAGCAAGACATTTACCTAACCAGTGATAAAGCCTTCGAAAACCAGACTCAGCTACGTTGTTTTATTTTGGCAAGTGATATTAGTATTGCGTTAACAGAGCCAAATAATAGCTCCATTGTTAATCACCTATTTGGCATAATAAAACAAATAAGTCATAGAGAAAACAAGGTACTACTAACCATTAACTGTGGTTCTCAAGAGTTTTTTGTCACTATCAGTGCCTTCTCTCAGCAAAAATTATCGTTAAGCAGCAGACAACAAGTCTATTTGCAGTTCAAAGCCAGTGCCGTGCGCACTTTTATCCATTAGCAAATAAAATAAACGAGGAACCTACATGTTAAGCAATCAAGAGCAACTCAAATACTCCCGCCAAATCATACTGGATAAAATAGGTAGTCAGGGACAAATCGCGCTGCGTAACGCTAAAGTACTCATCTTAGGTGTGGGCGGTTTAGGTAACCCTGCGAGCTTATATTTAGCTGCCGCTGGCGTTGGCACACTCTATATCGCTGATGGTGACTGCATAGAGATCAGTAACTTACCTCGACAAATTCTCTTTTGCGAAGACAATATTGATGAAAATAAAGCGGATATTGCCGCTGAAAAATTACAACAGCAATTTCCCGATGTGACTATTGAGGCTATTGATGAAATGTTCGATGAAGAGTTATGTGATTATTATCTTCCACAAGTCGACTTAGTGCTTGATTGCTCTGATAACATCCAAACTCGCTACTTAATTAATCAAGCATGTGTACAATATAAAGTGCCACTGATAGTGGGCGCCGCTACTGGCTTTGATGGCCAACAATTGACTATAGACCCTCGTGATGAAACCAGTGCTTGTTATCATTGCCTTTTTCCTGCTAGTGAGAAAGCGCCTACAGATAACTGTCAAACCATAGGTATTATTGGCCCAGTTCTCGCCATGATTGCCGGCATGCAAAGCTTGCAAGCGATTAAACTGTTAACGGGTAATAAAGTACAACTCAATCAGCTTAACTTACTTGATGGTTTAGCGAATCAATGGCAACAATTTACCATGAAAAAGCAAAAAACCTGCACAGTTTGTGGATCAAATTAAGAGTTAAGCTATTAAGAGCCCGTTACAGTTTTCCTAAACTAAATTGACAGTTGGCACTTGAGAGAATCAACTCAGTGCCATTTTCAGTCACTACTTCTTGCGCTATGTCTGCCCACTGGTAATACACGTTCCGATGCACTTTCGCTGTTAAGTTTCTACGCACCGTGACATACAATTCACCATTTTCAGTAACAATTAATGGGTGCTCTGCATTGAGAATAAACTCGTCATCCAAGTTAGTACTAACTTGCATAATGTTGTTATTTTCATCCGACCAATGCCATTGAGTAAGCACAAAAGGGGCATCATCAACTTTTATTTTAACTTTCTCCACCGGTGTTACTAAGAAGTACTCATCAACATGTTGATTGACTTCTTTAATCAACACGGAAGCAAATAACTTTACCAAGGGTAAACGTTTAAAAATCCCGCCTTGATAAAACCAATCACCATTGGTTTTTATCTGTATATCAATCTCTCCACAATACGGGGGATCCCATGATTCCACCGGTGGCATTTTTGTGTGAGTTCCACCTAACTGAGTCGAAATTTTATCTAATGCCATAATATTCTCCCTGATCAAACTCTTCAATTTTTCAAATGCGATAAGGTAACTGTATTAAGCGATAAGTAAATTTGCTTATAACAATTATCATGCTAACTTAACACTTGATACATTTTTTTAACATTTACTACCGCTAACGTATTACGATTTGTAGTAATTATCGTAAGTTATCTTACAAGGAAAGATCTTTTATGTCACAAATCCTATCAAAGACTAAGCTAAGTTTACTAGTCTCTTCTGCCCTGCTTATAGCAGCATGCAGTAATCAAAATAATGAAGTAACAAATGCCATGAAAGATATTACCGCTCCTATAGCTAAAAAAGTACCTCATAAAATGGTTATTCATAATCATACTCGTGTCGATGATTATTACTGGATGCGTGACGATAGTCGTAAAAATCCAGAAGTTTTAGCGCATTTAGCCGCAGAAAATGATTATACCAAAGCACAGCTACAGCATACTGAAGCAATGCAAGAAAAGATCTTTCAAGAAATTAAGGCGCGTATTAAAAAAGACGATAGTTCAGTACCAACCAAAAAAGGTGATTTTTACTACGCGAGTCAAATGCAAGGTGAGAATGAATACCCTATTTACGTAAGATCATCTGACTTTTCAGGCAGTAATCTTGAAGTATTACTTAACGTAAATGAGTTAGCCAAAGCACACGATTATTATCAAGTAAGTGGCTTAAGTGCTAGCCCAGATGGCAAGCTACTCGCTTACGGTGAAGATACAGTTAGTCGTCGAATTTATACCGTACAATTTAAAGATATCGCGGGTAATACGTTACTTGAAGACAAACTTGAAGGTACTAATGGTCGCATTGTTTGGGGCAATGACAATAAAACGGTGTATTACATCAAAAAAGATCCACAAACCTTATTAGGTTACCAAGTATTTCGTCACACCCTAGGCACACCACAAGCGACGGATGAAATAGTCTATGAAGAAAGCAATAAAGCGTATTATACCGGCCTGACTAAATCTAAAGATGACAGCAGTGTCTTTATTTGGCACTCAAGTACCGAAGCAAGCGGTGTTTCAGTAATTGATGCTGATAATGCCAAAGCAATGCCTAAAAAATTCATTGAGCGTGAAGAAGGTCATGAATATTCTATATCTAAAATGAATGACTGGTATTACATCAATACTAACTGGCAAGCGACTAACTTCCGTTTAATGAAGGTACATAAAAAGCACCTTGGTGATAAAACACAATGGCAAGATGTGATTCCAGCGAATGACGCAGTTAAGCTTGAAGATTATGAGTTATTCACTAATCACCTTGTTTATCAACAACGTGAGGATGGTATTAGCCGACTGACTATTCAAGAATTATCAAGCGGAAAAAAACAACAGCTTAGTTTTAATGACACTGCATATACCTTATCGCTATACGGTAATAATGAATTAAAAAATAACAAATTACGTCTTTACTACAGTAGTTTTACTACGCCGGGAACACATTACGATGTGGACTTAAATACTCTTGATAAAACGCAATTAAAACAAGTAAAAGTATTGGGTGATTTTGACAGCAGTAACTATGCCTCTGAGCGTATTTTTGTTAAAGCCCGTGACGGTAAAAAAGTACCGGTTTCTTTGGTTTACCGTAAAGATAAATTCAAAAAAGATGGCACTAACCCATTATACCAATATGCCTATGGTTCATACGGACACACAATTGATCCCTCTTTTTCAGTGAGTAGATTAAGTCTATTAGACCGTGGGTTTGTCTATGCTGTTGCGCATATCCGCGGCTCAGAAATGCTAGGACGCCCTTGGTATGAAGACGGTAAGAAGTTAACAAAAATGAACACATTTACTGATTTCATTGATGTCACTAAAAACTTAACGACACAAGGTTACGGCGATAAAAAAAATGTCTTCGCTGTTGGCGGTAGTGCTGGTGGTTTGCTTATGGGCGCAGTTATTAATATGGCGCCAGAGCAATACAAAGGCATTGCCGCAGCAGTGCCTTTTGTTGATGTAGTAACCACTATGCTTGATGAAAGCATTCCCTTAACAACCAATGAGTTTAAAGAATGGGGTAACCCAAAAGAAAAAGCTTATTATGATTATATGTTGTCATATTCACCTTATGATCAAGTGAAAGCACAAGACTACCCTAACATTCTCGTTACTACAGGGTTACATGACTCACAAGTACAGTACTTCGAGCCAATGAAATGGGTTGCTAAGTTACGTGATTATAAAACCGATGATAACGTATTATTATTTAAAACGGATATGGAAGCTGGACACGGTGGCGCTTCGGGACGATTTAAACGCATTCATGACACAGCTTTACAATATAGCTTCTTCATTGACTTGCTTAATAAGCGTTAATTAATACAGCTTTCCTATATCCTCACCTGCCTGTAGTTGGGTGAGGATAATTCTCTTTAATACTTAGCCTTTCAAATTTACCTTCCCCACACGATATCCTTACCATTCCCTTTACTAATGACATTCACGTTAATATTCTTTATATTGAGGCTAATACCAATTTGATTAAATTTCTTCCCTACTCAGAGCTACATTAGTAAGCTTAGAACAAACAAAATTTGTTAAACATAGTTATTCTATATTTCATTAATTTTTTGATGTTACCAGTTTACTAATGAGCTCCCAAGGGCGAGTTTAAAAGGCTTATATACGGCGTTATTGATTTTGATAAGGACGCTGCATGGATGCAGCTTATTAGAGAATGCAGGAGCATATTCTCCTGAATAACCATTATCTACAATCAATGCCTTGCCTATAAGCCTTTTAATTCTTGCTGAGTGGGAAAGAACTTAATCAACTTGGTATAACTAAGGACTACCCATGTATGTGTCAATGAAGACTTTCCTCCAAGTATTTTTTATAAGTATGTTCTGCATCAGTCATCAAAGTTTTGCTGACCATAGCCCTCAGACTCTACAAGTGAGAACCATTGCAATTGCGCCTTATGGTATAGATGATTCAGGCGAGCTTAGTGGTATCTACTATGATCTAACTCATTCATTACTCGTCAAAAGTGGCTTAGCGGCCGAACACCATATATTCCCCTATGGCCGGATAATACATGAACTTAAATTGGGTAAAACAGATCTCACTATCATGTTTAAATATAAAGAGCTCGCCAATTACGTTGATTACATTCACCCACTTCCTGCTTTAAGAAATGTTGTTATTGGTCGCTATGGACATGACTATCAGAGTATTACCCAGTTAGAAGGTCTGAACATTGCTTATCTAAATGGCGCAAAATTTAGCGATGAGGTAGATAACAACCCTAAGATTCACAAACAAATGGTTGTAGATTTTCATCAGGGATTATTGATGTTAAAAAAAGAGCGTGTTGACGCAATCATAGGGCCAATGAAGCCAATTATCAGTGCTGCCAAGCTTTTAGATCTTAACGAAGATTTCTTTGGTAAACCTCTCATTGTTTCTGAACGCACCCCTTGGTTACAACTATCTAAACAGAGCAACGGTCATGTTTCCGCCGAAAAGTTAAAGGCGATATTCAGTAAAATGATAACTCAAGGAGCATTAGACAATATTCAAAAAAAGTACCAATAAAACTTTCCTTACATTGATTAGTCCTTATCCGAAATGACAATCCCATTTACAGTGTAAACTTATGTAATGCGGCTATTATCATCAAGTATCTTTGATTACACTATAGCCATGAGTTATTTTTTTAACATGAGTTAATCACTTTATGACACGTCGATTTCGACTACTACTTCCATTATTCTCAAGCCTATTATTATTATTAGCTTGTAGTAGCACTTCACAAGTAGATGAAAAACTAAAAGACTTGCCCCTTCCCCAAAACTGGCAAGACAGCAAAAAAGCCTTGGCCGTTGAACATAATTGGTTATCTGAACTTGATAACGTACAAGTTCATCAATTAGTAAAAAAGGCATTAGCGGCTAACCATCAATTTGCCATGCAAGCTTATTCACTGGAAATAGCAAAACAGCAACTTATTATTTCGGGTAGCCAACTTTGGCCTGAGCTTGACTTAGCATTTCGTAGTGGCCGTAATAAAGACAATCAAACCGATAGTTATTCAAACAGTAACTCAGTTAACTTGAATTTAAGCTATGAAGTGGATATTTGGGGCAAGTTATCTGACGCCGATCGCATGACTAATTATAACTACCTTGCACAAAAAGCGACTTTTGAGCAATACAAACAGCAACTCGTGGTGAATGTGATAACAATCTGGTTTCGCGTAATTGAAGCCGAAAAGCTGCTAACCCTTTATCGCAGTAGAGTCGAAAACTCCCAGCAGAATTTAGCCATCATTGAAGCGGGCTATAATTCAGGATTAACTGCTGCACTTGATGTCTATTTAACGCGTAACGATTTGAACAACGAGCTAACAAGAGTATCGGAGCAAGAAACCGAGAAAACTAAACTAATTAGACAGCTGGAGCGCCTAATTGGTGAATATCCGAAAGGCGAACTTTTAGTAAATGCTAACTTACCATTACTCACCACAGACATTCCTGTTGGATTGCCGTCAGAATTAATCAGCAGAAAACCCGAATTAAAAGCCAGTTGGTATCAATTAATATCGCAAGATGCCAGTTTAGCTTATGCTCATAAACAACGTTTTCCTAGCATTGTATTGTCAGGTTCAGTCGGTGACTCTAATGCAGATATTGGTGATTTACTTTCTGGCTCTTCATTAGCATGGTCATTACTGGGCAGTATTTCAGCGCCTATTTTTAATGCTGGCCGTCTTAAAGCCAGTGAAGAGAAAGCCCGTATAGAACTTAAACAAGCTGAACAGTTATACCTTGATACTTTATACAATGCGTTTAACGACGTTGAAAATGCGATCACCACAGAAAAGAACTTAAAGAACAGTTATTACACCATGTTGGCTGCACAAGAAAATGCAAAAATTGCCGCCACTTTATCGTTCGAACAATATCAAAGTGGTTTAGTTACCTATACCACAGTGCTTGATGCGCAAAAGCGTTCTTTTGAAGCACAAACAACGTTAATTAAAATTAAAAACCAGCTCATTGCCAATCGAGTCAATTTACATCTTTCCTTAGGTGGCGACTTCACCACACCGTCACTTGAAAATAAGGCCGAATAACCATGTCTCTCATCATTGAAAATAAAAGTCCAAAATATAAAAAAATACTCTTACCGGTCATTATCATCATCGCCACCCTAATATTAATGATGGTTATTTTTAAAAATCCACCAACAACTAACCGTGGTAAGCCTTCAAAAGCACCACAGATGACAGTGGAAACCACTACATTAGCACCTCAAACCTATCAAGTGATGGTGCAAAGTTTTGGCACGGTTAAGCCAAGAACTCAAAGCGTGTTGTTTGCTCAAGTTTCAGGACAAATTAATTATGTTAGTAAGCAATTTAGAGCAGGTGGATTCTTTGAGCAAGACGATATTTTAATTCAACTTGATGACAGGGATCATCGTGCTGAAGTTAACATTGCACAAGCAAGTCTAATGTCAGCCAAGCAAGTTTTACAGGAAGAAGACGCACGTGTTAAGCAAGCAAAAGCAGACTGGAAGAGACTTGGCAATGGTAAAGCGCCTAATGCATTAGTATTACGCCAGCCACAGTTTGAAGCAGCAAAAGCGCAAGTACTTTCCGCAGAAGCCCAACTGGATAAAGTCAAGTTATCACTTGAACGGACAAAAATTGTCGCACCTTACGCTGGCCGTATCTTAAAGAAAAATGTTGATATTGGTCAGGTAATTTCAAGTAACACCCAGTTAGCAGATATTTTTGCTGTTGATTATGTGGAGATTCGTCTACCAATCAAAAACAAAGACTTACCACTAATGAAATTACCTGAAGAGTATCGTAATGCTCATCAACAATTTGAGGCGAGCAATAATAATAGTGACGATGCCAACAGTGACTCATTGGTCAGTAATGTGATTATTTCATCTGACTTAATGGGAGAACAAGTATGGCAAGGAAAAATTGTTCGCACCGAAAGTGCTATCGATGAAATATCACAGCAACTTTATGTGGTAGCACAAATTATTCGCCCATACGATGGTGAGTATAATCAAGGTGCGCAAATAAAAATGGGCCAATATGTTACTGCGGAAATTACCGGCCGAGAAGTTGACAATGCCCTAGTGATACCTAGCAGTGCCATTTATCAAGGCAGCTATGTGTATATAGTTGAAGACGGCCTATTGATGCGTAAAGAGATTAAATTAGGTTGGCAAAACGGTACTGAATCTATCGTCACTCAAGGATTAATAGCTGGTGATGAATTAGTATTAACTTCATTAGGACAAGTCAGTTCGGGCACACCCGTTGCCATTGCCAGCCAAGTGCCTAGTTTGAACGCGAAAAAAGCAAAAAAAGCGACTACAACGCCTATTACAAAGGTGAATAACTAATGATTGCTTGGTTTGCACGAAATCATGTTGCCGCAAACTTACTATTAATTACCATTTTAATAGCCGGTTTATTTAGTTTATCTAATCGCATCCCGCTAGAAGTATTCCCCTCTTTTGCCACTGATCGCATTAACGTTAATGTGTCATTACGTGGTGCAACTCCAGAGGATGTTGAAAAGAGTATATCTATCCGCATAGAAGAGGCCGTGCAAGATTTAGAAGGCGTCAAACAAATAGCTAGCCGCTCTCAAGAAGGCTCTTCTGCTGTCAATATTGAAGTTGAGTCAGGCTACGATCCACGCGAGATGCTCGCTGATATAAAAAGCCGCGTAGACGAAATAAATACTTTTCCCGCCGACGCAGAAAAACCGGTAGTGTCTTTAGCAACACGTAAACGAGAGGTAATTGCCGTTACAATTGCCAGTATATATAGTGAAAAAGAAACCCGTGAATACGCTGAAAAAGTCAGAGATGATTTATTAAAAATCCCCGCAATTACCCAAGTGGAACTGAGTGGTGTACGCGACTATGAAATATCGATTGAAGTACCACAAGATAAATTACGTCAATATGGTTTAACCATCGCACAAATATCTTCAGCCATATCTGATTCAAGTACAGATATCTCTGCTGGTAATTTAAAAACCAAAGGTGGCGATATTTTATTGCGCTCAAAAGGCCAAGCCTATCGCAAAGACGAGTTTGAAAAAATAGCCATTAAAACTAACGTTGATGGTTCTATCATTCGCCTAAGTGACATCGCCATTATTAAAGATGACTTTGAAGAAACGCCAGTCCGCACGCGTTTTAACGGTAAACAAGCCGCTTTTATTGACGTTTACCGAATCGGCCAACAAAGCGCCATTGACGTTGCAGAGGCAGTGAGAACCTATATTAACGACCAACAAAGTACATTGCCTGTTGGTGTTGAATTAAGTTTTTGGGATGACGATTCTCAAATTGTTAAAAACCGCATTGCTACGCTGACAACGAGTGCCTTGCAAGGTGGTATTTTAGTGTTAGCATTATTAAGCTTATTCCTCAGACCCTCTATTGCCTTTTGGGTGTTTATTGGCATTCCCATTTCTTTTATGGGCGCCTTTATCATGATGCCGGTGTTTGGAGTCACGTTAAATGTCATGAGCTTATTTGGCTTCATCTTGGTATTAGGTATTGTGGTAGACGATGCCATTGTTACCGGTGAAAATATTTATACTCATTTAAAAACCTCTGAGTCGGGTGAAATGGCAGCCATTCGTGGCACCGAAGAAGTAGCAACACCGGTGACCTTTGGTGTGTTAACAACCATAGCCGCCTTTCTGCCCCTTGCCTTTATCGAGGGTAATCGAGGTGCATTATTTGCACAAATTCCAGTGATCGTTATTCCGGTATTGATATTCTCTTTAATAGAGTCAAAATTCGTTTTACCTTCTCACTTAAAACACTTAAAACTGCGTTCAGAAAAAGCAAAACAATCAAAATTTAGTCAACTGCAACAATCCTTTGCCGATGGTTTCGAACGAGCGATCATCCGCTTTTATCAGCCCTTATTAAAACGTGCCATCAGTAACAAGGCCACGACCTTAGTTGGTTTTGTCGGCGTTTTCTTGGTTATTCTTGCCCTTATTATGAGTGGCTGGACTAAGTTTATATTCTTCCCGCGGATCCCAAGTGAAACCGTAAGAGCTACGTTAACCTTGCCCGCTGGTACACCTTTTGAAGTGACCAATAAACATATTATTAAAATGGCCGAAAAAGCTGAGCAGCTAAAACAGAAGTATATCGAGCCTTCAACCAACAGCAGTGTCATTATCAATATATTAGCGACAACCGGTGGTCGTGGTGGCGCATCAGATAAGGGCAGTGTTCGTTTTGAAATCACTCCACCAGAATCGCGTGAGTTGGCCATAACTTCTCGTGAATTAGTCCGTGAATGGCGTAATTTAATTGGACCAATTCCTGGCGCTGAAAGCATTACCTTTAGAGCTGAAATAGGTCGTTCATCAGATCCGATTCATGTGCAATTTAAAGCAAGTTCACTAGACACATTAAAGGAAGTCACCGATAAAGTGAAAGTGCGATTAGCCACCTACCCTACGGTTTTTGATATTGCAGATAGTTTATCTAATGGTAAAGAAGAACTGCAAATTGAATTAACCGAGCAAGGTAAAGCTTTGGGGTTAACCCGTATCAGCATTTCAAACCAAGTAAGACGCTCTTTCTTTGGTTCACAGGTACAACGGATTCAACGCGGTAGAGATGATGTTCGGGTAATGGTGCGCTTACCAATAGATGAACGCCGTACTATAGCTGATTTGGAGGACATTCTAGTTATTACGCCTTCAGGTGGCTCAGTACCGTTATCTCACGTCGCTAAGCTTATCCCTGGTAAAAGTCCGTCCACTATTTCAAGAATTGATCGCTACCGCACAGCCAATGTCAGTGCCGATGTTGAAAAATCAAATACCAACATGACGGTACTGCAAGCTGATTTAAAAGAGTATTTAGATGAGTTAATGGTGCAATACCCAGGGGTTAATCATTCCCTTGAAGGGGAAGCTAAAGAACAACGAGAATCTTTTGGTTCGCTCGGATGGGCACTAGTATTTGTATTTTTTATTATCTACGCACTATTGGCTATCCCTTTTAAGTCCTATATACAGCCCATCATCGTGATGAGCATAATCCCTTTTGGCATGATCGGCGCTGTTATTGGTCATTGGATTATGGGTATGGAATTGACCATCATGAGCTTACTAGGCATGTTGGCTCTCATAGGTGTTGTAGTAAATGACTCACTAGTATTGGTAGATTTTATCAATAAAAAACGCAATGAAGGTGGAGAACTAATGGAAGCCGTGTTAACCGCGGGTGCTGCTCGATTTAGACCGGTAATGTTAACCAGTTTGACCACCTTTATTGGTTTAATGCCATTACTGTTTGAACAATCTACACAGGCGCAATTTTTAATACCTATGGCGGTATCATTAGGTTTTGGTATTTTATTCGCTACCTTCATCACTTTGATATTAGTGCCGGTAAATTATTTAATTGTCGAGCGTTTGAAGAGCTTATTCTCTTCACAGTCACCTAACGACCAACAAAATATAGCGGTGCAAGCTTAGACTATACCCGTGACCATTCAAAATACGTGTTTCAGTGGGAGAAAATGATTACGGGTATATATCCCCTGCTCTTCACTTATTGTTGATCGGGGTAAAACGGAAAATTCGCTTGGTAAATAGACAGAAACCTGCGCTTTAGAGAGCCAATTTGTATTTTTAGGAAATATTTACTAAAAAAATAACATAAAAGGCATTTTTCTCTTGTCAACGAGAGGCGAAATGCAATACAATCGCCGCGCTGTTAAAGAGCAGCACCCATATTTCTCGAATATGTATCAGTACACCTCAGTGGTGGCTATAGCTCAGTTGGTAGAGCCCCGGATTGTGATTCCGGTTGTCGAGGGTTCAAGTCCCTTTAGCCACCCCATCTTTATTTCCCAAAAAGTTACAATGTAAAATCTACAAAAGAATAATCGGTGATTAGCGCAGCTTGGTAGCGCACTTGGTTTGGGTCCAAGGGGTCGCAAGTTCGAATCTTGCATCACCGACCACTTTT
>MAAB01041464.1_pt1 | contig 54375 bp, 48 predicted proteins | sample 1115991 | NCBI WGS metagenome assembly MAAB01 (sample SAMN04961124, study PRJNA320927) | seawater metagenome | isolation source: sample BD02T18 sea water enriched with oil for 18 days | place: USA:Gulf of Mexico | collected 2013-07-27 | reverse complement strand
TTAAAAATGGCTTCAATTATTAATACACAAATCAAACCATTTAATGCAACAGCATTTCATAACGGTGAATTTATTCCTGTTACTGATGAAGATGTAAAAGGTAAATGGTCAATCTTCTTCTTCTACCCAGCTGACTTCACTTTTGTTTGTCCGACTGAGTTAGGCGATTTGGCTGACCACTATGCAAAACTTCAAGAGTTGGGTGTGGAAGTCTATTCAGTATCTACAGATACTCACTTCACTCATAAAGCATGGCATGACACATCGGATACCATCAAGAAGATTAACTATCCAATGATTGGTGATCCGACAGGTACTATCAGCCGTAACTTTGATGTGATGATTGAAGAAGAAGGTCTAGCTTTACGCGGTACATTTGTCATCGATCCTGAAGGCAATATCAAAGTCGCTGAAGTACATGACCTTGGTATTGGCCGTGATGCTAAAGAATTAGTTCGTAAGGTTCAAGCTGCTCAATATGTAGCTGAGCATGATGGCGAAGTTTGCCCAGCTGCATGGCAGCCAGGTGAAGAAACATTAGCACCATCATTAGACCTTGTTGGCAAAATTTAATTAAAACCAAGGTTTAATTAAAACAAAGTCTGCCTGGATCAGATGATCTAGGCAGCATATTACTTATTCATATCTATTGGAATAAAAGGTTAATCGTTATGTTAGAAGCAAATATTGCAGCACAATTAAAAACCTACTTAGGCAATATCACTGGTGCTATTGAGATCGTTGCTTCACTCGATGAAAGCGATAAGTCTCGTGAGATGAAAGAATTGCTAATTGAAATTGCAGCAATGTCTAATCACATCAGTTTGATTGAGCAAGCAGATGAACGTAGTCCTTCGTTTGCTATCAAGCAGGCGGGAAAAGATGAAAACATTCGTTTTGCTGGTATTCCAATGGGTCATGAATTTACGTCATTAGTATTGGCCTTGTTACATGTAGGCGGTCACCCGACTAAAGTTGAAGCAGAGACGGTTGAGCAAATTCAAGCATTAGAAGGTTCATATCAATTCGAAACCTATATCTCATTGTCATGTCAGAACTGCCCTGAAGTCGTGCAAGCATTGAACTTGATGGCGGTGTTAAACCCGAATATCAGTCATGTGATGATTGATGGTGCTTTGTATCAAGACGAAGTAGATACACGTCAGATTATGTCTGTGCCGAGTGTCTATATGAATGGTGAGTTATTCGGTCAAGGGCGAATGAACTTATCTGAAATCATTGCCAAGTTAGATACCGGTGCTTCAAAACGTGAAGCGACTAAGATCAATGACAAAGAAGCATTTGATGTATTGGTGATTGGTGGTGGGCCAGCTGGTGCTTCGGCGGCAGTGTATTCAGCACGTAAAGGTATTCGTACCGGTGTAGTTGCTGAACGCTTTGGTGGTCAGGTAATGGATACGATGGCGATTGAGAACTTCATTTCTGTGCAAGCGACCGATGGTCCTAAATTAGTATCAGCATTAGAAGAGCATGTGAAAAGTTATGATGTCGATATCATGAATTTACAACGTGCTAAATCATTAAGCCGTGTTAATGGCATGGTCGAAGTTGAGCTCGAAAGTGGTGCGGTATTAAGCAGTAAAGCGGTGATTGTTTCAACCGGTGCCCGCTGGCGTGAAATGAATATTCCAGGTGAACGCGAATACCGAGGTCATGGTGTTGCTTATTGTCCTCATTGTGATGGTCCTTTATTTAAAGGTAAGGACGTAGCCGTTGTTGGTGGTGGTAACTCGGGTGTTGAGGCTGCGATTGATTTAGCCGGTATAGTTAACCATGTGACCATATTGGAATATAACGATAGTTTACGTGCTGATGGCGTGTTGCAAGACAAGTTACGTAGCTTGCCAAATGTCACCATCATTACTCAAGCACAATCAACTGAAGTGTTAGGTGATGGTAAAAAAGTGACCGGCCTTGAGTATAAAGACCGTACAACCGATGAAGTGAAGAGCGTTGAATTAGCTGCGGTGTTTGTTCAAATCGGTTTATTGCCTAATACCGATTGGTTGAAAGGCACGGTTGACTTAAGTGCTCACGGTGAAATTGAAATTGATCCAAAAGGTCAAACTTCTATGCAGGGTGTGTTTGCTGCGGGTGATGTGACGACAGTGCCTTATAAGCAAATCATTATTGCAATGGGTGAAGGTGCGAAAGCATCATTGGGGTCATTTGATTACATTATTCGCACTTCGTTTGACGATGTAGCTGTAACCGAAGAAGCGGCATAACAAGAAATGGTTTTGAGGTGGACAGGCTTAGTCCACCTCAACTATATCTAATAAGTTGAGCACATTCATTTTGATGGCAAGGCGGGTCAGTTCAATATCACTACTCACGCCAAGCTTTTTCTTAATAATATAGTGGGTATTAGAAACCGTTTTCGGGCTGATGTTTAAAGTTTCAGCAATGGTGGTGGTGGATTGTGCTTCAACTAACATTCTAAATACTTCAAATTCCCTAACGGTTAATTGTTCTAAAGCGGAACTATCCGTGCCTAACTTTTCCATGGCTAAGGCTTGGGCAATGTCGGCACTCAGTGAATGCTGACCGTCATAGACATCATAAATAGCACGAATTAATACTTCTGGATCACTGCTTTTAGTGACGTAACCAAAGGCACCTGCACGAGTTGCTTGAATGGCAAAACTAGGGTTTTGATGCATGCTGAAGACGAGAATTTTGGCTGAAGAATTAACTTGGCGTATACGTGAAATAGCTTCTAAACCACTTTGCCCCGGCATTGAGATATCCATGATTACAATATCGGGCTGATGTGCTTTATATTGTAAATAAGCATCTTGACCATCACTTGCTTCAGCCACAACGGTCATATTATCTTGTTTTTGTAGTAGAGATCGGTAACCCTCACGAACGATAGCGTGATCATCGACCAGCATGATGGAAATAGTTTTTGTCAGTGGGTTCATGATGGTTGCTCGTAAGTATGGATAGGCAGAGTAATTAAGATGGTCATCCCCGATCCTGATTGTGAGGTGATTTCAAGTTGACCAGCTAAAGCCGAAACACGTTCTCTAATCCCAATCAGGCCCATGCCCATTTGATTATCTAAGATGGTTGTTTCAGTCGCAATGCCATCATCACTGATGATGAGTTGAAAAGATGAGTTGGCCTGATAATCAATGGTAATAGACGCTTTGCTTGCTTGGGCATGCTTGGCAATATTGGTTAAGCATTCTTGAATAATTCGGTAAATATTAACCGGAAAGGGCTCAACAAGTTGCTCGATATTACCGGTGATGGTCAATTGATAAAGGGTTTCACCATGTGTACGGTTATTCCAACTGGCCACTAATTTTTTAAGGCTGGAGGTGAGACCAAAATCATCCACTTCAGCAGGACGCAGTCGGGTTAACAGGCTACGTAAAACGTCCATCATATGGCGAGTAATCTCACTGACTTTGTCGGATTCTTCGACTAAATCAGGACATTGTTGTTTAGCTGTTTGATTGATAGAACTGTTAATGGCATTAATACCCGCCAAACATTGTCCAAACTCATCATGTAGTTCACGAGCAATATAACGATGCTCTTCTTCTTGGGCATTCATCAGTTTTAACGCTAACTGTTGGTTTTCTGCCATCACTTGCTGTTGACTGATGGCCAGTTGATTGATGGCATCACTGGTACGACGCCATTCATTAACCTCAAAAGAAGCAATGCGTGTATCTAGCTGGCCTTCACGCATTTTTTCTAAGCCATTAACGATCAGTTGAGCCGGTTTCAGGATTCGACTCACCGTTATATATACCAAGGTCGCCAGCGCTAGCACAGTCATGAAGGTTAAGCCCATTAAGCCGCGTAAGTTGGTCCAGGCACTGCTGATTTCAGATTGTTTATTTAATGTAACCACAATGGTGCCAAAGCTAAGAGCAAAAAATACCACTTTGCGTTTGGCTTGATAATCAGGGGTGAAAAATTGTTGGTAAAGCGTGCCAAACCACGAAGGCCAACTCTGATTAATGGCGGCTTCTTCATTACAAATAAAACGTTGTCGGCTATTACTTAATGATTCAAATTGAATACAAGAACCGGGCAGGCCATTAATATTTTGCCAGAGCTTGGCATCGGGAAAGCTGGTGGAGTGATCATGACCATCATAGATGCGTTGTAACTGAGTTTGAATTTCATTTTCAATGCGATCTGCTGTCTCTATGGCTTGCTGTTTGGCTTGTTGATCATTGTGATATAAAACATAAGCAGCATTAGCCACCAGACAAATGAATGCGGTAAGTATGATGCGAATGATGAGTGATAGTTGAAGATTCATGAATAAACCATATTGCAGAAGCCTGAGCTTAGTTTATGCGTATCTAGCGAATTGTAAATGAGCTGGAAAGCCTTCGGGAAATTTGCCCGCTTTTATTGGGCTAATATACGGTGAACAAATATGAAAGCGGCGTAACATGGTGTCAGCTTCATTTTGATTAGATGAATATTTATTAGTAACCCTAAAAGGTAGCAAAAGATGGAAATATTATTAGTAGGTGCAGCAGCATGTATGTTGGCAATCATTATTGGCGCATGGACGATGACCTTCGCCCGTTGGTTTCCGATTCCTGGTTTAGATGGCAAATTTGACTATGCCACTTTCATTCGAGCGCATGTCGATTATGCTTTGATGGGGGGGTTTGGTGCCGCTTTTTATGCAATAGGCGCTAGTGGTGTTGATTTACCAATTATTGCTTGTTGGTGTGTAGCCATTGGTGGTTTTACTAATCCCACTATTTTTGTGGTGGCGTCATTAGATGAGAAGTTTTGGGACAAAATGATCTGGAAAGTTTATTCAGCTATTAGTTTTGTCATCACAACGGTCGGTTTTGTCTGGCTCGCTTATACCTTCATACAACATTATTTAAACGCGTAAATTAATCCGTTAAATTTAAATATATAGGAAAGATGTAATGACAGAGTCACAGCTGGAAACGTCACGTGAGCATGCCCTTGAGTTAGAAAAAGGCGTGAATCAGGTTGTTATTGGTCAAGAACGTGCTATTCGTTTGATTTTGATCGCACTGCATTCACGAGGACACGTGCTGTTAGAAGGTGGTGTGGGTGTCGGTAAAACAACGCTATTACGTGCTTTTTCAAAAGCACTCGGTGGTGCTTTTGGCCGTATTGAAGGTAGTGTTGACTTAATGCCTAACGATTTACTTTATAGCGCTTGGGTCGATGGTGAGGGCAAACCGGTTATTGACCCAGGGCCATTGATTACTCACGGTGAAGATACGGCAGTATTCTTTTTCAACGAGATAAACCGGGCTAGACCACAAGTACAGTCTCTATTATTAAGAGCGATGGCTGAACGTAGTGCCGAAGCATTTGGTCGTGAGTTCACTTTCCCTCATATGGTGGTGTTTGCAGATCGTAATGGCGTAGAAAAAGAAGAAACTTTTGAGCTTAGTGCGGCAGCCCGTGATCGTTTTTTGTTTGAAATATCTATTGATAGACCGACAGATGCCGATATTCGACGAAAATTAATTTTTGATGCTGCTTATCATAATGTGGATGAGTTGCTGGCAAGCCTATCTGAACCCTTATTAGACTTTAAAGAGCTCAACGCTTTAGATAAAGCCATTCAAAAAAGTATTTTTGTATCAGAAGAAATTGAAAATTATGTGGTGAATTTATGGGATGCGACATGGAAACCACATGAGTCTGGCATTGAAATACCCGATGTATATATGGAAGATTTAGTGGTAGCGGGGGCTAGTGTTCGAGGTATGTCGGCCATGGTTCGAGCGGCTAAGGTCAGTGCTTGGTTAGAAGGACGGAATCATGTCTTGCCTGATGATATTCATACCGTATTGTTACCTGCATTGCACCATCGAGTCTTTTTATCGCCGGTATATGAAAGTCGCCGTGAAAAGATTATGCCGCAGTTTGTGGCTGCTTTACGCGACCATATTTCGACACCGTAATAGGGAAGGATGATGACAGCGTTCAAACACGACGAGTTTAGTTATCGTTATCCGCATAATGTTTATGGCCATGTGCCAGGATCACATAGTGGTTCGTCATTAGGGACCGGTGATCGGTTTGCTGGTTTTGCTGACTTATTTGATTATCCAGACCCTCGGCGTATAGATATTCGAGCGAGTGTGCGAAACAACATGGCTAATGGTGGAATATCAGCTAATGACCGCTGGTTAGTGCGTCGTTTTCAACAACGATCTACAGTGACTTTATGGTTGTTGGCAGATATGTCTAAGTCAATGTCGGTGTCTAATGTAAATCATCAACGATTAGCTAATTTAGCTCATATGATTGCTCATTCAGCAATAGGCCTAGGTGACAAGTTTGCCTTAGCCGGTTTTGATTCTCATTGGCGACAAGATATATCCATCATGCCAACTAGGCAACGTAATATGTCCACGATAGCGGCTGATTTAATTGAACAGGCTGCTCCAGCTTCTGCACCGGGTTCAGAAGGGTTAATCGAAGCAGCAAATATGATTAGCAGTCCTCATGCCATGGTATTTTTAGCTTCAGACTTTTGTTGTGACATAAGCATAATTGAGAAAACCTTGCGTAAATTATCGCACTACACTGTGATCCCGATTGTTTGGCAACATGATGATGTTGATCATTTGCCATCACATGCTGGCTGGACAGAAATGCGTGATGCAGAAACAGGACAGCATCATGCGGTGTGGATGCGACCAACGATGAAAAAACGTTGGCAGTCGGCAATGGATGAGCATTTTGAAAAATTATCGACCTGTTTTATGCGACATCGTATTCGACCATTATTAGTCGATGGTGAAGTGACTGGTGAGCAACTGACACATTATTTTATGGGTATGAAAAAATCTTAAGATGAAAAATACATTAATTAAACTAGTGTTCACGTTAGTTATTGTTTTTGCTTCAACAGCAAGCCAGTCTGAGCAACACATAACGACTTCAGTTGATCGAGCATGGGGCTTATTACTCGGTGATGAAATAACGGTTACAGTTAACTTTTCAGACGATGTTGCTGAGTTGGATAGTAATGCTTTGCCACAAACCGAGCGGCGTTATGCTGCTTGGTTATATCTAAAGCAGGTGGAAGTTATTAACCGTAGTGCATTATTTCACTATCAGGTGGTAAATGTACCTAATAAAACGACGTACATCACAACGCCCGTGTTTGAAGTGAGTGATGTGAATGGTAAGGTGATAAGCATTCCAGAGGTGCAGTTATCAATTGGGCCTTTGCTTGTTTTAGCTGATGGACAACGGTCGTCAACCGTCGAGTTAAAAGCAGATCACGCACCAATATTAATTAAAGATAGTGTCTTAAAAGAAAGGTTAAAGTCATTGATTATAAGCTTTATTTTAATGGCTATAGTGTTAGCTGTTTGGAATTTTGGCTGGCGGCCAAAACACAGACAACCCTTTGCTCAAGCGGTACATGAATTATCACGTTTACGTTGGCAGCGAGCTAAAAAGTCTGACCAAGCAGCCAGAATTGTCCATAAAGCATTTAATCAAACCACCGGCACAATAGTGGTTTATCAAGACCTCGAACAATTGTTTGCAAGTAAGCCTTGGTTACTGCCTTTACAACTAGATATTAAGGATTTTTATCAACATTCTGCTACTTATTTTTTCTCGCCACAGGCGGGCAAAGAGCAGGATTATGCCAGCTTGTTAAAACTGGCCAAGGCTTGTCGTTCTAAGGAGAAACTGGCGTGAGTTTGATGGACCTACATTGGTCACAGCCATATTTATTGTTGTTATTGCCATTTGCCTTATTACCTTGGTTTAACCATAGCCAAGAAAAGACGATTGCATGGTCGGCATTTGTACCTAAGGACCCATGGTCGACGACTGTTGGCTTAAGCTTAAAAATATTATCCTCGATAGTATTGATTAGTTTGATTTTAGGTTTAGCGGGTCCTTATGAACCTGAGAAAAAGGTCGAACGACTCGGTGAGGGGGCTGAAATTGTTTTGTTACTTGATCGTAGTCGCAGCATGGATGATGCCTTTGCGGTAAAAACACAAGCCGCACTCGTCAGTGTCGGTAAAAAGGACAGTAAACGGCGTGTGGCTAAGAGTTATCTTACCGAGTTTGTTAAGAAGCGACCTGATGACCGTTTTGGCTTTGTTTTGTTTAGTTCACAAGCAATTAAACTGTTATCGCTAACCTATAGTAAAGAGGCTATTTTAGCGACAATTAATGCTAATGCGATTGGTAAGGGGCTAAAAGATACCAATATGCCTGATGCCTTAATTAAAGCTGCTGAAATGTTTGAGGACCAACCTTATCGTGGTTCGCGAATCGTATTACTGGTTTCAGATGGTGGCCAAATATTAACGGAAGAAGAAGAGAAGAAAATTGCCAGTTTGTATAAACGGATGAAGATCAGCATTAATTGGATTTATATGAGCTCAATGGTCGGTGTGACTCTCGATGCATCGGATAGCGATAGCTATTTATGGGAAGATTTACCAGAGCGAAAATTACATGACTTTTTTAATTCAACAGGTATTCCTTACCAAGCGTTTGAAGCACGGTCATTAAAGACGTTTGCTGAAGCGATAGATGAGATTAATCAGCAGCAATATCAAACGCTGATTGTGGAACAAACCTTACCTAGAGTATCGAAACATCAGCCTTTTTATATTATTGCCTTTTTGGCAATGTTGGCATTAACGTTTGCTCAAGTATATTCTGCTTGGGGAGTGAGAAAAGCACATGAATAAAACATTGTATTGGATACATAGCACTTTATTAGTTGTGGTCGCGTTAACACTACTGTTGGCAGCTCAAACAGGTATTGAGTTATGGCAGGTGAACAAGTTAAATGACTTTATTGTTGATGCTAATAGCAGTGATGAGCTACCAGATAATAGTTATGTTGAGTTCGCACATGCATTTTATGCGGATGAGCAAGGCGACGCTCAACGAGCATTAGGCCTGTTGACCAGAGTCATCACCAACAAAGATGCAGTATTAAAAGCATCTGCACATTTTAATCGGGCCAATAGTAACTTTCGCCAAGCACAAAGTTTACAAACAGATGACCCTAAAAAAATCCCTCTAATTGAGTTAAGTAAGCAAGATTATCGCAGTGCTTTATTATTGACTCCGAATGCCTGGGATATTCGCTACAATTTAGAACTCGCTTTGAGTGTCGTTCCTGAAATTCCTGAAGGCGATGGCCTGTTTGAGAAGCCGATCATTGATAGCCAAAAATCAATTGAGTCGGTTGGCTTTAGGGTTGACTTGCCATGAGTCTTTCTCATCAAAGCAGAATGATACTATCAGCACTGACGATGATTATCGTCTTGTTATTGCTGCTAGCGGCGTTATTGTTGCCGAAAATAGAACGTAATATTAAGGTGATGGATATCTTGTTTGTAGTCGATATCACCCAAAGTATGAATGTTGCTGATGCAACAATTGATGAGCAAGTAGTCACTCGAATTGAATGGGCAAAGCATTATACGCGGGAGACCTTAGCTGCTTTACCTTGTGGTAATCACGCCGGCTTGGCCGTATTTAGTGAGAGTCGTAGCTTAGTATTGATGAACCCAGTAGAAGTTTGCGACAACTATCATGATATTAGCCAAATGTTGTCCAAAGTAGATGGCACCATGGCTTGGGCACAGTCCAGTGAAGTATCAAAAGCGGTATTTACAGCAATTAAAGCTGTCGATTTAATTAAGCCTGAACCGAGCATTGTGTTTTTAACCGATGGTCATGAGTCTCCACCGATCCATGACACGTTATTTCCAAAGTTTCGAGGTGATCTTGGCAAGGTAACCGGGGTGTTTGTTGGTGTTGGTGGTGAAGATTTACTGCCGATTCCAAAACGAGATGAGAAAGGTAACTCAATTGGTTTTTGGGGCGTGAATGAAGTATTGCATCGTGATGTCTATTTATCTGGCCGAGCAGACCTTGATCAACGGCCACGTACTGAGCATTTATCATCACAAAAGCAGTCTCACTTAGAAACGTTGGCTGATATGGTTGGTTTTGATTATGTCACTTCGCCAGAAAGAGCAAAGACACTGATTAAAGCCTTAGCAAATACGGCTAAGCCCCGCCAACAATTAGTCAATTATGACCTATCTCCATGGTTATCTGCTGCAGCACTATTTTTGCTTATTTTGGTCTATTTTCCCTTGCAAGTATTACGGTGGAAATAAACGCTTTAGCAGCTATATTTAAACTTTATTTAGTTAAGCAGAGGATATAAACCTTGCTGTTTGACGGTTAGATCCGCTTGTTGGATATATTGTTGGAAATCAGTTTCAATAATAATGTCATCAACAATTTTTTTCGCTTGCTGTGCTGAAATACCTGATTTCACTCTCTTGTCATATAAAAGCTTTAACAATAAATAATCCAAGCCAGATAAAAAATCGTTATGAGAGATTTTGTTAAGAATGGATGGTGATACTTCTAGAGAACGATAGGAAAGGCCTACTACTTGAGTGAGCATTTCAGACAGACTTGATAGCAGTTTAGCTTCTGCTCGGGCACGATCAGTTGGAATGACCACGGCTGCTTGTTGAATACTGCCGTTTTGGCGGGTAAATAATGTAGCTGCACCTAATTGACGCGCTAAGTTAGTAATCGTTGCGTTGTTGCTTAATTGAAAATAGTGGCCAATATCACGTTGGTAGTGTTGCTCTGATGTTAACACCACGGTTAGATTAGCGGGATGGCGTGAATCTGCTGCCTGGATCTTGAGGCCTGTAATAGCAGTGAGCTGAGAAAAGTGTAGCGCTACTAACCGCTCATGCAACGCTTGATCAGCAATATTATGCTGAATTTTATAATAAATGGGTTGTTGCCATTTTTTTATGCCACTCACTTTATTTAGAGCATTGTCGGGCAGGGCAATTTTGATAAAACTATCGGCAATGTAGGCATTGGAATGCCAGTGGTCTGCTAGTGCAGAACTGGAAAAAAATAACAAGCTGGTAAAACTAATGAATAAGGCATGCCAAAACTTATTTATTGCTGAGCTTAATCCTAAGCAGGTGTTGTCCATGTAGATCTCGAATGCTGATGGGCGTGAGCTAGAAGTACATAACATCACTAAAAAAACAGCAGGCAGCTTAACATGTTATTAGGCTAAATATTACGTTTATTACACACCGTTACATGGATGGGTGTAAATGTACTTAATTCCTTTGTTTTAGAAGAGGTTAATAGCGATTGGTTTTGTAAATTAATCAGCTGAAAAGGATGACAAATGTCATGCTAAATAAAGCCTATTAGATAACTATATGGATATTAAAGTGCTGTTGAGATTACAAAATAATAAGCAGAAAAGGGTCGCTTCTTAGTAATACTGAACACGGAAACTGCAAAATTAGAACAGGCAAGACACTATATTCAGCTTAATCTAATTGGGGGGGGGCAGTTAAAAATTCAGCTTCTGGTTTACCGATGTAATAGCCTTGAGCATAATCCACACCAAAGGTGAGTAATAAGCTTAATGTTTCGCGGTTTTCGACGAATTCTGCGACGGTTTTTTTGCCCATGCCCTTCGCAACATCGGTAAGCGCTTTAACAAATAATTGGTCGTCAGGGTTGGTCGCTAAGTTACTAATGAAAGAACCATCAATTTTAACGATATCGACGGGCAGTTCTCGCATATAACGAAATGACGCAAAGCCAGTACCAAAGTCATCGAGAGAGAAGCGGCAACCTAAGTCATTAAGCTGAGTCATTAAGTGCCTTGCTTGGCTAATATCTACCACGGCAGCAGTCTCGGTGAGCTCAAAGATTAAATGCTCAGGATTTGCATTATGAGTGGCTAATAAACGTTTTAACAGTGGCAATAAGAAGGGGTCACCTATCGCATGACCTGATAAGTTAATTGATAAGGAGATCCCTTGATCTTGTTGGTCTAGTTCAACAATTTTCTCTATACCTTGTTGTAGAACATAATGATCAATATCGTGAATTAAGCCCGTTTGTTCTGCCACTTGAATAAAGGTGGCTGGCGGATGAATAGTGCCGTCATCATCACGCATTCGAATTAACATCTCATAGTGACTAACAGTGCGAGTGCGGATATCCATAATAGGTTGATAAACAAAAATGAATTGCTTGTGTTCGAGTGCATATTCAATTTTTTGTTTCCACAATACACGTTGTTCAAGCTCTAACCGTGCTTCATCATTTAGGCTAAATTGATGCCAAGTATTTTTGCCTTTACCTTTCGCTTTATACATCGCTAAGTCAGCATTGATAATTAGTTCGTTAACAGTGAGGTTTCCTAAAGGAAACTCAATAATACCTAGGCTGGACGTGATTTTATAACGTACATTATTGACGATAGTTTCGATTTTAGCTAACTGTTGGGCAATGGTTTCAGCTAGCTGAATCGCTTCATTAGAGCTTGATTGTGGACAGATAATGGCAAACTCATCCCCACCTAAACGAGAAACGAAATTGGAGTCTGAGGCAACCTCAGTTAGACCGTTCGCAATTTTTTTAAGTAATTGATCGCCTATTTCATGGCCACAACTGACATTGATATCTTGAAATTGATCTAAGTCTAAAAACAATAATGTACCGGATTGATTCGACTCTGATGCTTGTTGCAAAATAGTAGTAAATTCGTTGGTGAACTTGGTTCGGTTATATAAGCCGGTTAAAGCATCATGTTCAGCCATCCATAAAATTTGTTGTTCATTGCGTTTTTGCTCGGTGATATCCAAGCCTACAGACAAAATCACGGTGTCAGTCAGTGGTGTTGCAAATTTCGAATGTAACCATGAGATAGTATGGAAACTACCATTAGCATGAAGAAAGTCCAACTGTATTTGACCATGTAAGGGGCTATCTGCTTGTAGGGTTGTTAAGTTGTACTCCATACTTTCCCAATCATCACTGGTAATAAATTTGGACAGGGGCTGATGCAGAACTTCGTCTTGAGAATAGCCGGTACTGGACTCGGCAAACTTATTAAATGAGCTGATGTTGTAGTCATTATCTAAGGTTAAGATGATGACTTGTGCAGTATCAATGAGGCTTTTTATAAAGTCACGTTCTTGTTGCAATTCTGAACTACGTTGATTTATTACTTTAGTTCGATCTTTTACTGCTAATTGCAGGCTTTCGAGTTGTGTCGATAAGTCATAGGTTGAGTGTTCTAAGACATCGAGTTCATCTAAATTCTTGGTAGTGTTTTCAGCTGGAACAATAGAGCGGACAGTATTAAACTGTTGTGAGGCGAGTAGAGGCAAGGCTCGAGAAACATTCGATAGCCGTGTTAATGGCGCAGAAAGGTAATAAAATATTCCGCTGCCAAGAATGATTACACTCAACATAGAGATAACAATACTGCGGTAAGTTATTTGCTTGATTTCTTGTCGCTGTAGTGCGATGTCATCAATGATAATAAATAATACGTCGCTATCTTTATCGAAAGTGACAAAGTTAAACTCTGAAGGCAATTGCTTATCACGAACGATTTCACCATTAGCCATGATGTCTGCCAATGTTTGTTTTTTCATGATGGAATGTAAATACGGTAAATTTTTATCTTGTGAAGATACGGCGCTGATGTATTTATTCCATGAGTTTAAGTGATGATTATCACTGGAATGATCATTGGCATCATTAGATAAAATGGCAAGATCAGCATGTGTTTCATTATAAAAAGAGACAACAATATTGCTCATTGATGAACTGAGCAGTAAGACACCTTGAGCTTTTCCCTGTGACAGTACCGGAATCAGATTATATTGCTTACATTCATGACTGCAGTTGATAGTGCTTAGTGGTTGCTCCTTGCTGATGACTGTTGGAATAAGGTTTTTAATCGCCAGTGGAATATCAGTACCCCAACCACCTTGTTTTTGTGATGAAGCATTAAAGTATTGTGCTTGTGATACATTCCAATCGAGTTGCAGTTCAATATTATGCTTTTCTATTAGATTAACAATATGGCTGGAGAATAATGGTAGCGGCGCATTAGGTTCTGGTATCAGGGTGACTTGAGCTAAGCGCTGTAACTGTAAGCTATTATCCGTTATCTGACCAAACAGTTGCTGTTGGTATTGTTGCTGTATTTGTGACCGTGAAAAATCAAACTGATTATTTAAATTCCAATAAACCAAAGCTGGAAAACTGGCATTGAAGATGAGCAGTAGGCCACCAAAAAAAATGGCCGCTTTCCATTTAATACTGAGAAATGATTTATTATTCATCAGTGAGCTTAAAATCGATACGATAAAGAAACTGCAAACATATTCCAGTATTTTTCACTGGTTGAAGCATTATTTTCTCGAGGTGATAGGGTCGCGGTTCCTTCGGAAATATGATATTCAGTTCTGAGTCGTAGCGAGGGTTTAATATCCCAATGACCACCAACAACGACTGTTTTTATATAATTATTATATGCAGGTATTGCTGCTTGTTGAATACCAAAGCCGGATAAATATTGGCTAGTTGCAGCACTTTCTCTAGCTCTTTTACTGCCATTCCAATCATGTTTGTCTAAATGAAACTCTTCATAACGTACAAATGCTTGCCATTGTGGAGTGAATTTGTAATCGACTTGGCCATAAAAACCAACAGCATCACCGCCTAGCGATTCAAAAAGAGGGCTTATGCCGTCAAAATCGACATGCTCTATAGTCGCTTCAGTGGTGAATTGCCATTTTTCTCCATTGTATTGAGCCGATAAAACTGAGTAGTCAATATGAAGCTCGCCAGACGTCAATCCTGGGCCGGTAGGAAAAGGAATACGATCAGCAGCGCCAGAATCGAAGTCCAGCGATATGCTAGCGGTGGTAAATGAGTATATCCAGCGTCCACCATTATGTTCATAGACAACCTTAGCAAAGATACCTAAATCTTCGCCTTTGAGTTTGCCGTCCCAATTTTGGCCCATAAAAGTATATTCAACATTTTTATCGGGAAGAGGGTAACCGGCACCGACTTGTAATAACAGGTTGCCATTGTCCATAAAATGGTTGCTATAGAGATGAATTCCATCAGCGGCCATTACTAAGTTACGCACTTTATCAAAATAAATCGCTTGCGAAGCAAAAACGCCTTGTCGTGTATGAGCAACATCACGCGTTTCATTATAGAGGCCGACCGGGTTTTTGATTCGACCTAGATAACTTCCGAATTGATGGTTGGGTGTAGAGATGAAATTAAAATCGACAAATGCATAATCTAGCCAAGGTGAACCGTTATAAAGCTCTCCAGCACGTCGTGAGATGACTTGGCTAGATAAGCGTATTTTTGGCAGTAATTGATAGCTGGCATTAATACCTAACTCGGTAAAATCAAAACTTCCTGAGTCACTATCACCAAAAAAATCATTGTCACTAGTATGAACAAAAGCTTGTGATGCAAAGCCATGGATCTGCAATTTATCTTGCCATGAATTATCAGCAGCTGCATAGGCCGGTAATAAAGACAGAAGAAATAGAGGTATAAGGCGCATTAGAAACCTTCACTTATTTGAATAACAGACGCATTGACTTGGTCTGGTTGAATATAACCAATCGCGCCAGTTGTACTTGCAACACGTTCACGCATTTCTGCAATTGATTTCACTGTTGTGGGTGCAATGCCGGTACCAGAAAAAACTTGTCTATCCCAAATTCGCCGAAGTTGATAAGGAAACATGCCAAGTGATTCTTTGCAGAAAGAAGTATGAAGAGGGTGATTATCAGCTAATACAAAAACATGGACGGGGGTGCCGTCAGACCACTGAGGCGTACGCATCGCAAAGATGGCTCTAATACTATTACGTGAAAGTTCTGCTGTGGGGGTATGGGGATTGATGATCAATGCGTGTGCCAAAGCACCAGGACTGAAAAATATATATCCTAAGATAAACAAGTATTTCAACTGTTTATGCACTTACTATCCTTAGTAAATTAAGAACGCTGATTATACGCACAGATTGTGAGGGATATCAAACAGTTTGGTTTGCTAGTGAAGTAAACAAATAATGATGTGATTTAGGGTATTATTTGTCAGCTTTTAATTAGACAAAAATGATTGATAAAACATGGAAAAAGTAGCCATCTTTGTTGATGTACAAAATATTTATTACACCACTCGTCACACATTTAATTGTGGTTTTGATTTTAATTATTTTTGGCAGCAAGCGACAAAAGGCCGAGAGGTGACTAAGGCTGTTGCATATGCCATTGATCGTGGTGACGAGAAACAGCGCCAGTTCCAAAATATACTTCGAGCGATAGGGTTTGAAGTGAAGTTGAAACCTTATATACAACGCAACGATGGTTCTGCCAAAGGTGATTGGGATGTCGGTATTGCAATTGATGTGATGGATTATGGCCCACAAGCAGATGTCGTTGTGATGGCAACTGGGGATGGCGATTTTGATTTATTGGTGGATAGAGTGAGGACTAAGAACGATATTGCTGTCGAAGTTTATGGCGTTAAAGCCTTAACTGCCCGCTCATTAATTACTTCAGCGTCTAGTTATATACCGATCGAAGGTCGTTATTTATTAGCTAAAAAGTGAACACTTAAAGCCTATTATTTTTGCGCAACTTAAAATCATCACTTTTTTCAGTATTGAGAAAATGGCGATATTTGAGCAAAAAAATAAGTCATATCCCACAATTGAAAGTTGAAGCAGGTCATAAAACTGAAATATTTTAACGACTGAAAATTTCACTTTAACTTTGTTTTTTAATCCGTATATTGCATATCTTTTTTGATTCTAATGCAGTTAGGAGAGACATTGATGAAGTCTAGATTTAGTCCCGCTTGTTCTGGGGTTGTATTGTTAGCAGTGGCAGGAAGTGCCTTTGCTGAACATACTACTTTGGATGGTATGACGGTTACAGCAACACGCTCAAGTCAGTCTGCATTAGAACAACCAGTCAGCATTGGTTATAAGAAAAGTGATGAAATCAAACTTGATAATGCAGCCACACAAAAAGAGTTATTAAACTCTATTTCAGGTGTGCGAATCACACAAACGGGTTCCTCTATTGGCCATATGACTAGTATACGTTTGCCATCAAATACTGGACCTTATTACCTATTCTTACAAGATAGTATTCCGGTGCAATCATCAGGCTTCTTCAACCATAACGGTCTCGCTTATACCAACTTCAGTTCAGCTGGTTCTGTAGAGGTGATGAAAGGTGCCGGTACAGCACTTTATGGCTCTGATGCGGTTGCTGCCACAATTAATGTTTTGTCAGTGCCAGCATTCGAAGATGAAGGTTTTAAGGCTTCAGCAGAAACAGGCAGTGATGGTTTTCGACGTTATGGTGTCACTGGTGGTGTTGAAATTAACGATCATTCAAATGTATCGACAACTATTTCTCATGCTGAAAGTGATGGCTGGCGTGACCACACCGAATATGACAGGCAAGAGTTTGCAGTGAAATACGTTAATGATATTAATGACGACAACACTATTAAATTAGGCCTTACTGTAAATAAGACCGTGGCAGAAATGGCTGGTTCATTGATTGGTGAAGATGCGTTTAAACATGATACTGAATCTGTTGGTAATGTTGAGGATGCGATAGCCAGTGGCATCGATATTGAAAGAAAATTTGATTTTGCACGCTTCAACATGGAATGGAACCATGTCTTGACTGACAACATTGAACTGAACTCCATTGCTTATATACGTAGTAACCGTAATCGCTATATTGCAACTTGGGAAAATAACTTACCCCAGAATGACAGTGAAGAAAATACGGTAGGTTTATTATTAAAAGCCAATATGGATTTTGGTCGAGTACGTAATATTTCTGGTGTTGATTTTGAATTTACTCGTTCGAGTCGAGAATATACGCAGTTGTTTGATTTTGTTCCTAGTGGCTTTGGTTCTGCTGTTGCAGCAGGAACAATTTATGACTATGACGTAAATTACCGTGCCTTTGCACCGTATTCACGCGTAGAGATTCAACTGAGTGATAAATTTAAGTTAGGTGCTGGTTTACGTTACGACATCAACAGCTTTGAATATACCAACAACTTAGCTGATGGCCAGTATGCAGCATCCAGTTATTCACGTGCCAGTTCAGATAACGATCCGACGTTTAATCACTTAAGTCCTAAACTAGACTTGGCTTATCAAATGTCAGCAACACAGACGATGTATGCACGTTATGCAAACGGTTTCCGTATTCCACAAGCAAGTCGTTTATATAGTTTAAGAACTAATAATATCGACTTTTCATTGGATGAGGAGATTACGGATACCTTTGAAATTGGTTATAAATGGCAGTCTGACCGCCATGAGTTTTCTGGTGCTATTTATTACTTAGTGATTGATGACACTATCGTTCGTAGAGAAAATGGTGCTGGTGATCGTTATTACGTAAATGGTAACGAAACGACACATAAAGGTATTGAGCTATCTCTAGCATCAAAACTGACGGATGAATTAACATCAAAAGTTGCTTTTAGTTACTCTAAACATGAGTTTAAAGACGATGATGATTTTGGTGATAACGAACAATCACAAGCACCTAATGATGTAGCAAATGTACGTTTAATCTACTCACCAAAAGCGGTGATGGGCTTAACAGCTATGGTTGAGTGGGAACATGTAGGTTCATCTTGGATGGATGATGATAATACTAAGAAATACGATGGCTATGACGTCGGTAATATCAAAGTACGTTATGACGTGACTAAGCAGTTATCATTACATGCTCGTATTAATAATATTACTGATGAACTGTATGCGGAGAGCGCTACGATCAGCTATGGAAGCGAACGTTATACTCCAGGTGCACCAAGACAAGCATTCGTAGGTTTTGACTACAAACTTTAATGTAAGCCTCTAATTTTAGGTGAAGTGTGAATAAACAGAAATTAATCGTTGCTCTAGCAGTTGTTGTATTGAGTGTAGGGCTATTTAGTTACATCCAATATGGCTGTTCAAATAAAGCGGCAGTAACAGCTGAAACCGCTGACAAAAAACCTGCCTCACGTCGTCATCAAACGACTGGTGTGGTCAGTGTGGACATCAAAGAGCATAACGGCACACTCCATCTTTTATTAGGTAAAAATGAACAAGGCCAACATAGCGTATGGTATCAAACTTCAACCGATCAAGGTCAAACGTGGTCTGAGGCCGTGAATACAACGGCAGACTTAGATATAAGTGCCAAGTTTCATCGTGGTAATGATGCACGTCTTGCTGTTCAAGAAGATAACATTGTTGCTGTGTGGATGAGTCGTGTTGATGGTGCGCCTCATAATGCTGGGCCGATGATGAGTGTTCGTTCTAGTGATGCAGGTCAAAGTTGGCAAGCGGCAACAATGCCAGCGGACTGGGAGGGGCCTCATGGCTTTTTTGCTATGGATGGCAATGACGAGAAAATTAGTCTGGTTTGGTTAGACAGTCGTGAGCAAATAGGCAAAGGTTCACAAGGCTTACGTTATACCAGCAGTAGTGATGGTGGCCAAACCTGGTTAGAAAATAAAACCCTAGATCGTCAAACCTGTGCCTGTTGCTGGAATACAGCTCGATTTGATGAGCAAGGACAGCTTTATGTGCTATATCGAGATAAGTTACCTTCTGATATGGCGATTGGCCAAGTTAATAAGCAGGATGAATGGCAGCGATTAAGTACGGTCGGTGCTTTCAACTGGGACTTCCAAGGCTGTCCTCATATTGGCGGTAGTTTGGCTTTTGATGAATCACGTCAGTTATTTCACGCCACGGTAACTACCGGTGAAGAGTCTAAAGCGGGTGTTCATTATTTGAATTCTGCTGATCAAGGCCAACACTGGAATACCCCCGTTCAATTAGGCAGCGATACCGCTGTACATAGTGACTTAGCCGTTGCTGCTGGTGGCCAGTTATTAGCAACTTGGGATCAAATAACGGCAACGGGCTTTGAAGTGGTTTATGCAACTTCTTATGATCAAGGTCAAACTTGGACTGAACAACAGCAACTTTCTACGCTAGGTATACGTGCTTCTCATCCTCGTGTTGTTGCTGTCGATGATGCATTCGTAGTGGTATGGACACAAACCAATGCTGACAATGTGCAAGAGTTACAAACAAAGTTGATTAGCCATGATTCTTAATCAGTTTAAAGGCAAAGTTGCACTGCTTGTTATTGCATTATGTTTTATTGTCGGTTGCAACGAGTCGCCGACGACGAATAGCCAACAAGTGGTTAATGACTTTGTTAAAGGTTCATATAACAACATACTAAAGCAAAATAAAAACCAACCTTACCTGTTGATGTTTTGGTCACAAGATTGTGCTTATTGCATGAAAGAGTTGGAGTTATTGGGTTCATTAGTAAAGAGTCACCCAGAGGCCAAACTAATCACGGTGGCAACCGACCCTTTTCTTGATGTGAATTTCATTCGCAACAAAATGGCTTCATTTGGTTTACAAGATACTCAAGCTTGGGTGTTTGCAGAGCCGCATGCTGAGACTTTGTATTTTGAAGTCAGCCCGCGTTGGCGTGGCGAGTTACCGTTTACTATTCTAGTGGATGGCGATAATCAAAAAACGAAAAAAATAGGCATGTTATCTGAACACGTTATCACCACATGGTTAAGTAAGGTTTAACAGCAGCCACAGTTGTTTTTAACAGCAATAGGCGTATCATTTTAAACGATAAACCTTGTTTTTAATGGGTATAAGCTATGGTTTCTATTCATCTATTACTGCAATTCAATATATTATTTTCTGTTCTTTCGAAGACAAGCTCTTCTCTTTAAATTAACGTCTTTATGTAGCTGACGTTAAGTTCATATTTTCTGATCTTCATCACTCCACATTAGCTGTTTAATTGGGAGTAGAACATGAACAACAACCATTGTCGGTTTTATTGCTTAATATTTTTCTTGTGTTTTGTCGGCATTAATTACGCTGATGAGACTAATCCTAACAGCGATGACTTCCTCAACTATTTTGATTTTATTGGTTATACCCGTATCGGTACTGGTATGAGTAGTAGTGGTGATACTCAAGCTCGCTTTCAAGCGCCTGGGGCTCCTGCAGCTTACCGCTTAGGTAATGAATCAAATATTGGGTTAGAGGCAGGGCTTCGCTTTACTTATCCTCTAGATAGATCGACGGGCAAAAAAATTGAAGCGCTTTATTTCGTGTCTGACTATCAATCATTTGGTGATGAGAAAGAGTTTTATCGTGATCCACAGGTATTACAGGCCTATGTCAACTTAGAAAAGGTGTTGCGTTCTGATTTAAATGTCTGGTTTGGTCGTATGTATTACGAGAGAAAAGATATTCATCTAAATGATTACTTCTGGTTGGATAATGGTTTGAATGCAAAATTTGGGGCGGGTATTGAATTGGCCACAAAGATGGGTGAGCTAAAACTAGCAGCCTTTCACATGGAAGACGATGACGATAGTTTGGTAAGTCACATTAAAAGTTATGCCGTTGATGCCAGGCTATTAGATATTGAGCTGACAAAAGATCATAAGCTGAATTTATTCGCCGAATATGTCAGCCGAGATGGTGGTGATCCGTTAACTATTGATGGTAGTACGATAATCAGTAAAGATAAAGATGGTTTTGGCCTAGGTCTTTGGGTTGATAGCCAGCTGACTGAAGAGATAACTAATACCGCAGTACTGCTATATCGACAAGGCGCAGCCTTTCGCCAATACGGTACTGCAAACCCTATCAGAGAAGACCAAGGTTACGATCTTGATGATGCTCACTATTGGGAAATAAATAATAGCCTTGTCTATGATAGTGATGCTTATTCTGTTGGCTGGGGCACGGTTATTCGTGCAGAAGAACATGGGAACGGCAGCAACTCTAAATTACATTGGTTGAGTACAGGCATACGTCCTATTGTCTATTTGACTGATCATGTGAACATCGCCATCGAAGCAGGTGTGGATTATGTCGATAACGAAGCATTAGATGTGAATGGCCAATTAACCAAGGTGACGGCAGCTTTACAGTTGAGTAAAAGCCGCGGTTACTACTCTCGACCTGTTTTAAGGCTATTTGCCACCCAAGCTTATTGGAGTGAAGATTTTGAAGGATTAGTAGGGAATAGTCCAGATGATGCGCCCTATGCTGAAGATCGAAATGGCTTTAGTGTTGGCATTCAGTTTGAACATTGGTGGTGAATTTAACCTATGTCACGTAATAACCTATAATTAGTAGTATCAAAGATTTGGATTTATAGAGTTACTATGCTGGCCCAAAAAATAAAAAATAGAGAAAGTGGCATTGTTGTATATGGCATTACACCGCCTAAAAAAAGCAGTGATGAGGAAAAAGTTAAAGAAATAGCTGCCCGTCAGGTTGAACGCTTACAAGGTTTAGATATTGATGGTTTGATCCTCTACGATATTCAAGATGAAAAAACGCGAACCTCTGAGCAGCGGCCATTTCCTTTTATGGAAACGTTAGACTCGCTTGCTTATAGTCGAGATTATTTGTCGGCACTAGATATTCCCAAAATAATCTATCGTTCAGTAGGTAAATATAGCAAAAGTGAATTAAGTCAGTTTATAGATGAACTGAGCCAAGAGGACGACTTAACGGTATTTGTTGGGGCTGCATCAAAAGCTCAGTCAGTTAGTTTGTCGATGAGTGAAGCATATCAGCTTAAACAACAAGTCAATGCTGCTTTACCATTAGGCGGGGTGACGATTCCTGAGCGCCATCAAGTCAAAGGTGATGAGCACTTGCGAGTGTTTAATAAAATTAAACAAGGTTGTCAGTTTTTCGTTTCGCAAGGTGTTTATGATGTGGAAGCATCGAAGAACTTCCTATCAGATTACTATTATTATGGTCGCGAACATAATATTCCCCTAGTACCTATCTTATTTACTTTAACGCCCTGTGGTTCAGTAAAAACCTTAGAGTTTATGAAATGGTTGGGTATTAGTATTCCACGTTGGTTAGAAAATGAGCTGGTTCATACTAATGATATTTTGCAAAAATCAGTGGATATATCGGAGCAAAACTGGCGTGAATTAAAAACCTTTGCTGATGAACGTAATATACCAATTGGTTGTAATATTGAAAGTGTCGCCATTAGGAAAGTTGAGGTGGAAGCCTCGATTGAATTATTACAGAGAATACAAAATAGCGAATAGAAAAAACTGAAGACTTTGTATAGAGAAGGTGAGCTGACATGAATCTATTGATGAAGAAGTTTAGCCGCATCACCCTAGTTGTAGTAACAACGATAATTACTTTGGTTGCTGCCTTGTGCATTGTGTCTGTCGCTCACCTGTTGATGGGAGAACCTATTCAGCAGTATCAAATTGTGATCACCGTCGTCGCAACTATTCTGATTACTTCGGTTGTTTCTTGGTATTTATATGGGCTGCTTAAAAAGTTGGAAAGTTTAGAGCAAGAATTACGGCACAGTATTAGTAAGGAAAAAGAAGCCATTTACATCGCTTCGATCCAAAGTTCGCAACATGTAATTAATAACTTACTCAATCAATTAATGCTGGTGGCAATGGAAATTAAAAAGCAACCCACATTTGATGACAAAGTCGCCAAACTGTTCGGCCAGATGCAGGAAGAAGCAACTGAGTTGATGCAGCAGCTGGCATCGGTCAAACAAATAGAAGTGGAAGACATTAAGCGTTCCATTACACCTAAATGAATGATGCTGTAGATATTATCTCGCCGCGTTGCTGACCGGACTGAATAATTGACCTTGTAACCAAGTGTATATAGACATAGCGCAGTCTTTACTGAATGTTTTAAAGGTCAGTGAGTTATTGGCGGTGGAAATTTGAATGGTGCGGTGACCTAAGAAGGATTTGCGTTTAATGTCAGTGATGGTATTAAGTGGCACTGTTTTAAAAATATCGCCAAATTCACCAATATGAAAAAAAGCAACGCGACGATCAGTAATGATGAGAGTGCCGTTGTACTGCTGTTCATTACCAGTGCCTAAGGCTGAGCCAATATAGCCGTCTGCAAACAATTTTATTTCTTCATTTTGTTTTTGATGGAGGACTTTAAATTTGGCGAGGTGGCTCGAATATTTTTCCTTTTCCACAGTCTAGTTCCTTCTGTTATGTGGTCAATAATTGACTGATTATTGATGATTTTTTTGTGACTGTAAATACATTTTTTAACTCGGTTGGCTATTTTGGTTTTGCTATTTACAGTTAGATTAGTTGATAATGAAATCGCTCCTTTTAATTCACTGACTTAGCTATTTTTATTAAAAATAATATGAAGAATTGTTAGCCTTATGTTGATGTTAGATATTTCTATTATTGAACAATATTGTTGCCTTATTCACGAACAAAAAGTGATCTTTGAAGCACCAGTTTCAACGGCATTAAATGGTGTCGGTGAGCAAAAAAATAGTGGTTGCACGCCAAGAGGAATGCACCAAATACGAGCATTAATTGGTGATGGCTTGCCAGAAAATAGTGTTCTTGTTGGTAGAAGACCAACTGGAGAAATCTACAGTGACGCACTTGGACGTGAGTTTCCTAGTCGAGATTGGATTCTAACTCGAATTTTATGGCTCAGTGGGCTTGAGGTTGGCAGAAACCGATTGGCAAATGTTGATACAATGCAGCGCTATATTTACATTCATGGTTGCCCAGATGACTTACCAATGGGTATGCCTTTGTCTCATGGATGTATACGTATGCATAATAAGGATCTTTTGGCGCTGTTTGAGTTGGTCGAACGGGGTACAAAAGTCTTAATTCATGAATAAGGTGATGATGTATGACATTAGGCCCGTTAATGGTCGATATAAAAGGTGTGGAGCTCGATCAACAAGAGCGTGAAATTTTGCAGCACCCTTTGGTCGGCGGCGTCATTTTATTCAGTCGTAATTACCAGTCTCCCGCACAAATTGAAGCTCTGACGAAAAGTATCCGTGCTTTACGTGATCCACATTTACTTATATCGGTAGATCATGAAGGCGGCAGGGTACAGCGATTTAGAAAAGGCTTTACTCGATTACCTCCTATTGGTGCTTTGGGTAAGCAATATATGCAGCACCCACAGCAAACCCTAATAACAGCAGAAACAACCGGCTGGTTAATGGCGGCTGAACTACGTGCTGTCGGTGTGGACTTTAGTTTTGCTCCGGTATTAGATCTCGATTATGGTGTCAGTGAAGTCATCGGCGATCGTTCTTTTCATCGCGATCCTGAAGCGGTGACTGCAATGGCACGAGCCTATATTCAAGGTATGAAACAAGCGTGGATGCCTGCAGTGGGTAAACACTTTCCCGGTCATGGTGCCGTTGAAGTTGATTCACACTTAGGCTTACCAGTGGATAGCCGACATTTTGAAGATATGCTGCAAGCCGATATGTTGCCATTTAGACAACTGTGCAATTCAGGCCTTGCCGGTATCATGCCTGCTCATATTGTTTATGAGAAAAGTGATATGTTACCGGCAGGCTTTTCACCGTTCTGGATTAAAGAAATTTTACGCGACCGTTTTGGCTTTCAGGGAGCCGTGCTGAGTGATGATTTAAGCATGGAAGGTGCTGCTGTGATCGGAGATAGTCTTGCTAGGGCTGAAGCTGCATTGTCAGCAGGTTGCGATATGGTTTTAGTTTGTAATCAACCTGACAGCGTTATCCAAGTAATTGATGGCTTGAAAATAGATAATGATCCTGTGCGTCATATGCGTTTAATTCGCTTACATGGCCGCCATGGTATGAAGCGTGATGAATTATTGGCCAGTGAACAATGGAAGGCCGCTGCGAAAACAGTATTAAGTTATGCACCTGATCCAGAATTGGAGTTAGATTTAGTATGAAGATGATAGTACAAGTTTGCTTGCTTACGGTTAGCCTGTTACTTGGAACGACTGTTGTTAATGCTGAACAGCAGGCGGCAACGGTTAATGTTGTTGTACAACAAGCGCCAGCATCATTAAAAAGTCCCCGCGCTACCATGCGAACCTTTGTTACGGCGATGGAAGCCGTTGCCGGAGGACAGAGTCAAAAGCTTGACCTGGCTATTGCTACTTTAGACTTATCAAATACTGCGGCGTTGATTCGCCATGACAAGGGCCGCGAATTAGCGTATTCATTATCTTCGGTGATAGAACGTAGCAAAAAAGTAGTGCTATCGACGATTAGTAATAAGACCTCTGCTGATACTTATACCTTTGGTCATTATTCGCAGGGTAATGTTGAGCTCGTTAAACAAGATGATGGTCGTTGGTTATTTAGTAAAGATACGATGATGGCCTTACCAGCGATTTTAGAAGGCTTGCTTGATGAACCAGCTAAGTATGGCGCCAAAGAACCCCAAATCGCCTTACCGGTATCAATCAAAATACGTTCACAAATGCCAGAGGTATTAAAGCAAGGCTTCTTGTTGGAGTACTGGCAATGGCTAGGGGTATTTTTTGTTATCGTATTAGGTTCAACTGCGGACAAACTTTTAGCCTGGGTTTTACAACGTTCGGTAGTTCGTTGGCAGCGACGCCATCCTGCATTTGAGGGGTTGGATACCACTGTATTGAGACCATTAGGATTGATGGCAATGGCTATTATCTGGTGGCTAGGCCTAGGCATGTTTGGTTTGCCTGATACTGCACTGATTATATTGTCGGTGGCAGTGAAAGTATTAGTGAGTTTGTCGGCTATTTGGAGTGCATTCCGCTTAGTTGATATTTTCAATGCCATCTTAATTAGAAAGGCCAATAAAACAGAGAACAAATTTGATGATTTGCTGGTACCGATGATCAGCAAGAGCATGAAAGTATTTGTGGTGGTGATGGGCGTTATCTTCTCTGCTGACAATTTGAATATTGATGTTACCAGTTTATTAGCTGGCCTAGGTCTAGGTGGTTTGGCCTTTGCTTTAGCAGCTAAAGACTTATTGGGTAACTTCTTTGGTTCCTTAACGGTGTTATTAGATCGACCTTTCCATATCGGCGATTGGGTGGTCATTGGTGATGTGGAAGGCACGGTTGAAGAGGTGGGCTTTAGAAGTACCCGAATTCGTACTTTTTACAATTCACTCATTACTTTGCCAAACTCGGCTTTAACCACGACAACCATCGATAACATGGGCGCGCGTCGTTTTCGTCGTATGAAGACTATGTTGGGTTTAACTTACGATACGCCACCAGAAAAGATTGATGCATTTTGTGAAGGTGTACGTGCCTTAGTACAACTGCATCCGTATATGCGTAAGGATTATTACCAAGTTTATTTTAATCAATATAATGCCGCATCATTAGATATCTTGGTTTATGTATTTTGGGAAACACCCGATTGGAATACAGAATTACGTGAACGCCACCGTTTCTTATTGGATGTTTTACGTTTAGCCAAGCAATTAGAAGTTGAGTTTGCTTACCCAACTCAAACCTTATATTTAAAACAAGATGCAGCTGCTCCAGCAGCTGCTAGTGCCGGTTTTTCACCTGCCATGTCAGAAGCGGATGCCATGGCAATAGGTCAACAGCAAGCAGCAGCAATTGTGGATGCAACCTTAGGCAAAGGTGTTAAGCCTGCCCCTGTACGTTTTCCTTAAGTGGCAAACATCGTGATAATTACAGTTAGTGAGTTAAATTAGTTTATATGTCAGCAAAGTTTGTCCATTTACACCTTCATACCGATTATTCATTGGTTGATGGTTTAGTTCGAATTAAACCATTAGTTAAAGCGGTGGTAGGTGCTGAAATGCCTGCTATTGCCATTACTGATCAACATAATTTTTTCGCTGCAGTAAAGTTATATACCGCTGCCCAACAAGCCGGTGTCAAACCTATCTTAGGGGCTGATTTGCGGTTACGCGATCCGAATGATCCTAAGAATAGCAGTCGTTTTGTATTGTTATGTATGGATATGACCGGCTATTTGAATATGTCGCGTTTATTATCGCGTGCCTATATTGAAGGCCAACACTTAGGTGTGCCGATGTTAGACCTAGATTGGCTGGATGGTCATACCGACGGTTTAATTTGTCTGGCTGGTGGCCGTACCGGTATTTTGGGCAAGGCCTTATTAAATAATCAAACCGATGAAGTTACGAGTATTGTCGACCATTGGCAAACCTTGTTTCCTGACCGTTTGTATTTGGAGTTGGTACGTACCGGCCGTGAAGATGAAGAACGCTACATTAATCTAGCGATTGATTTGGCTATTAAACATCAGCTGCCGGTTGTAGCAACAAACGATGTCCGTTTTCTAGCTACAGAAGAATTTGAAGCACATGAAGCCAAAGTGTGTATCCATGAGGGACGTTTATTAGATGATCCTCGTCGGCCACGTAATTACTCTGAACAACAATACTTGCGTACCCCTGATGAAATGGTTGAGTTGTTTAAGGATATTCCTGAAGCAATAGAAAATACCCTTGAAATCGCCAAGCGTTGTAATGTTGAATTGACCTTAGGCGAACATTTCTTACCTGACTTCCCGGTGCCGGAAGGAATGACGATTGGTGAGTTTTTTAGTGAAGAATCATTTAAAGGCTTAGCGGAACGGTTACCTGTTTTATTTCCTGATGCAGCAGAGTTAGAACTACGGCGTGAAGAGTATGAAACGCGGTTACAGATTGAGTTAGATGTAATTAATGAAATGGGCTTTCCTGGTTATTTTTTAATCGTAGCCGACTTTATCTTATGGGCTAAAAACAATGATGTGCCGGTAGGGCCTGGCCGGGGTTCTGGTGCCGGCTCTTTGGTGGCTTACTCCTTAAAAATCACCGATATTGATCCTTTACAATATGACTTGCTGTTTGAGCGGTTTTTGAACCCAGAGCGGGTATCGTTACCCGATTTTGATATCGACTTTTGTATGGAAGGTCGCGATCGTGTTATCGAATACGTATCACAACATTATGGTCGTGATCATGTTTCGCAGATCATCACCTACGGTACCATGGCGGCCAAGGCGGTTTTACGTGATGTGGGACGGGTATTAGGCCAGCCTTATGGCATGGTTGATCAATTAGCCAAGCTGGTACCGTTCGAGTTAAAAATGACTCTAACAAAAGCACTTGAGCAAGAGCCGTTATTAAAAGAAAAATACGACAAAGAAGAAGATGTCAAAGCGTTGATTGATTTGGCGCTAAAGCTAGAAGGCCTGACCCGAAATGTCGGTAAACATGCGGGTGGTGTGGTTATTGCGCCGAAAGCATTAACTGAATACACGCCGATTTATTGTGAACAAAATGGCGCAGGCCTAGTTTCACAATATGATAAAGATGACGTTGAAAGTGTCGGCTTGGTTAAATTCGATTTCTTGGGCCTTAAAACATTAACCGTTATTGATTGGGCGGTGAAAAATGTTAAAGCGATGTTGCCAGCCGATGAGGCGGCCAAGATTAATATTGATAACTTGCCTTTGGACGATGCCGCCAGTTATGCCTTATTAAAACGTTGTGAAACCACCGCAGTTTTCCAGCTTGAATCACGAGGTATGAAAGAGCTGATCAAGCGATTACAGCCTGATACCTTTGAAGATATTGTGGCCTTAGTAGCTTTATTTCGTCCTGGTCCATTGCAGTCCGGCATGGTCGATGACTTTGTTAATCGTAAACATGGTCGCGCTAAAGTCGATTATCCGCATCCTGATCTCGAACCGGTATTAAAGCCGACTTATGGTGTCATTGTTTATCAAGAGCAAGTAATGCAAATTGCTCAGGTATTGGCGGGCTATAGCTTGGGTGGCGCGGATATGTTGCGTCGCGCTATGGGTAAGAAAAAAGCGGAAGAAATGGCCAAGCAACGTCAGTTGTTTTTAGATGGTGCCAAAGGTCGAGGTATTGAAGAAGAGCAAGCGGGCCCAATCTTTGATTTGATGGAAAAGTTTGCTGAGTATGGTTTTAACAAATCGCATTCAGCTGCTTATGCCTTAGTAGCCTATCAAACTGCCTGGCTGAAAGCGCATTACCCGGCTGCATTTATGGCGGCGGTATTGTCTGCCGATATGGATAATACTGATAAAGTCGTCGGTTTGATCGATGAATGTCGAGATATGAAACTGACGGTATTACCACCTGATGTTAATCATAGCCAAATTAAATTTACTGTTGAAGATGACAAAACCATTCGTTACGGCTTAGGAGCGATCAAAGGTGTCGGTGAGGCGGCATTAACGGGTATTGTTGAAGAGCGACACCAAGGCGTTGAATTTGCCAGCTTGTATGATTTTTGTCGCCGTGTTGATATGAAAAAGATCAATAAACGGGTGATGGATTCATTAGTCAAAGCCGGAGGTCTAGATTCTTTAGGTGGCCATCGTGCTAGCTTAGAAGCGAGTCTTGCCACAGCTATGAAAGCGGCTGTTCAGCATCGTCGTGATAGTGATAGTGGTCAAAATGATATGTTTGGCTTGATGATGAATGACCATCAAGATACCGATGATGAACCACTGCTAGAGGTCGAACCTTGGTCTGAAGAGCAATTATTAATTGCTGAAAAAGAAACTTTAGGTTTGTATCTAAGTGGTCATCCAATTGATCGTTATGCTGAAGAATTAGCTCGATTTATACCTAAAAAAATTAGTGAACTTGATGCGCCTGAATCAAAAGGCTATCAGCGTAATGAAATTTCGGTTATAACGGCCGGCTTAATTGTTGCCATTCGAACGATGAAGTCAAAAAAAGGTGGCCGCATGGCCTTTATCACTTTGGATGATCAAACGGCACGCTTGGAAGTTCGTGTTTTTGCTGAAGTATTTGAACAGTTTCAGTCACGTCTTCAACCGGATAAATTAGTGGTGATCCAAGGAAAAATTGGTCAAGATAACTTTACGGGTGGTCTAGCTGCTACTGCCGAAGCAGTGTATGACATGCCTAGAGCACGTGAAATATGTGGCAAGTCATTATTGATTAAGATAAATAACGAAGCCGGAGGTCATGACTGGCTAGAAGCTTTGCAATCAACGTTGACACCATTTCGTGAAGGTTTAGCACCGTTAGAAATCGACTATATTAATCAAAATGCGCGGACAATGGTGCGGTTAGGCGAGGGGTGGCGAGTCACACCAACAGATACATTATTAACGGAGTTAAAAGCCCTGCCAATGGTGGAGGCTGTTACAATGACTTACAACGCCTAACCATGAGGTGTCATTATGTCGAGCAGCGACGGAAAGAAGAAGTACGAAGAGTCAAACGGCAAAGAAGATACCTTCTCCAAATTTTTGGTGTCTGCGATAGCTGCTAAACGAACAACATCTGTTGCTCCCGTCCCGCTCGATGATAGTCTCGAGTTCTCCGAAGAACAAACACAACGAATTTTAGCTGAGCGTTTAGGACTACCCTTTATCAAACTGAGTGATCATCAGTTTGATGAACTGGTATTAGCACTTGTTCCAGCTGACTTTGCTCGTAGTCATAATATTATCCCATTGAGTGTTAATAAAACTCATATGCAAGTTGCAATGGCCGAACCTATGCAACAAGAGGTATATCAGTCACTGAGTTTCATTACTGGTTTTACGATTGATGCTGCCGTTGCAACCTTGAAAGATATGCAGTGGGCCGTCAATCATTATTACGGCATTCAAAGTGATGATTTTGATACTGTTACGGAGGACAGTAATGAGGCGTTGATTGAGGAGATGCATGAACTTGAACGGCTAGGTTCAGAAAGGCCGATAGTACGGCTCGTGAGTATGGTGCTCAGAGATGCAATAGAACGTCAGGCCTCAGATATTCACCTGCGACCCAATGCCAAAAATGTTGAGTTACTGTACCGTGTTGATGGCAATTTGAGTATTATTCGATCGTTTAGTAAAGCATTATTACCAGCGATAGTCAGTCGAATAAAAATTTTAGGTGGCATGAATATCGCTGAGCGAAGAATGCCACAAGATGGACGTAGTTGCGTACGCACCAATGGTTCTGTGGTCGATCTTCGCATATCTGTGATGCCAACAGTCGAGGGGGAAAGTGTTGTCCTACGGTTATTAAATGCTGAAGTAGGCTTAAAGGATGTATCAGAGCTTGGCTTTAGTCACCATGACGAGGTGCTGTTTAAAGATATATTACATAAAAATCATGGCGTTTTTTTAGTGACCGGCCCCACGGGTTCAGGTAAATCGACAACGTTATATGCGGCATTGGCAGAAGTTAAAAAACAAAATGTAAATATTTTAACGGTAGAAGATCCGGTCGAATATCATATGGAAGGTATTCAGCAAATTCAGATTAATCATACGATTGGTTATACCTTTGCACGAGCATTACGCAATATCTTACGTCATGATCCTGATGTGATTTTAATTGGTGAAATTCGTGATCATGAAACCGCTAATATTGCAGTCGAAAGTGCTTTAACAGGACATTTAGTTTTAAGTACCCTCCATACTAATGATGCGCCAGGGGCTGTGACACGTTTATTAGAAATGGGCATAGAACCTTATCTATTAAATGGCAGTTTATTAGGTGTTTTGGCGCAACGATTAGTAAAGAAAAACTGCCCTAATTGTTTGGAAATAGAGCCGGTTGATATCATGATTCGCCAAGCATTGAACCTAGAAGGTGACGAGGTTTTTTATCATGGTGTGGGGTGTGACCATTGCCATCAAACCGGCATCGACGGCCGTATGGCTGTTTATGAATTATTGTGCGTGAACGATGATATTAAGCAGGTCATTAAGGCGGATGTCGATGCCTGTGATATATATAAGCAAGCCAAACAACAAGGCCTGGTGACTTTAACGGATAATGCTTTAATGCGAGCCAAATCAAAAGAGATTTCTTTGGCTGAAGTGTATCGTGTACGATTAGATTAACGTTAGTCAAAATAAGAACAAAGAGGAATGTGTAATGGATATGACTCCATATTTGAAATTGATGGCCGAGAAAAAAGCCTCAGATTTATTCTTTTGTACCGGTACTGAGCCACATATCAAAATTCAAGGTGTCATTCGTCCAGTAGGACAGAAAAAATTAGCGCCAGGTGATGTCCATGAAATGGCCGTCTCCTTAATGAGTGACCAACAAGCGGAAGAATTTAAAGACATTATGGAGATGAACTTTGCCGTGCCTTTAAAAGGTGTCGGTCGTTTCCGGATCAATATCTTTCGGCAACGTGGCGAAGATTCTATTGTTATTCGCTTTATTCAGACCAAAATTCCTCACTTTGATGAAATGAATTTACCTGATGTCTTGGGTGACATCATCATGGAAAAACGGGGACTGATATTAGTGGTCGGTGCCACCGGTTCAGGTAAGTCTACGTCGTTAGCAGCGATGATTGGCCATCGAAATAGAAACTCCAGTTCACATATATTAACTATCGAAGATCCATTAGAATTTATTCATACTCATGAGAAATCTATTGTTCAGCAGCGGGAAGTCGGTATCGATACGCTGAGTTATGAAAATGCGTTAAAAAATGCCTTACGTGAAGCACCTGATGTCATTCTTATTGGTGAAATTCGTGATATGGAAACAATGAAGCATGCTATTTCCTATGCTGAAACCGGCCATTTATGTCTCGCGACCTTGCATTCCAACAATGCCAACCAAACGATGGATCGTATTTTGAACTTCTTCCCAGAAGTAGCTCATCGCCAATTGTTAATGGATTTATCGTTGAATTTACGGGCCATTGTTTCGCAGAGATTATTACCGAGTAGTGATGGCATGCGAGTACCTGCTGTTGAAGTCATGCTTAATTCACCTTTTATTGCTGAGCTTATAATTCAGGGCAATATTGGTGGCATTAAAGATGCCATGAAAGAAAGTACCGACGAGGGCACTATCACCTTTGACCAAGCATTATTATCTTTATATAAAGAAGGTAAAATTACCCTTGATGAAGCATTGCATAATGCCGATTCTAAAAACGATCTTAGTCTTGAAATTCGTATGGGCGGTGGACGAGATGATATCGATGAAGGCAGTGAATTGATTTTGAACTAAGTCTTTTAGTTTGAACGTGTATAATCCCCAGACTATTTGAAATTAAGGTAACGGCAATGCAATTAAATTTCCTCGACTATGAACAACCCATCGCAGAGTTAGAAGCTAAAATTGATGAGTTGCGTTACATGAGTAACGATAGCGATTTAAATATCACTGAGGAAATTCAGAAGTTAACTGAGAAAAGTGCAGCGTTGACCAAAACAATATTTTCTTCGTTGTCACCGTGGCAGACCACACAAATGGCGCGTCATCCACAGCGTCCTTATACCCTTGATTATATTAATAGCATCATCACTGACTTTGAAGAGTTACGTGGTGATCGTGCTTATGCAGATGATGCGGCACTGGTTACGGGTATTGGTCGTTTAAATGGTCGTTCAGTGGTAGTGATTGGTCACCAAAAAGGGCGCGATACTAAAGAAAAAGTAGCTCGTAACTTTGGTATGCCGCGTCCAGAAGGCTATCGAAAAGCATTGCGAGTGATGAAGCTGGCAGAACGTTTTGGTATGCCAGTAGTGACCTTTATTGATACACCGGGGGCTTACCCAGGTATTGGTGCAGAAGAACGCGGTCAAAGTGAAGCCATTGCGCGTAACTTATTTGAAATGGCTCAACTTAAAACACCGATTATCAGCACCGTTATTGGTGAAGGTGGTTCAGGTGGTGCTTTAGCTGTTGGCGTGGCAGATCATTTAATGATGCTTGAATACAGTATTTATTCTGTTATTTCTCCAGAAGGTTGTGCTTCTATTTTATGGAAAAGTGCAGAAAAGGCCTCTGATGCAGCGGCGACCTTAGGTATTACCTCAGATCGTTTAAAAGAGCTAGGTTTGGTAGATGAAGTGATCTCTGAACCTCTGGGCGGCGCACATCGTGGTGTAGATGAAGTGACGACCCGGGTTAAAAATGCACTTGAAGCTAATTTAAAAGAATTAGAAGCATTACCTGTCGATGAGCTTATTGCTCGTCGTCAACAACGTCTATTGAACTATGGTGAATTTGAAGGCTAAGCAGCTTCAATAGTTCAAGGTGATAAATACTCAGCAGATAATTAACGACGTTACCGTACTAAGTAGTGGTAAACGTGTTTGGCTTGCCTTTAGCGGGGGAGTCGACTCGCATGTTTTGTTGCATATATTGGCAACAAGTCAGCATCCTGAACTGACTAATCTCGGCGCAATTTATATTGATCATGGTCTACAACAACAATCAGCTGATTGGGCGAAGCATTGTGCTGATATCTGTGCTGATTTAGATGTTGATTTCCAGTGCTTAACTGTTGATGTAGCTAATATCGAAAAAGTAGGTATGGAAGCGGCTGCTAGAGCTGCTCGTTACCAAGCGATGCAAGAGTTGTTAACCGATAGCGATGTATTGTTAACAGCGCAACATCAGCATGATCAAGCTGAAACCTTGTTTTTACAACTGTTACGCGGTGCGGGACCAAAGGGATTGGCTGCCATGGGCCGTTGCTCATCATTAGGTCAGCTAAAGTTAATCCGACCTTTACTCGATATTTCTCAACAAGATATTTTGTCTTATGCACGTCAATATGAACTGAGCTGGATAGAAGACCCGAGCAATAGTGATACCCGTTGGAGTAGAAATTATTTACGTCATAATGTTTGGCCTATAATTGAGCAACGTTGGCCGCAAGCTGCCACTACCTTAAGCCGCAGTGCCCAGCATTGTGCCGAAGCTAGTGAGTTATTGGCAGAGTTAGCAGAGCAAGATATGTTGTTGCTTGATATTACTACAGAGTCACCGTCATTACCGATTGAACTGCTGATGACATTATCATCAGCTCGACAACGTAATTTACTTAGACATGTGATCGAACTGAAAAAGTTGAATATGCCATCAGCTAGGGTATTGCAGTGTGTGATTGATGAAGTATGTTTAGCTGCACAAGATTGTGAGCCATTAGTAAGTTGGCTTGGTGTTGAAGTGCGACGGTTTCAAAATCGAGTTTATTTCATGCCACCTTTAAAGCCACATCAACCTGATTATTCAATTCCATTTAAAGATTGTTCCGATATTTCTTTGCAAAACTGTCACTCTGTCGACTGGAAAACGTGTGTAGGTGAAGGCTTGCCTTTTGCCAAAATAGAAAAGGGCTTAAGAGTCGGATTTAGACAGGGCGGGGAACGAATCCTATTACAAGGCCAGTCTCACCATAAAAGTCTTAAACACCTTTTTCAGCAGTGGCATATTCCACCCTGGAAGCGCGATCGAATCCCATTAATTTTTTGCAAAGATAAATTAGTGGCGATTGTGGGTTATGGTGTGAGCGAAGGTTACGCTGTGAGCAGTGGAGAACAGGGCTATTTACCTACTTTAAAATCAAATTATTGACTAGATTTTAATTGAGAGAAAAGTCGATTTCTGGTAAATTAGAACGTTGATTTGAGCGTCACCATTCCGGTAATGCCTTTTAATTTAGAACTCTCCAATTATATGACTAAATTTATATTTGTCACTGGTGGTGTTGTATCGTCCCTAGGAAAGGGCATTGCAGCAGCGTCATTGGCCGCTATTCTCGAAGCACGCGACTTAAAAGTTACCTTGGTAAAACTTGATCCTTATATCAACGTTGACCCTGGCACAATGAGCCCATTACAGCACGGTGAAGTATTTGTTACCGATGATGGTGCTGAAACTGACTTAGACCTTGGTCACTATGAGCGTTTTGTTGATGCCAAAATGACCAGTCGCAATAATCACACGACAGGACAAATTTACGAAAATGTTATTCGTAAAGAACGTCGTGGTGAATATTTAGGCAATACGGTACAAGTTATTCCGCATATCACCGATGAGATTAAACGTTGTATCTTTGAAGGTGCGGGCGACGCTGATATTGCTTTGATCGAAATTGGTGGCACGGTCGGTGATATTGAGTCACTGCCATTTCTAGAAACGATTCGTCAAATGGCGGTTGAACTAGGCCGTGAACGCGCTTTATTCTTACATTTAACCTTGGTGCCATATATCCCATCAGCCGGTGAGATAAAGACCAAGCCAACGCAGCATTCGGTGAAAGAGCTACGCACCATTGGTATCCAACCTGATGTATTGCTATGTCGTATGGATCGCCCATTGCCAGATTCTGAGCGTCGTAAGATTTCAATGTTTACTAACGTGCCAGAAACATCTGTTATCTCAGCGATTGATGTTGATAGTATTTATAAAATCCCAATGGAATTGCATCAACAAGGTTTAGATGAAATTGTTGTTAAGCAATTTGGCATTAACGCTAAACCTGCTGATTTAAGTCAGTGGCAGCAAGTTACTGATAATATTAATAACGCAGAAGGTTCGGTTGATATTGCCATGGTTGGTAAATACATGGATTTAACCGAAGCGTATAAGTCTCTGTCGGAGTCATTAATTCACGCCGGCATTCAAACTCGTACTAAAGTTAATGTGCATTATGTCGATTCTGAAGTAATAGAAAAACAAGGCCCAGCGGTTATTGCCGGTATGGATGCCATCTTAGTGCCCGGTGGTTTTGGCGAGCGTGGTGTTGAAGGCATGATTCAAACGGCAAAATTTGCTCGTGAAAATAAGGTGCCTTATTTAGGTATTTGTTTAGGCATGCAAGTGGCTGTCATTGATTATTCTCGAAATGTAGCTGGCTTAGATAAGGCTTACAGTACTGAGTTTGATGCTGATACACCGCATCCAGTCATTGGTTTGATAACGGAATGGCAAAAAGAAGACGGAAGTATTGAGCAACGCGATCAAGATTCTGACTTAGGCGGTACTATGCGCTTAGGCGGATACCCTTGTTTACTTGCCGCCGGTAGCTTAGCTGAATCTATTTATGGTGCCAGCGAAGTCAGTGAACGTCATCGTCATCGTTATGAATTCAATAATAACTATAAGCAAACATTAGAAGAAGCAGGTTTACGCTTCTCAGGTATGTCTGTCGATAAAAACTTAGTTGAAATTATTGAAATTCCCGATCATCCTTGGTTTGTTGCTTGTCAGTCACACCCTGAGTTCACCTCAACACCAAGACATGGCCATCCTTTATTTGAAGGCTTTATTACAGCTTCAAAACAGCATAAAGCCAATAGAGGAGCTTAATAATGCAATTATGTGGACATGAAGTAGGCGGCAAACACCCGTTATTTTTGATTGCAGGTACCTGTGTAATTGAAAGCGAACAAATGACGATGGATGTGGCGGGTCGTTTAAAAGAAATGGCTGATAAATTAGGCATTCCTTTTATTTATAAATCGTCTTTCGATAAAGCTAACCGTACCTCTGCTAATAGTTATCGGGGACCTGGTTTAGAAGCCGGTCTTGCCATACTTGAAAAAGTAAAAAAAGAAATGGGTGTGGCGTTATTAACGGATGTGCATGAGGATACACCGCTAGCTGAAGTTGCTAGTGTGGTTGATATCTTGCAAACGCCGGCTTTCTTATGTCGCCAAACTAACTTTATTTTAGAAGTGGCCCGTCAAGGTCTGCCCGTTAATATTAAAAAAGGTCAGTTCTTAGCGCCGTGGGATATGAAGCATGTAGCTGAGAAAGCCAAGTCGACCGGTAATGAGCAGATCATGCTTTGCGACCGTGGTACTTCGTTTGGTTATAACACCTTAATTTCAGATATGCGTGGTCTGCCAGTAATGCGAGCTATGGATTGCCCAGTGGTATTTGATGCAACCCATTCAGTACAACAACCGGGCGGCCAAGGTGCATCATCTGGTGGTCAACGTGAGTTTGTACCTGTGTTAGCGCGTTCAGCTGTTGCCGCCGGCGTGGCTGGCGTATTTATGGAAACACATCCTGATCCTAGCAAAGCCTTAAGTGATGGTGCTAACTCGTGGCCATTAGATAAAATGGAGGCGTTGTTAGAAACCTTAATGGCCATTGATAGTACGGTAAAACAACAAGACTTTATTGAAGATTCATTGCTTTAAAATAAAACGCATTTGTTTATTTAGATTGTGATGACTGTTTAAGTTAGAGATTAAGTATTCCTTGGAGAAAGTAGTGAGCAAGATTATTGATATTCGCGGCCGTGAGATTTTAGATTCACGTGGCAATCCTACAGTAGAAGCTGATGTGATTTTGGATAGTGGCGTGATAGGTCGTGCCGCTGTGCCATCAGGAGCATCAACGGGCCAACGTGAAGCCGTTGAATTACGGGATGGTGATAAAACACGCTATTTAGGTAAGGGCGTAATTAAAGCCGTTGCTGCAGTAAATGGTGAATTACGCGATGCTGTTATAGGCATGGATGTGACCGAGCAACAAGCGATAGATGAAAAAATGATTGCTGTCGATGGCACTGCTAATAAAGCCCGTTTAGGCGCTAATGCCTTATTAGCTATCTCTATGGCTAGTGCCCGTGCTGCTGCTACTGATGCAGGTTTACCGTTATATCAATACCTTGGCGGTTCGGAAGCCACCGTGATGCCAGTGCCAATGATGAATATCATTAATGGTGGCTCTCATGCCGACAACAGTGTTGATTTACAAGAATTTATGATCATTCCTGTTGGTGCTGATAGCTTGACAGAAGCAGTTCGTTACGGCGCGGAAGTATTTCATGCCTTGAAAAAAGTGCTTAATGATCGTGGTCTAAACACAGCTGTTGGTGATGAAGGTGGTTTTGCCCCTGATTTGCCTTCCAATGAAGCGGCCATTGAAGTTATTTTAGAAGCTGTTGCGAACGCGGGCTTTGAAGCCGGCAAAGATATTATGTTAGGTATCGATGCGGCTAGTTCTGAGTTCTACGAAGATGGTCAGTATGTTTTAGCAGCGGAAAATCGCTCTTTATCTTCTGCTGAATTTGTCGACTTATTAGCCACATGGGTAGATAAATATCCGATTGTATCTATCGAAGATGGCATGGATGAAAATGACTGGGATGGTTGGAAGTTATTAACTGATCGCATCGGTGATAAAGTGCAATTGGTTGGCGATGATTTATTTGTCACCAATACTGAAATATTAGAGCAAGGTATCGCAAAAGGTGTTGCTAACTCTATCTTGATTAAAGTGAACCAAATCGGCACCTTGACTGAAACATTAGCTGCGATCAATATGGCTAAACAAGCAGGTTATACCGCGGTCATTTCTCACCGTAGTGGCGAAACAGAAGATACAACCATTGCTGATCTTGCTGTTGCAACTAATGCCGGTCAGATTAAAACAGGTTCATTGTCACGTTCTGATCGTGTTGCTAAATACAATCAATTGATTCGTATTGAAGCAGAACTAGGCAGTGCAGCTGTCTACCCTGGAATTAAAGTTTTTAACCAAGTCTGAATGAACTATCGATGAAGCCAGTAATGATCTTACTAACAGTGATACTACTGTTATTACAATATCGTTTATGGTTTAGTCATGATGGCCTGCCTTCGGTATTACATTTGTTTCGTGCCGCTGATATTCAGCGGCACGAGAATGCTATTTTGGACGAACGTAATCAAGTATTAGCTGCTGAAGTCAGAGACTTGAAAAGTGGTCTTGATGCCTTAGAAGAGCGTGCTCGAAGTGAGCAGGGCATGATTAAGCAAGGTGAAACTTTTTTTCAAATCATAGAAGAATCTATTAGTGAGCGATAATGCTGTCTGGGCTGTAGTTCCCGCTGCAGGAATTGGTTCTCGTATGCAGGCTGATCGTCCTAAACAATACCTGGATTTAGATGGTCAAACTGTTTTAGAGCACACATTAGAACGGCTGGCTTCTCACCCTGAAATCGTAGGCATTGTTATTGCTACTGCCGAACATGATCGATGGTGGCAACACATTAATTTGCCAACTGGCTGTCCAGTTCATCAGGTCATCGGCGGCGATCAACGTGCTGATTCGGTGTTGAAGGCTTTGCAACATTTAGCGACATTGACCAGTGATGAACCATGGGTATTAGTCCATGATGCTGCACGACCATGTTTACGCCATCAAGATATTGATTTGATGTTAGCCGCCTTGTCAGCACATGCTGTTGGTGGCATTTTAGGGATACCCGTTAATGACACGGTAAAACGAGTCAGTGCTGACCAGTTGATTGAACAAACAGTCTGTAGACAAGGTCTCTGGCGAGCATCCACGCCGCAAATGTTTCGTTTACATACATTGAGCCAAGCCTTGCAAGATGCGAAGCAACAACAGTTAGCGGTGACCGATGAAGCTAGTGCGATTGAGTTTGCAGGTATGCACCCCATGATGGTTGAAGGCCATGCTGATAATATTAAAATCACATTGCCAAAAGACTTAGCTTTGGCGAGTTTATTCTTAAAGCAACAACGTGAGGAAAACTAATGCGAATTGGTCATGGTTATGATGTTCATAAATTTATAGAAGACCAACCGCTTATTCTTGGTGGGGTAACGGTTCCACATAGTCACGGCTTAGAAGCGCATTCGGATGGTGATGTTTTAATTCACGCCATTTGTGACGCTTTATTAGGTGCCGCTGGACTTTGGGATATTGGCCACCACTTTCCAGATACGGATCAAGCATTCAAAAATATTGATAGTCGAATTTTGCTAAGACGAGTAGTCGCTGATCTTGCTGAACGCGGCTGGCAAGTTAATAATATCGATAGTACGGTTATTGCCCAAGCTCCTAAATTAGCGCCATTTATTCCTAATATGTGTCAGTTGTTAGCCGAAGATTTAACAGTAGATGTATCAGCTGTTAATGTTAAGGCAACAACCACTGAAAAACTGGGTTTTGCAGGTCGAAAAGAAGGCATCGCTGCCCATGCTGTTGTCTTATTAATTAAAGCGGATTAACCAGTGAAACAGTTTGATTTTTCATCATTGCCACGTGTTAATGAACACGCATTAACCTTGAGTGGCACCATACGTCAGCAAGCTGATTACTTTCAAGTGGATGAACAGCTCCCCTTTGATGTTGATGGTGAAGGCGGCCATGTTTGGTTAAAAATTCAAAAGCGCGGTATCAATACTGATTGGTTAGCTAACGAGCTGGCTAAGTTTTGTGATGTGCCACAAGTCGCTGTCGGTTATGCAGGAATGAAGGATCGTCATGCAGTAACCACACAATGGTTTAGCATTAATATGGAAGGTGTGACTGAACCTAATTGGCCTGAGTTTGAAACTGAAGATATTAAAATTATCCAGCGCACTCGCCATGGTAAGAAGTTAAAACGTGGCGTATTGAGTGGCAATATTTTCACCTTGCGCTTAACTGAGCTACAAGGTGAACAGCAACAATGGTTAACTAACTTACAGCGTATCCAACAGCAAGGCGTCCCCAATTATTTTGGCGAGCAACGCTTTGGTCATCAGGGCAATAATTTGGCTCGGGTTGACCACTGGTTCACGACGGGTAAAGGACCACGTAAAAGAAATCAAAAAAGTATCTATCTATCGGCGGCTCGCTCATGGCTATTTAATCTAGTCTTAGCAGAGCGTATTAAACAACAAAGCTGGGATAAAGCTATTGTTGGTGATGTGATGATGCTGGCCGGTAGTCATAGTGTTTTTTCAATCGAAGCCATTGATGACAGTATTGTTGAACGAGTCGCTACCATGGATATTCATCCTACTGGTGTAATGTGGGGACGTGGGACATCACAAAGTGTTGACCAATGTTTAAACATTGAATCTGCAACACTTATTGATTGGTCTTTATGGCAGCAGGGTTTAGAAAAAGCAGGGATGAAACAAGAACGTAGACCATTACGCTTATTTGCGAGTGATCTAACTTGGCAGTTTTTATCTGATGATGAGTTAGAACTGAAGTTCTTCTTACCGGCTGGTTGCTATGCAACGGCGGTGATGAGAGAGTTAGCTGTAATTGCTGATGCTGCACATAGGAACTATCAACCACAAAAAAGTATCACAGATAATAAATAACAGATTAGGTGATAGCTGATGAAATTAACCCTCAAACTATTGTTATTACTTTTATTGCCATTAACGGCAATGAGTCAAACTTGGCATGCACAAAGTGGTGAGCGACAGTTAGCGGTACTTGAACTGTTTACAGCCGAGGGTTGTGGCTTGTGTCCAGCTGCGGATCGTTGGGTGGAACATCTTCCTGAGCAAGGTATTAATGAAGATCATTTGATTGTATTGGGTTTTCATATTGATTACCTAAACGATCAAAAAGCATGGGTTGATCGTTTTGCGAGCCCAGTTTTTTCTGATCGTCAAAGCCAATTGGCACAAATTAACCTTTATAAAACGATCTATACGCCAGAGTTTGTAGTGAGCGGTGAAGTTGTTCATAACTATCAAAAACATGTAAAAAAAGTAATTCATGCTGTAAATGGTTTTGAACCTGAAGCTAAAATAACGATGAATGTTAGCGAGCAAGATGATAGCTTGAACATTAACGGTCAGGTGCTAGTGCAAGGCGTAGATAATCAACAGTTTTCAAAGCTATATATTGCTTTAATTGAAGATGATATTAAAAGTAAAGTAAGTGGCGGTGATAATGTAGGTAAAACCTTTAATCATCAAAACTTAGTACGCACATGGTTGGGACCATTTGATATAGACGAAGCGGGTCGGGCAGATGTGTCCACTTCGATTGCAATGTTAGAAGAGTGGCAACGTCACAAAATGAGTGTGGTTGCCATCGTCCAAAATTTAGAAGATGGCTTTGTATTACAAGGTTTATCGATCCCCTTGATTGAAAAAGAAAAGTAGATGGAATATTTACCGTTATTTGTAGAAGTAACAGCGCGTAGCTGTTTGGTTGTTGGCGGTGGCGAAATTGCTGCCCGTAAAGCAAGCCTATTATTAAAAGCCAATGCAAAAGTTACTATTGTTGCTCCAGAAGTATCAGCATCGACGCAAGCATTGATCGACAATGATGAAGTGTCTTGGATACAGTCTGTCTTTGTGAAAGAGCAGCTAACTTCGCAAATGTTAGTGATTGCCGCAACAGACAAGATGGACGTAAATAAAGCCGTTTATCAGCAAGCAAAAGCACAAAATATACTGGTTAATGTGGCAGATTGTCCGGAGTTATGTGACTTTATATTACCGTCTATTTTAGATCGTTCACCGTTGGTGGTAGCGATATCAAGTGGCGGTCACTCACCTATCTTGGCAAGACAATTGCGAGCACGTTTAGAAACATTGATTCCGCCAGCCTATGGTCGACTTGCATCATTAGTTGGCCGTTATCGTGATGCTGTTAAAACTAAGTTTAATAAGTTGTCGATGCGCCGCCGTTTTTGGGAGTCATTATTACAAGGTCAAGTTGTTGATCATGTATTAGCTGGTCGCGATGATATGGCCGAGCAAACCCTTAACCATATATTAAACGATGTTAGTGACCAAGAATTGCAGCAAGGGGAAGTGTATCTAGTAGGGGCGGGGCCAGGTGATCCAGAACTACTGACATTTAAAGCGCTGCGATTGATGCAGCAAGCTGATGTGGTGTTTTATGACCGACTAGTAAGTAAAGAAATTTTAGCCTTAGTACGCAAAGAGGCGGAACAGATTTATGTCGGCAAGCAACGTGATTGGCATGCGGTACGACAAGAAGAAATTAATCAATTATTGCTTGAACATGCCCAACAAGGAAAGCGTGTTTTACGGTTAAAAGGTGGTGATCCCTTTATCTTTGGCCGTGGAGGCGAAGAAATTGAAACCTTAGCAGCTGAAAATATTCATTTTCAAGTGGTACCAGGCGTAACAGCTGCATCAGGCTGTGCCACCTATGCAGGTATACCTTTAACGCATCGAGATTACTCACAAAGTTGTACTTTTGTTACCGGCCAATTAAAGCATGGTGAATTAAAACTCAACTGGTCAGCATTAGTGCAACCACGTCAAACAGTAGTAATTTATATGGGACTGGGAGGATTACCAGTGCTGAGCCAACAATTACTCAGTCATGGTATGGCTGCTGATACACCAGCCGCTTTAATTCAACAAGGCACGACCGAGCATCAAAAGGTCTGGATTAGTACTATTGCAGAATTACCAGCGGTTGCTGAGCGGGAGAAGCCCGTCGCGCCAACCTTAATTATTATAGGCGACGTGGTGAAATTACATGATAGTTTGGCATGGTTTAACCAATAAGTTACAACGATATACATTACCTATAGGATTGAATAGTATAGGTTTTTCTCTTTTCTTCTTTTGTTGATTAAATAAGTTTTGCAATAGGAATTTCTCCTAATTCTTTTGCTTTTTTGCTGTGCTAGAATCGGCAGCGTCAAATTATTTGATACATATAATAAAAGAAGCAATAAAGAGAGAAACTATGCTATTTCCACATAAACGCAAAGCCCTTGCCGTGATGCTGATGTCAGCCATTGCATCGGGTGTAGCCACCGCTGAAGACGATGGTGTTGAATTAAGTAATATCCAAGTTATAGGTACCACACCTTTACACGGAGTGGGTTTACCGGCAGATCAGATTGCTAGCAATGTACAGACTGCAACAGCTGAAGATATTGAGAAAATTCAAGGTTTAGATTTATCTGAATTTATGAATAAAACGCTAGGAAGCGTTAGCTTAAATCAAGCACAAAATAACCCATTCCAACCTGATCTTAAGTATCGTGGTTTTACCGCTTCACCATTAGTTGGTAACTCACAAGGCTTATCTGTGTATGTGGATGGTGTTCGTGTAAATGAACCTTTTGGTGATGCAGTAAACTTTGAATTAATTCCTGAGTCTGCAATTAGCACGATGAATTTAATGCCTGGTTCAAACCCGGTATTTGGTTTGAATACGTTAGGTGGTGCTTTATCTATCCAAACTAAAAACGGTTTTAATTTCCAAGGTCATGAAGCTGAAGCCTACACTGGCTCATTCGGTCGTGATTCAGGCACCATCTCTAGTGGTGGTAATAACGGAACACTAGGTTATTTTGTGACGGGTTCAATCACGAAAGAAGACGGCTGGCGTGATGAGTCTCCATCAAGAGTTGAGCAGTTCTTTTCTAACTTGAGCTATCGTAATGATTCTAGCTCGTTAGATTTAAGCATTATGTCTATTAACAGTGATTTGAACGGTAACGGCGCATCTCCTGTTGAATTGGTAGCTCAAGATACGAAAGCTGTATTTACGCATCCTGATAATACTCAGAATGACTTAGATATGTTTAGCTTGAATGGTTCACATTGGATTAATGATGTGACACTGCTATCTGCTAATACGTATTATCGTTCAAGTGATCGCACGACTTTTAATGGTGATGGTTCTGAACTATCTGTTATTGGTGGGCAAGTTGGTGAAGACGAAGATGATGATAATGTATTAGATGAAGTATTTATTACTAATGCAGCAGCTTTTGGTTTTGCTAATGGTGATTTTGTTGCATTAAATAATACAAGTAAAACTGAACAAGATAGCTATGGTTTAGGGCTACAATTTACATTCTTAGATGATATGTTTGGTAAAGAAAACCAGTTGATTGTTGGTGCTAGCTACGACCGTTCAGATGTCGACCATACTTCACAGTCAGAAATTGCCCAGTTTACTGCATCTCGTGGTACAAACGGTACTGGTGAAATTATCGATGAAACGGTTGTTGATGGTGAAATTAAGACTGAAACATTTAGTGTGTTTTTCACAGATACAATTTCTTTGACCGACCAGTTAGCTCTTACACTTGCTGGACGTTATAACCGCATTGAAATTGATATTTCCGGAACAAGTGAAGGTGGAGACCAAGATTTAAACGAAACTGGTGAAAAGCATGTCTTTAATCGCTTTAACCCATCGGTTGGTTTGACGTATTCTTTCACTGATACTTTAAATGCCTACGGTAGCTACAGTGAATCCAACCGTGCGCCAACACCTTCTGAATTAACATGTGCTGATGCAGATAATCCATGTTCATTACCTAACTCATTCTTAGCAGATCCTCCACTTGATGATGTTGTTGCTAGAACTTTAGAAGCTGGTCTACGTGGTAAAAATAGTGGTGTTAATTGGAATGCTAATATTTATTACACTGAGCTAAAAGATGATTTATTCTTTTTCCCAGATACTGAAGACGATCCTGCTGACCCACGTTTGAATGTAGGTATTTTTGATAATATTGATAAAACAGCGCGTGCAGGTATAGAGCTAGGAGCATTTGGTGAATTAGAGAGTGTTGATTGGTTTGCTAACTACTCTTATGTTCGTGCAACGTTTGAAGATGATTTTTCTTATGCACGTGAAGTGGATGATAATCTAGAAACATTCAATGTTAATAAAGGTGACCGTTTACCAGGAATTCCTGCTCATAACGTGAAAATTGGTGCTGACTATAACTTTAATAAACAGTTTACTTTAGGAATGACAGCTTCTTATCACTCAAGCCAATATTATCGTGGCGATGAAGCAAATGTAGACAAAAAGATTGCTGCTTATAAAGTTGTTAACATGCATGCACGTTATAAGTTAAATAAAAATGTTCAATTCTTTGCCAAAGTAGATAATTTATTTGACAGCGAATATGAAACATTTGGTTTATATGGTGAACCAGATGAAGCGCCAGGATTTGATTTTGAAGATCCTCGCTTTGTTGGTCTTGGTGCACCACGTGCCGGTTGGATTGGAATTAAAGTTTCAATGTAATTGCACAACTGATCATTTGATCTAAATCAAGGCCGGATTAGCAATGCTTATCCGGCTTTGTTTTTTTAGCTACAATGGTAACTCAAGACTCACCAGAGTCTATTTTTTAAATTAAGGATGAATTAAACGAATGAAAACAAAAGTTTTAATTTCTGCGGTAATGACTGCATTATTAAGCACCACTGCTTTTGCCGGTGAAAACCCACATAAATTTGAAGCATGCATGAAAGCGGCTTTAGAAGAACGCCCTGGTCAGATTGTTAAAGTAGAAATGAAAAATGAACAAGGCGCACACGTCTATGAATTTGATATTCGTGGCACAGATGGCGCTGATTGGGATGTAGAGTGTCATGCACACCGTGGCTTAATCACAGAAGTTGAGCGTGAAGTAGATAACGTTAACCACCCATTATTCAAAGCTAAAGTTAAAGTTTCTGAAAAAGATGCTCGTGATATCGCTTTAGCTATTTACCCTGGTGAGATTACTGAAGTTGAATATGAAATTGAGCCAAATGGCCAAGCTTCATATGAGTTTGATATCGATACAACTTTAGGTCATGAAGTAAAAGTTGAAGTTGATGCGACATCAGGTGAAATTGTTGAAGCAAACCGTGAGATTTGGCAGATTGGTTTAGAATAAAGCTTGCTGATTTAGCGACAAGTAAACAAAAAAACGGCGGGGTAAGAAATTACCCTGCCGTTTTTTTATTAAAGAAAGCGCATTGATAAATCGATAGCTTGTATATCTTTTGTAATAGCACCGATAGAAATACGGTCAACACCTGTTTCAGCCATAGTACGAACATTTTTCAAGGTAATACCACCGGAAGCTTCAAGTAGAGTTACTGTTTGGTTAAGGCCAACCGCTTTGATTAAGTCGGCCACATTGAAGTTATCTAACATGACAATATCAGCCTGTGTTGCCAGCGCTTGATCAAGTTCAGCAAAGTTTTCTACTTCTACTTGAACCATAACATCAGGGTGTAAGCTTTTAGCTTGCTGCACTGCTTTTGCAATCGAGCCTGCGGCATTAATATGATTTTCTTTGATTAAGATGCCATCGTACAGGCCAACACGATGATTGTGGCAACCACCACAACGTACCGCATATTTTTGTGCGAGTCTAAAACCTGGGATAGTTTTGCGAGTATCGAGAATCTGTACTGCTAGTCCTTCGACTGCATCAGCATAAAGTTGCGCATGACTAGCGGTAGCGGATAGAGTCTGTAGAAAGTTCATTGCTGTTCGTTCGCCGGTCAATAAGCTTCTAGCTGAGCCTTCAAGCTGGCAAATTACTTGATCAGCCTTGATACGTTGACCATCATTAAAGTTCCAATGAATTTTCACAGTAGGATCAAGTTGGGTAAATACTTCATTGACCCAAGCCTGACCACATAATGTGGCATCTTGGCGAGTAATAATACTGGCTATTGCTTTACTATTGACGGAGATCAAATCTGCAGTCAGATCCTGTTGACCGATGTCTTCTTCAAGTGCTAATTTGACTTGAGTTTCGAGAACATTGGCAGGTACGCTACTTTCTATTGTCATAGTGTCGAGTTTTGTCGATTTATATTTAAGGACGTTCAGGGTAACTGGTGAAAGCTCAATTTTCTATCTTTTTAGGCTATTTTTTTAGTAGCGCCCGCGATTTAGCATCGATTATCGTGGTCATTGCTTTTTTTCAGCTTGTTGTCCTTCAACAGCCCATTCCAAATGTCGGTGAAATCCTGATTGGCATTTTCTTGGTTATCTTGGGTTTAACTTTTTTCATCCGTGGTCTGGAAATGGGCTTATTTCCTATCGGAGAAAGTATGGCCTATGCCTTTGCGCGTAAAGGCAGCGTATTTTGGTTATTACTGTTTGCATTTTCATTGGGTTTTGGCACCACTGTTGCTGAGCCAGCTTTGATCGCTGTAGCTCAAGAGGCGGCACGTGTTGCTGCTGTTGGCGGTGTCATTGAGCAGACTGACAGTGCAATAAATAGCTATGCGACTGGATTACGTTATACAGTGGCAGTATCAGTTGGTATTGCTATCTTGGTGGGGGTGTTGCGGATTTTGAAAGGTTGGCCAATCCATTATTTGATCATTGCGGGCTATGTCGGTGTGGTTTTAATGACGATGATAGCTCCACCAGAGATTATTGGCATTGCTTATGATTCAGGTGGCGTCACGACCTCCACCATTACCGTACCTTTAGTCACCGCCTTAGGTGTGGGGTTAGCTTCAAGTATCAAAGGCCGCAACCCGATGGTTGATGGCTTTGGTTTAATTGCTTTTGCATCGTTGACGCCGATGATCTTTGTGATGGCCTATGGAATGATGTTTTGATTGAGTTATTAATCTCACTTGCTCATGGTTTACTAGCCACTTTAAAAGATGTAATCCCGATTGCGGTTATTATTTTTGGTTTTCAATTACTGGTTATTCGTGAGCCCATTGCTCATTTAAAGAAGGTCTTATTTGGCTTTTTATATGTTTTAGTCGGCTTGGTATTTTTTTTACAAGGTTTGGAACAAGCATTATTTCCATTAGGAAAATTAATGGCCGCACAACTAACCGATCCGAGCTTTATCTATGCCGGCTTAACGGCTATTCCAGATGTGGTTCGTTGGCAAGATTATATGTGGGTTTATATTTTTGCAGCGGCAATTGGTTTTTCTACCACCATTGCCGAACCTTCCTTATTAGCAGTGGCGATAAAAGCTGAGGAAGTATCGGGTGGCACTATTTCAGTATGGGGATTGCGGATTGCGGTTGCTATCGGTGTCTCGGTGGGTATTGCTTTAGGTACTTTTCGTATTATCACTGGCACACCGTTACATTATTTTATTATGGTCGGCTATGTAATTGTCATCATCCAGACCTTTTATGCACCTAAATTAATTATTGCCTTAGCTTATGACTCAGGTGGCGTAACGACGTCAACGGTTACTGTGCCATTGGTGGCTGCATTAGGTTTAGGACTTGCTTCGACCGTGCCTGGCCGAAGCCCATTATTAGACGGATTTGGCTTAATCGCTTTTGCTAGTTTATTCCCGATCATGAGTGTGATGGCTTATGCCCAATTAACTGAGTGGCAAGCAAATAAAAATAGAATTTCAAGTGGAGACTAAAGATGCATTTTAAGTTGATTGTATGTTTTGTAGAAGATAGTAAAACTGATGAAGTAATGGATGCTGCACGGCTTGCTGGTGCAACTGGAGCTACGGTAATAAATAATGCTCGTGGAGAAGGTCTGAATCAAAGCAAAACCTTTTTTGGCTTAACGTTAGAAACACAAAGAGATGTGTTGTTATTTTTAGTTGAAGAACACTTGAGCAGACATATATTGGAAGTCATAGCCCAAGTGGGGGAGTTTGATGAAAAGCCGGGCACAGGTATCGCTATTCAGTTAGATGTAGAAGATGCCGTTGGTGTCAGTCATCAAGTCAAAGAGTTATTAGATGTCGTGGAGGGAGAACTATGACCAATAAACAGGTAGTACGTGTTCGAGATGTAATGAGAACAGAGTTTGAAGTGATTGATGGTATGACAATGATTACCACTGCTTTGCAAAAAATGAAGCAGATGCAAACTAAGATGTTGATTATCGATAAGCGTCACGAAGATGATGAATATGGCGTGGTGATGATTTCTGATATCGCCCGTCATGTATTGGCGCGTGATAAATCCCCTGACCGGGTTAATGCTTATGAAATCATGACTAAGCCAGTGATTTGTGTCGAAGCCGATATGGATATACGTTATTGTGCTCGGTTGTTTGAAAAGTTTGGTTTATCGCGTGTACCAGTAAAAGATAAAGGCAAAATTGTCGGTATAGTGAGCTTAACGCGGTTGGTATTACAAGGCATCAAAACTTAATGGATTTAGAGCTACAGCAGGGTTTATTAAGCCCGGCAACCATACACCCATCACCGAACCAGGATGACCGTCCTGATAGTGAAGATATAAGTGGAATTGTAATTCACAATATTAGTTTGCCACCTGGAGATTTTGGCGGTGGTTGGATAGATGATTTATTTTTAAATCAGTTAGACCCAAAGGCTCACCCCTATTTTGAACAGATTGCCGGCTTAAAAGTATCAAGCCATTTATTAATCCGTCGTGATGGTGAGATTATTCAATATGTGCCTTTTGATAAACGTGCTTGGCATGCTGGTATTTCTAACTGGGAAGGCCGTGAGCGATGTAACGACTTCACCATAGGAATAGAGCTAGAAGGCTGTGATGACCAGTCATTTGAGTCGATCCAGTATCAGCAGTTAACGGTAGTGATTAATGCATTGTGTGATCATTATCCACGATTGACTAAAGATACAATTAAAGGACACCAAGATATTTCGCCTGGCCGTAAAACTGACCCAGGTCCTTATTTTGATTGGCTGTATTTACAAGCATTATTAACGTGATCAAATAATCATGTTGATAGCAGCGCAACTAAAGCCCAATGACCACCAACAGGTGTCCAGTTAGCTATTAACTTGCAGAGTAAATTGAGTGTATAAAAAAGGCCACTTACATTGTTATGTAAGTGGCCTTTTGGGGACTGATATTTTAAAAAATAGCTAAACTTTAAATTGATGGACGATGGTATGTAGCTCACCAGCTAAGCGAGCCAACTCTTCACTTGATGCCGACACCTGATGGGTACCAGACATGTTTTGGGTCGACAAGTCGGAAACGGTAATGACATTCCTATTAACTTCATCAGAAACGGCCCCTTGTTGTTCGGCAGCAGTAGCCACTTGTACACTCATATCCGAAATTCGGCTGATCGAGCTAACAATATTTGCTAAAGAAATAGTGGCTGTTTGGGTATTGACCGACATTTCTTCGGCTTTCTTGCGTTCAGAATTCATGACGGAACTCGCTTCACGGGTGCTGTGTTGTAAGGTATTGACCATGCCTTGAATCTGTTCTGCAGACTCTTGGGTACGGGTGGCTAATGTCCGTACTTCATCAGCAACTACCGCAAAGCCTCGACCGTGATCACCGGCCCGGGCCGCTTCAATCGCAGCATTAAGGGCCAGCAGGTTTGTTTGTTCGGCCACACCTTTAATAACATTTAAGATAGAACCAATTTCATTGCTACTCTCTTCCAGGTTGGCAACCACTGTGGCTGCTTTACCAATCCCCTCAGCTAAGGCATTCATTGAATCAATGGTGCTATTAATCACTGCACTACCGGTATGTGTTTCATCTGCTGCATTTCTAACTTCTGAAGCAAGCATTTCGGCATTTCTGGCAATATCTTGCACGGTGGTGGTCATTTCAGTCATTGCCGTTGCAATTTGCTCGGTTTGTGCTTGTTGCTCGGAAATATTGGTACTGACTTGTATCGTTGTAGACGATAGCTCTTCAGATGATGAAGCAAGTTTAGATGCACTATTATTGATTTTTTTAATGGTCGAGTGCAGGTTTTGGGTCATATTGTTGACTGCTTTTACAATCTGAGCATTTTCATCTTGAGAGTTACTATTGATTTTAATGGTGAGATCACCTTTAGAGATCTGATCAGTACCTTGTTTTAGGTCGCTAATGATATCAACTGTACTTTGATAGAAGCCATGGAATAAGAATACTGCAATCAGTAATGAGCCGAGAATAATGCTAATGATTACATTTCTTTGAGTAGAAAAGTTAGAAATACGTTCTACAAATAGCTGATCCAGTATTGGCACCAGCTCATCATAGAGTTGGTAGTTGGCTTTGATAGCCGCTGTACCTAAATCAAAAAAATGACTCGGGTCAATTGCTATGAAATTACTCAATAAAATGTCTTTATTAACAGTCTGAGTAAATTTATCCATTGCAGTCTCACGCTGTTCCATCAATACAGAAACCTGTTTGGCGAGGCCATCATTTTCTTTTAATGCAATTGCAAGGTTGCTGTCAGTGGCTCGTGAGTTATTAGTGATAGTGGCAAGTAATGTTCCAAGTTTAATGCGATTTTCGATAGTAATTGTTCCAGTTGCAGCAATACCTGAACCCATGCCTCGCGCTTGACCTAAATTTTCTGTAACAACGGGTAATTTATAGATCAGAGTATCCATAATGAACGAGGTATTTAATTTCGGATCGAGTACTAAACCTGATTGATTACTGACTTGTTCAAATAAACTATAAAGTTTGGCAATCAGGATGCTGTGTTCATCAAAGACAATGAGTGGTGGTGCTGAGAAGGCTTTATTGCTTAGCGCGTACCAGTCTTGCTTAATCTGTTCCCATAAAACCGATGTTCTAAGCTGGTTACCAAGCTTTTTATTAATGGCATCTATTGCTGCAATATCAGCAGAAATATCCTCTCTTTTGGTAAGAACTTTGGCTTTAAATTCTGTTTTTCCATGCCGATAAGCATTGGTCAGGCCTCGATGCTGAGGTAAGTCTTGATAGAGCTGACGCAGGGTACTGATATAGGTGAGTCCATTGCGTTCACTTTCTGTAACGTTAATGCCCGAGTTTAATTGCGATAATAAGATGAATCCTGAAAGGACGATGGGTATGCCAAAAACAGCTGTGATTAACAGCATTTTCTTTTGAAAATCAAGTGAGTTCATCAATTGTTGCGAGAAACTAATCATTCATTAATCCTTATCAAATTTTTTATTTTTATTATGATGAAGTTTCAATTGCAGCAATAATTAAGCCATAGCAGTGATTTATTTAGCAGTGCGGCGTAATAATACATACACAGCACCGGTGCCTCCATCTTCGATAGGAGCTGAACAAAAGGCTAATACATCATCTATTTGCTGGAGCCAGCCATTAAGTTTTGATTTTAAAACAGGCTTATGTTGTTTTGAACCCCAGCCTTTACCGTGAATAATCCTCACACAACGGATTTGGAAATGTTTACAGTCGTGAAGAAATTTAGCTAATTCATCATGAGCGATAGGAATAGTCATGCCATGAAGATCAAGTTCGGCTTCCATTTTCATATGACCACTGCGCAGCCGAGAAAACAAACGTTGCTGAATACCACTACGACGAAAGTTTATTGACTCTTCACTACCTATGG
>MAAB01029597.1_pt1 | contig 54529 bp, 40 predicted proteins | sample 1115991 | NCBI WGS metagenome assembly MAAB01 (sample SAMN04961124, study PRJNA320927) | seawater metagenome | isolation source: sample BD02T18 sea water enriched with oil for 18 days | place: USA:Gulf of Mexico | collected 2013-07-27 | reverse complement strand
AGAAAAGTTAACCCCGCCTTGCTCAATAACTGTGCCATCGGTCATTACGCGAGTTCTACCACCACCGCCTTCTTTGCGCTGCCAGTTATCTTCAATAAATTTTCCAGTACCGTCCGCTTCTTCTAATGCCTGACAAATTTTATCTTGTAGGCTTTTGAAAAACGCAATAATTGGTGTGATTTCAATGTTCGCAGTTGAGCTTAATTGTGAGTCCATTTTCTTACCGTCGATTAACCATTAATTATATGGCGGTTATTGTAACAAAGTGCAGGATCTCCGTGTTAATTAATATGCTCTGATGAAAGGAAAATAAACACTTCACTTATTTTGTGCGCGCTTGCACTCTTTTAGAGCGTTTGGCGCGTAATTTGTGCCTTTATGGTGCGATATGGCACTGTTTTAATGCATGGTGTTTTTAACACATTGAAATTAAATGCTTTATTTTTTGGCTTGTTTTGTGCTTTGTTCATGACAGTTATTGAATTATTTACTATGGAAACAACTATGAGCAAAGCATTAATCTTGTGTTTAACCTTACTTAGCTTTTTTATCTCAGGCTCTGCTTGGGCAGATGAAGGGCAGCTAAATGGTGCAAACACCAGTTGGATATTAACATCTACCGCATTGGTTCTATTGATGACCTTACCTGGAGTTGCGCTTTTTTACGGTGGTTTAGTACGTAAAAAGAATGTGTTATCAATATTAATGCAATGTTTTGCTATCGGTTCAATTTCATCAATTTTGTGGTTAATAGTCGGTTACAGTTTAGCCTTTGGTGAAGGTAATGCCTTTATTGGTGGTTTTGATAAGGTGATGATGCACGGTATTCCGAAAGATGCGTTGTCAGGCGATATCCCTGAAAGCCTATTTATGCTGTTTCAAATGACTTTTGCAGTTATTACGCCAGTGCTGATTATTGGTGGTTTTGCTGAACGTATGAAGTTTTCTGCGGTATTACTCTTTTGTGCTATTTGGTTACTGGCTGTTTATGCACCTGTTACGCATTGGGTTTGGGGCGGCGGTTGGTTATCAGCAATGGGCGTTTATGATTTTGCTGGTGGTATTGTGGTACACATAACCGCGGGTACGGCGGCCTTAGTGGCTGCAATCGTTGTTGGTCCCCGTCGTGGTTTTCCAAAAACACCTATGCTGCCACATAACTTAACCATGACTGTGACTGGTGCGGGTATGTTGTGGGTTGGTTGGTTTGGCTTTAATGGTGGTAGTGCGTTAGCCGCCAATGGCGATGCTTCTATGGCTATGTTGGTTACCCATATTTCTAGGTACATTAACCTGGGCTGCTATTGAATGGAAAAAATTTGGTAAAGCCAGTGTTTTAGGTGCAGTAACTGGTATGGTGGCAGGTTTAGGTACTATCACACCAGCCTCGGGTTTTGTTGGACCTGGTGGCGCGTTAGTTATTGGTATTAGTGCCGGTTTTGTGTGTTTCTATGCCACAGTTTATATTAAACAAAAATTAAAAATTGATGACTCGTTAGATGTGTTTCCAGTACATGGTGTTGGCGGTATTTTAGGTACCTTATTAGTGGGGGTATTCTCAGCCACCAGTTTAGGGGTATTTAGTGGTTTTGGTTTTGCTGAAGGTATAGCTACGATGGCGGAGCAAATTGGTGTTCAGCTTATCGGTATCTTCTCGACATTGATTTATACTGCAGTGGTTACCTATATTATTCTTAAATTGGTCAGTTTGATGACAGATGGTTTACGCGTTGGTGAAGAACAAGAGTCAAACGGTTTAGATCAGGCTGAACATGAAGAAGTCGGTTACCACTTGTAAGTGGTATTCTTAATAGTTAGTAACTTCAGTACATCATTTTAATAAAGCGCTTCGGCGCTTTTTTTGTGTCCATTTCAACCTCCTACTGTCATTTTTCTGCAATATTAACGACATCAAATAGTCACACTTCTAAAACATTTCTGTCATTTAATCACTTTAGTATGTAGTCAAATTTACTTTATGTGAACAATTGTTACCTGAGGATACACAACGTAGTCAAAAGTGTATTTGCAAGGAAATAATTAATCCTTCATCAATTGCTGCGGAGCAAATGAAATGCAAACTAAGAATCGTTTTAAATACAGTGTGATAGCAACAGCTTTAACCCTTGGCTTAGCGGCTTGTGGTGGTGACATTAATTTAACCTCTACCGTGGATGAATCAGTAGGCGATACCATTATTGAAAACCCAGCACCAACACCTGATGCGGGTGCGTCATTACCGGGTAAAGCAAATACCGCTTTAAGTACTGAAGTATCAGCAGCACTGGGGTTTGACGTACAAGTGCAAGTGCTCGACAGCGCTATAAATGAAAGTACCACCTTAGTGGCGAGTGTAAATGGTAAAACCGTTATGTACGCAATTAGTGGCGGGCTTGAGGTAGGCGGTTCAGTAACAGCCTCACAATCACGCAGCACTACTGATAAAGCTACTAAAGCGCGCAATCCTGATACGGACGTTGTACTGACTATTGAACCAGGCGCGGTATTATTTGGCCAATCAGGTAATGATTATATTGTTGTCCATCGTGATGCAAAAATCATGGCTGAGGGCAGTAAAACTAAGCCAATCATCATGACTTCATTGCAAGATGTTAAAGGTGAAGAGACAACTGCAGGGCAATGGGGGGGGTTAGTTGTTTTAGGTAATGCCCCTTCAAATAAGTGTCCAACTGATGGTAGTGATTGTGCTTTGCAAATTGAAGGTGTAGCTGAAGGCGCTGTTTTTGGCGGCACAGACTGGGAAGATAATTCAGGTATTTTAAAATATGTAGTTGTTAAATATGCTGGTTTTGAAATCGCACCTGACAATGAATTAAATGGCATTACGTTTGGTGGTGTTGGCTCAGGAACAACCGTTGATTACATTCAAGTGCATAGCAATGCAGATGATGGTGTTGAGTTCTTTGGTGGTGCAGTGAATGCAAAACATTTGGTATTAACGGCTAACAAAGATGACAGTGTTGATTGGGATAATGGTTTTAAAGGCAAGCTTCAGCACGTTTACATTGAGCATGCGAAAAGTGCAGGCGAAGCAAACCGAGCTATAGAAGGTGACAATGACGGTTCAACTCCTGATAAAGAACCGCAATCAAACCCTACCATCGCCAATATGACCATAATCGGTAATAACTTTGATACAGCGGATAAAGATTCTGAAGGTATTTATTTACGTGAAGGCACTGCGGCTAAAATTTTCAATACGGTAATAACTGGCCCGAGTGAAATGGGTGAATGTTTAGAACTAGAAGGTGGCGCAACCTCATCAGTGACGGTAGATAATGCCAATAACGATAAAATTGTAATGCAAAACACTGTGATGGCTTGTACTAACGGTGAAAACTTTAAAGATGCCAAAGCGGACGATAAATCGGTATTGCTTGATTTAGCAGCTTGGTTTGAAGCGGAAGAATCTAACAGCATCAGTACCTCTGTGCTTATTGGTGAAAGTGGCGTACCTGATAGTGGCTCACCATTGATTGCCGCGGATGCTGGTCAAGATGTTGCTACTACACAGGATGCTTGGTTTGATAGTGTTAATTACATTGGTGCACTTGATGGTGTTAATGACTGGCGACAAGGTTGGGCATTTGGTTTTGGAGGAGGTGTAGTGACTGCTCAAGCCGAAGCGGAAGGTTGTCCAACAGGTACTAGCGCAATTTCACCTGCTGATGGCGTAACAACAACGTGTCAAATTAGCGGTGATATCACCAGCGACTTAACGTTAACGGCGAATAACTTATATGCCTTAAGTGGCCCTGTTTTCGTCGGTCATGATAAAGCGGATAGTGCAACCTTGACCATTGAAGCAGGCACCACTATTTTTGGTCGCTCTGGCAGTGATTACTTAGTGGTCAGTCGAGATTCAAAAATTGAAGCAAATGGCACAGCTAGTTCACCAATCACCTTTACTTCAAGTGAAGATATCAGCTCAGGTGTTACTGGCTCTGGTCAATGGGGCGGTATTGTGCTGTTAGGTAATGCGCAATCGAATAAATGTCCTACAGATGGCAGTGATTGTGCTCTGCAAGTAGAGGGTGTTGAAGAGGGCGCGGTATTTGGCGGTACGGATGATACCGACAGTTCAGGGACTTTACGCTATGTTGTGGTTAAGCATGCAGGTTACGAAATAGCCCCAGATAATGAGCTTAATGGTATTACCTTTGGTGCAGTAGGCTCAGGTACTAAAGTGGAATACATCCAAGTTCATGATAATGCTGATGATGGTATTGAATTCTTTGGTGGTACGGTTAATGCGAAATATGTCGTGCTTACTGCTAATAAAGATGACAGCGTTGATTGGGATAATGGTTATCGCGGCAACTTACAATATGTATTGGTTAAGCACGCAAATGAAGATGGCGAAGCTAACCGTGGTATTGAAGGCGATAACGACGGCTCTACGCCAAATAAACAGCCACAATCAAACCCGACTATTGCCAATATGACTATCATAGGTAACGCTTTTGATACAGCCGACAAAGATTCTGAAGGGGTTTACCTACGAGAAGGCACTAAAGCACAACTGCATAACTTTGTTGTGACTGGTGGCGCAGGTATGGGCGAGTGCTTTGAAATTGAAGGCGGCGCAACAAGCTCTGTGACGGTAGACCAAGCGATTGTTGGTGAAACCGTTATTTCAAACTCGGTATTTGCTTGTGGTGAGAACTTTAAAAACGCCAAGGCAGAAGATGATAGCGTGTTATTAAATACCGAAGATTGGGTGCTTAATCAAAACCCTACTTTGAATCTAAATAACAGCACAGCCGCAGACATGAGTGCAGTACTTAACGGCATATTCACCATTGATACCACACCTTCAAAAGACTTATCTGGCCATGCATTTTTTGAAAATGCTGACCACATCGGTGCGGTCTCTGAAGACAATGACTGGACTGCTAACTGGGCTGTAGGCTTAGATTAATCCAAGCTGAGATAACTACTTATAGCCTTATAAGTAGTTAGTAAACCGCCAATAACCGCTGCTAGCAACTCGTTTTACGCTCGCAGCGGTACCTTGAAAAATACTATACCCAAACCACCTGAAACACGCATCTTCAAGTGGCTTGGGCATTAAACCCGGTAAATCTCCTGTTAATGAGGTTAACAATGAATACAACGTTGAAACGTTTGAGCCTTGCCATTGCTGCAAGTTTATCTCTCAATTCTGCCTATGCCGAAACGGCAATAGCAGATGAATCGCAGGCTATGGAAGAGGTGATTGTCAAAGCAAGTCGATTAAAAGGCACTGCTAGTGCGGTAATGCAAGAGCGTAAAAATCAGGCATTTATTGCTGATATTCTTGGCGCTGAGCAAATAGCGCGTACAGGTGACTCAGATGCCGCTGCGGCATTACGCCGTGTAACTGGTATCACTTTAGTTGATGGTAAATACATTTATGTACGTGGTTTAGGCGAGCGTTTTTCTAGTACACAATTAAATGGTGCAGCGGTACCTAGCCCAGACCCCACGAGAACAGTAATACCGCTTGATTTGTTTCCCTCGTCAATCATTGAGTCCTTATCAGTACAAAAATCTTATTCAGCTGACATGCCAGCGCATTTTGCTGGCGGTAATGTTGATGTACGTTTGAAAACCATTCCTTCAGATTTTGTTTTTACCATGCAAGGCAAGTTGGGTGGTAACAGCAATAACTTTGATGATGGTTTGTCTTATAATGGCGGCGATGATGATTGGTATGGCAAAGATGATGGTACGCGGGCAGCACCGGAATCATTGCAAAAACTATGGCAAAGTCATAGTCCATTAAATGACTTATCACAGCAAGATAATCGTGAAATTGCCGCGCAATTAAATCGTGATTATGATCCAAAAACCGCGAGTATTAATCCTAATACTGGTTTTGATGTTACTTTAGGAAATCGTTTTGATTTCGACGACTTTCGAGTAGGTTTCCTTAGTGCGATATCTTATGACAATAAGTGGCAAGTATCAGAAGAATACGAAGGGCAGGACTTTACCTATCAAGAAGGTGTTGAAGGTGATGATGGTAGTTGGTCTTTAGTGCGTGGTTTTGATGATATTCAATCGACTGAACATACCGTACGTTTTTCTGGCATGCTAAATGTTGGGGTAGAGTTTAAACGAGATCACCGCATAGACGTAAGCTCATTAATTTTACACGATACCCGTGATGAAATTCGCGATAAACTCGGCAATACCAACAATGTCACTATCAGTGACGGTTTGCGCGTACGTGATAGCGATGTTATTTATGAAGAGCGAGAAATGATCGCTAATCAAATTCGCGGCACCCACAACTTTTCTGATTTGTGGAATTTAGGCGCTGATTGGTTTTACTCTGATGCACGTTCTAACCGTTATGCACCGGGTAATATTTCAACACGCTATATACTATCTGATGGTTCAAATGGCCAAGCAGAAGACGGTATTTTTGACCCCATCAATGAAAGCTCATTACGTAAAGCGACCACCGCTTCACGTTATAGTTTTCAAGACCTAGATGATAATGTGGAAAACTATGGTTTTAGTTTCTCCTTGCCAATTAACTTTAGTGACGTAGAGCTAGAAATTAAAGCTGGCGGCAACTTTATTGAAAAAACACGTGATGCTATGGCAAGGCGCATAGACGTTAATACCCTTGCTTTTGATAACCTTGATTTAACGGGTCATCAAATGGGCGTAATTTTAAATGATGATGTTATGTTAAATCATCCATTAGCGGGTAACGAGTTAGTTATTCGTGATACTTCTGTTGCTGGCGATGATTACTACTCGGCGCAATTGGTTGATGCTTACTTTATTGATACCGACTTTTTCATCGCACAACAATGGCGCGTTAATTTAGGACTACGTTATGAAGATTTCCGTCAAGTTGTCGCGCCATTAGACCCTGCAACAGGTAAGTTCGATTTACCGGCAAAGCCCACCAATGAAGATTTAGAGGCACTGGCCTTTAAAGAAGATGATGTCTTTGGTGCTATTGCATTGACTTATCTCGTTGACGATGAAATGCAGTTTCGTGCTTCCTATGCACAAACAACCATTCGCCCAGATATACGAGAAGTTGCACCAGCGACCTATATTGACCCACTTACTGGTTTTCCTATTGGTGGCACGCCAAGTGTGACTAGCACGGCGATTGATAACTATGATTTACGATGGGAATGGTATTTACCTACCGGCGATAATTTGTCAGTCGGTTTATTCTATAAAGACATGGCTCAACCAATAGAAGCGGTACAATCACCGGCACAAGATGGTCCACCACTGATCAGAATTGCCAATGCCGAAGACGGTTATGTCTATGGACTTGAGTTAGAGTTTTTGAAAGATTTTGGCTTCTTAGGTGACTTCGCAGGACTACACGGCGGCGACTTTTTCTTATCGGGTAATTTTACGGTAAGTGAGTCAGAAATTAACATAGATACCCAGAAAGTTGTTGAGCAAACTCAGGTCTCTACCACGATAACTAATCCAACGCGTGCTATGACAGGTCACTCACCTTGGGTAGTTAATATGAACTTAGGTTGGGATGCGCCCAATGGTAATCACAGTGCTACCTTAGCTTATAACGTATTTGCTGAGCGTATTATTATACCGGGCATTGATGGTAAGGATGATGCTTATGAGCAACCATTCCATTCACTTGATATGGTCTATACCTATTATCCGACTTACTCATCAACACTGAAGTTTAAAGTGCAAAATATTTTAAATCAGAAAAAAGAAATTGAGTTTGAAGATACGTTATTGCGCAGTGAAACCAAAGGTGTCGCTTTTGAAGTCGCTTTAAAGTGGGACTTTTAAGTACTTTGATTAATGCCTGAAGATGATGATGGTATAGCGTAAGTAATTAATTGCTTAGCATTTTGCGCAACTTTGACGCAGTATAGTTTTCCCTGAACTATACTGCGTTTTTTTATTGCCAACCGCTTTGCTACAATAAAGCATAACCGTGCAATGCTAACGTAATACCCATCATCTTTTTACCAATCATTAAATCAGTGAATAAATGAATATAACTTTTGTACCTAAATCTTTTGATGTTCCTACTAACGTCTTACTGACTCCCTTTCATTTGACCGTGCTTGAAGAAAGTAATGCCGAAGTCGATTATCAAGCGGTGATGTCTAGCCTGAAGCGGTTAAAATCAATATTTGGCCCCAATACATCTTGGCCATCAAAGAAGATGAGCCTTGAGGAAAACATCACGAGTTTGCAAGCGCACCGTCGAGAGTTTATTGATCGCGATGCCTTCGCTTATTCCGTTTTTGATGAGAGTAAAACTCACTGCCTTGGCTCTGTTTATATAGACCCAAGTCGATCGCCGCATTATGATTGTGAGGTTTATTTATGGGTGAGGGAAGACAGTGCTGATTTAGATGCCATGTTACATACAACCGTATTAACTTGGCTGACAGAGTATTGGCCTTTTGAAAAAATAGCTTTTCCAGGACGCAGTATTACTTGGCAAAGTTGGGCTAAAGAGTGTCGAATATAGAATAGTTAAGGTGGTAGCAGATGTGCGGAAGAATGAACTTTGATAGTAAGCACAGTAAGGTGATCAGTGAGTTTTTTCGCTGTGATTTTAGTGCGCCATCAAACAATAACCTTAGCCCTGGGCAAGCAGTTGCTACCTTAGTTAGCTGTGATATAACGGATGGCTCCACTAGTACGCTAGGTGAAGAGCCTTCTTTTAAGCAGCTTGATGCAACTTGGGGTATTAGCTGGTCTAAGCGGCTTCTTATTAATGCGCAAAGTGAAACTGTGCTCAGTAAAGCCACGTTTAAAGATGCGATTAAAACCCATCGATGTTTGATCCCTTGTTCTGGTTGGTATGAATGGCGAACGGAGCAAGGTAAAAAGCAAAAGTACCTATTTAGTCAGGTCAATGATGAACCTATGTTAATGGCGGGTATTTGGTATGCTATGCAAAGTAATAGGCAAGATCAAAGTCTAAGCACTAACGAAAAATTAAGTTCTGAGCCCAGACAGCAATTGGTTACTCTCACCACAGCGCCTAATTCAATGTGCGCAGAATATCATCAACGCATGCCCGTTATTGTCTTACCGCAATATCGTGATTTTTGGTTCTATACACCTGCAGAGCAATTACCACCATTATTTGAAGCGATAGACGCAGGTTATATCAAAGTAACGGCTGCTTAACAGCTCCTAGTTAAAGCAATGTTGTTCACGCATAGTATTTGGCGTCATGCCTGTCCAGCGTTTGAAGGCTTTACGAAAATTACTGACGTCATTGAAGTACAAGTCATCGGCGATCTTTTCGTTACTGTGCTGACAGACAATTAATTGGAAAATAGCCTGTTGGCTACGTATTGCATCAATGATCCCTTGGTAATTAAGCTGATGGGTAGCAAGTTTGCGCTTTAATGTTGCACTACTATAGCCAAAATGTTGTGCGCAACTATCTTGTGATAAGTCCTCTTTTTCCAGTATCCCTTGGCTAAGGTAATTAGTGATTTGTTGGATAAAGCTAATGGGATAAGGTCTTGTGTCTATTTGACTTATTTGCTCTAAAGCGATTGTTTTTAAACTTATAGCGCTGTCGTTAAAAGGTAAGTAGAGTTGCTCTGATGCTATGGTGAACATACAAATTTGTTGGTCAAAATGTAGGTTTACATTTGCCTTCATATTTAAGTGCACGTGATATTGCTCAATGTGTTGCACTTCAGGGTAATCGAGATGCATGGTTAATTGAGGTAAAACCCCGCAGCGATATTTAATGGCGCCAAGTAAAGCACTTAACATAAACTCAGTGATAAAAATCTGCTGGTTTTTTGTTAACTTGCCAACGGCACTTTGAAAGATAAGGTAACTGTTTTTGTTGTAGTGTTTTAGTTGTAAGTTCATTAACGGAAAACAATCGAGCTGGAAACATTGACACAGTCGCAACATATCCCCTAAATGCCGGCAATTCATTAAGGCTTGGCCAAGTAAACCTAGCTGTGAGGGGAAATAACGTTTTCCGAGTAGAAAGCTAATTTCATTGCCTTGCACTAATTTACTACAATTTTCTATTACGGTGAGTAAGGTGTTAGCTGAGCAAGTTAAGCCATTTTTAGCTAAGTTTTTTTTACTCAAGTCACTGCTAAAGAGTTTAGTACCTTTAAGTAATTTGTCTGGATGGGCACCTCTTTGTCTGGCTAAATCTATTAGGCTCAATAGCAACTGCTGAGCATCGAGTACTTCGTCATAGCGTTCATAACCTTTCATTAGGCAACTCGCTTATCCTGATGCTTATTGTTTTTAATTTTTGTGTTGTCCATTTGTTGGCTCATCAATTCAAGAACTTGGTAGTCACTTTGATTACCGTCAAATTCCTTGCTGCAAATGGTGATTTTTTGATAATTTGCACGCTGATCACTGCCCACTTTAAATGCTAAGTTAGCTAGGCTGTTTTCAATATGCCATGAAAAGGCATCTGCGAGTGCGCTGGTGGTATTGGGGAAAAGAACGACAAATCGATCACTGGCGTATCGGCATGCTAAGTCTTGATCTCTAATATTCATCGTGATGACTTGTCCAATTTCGCGCAACAAATTATCACCTTGTTGATGACCATATTGTCGATTGAACTGATCAAATTGGCGAATATCTAGCATCATCACAGTGAAAGGTTTGTTACTTTTTTTACTATAAAGTAGCTGATGTTTTATTTGCTGCTTCATATACTTGGCACTGTATAAACCGGTAATAAAGTCAGTAAGATTATGATCTCTGTATCCGCGTTCGGTACGTCTTAACTGCGCGTTAATGGTCATTTGCTCTAGATGCCAATGATACAGTGCAATACTCATAATAATCATGCCTACTGGGGCTGGTAATGATTCGATTGCGGTCAACCAAGCACTGTTATCTGGGTAAATAATAAACTCATCAATAAAGTCTAATAACATGGATATATTCATCAGCAATAAGCCAGAAAAAAGCCAGTTGGTGACTTTACCTGTTGGCCTACTCAGTAAAGTAAAACCTATCCACACCAGTGTCATCAAGGTCATGCCGCCTTCACCTAAGGCATCAAAATAGTCTAATTCGTTGCTGGCTTTTAATTCACCTAACGTGAAAGTAGAGGTGGTGACTGTGGTTAGCGTAATGAACAAGATGACTAAAAGGTGGAAGTGGGGCTTTATGAAAGGCGTGTTCATGCTGAGTCCTATTATCAATGTGAAACAAGTTTATAAAAGTGATATTAGCTCACACAGATGACAGTTTTTTTACCTAAATGTGATGAATTAAAAATAACTCTGACATTAGCTTATTAACTGATTAGTAAGTGATAGATACGCTGTAGAGCACTCTGATTAACTATCGAGAGGAGGGTTGGTTATCACTCAACCAAGCTAAACTGCCTGACGATGGGGTCAAATTAGCTCGTATTTCTGTTTTTAATCGCCAAAGAAAGCAGATATTTGCGATTTTTAATCTCAGCTGTTCCATCGCCGTTTTACTGTCATCTTGCTGTCATATTTTTTACTTACTTTAGCGTCAATATCAATTTGACCCCAAGTAGGTTGCCTAGCTAGTTCGCTATGACAGGCAGTAAAACTAAAATAATATGAGAGCACTAAATCACATGAAACTTTCTTTAACGAATTTTTACGGTAAACATTTTCGCCTTAATAAGTTAACACTCGCTTTAGCGGGCAGTTTAGCGTTATTAACCGCACCTTCAAGTTGGGCTGATAGTGTCATAGAAGGTCGAGTAACCGACACAAGTAATAAGGTCTATTTTCAAGGGGCTCAAGTACAGATTAAGGAGCTTAATTTAACTGCAATTAGCGAACGAGATGGCTCTTTTCGTTTTGCCAAACTACCTGAGGGCGAATATACCTTAATTATAAAATATATTGGTAGTGAGGATTTAGAGCAAAGAGTATCCGTGGTTGATGGTGAAATTTTAACGAAAAACTTTGTCATTGGTACGGCTAATACTAAGCAAGACGAGTTAGATAATATCATTGTTTATGGGCAAAGAGCCGGACAAGCCAGTGCTATTAACCGACAAAAAAATGCTAATAAATTAGTCTCGGTGATTAGTAGTGATGGTATTGGCCAATTACCTGATCAAAATGCTGCTGAGGCGTTACAGCGCATGCCGGGGATATTTATAGAGAGAGACCAAGGAGAAGGGCGTTTTGTCGGAATTCGTGGCATAGATCCTAACCTAAATAATGTCACTATTAATGGCTTAAATGTACCTTCACCTGAAGCAGGCGTTCGAAGTGTTGCGTTAGATGTTATACCCAGTGAACTTATTTCATCCCTTGAAGTAAGTAAAACAGTTACGCCAGATATGGATGCCAGTGCTATTGGTGGCTCTATTGAAGTAAAAAGCCTATCAGCCTTTGACCGTAATGACAGAAGTTATACCTTTACCGCACAAGCCTCTCATAATGAATTAATGTCTGAAACAAGTCCTAAAATTTCGGGGAGTTATACCGATATTTATACCTTAGCTGGGGGGAGTCAGCTTGGCGTTGCTGGCGCTGTTTCATGGTTTAAGCGCGAGTTTGGTTCTCATAACATGGAAACTGATGGTGGCTGGAGTACATTCGAGTACGAAGATGCTGCAACCGGTGAAGATGTTGAGGCGTTTGGCGCAGAAGAAATTGAGCAACGTGTTTATGGTATTGAACGTGAACGTTTGGGCGCGGCACTGAATTTTGATTTATATAGTTCAGCGACAGATAAGTATTATTTACGTACTCTTTACAGTAAATTTTCAGATGATGAGTACCGTTTAAGAAATCAGTTTAAATATGATAAAGGTCAAATTGATTTAACTTCTCATACCCTAAACAGTGCCCAGTTTTCTGATGCCAAAATGGAGCGTGATACTAAAGATCGTTATGAAGCGCAAAAAATATTCTCCATTATCACTGGTGGTGAAAATCAGCTGGGGGATTGGCTTGTTGAATACAGTGCTGGTTACTCTAAAGGCAGCGAAGCTGAGCCGGATCGTATCGATAGTACCTTTGTCGCTAAAGGATTACCTGTTGGCTATTTAAGTTCAGGTCCCATTTCACAGCTCACTTTTGATGACGCATCGCAGGATTTGAATAACTTTGCGTTAGACGAAGTGGTTTATGAAAACAACCTTACCGAAGACGAAGAAGTCACCCTAGCATTAGATTTAAGTAAAGACTTTGTGTGGCAAAATAATAATGGTCAATTCAAATTTGGTGGAAAATATCGTACTAGGGAAAAATTTAACCGCGTTGATGCGGCTATCTATGATGGTGGTTTTACTGATGCCGCAGGTGAGGATAAAAATGCACAAGCATTCAATACTGGCGCTGTTGATTTTAATTTAGGGGAGTTTGGTCCAGGCATTTCTCAAAACCAATTAAGTGATTATGTACTTAGTAATATGGCGGGGTTTGAGCTAAATAGTGTGAAGTCTGATATTGAAAGTCAAGGTAGCTCCTATACTAGCAATGAAGATGTCTTAGCCTTATATGCCATGGTCAGTTTCGACATTAATGACTGGTACATAGTAGCTGGTGTTCGTTACGAAGATACCAGTTTTACTACGCAAGGCAGTAAGGTTGACTTAATTGTTGATGATTCACCAATGGGTGATGGCAGCGAAACAGTCATTATTAGTCCTTGGCAAGGAGCCAAAGATTATGATGACTTTTTCCCAAGTCTTAATGTACGCTATAACATTAACGACAAGTTAATTAGCCGTTTTGCTTATACTCAAACGATTGCTAGGCCCACCTTTAGTGATACTGCCGCAAATCAATTAATAGAAACCGAAGTGACTGAAGAAGATGGTGAAACTATTACAGAGCGCAAAGCTGAAGTAGGTAACCCAGATCTTGAACCCTATGAAGCAAGCAACCTCGATTTAAGTATCGAATATTATCCAGGACATATTGGCGTCTTATCGGCAGGTCTATTTTATAAAGATATTGATAATTATATTCTAAAACAAGAGGTGCAGGATAATGGTCAGTGGGATGGCTTTGAAGAAGTCATTCAACCGCAAAATGGTGGAAGTGCTTCTCTTACTGGGCTTGAGCTAGCGTGGAATAAAACGTTCAAATCGGGCATTTTACTCGGGGCAAACGGTACCTTTGTTGATGCAGACGAAAAACTGCCGAACCAAGCCGATACCGTGGCTAATTTAATGCTTGGTTTTGAGAACAATGATATGAGCCTACGGTTAAGTTCAACCTATAAAAGTGAGAATTTTAAGTTTACTGATAATGATGCGGACGTTTATCAAGATGCACATATGCAGCTAGATTTTAGTGCAAAATATTACCTTAATAATACCACGCAACTTTATTTTAACGCGGTGAATATTAATGATGAACCGTATTACCTCTATCACGGTGAAACGCAATATAACTATCAATTCGAAGAATACGGCCGTAGTTTTGAATTAGGTATTACTATCACGTCTTTATAATAAATGATCGCAAGTAGGAACTGTTGATGTGAAACGGTTCCTATTATTGCCTCTGTTGCAAAAGATATGTTGTTACCCTCTATCGAGTGACTTATGAAAAATAAAAAATTGACAGCAAACGTTATGTTTAATTTAAAGCGAGCGAAGCCATTATCACGAGTGGCAATATCTAGCTCACTTTTAAGTATAGCCATGTTAGCCAGTTGCAGTCAGCTGCAATCAACGGATAGCACTGACCATGAAATTACTGCTGGCAGTGTATCGAATAAAAATGTTAGCGCTAGTGCTGCTTCTGATAATATTAGCTTTCTTGCTTTTGGTGATGGTGGCTATCATGTCGACTATCCGAAGCAAAAACATATAGATAATCCTAGAAATAAAACTGACTTTATAGCTCATGAAAAAGAAGATTGGCTCGCTGATTTTCGCCCTGAAGCAGAGTTTGATCATGCGCCTATTTATGTCTATCCCAATACAAATATCGCAACCGAGCAAGGCGGAGCAGAGGCGGTTGGCTTAGCAATGACAGAGGTCTGTATTTATAAACCGTGTCAATTTGCCATTCAATTGGGCGATAATATCTACCCTGATGGTGCTGGTGCTGATGATGGCAAAGATGATCAAAAGCGCATGAATGATTTAATACTGTCACCGTTAATTCCCTTATTCACCGAAAACCCCGATTTAATGGTTTATTCAGCGTTAGGAAATCATGATTGGAAAAGCTCGCGCCAAGGTGTTGCTTTGCAAACAGAGTGGATGGCAAAGCAACAGAACTTTACGCTGGGTGAGCAAGGTTATTATAAATATACTGTAGGTAACAAAGGCAATGATGTTGAGTTTTTTGTCCTAGATACCAATATGCTGCTTTCAGGACAAACCTTCCATGAAGTCCCCCTTAATAGTGATGGCAGTGAAGGAGAGTTATCATTAGCACTTAAAGATGGTACGGCTGAATTAGAGCAAGCAGATGCACATGAATTACCCATACAAAATGAAGATGAACAACAACTTGCCTGGTTAGCAAAAGGGTTAGCAAGCTCAACAGCTAAATGGAAAGTTGTTTATGGTCATCATATTTTGTGGTCTATTGGCGGCAGTAAATATAGTGAAGGCCATGTATTAAGAAAGTTATTATTACCCTCATTATGCCAATATGCCGATGCCTACATTGCCGGACATGAGCATGACTTAGAACTGATCACTGATGATTGTTCTAATTATATTACTGATAATGCACGTCCACCGTTACCGCTTATTATCAGTGGCGCCGCAGCTAAAATGCGTGGCAAACACACCCCGTTTGCCGAGCAACAAGCGAAACGGTACCCACAATATAAGCTGCATTGGTCGCAAAGTTTCGTGTGGGGTTTTGCCCATATTGAACTAAATAATCAAAACGATGCACTGAATGTTGAATTTTATACCACGCCAAGAAACCGCTCTGGAAAGGCAGAGCTTGCCGCACAATTTTCTTTTGATAAGCGTAGTGATTAATTTAACGGGCTCTAGTGACGTATTATGTTAGCGTTAGTTATATTGGTGATACCTAAAAGAGCTTGTTGCCAAAAAAGTAAACGGCCAAGGAATAAAAAGACCATTAAGTGTAAATTCTTACTTCAATAGGATATTTTTGCTTTATAAAACAAATTATAATGTGCAATTGGATCTGAAATTTTGGTTGTAGAAATTGCTTCAGCCTGTCGATATGTAGTGAGAATTAATCTATGAAAAAAGTGTTATTTGGTCTTGTATTGTTATTAAGTCAAGTGAGTTTTGCAGAGGATGATGTTAAAGAGTTACCGCCATTAGACCCAGGATATATGGGAGTTCACGGTATGGTTATAGTGACTCATGGCTCTAGCCTTTATGCGTCTCACTTGCCGCTTTATAACAAGCCTCATAACGTACAGTTACTTTACAAGCTAGATAATAAGAATTTGGCGGTGTTACAAACGGTTAGAGATAGTCAATTTGTTACGATTAAACCTAAGCCGTTTAACTTACAGCGCTTAATGCGCGGCGAGAAAATGGTAATACAAGCAGACTTATATGCTGGACATTTTGAGCGTGACGGCATGTTAGTGTATGAAAATATTTCATTGTCATTTGATAAGCAATTGTATGTACGTACGTTTGATGACATTAAACCTTCGAGTACAACACAAGAGTACGATGTCATTTCTTTAAGAAAAAACTATAAATTTTATATTCACAGAATTCAGCAGGCACCTAGCTTTGATCATATATTAGGTGTGGATTTAGAAGCAGGGTGTTTAAGCCGGTTTAATACCTCTTCGCCAGTGCCAACAGAAAAAGAGCTTCAATATAAGTTTATAAACTGTGGCACGATAAAACCTTTGTATTTTGAAACCCAAGATTTTAAAGCCGCTGACTCTCATTAACTAGCTCGGACGAATAGAACACGTTTTTATTTACCTATAATATCAATAAAAAAGTCGCCTTCAAGGGCGACTTTTTTCATTACTTTACTATTAGGGTCTGTTGAACTTTCGAGATTGTTTTTGCAGCGGTTTGTTGGGTATTTTTACAAGGCAGAGCCTTTGTCATGTGGTTGTTCAGGACAATATGCTCCTGCATTGTCTAATAAACGACATCCATGTCGCGCCACATAAAAGGCGATAACGCCGTACAAATGACTAACAAACACTGTCCGAAGGATTCAGCTAAAAGCATCTTACTCTTTGTTGAGTAGTATTTGCTTAGAATGACTAGGCTACAAACTACTCGCTGCGATTAAAATACTTTTATCTCGAACAAAATTTAACCGTGAAAGACCAACAGACCCTAGGATAGATTAATTAAATGGCCATAAACACCTCCTGTGAGATCAAAAAAATACGACTGACTGGGAGTTACTGATCTGGAAGATTAATGATTATTCGCCATTTGGTTGTTTATCGTTTCAGACTCTTCTTCTGATGGCGGGGTATGCAATTTCAGCACAACACGACGGTCATAAAAGCTCACTTCACTTTCATTATTAGCTACTACCGGAGCATCTTCACCAAAAGCAAAGGTTGCTATTTGTTGCTCTTTCACACCTTGTGCCATCAACAAGGTTCTTACTGACTCAACTCTGGCTTGTGATAATGTTTGATTAAGCGATTGTTCACCGGTTAAATCGGTATAACCAGATAGATCAATTTTCATGTGTGGTGAGCTATTTAAAATTTGTGCAAGTGCTGAGACTTGCTCTTGATAGTGTGGTGCTATGTCACTTGAGCCAGTAGAGAATTGCAGGCTCATTAACAAGTTGTCTGCTTGCAATTGACCAGAGTTATGCTGTTGATTTTCTAAGGCGACTAACTGTTGCTGGTACGAGGCTTCTAAACGCTGTAACTTAGCTTGGTATTGACTTTGTATTTGCTCATTAGAGCGTTGTTTGCGCTGTTCATTGACTAACGCAGTACTTAATTCATCATTTTCATCATTAACATTAATGTATTTAGCAACAAATATGCCTCCTACTCCCGCAACAATCGCGCCTAAAGGACCTGCAACGACTGCACCGATGACGGCACCTGTGCCAAAACCAATGTTTTCGTTATTTGTTGCTTCTTGATGTGTTTTTTCTGAGGCATTGACTGAACCTGTTGCTAATGCCGCAATTAGCGCTGTCGTTATCGCTAATTTTTTCCCTGTGATTTTAGTTGATTGAGCTTGGACTGGTTGAATTTTATTTTTCATGATATTTCCTTTTTATGGCGTATTTTTTGTTAAACAGTCTTGTTAAGTTATGTTGATAAGGCTGTGTTGTTGACAGGAGTTATTACACCGTAAAAAATGGGCATTGCTCTGCTCGAATAAAGGCAAAGCAGTGAGCAATTGTGGCAACAATGTGGCAATTTCAAAAATTAAGCGCGTTAACCCGAAAAGTTAGATATAGTCGACGTAATAAAGGGATAGGTATTATTTTCAGTCTCAATTTATCAAGATAATCAAAAGTGAATAGAAATGAGTAAAAGAATTGCCATCGTAGAAGATGAAGCGGCTATTAGAGAGAACTATGCAGACGTATTACGTAATCAGGGGTATCAAGTACAAACTTATGCCGATAGATCTAGCGCCACTCAAGCTTTCAATCTACGTTTACCCAACTTAGTCATTTTAGACATAGGGTTGAATGATGAATATGATGGTGGATTTGTTTTGTGTCAGCAACTTAGAGCAAAGTCGGCTACTTTGCCTATTATCTTTTTAACCGCACGAGATAATGATTTTGATACCGTTTCTGGCTTACGCATTGGTGCCGATGATTACCTCACCAAAGATATTAGTTTACCTCACTTAACAGCGCGAATATCGGCATTATTTCGTCGCCAAGAAGCACTAAAGAAACCCATTAACGATGACCATATTACTCGTTCTGGCGCGCTTACAGTGGACAGCCAACGCATGAGTATTACCTGGCACAATAGCGCTATTGATTTAACTATTACCGAATTTTGGTTAGTACATGCCTTAGCCAAACAACCAGGCCATGTTAAAAACCGTACCCAGTTGATGAGTGATTCAAACATATATGTAGATGACAGTACCATCACTTCACATATTAAGCGTATACGCAAAAAATTTATGCAGCACGACAGCAGTTTTGACTGCATCGAAACGGTTTATGGCATGGGTTATCGCTGGTTAACTGCTAACAGCATTGATAATGAATGATGCAGAGTAAGATTAAAGCTAAAGGCCTCAAACTGCGCTTTGGACTGCGATCAAAACTGTTATTACTTTCAAGTTTTTTGTTTGTCATTCCTTGGTTTGGTTATCAATACGTCTGGGAAATGGAAAAGTATTTGCGCTTTGGACAAGAGCAAACATTAGTGGGTACAGCGCGGGCGTTAGCCACAGCGTTGCATGAGCGTGAAAAACTATTTAATAACCAAGCGAGTTTTTTACCTAATGTTGAACAAGGTAAAGACCTTTATGGCTATAAATTAACACAAGCGATAAATTTAGACGGTTTATCCAATGATTGGCCTGATTTTAACCAGCGCACACATTTTTATAACCAGCAACAGCAGCTATTTGCGAGCGAGCCATTAAGCCTAAATTTTAAAGCGAGTGTCGGTAAGTACAATAATTTCTTGTATTTGTTTTTTCAGGTTGTTGATAATCATTTGATATTTCGCGGTGAAAATACCCGAAGTATCAGCAAAAACGATTATTTAGCTCTGTCTTTTAGTGATGCGAACGATAAGTTAAATCGTTTTATTATCAGTAATAAAAAAGCCGGTTGGATATCTGCTTTTGCCCTTGCTGATGATGATTCTGCTATCCCTGTACCAGCGCCCCAGATTCAGGGGCACTGGTTAGCAACAGCACAAGGCTATAATGTTGAGTTAAGAGTACCGTTAGACAACTTAGGCGATAACATCGCTTTTGCTTTTTATGATGTAGATAAAAATAATGGTGAAGCCGTTTCTGCCATTGGCTCAGCAGATCCCAGTAACGAAGAAAGTTTGGGGACTATTGTTGTGCCTTCGCCTGAGATTGAGCGTATTGTTAAAGGCATGCGTTATACCAACTCTAGCATTTGGGTGGTCGATCAACACCACCGAGTGCTCGCTAGTGCAGGTTCACTAAAATCCGCCAGTGGTGTTTGGCAAGCAAAAGAACAGCAACCGAAAGCAGAGGAGAAAAACAGTCTTTGGTATCAGTTTAAGCAGCAATTTTTATTGCCCTTGTACTATAAAGTATTGACCAAACCGTCAACAGATTTTATCGATCAGCTCTACGATGCACAGCATTTACAAGGCTCACATATTGTTAATGCCTTAAGTGGCAAGGCAACTTCTCAATGGCGTTTAACCACCGATAAAAAAGCATTAGTGCTGTCTGCGGCTTATCCTATTTTTATTAATAACCAAGTAAAAGGTGCTGTCATTGTTGAAGAAACGACAAACGGCATACGTAGTTTACGAAATCGCGCGTTAGAAAAATTATTTACCGTCATTTTAGCGATTATGAGTTTAGGCGCGTTGACCTTTATTTTATTTGCTTCACGTATATCATCGCGTATTCGTCAGTTATCGAATCAAGCCGAACTAGCTATTGATAAACAAGGGCGCATTATTGGCCAAATGCAGGCCTCTAACAGTAATGATGAAATAGGTGATTTATCACGTAGTTTTACTACTGCAGTTAACCGCTTAAGTGAATATAATCACTATTTAGAAAACATGTCTTCTCGTTTATCCCATGAATTAAGAACGCCAATCGCCGTGGTTAAAACATCATTAGACAACTTAAGCTTACTGGAAACGCAGCAAGCTCAAACAGATAACCCTTATATTGAAAGAGCGCAAACTGGCATTAAGACGTTAAATTTAATACTCACCAACATGAGTGAAGCAACGCGCCTTGAACAAATGTTATCAAGCACTGAGAAAATTGATTTTGATTTACAGCAGGTTGTAAAAGGCTGTATTTCTGGCTATAAGCAAATTTACCCAGCAATGACGTTCAAATTGGATAATGAGGGTGAGGTGCCTAAAGCAAACACATTCCTCATGCATGGTTCACCCGAACATATAGTGCAATTGTTAGATAAAGTAGTTAGTAACGGCGTTGAATTTAGCCAAGATAATATCATCACTATTGAGCTAAAAAAGCGCAGTCATAACAGCGCTGAACTATTGATTAGTAATAATGGCATTTTATTACCCGAGCAATTTAGTGAAAGCTTATTTGACTCTATGGTGTCATTACGTGATGAAAATCAAAAAGTGCAAAGTAAGCACCTTGTGCCACACCTTGGCTTAGGCTTATATATTTCTCGCTTAATTTGTCAGTTTCATCAGGGAAATATCAGTGCTTATAATCATCAAAAGCCTGCAGGTGTTACTGTGCATATTAGCTTGCCTACTAAGGGTTAATAACCATTTTGCTTATAGCAAGTTTGCTAATGTAGTGCTGGATGATTACAGCTGACGGTGGATATTTATCAATTTTGAGAAAGGCGTCACGCGATGAGAAACGCCACCGTATTTGACGATTTGTTTATCAAAGTGAGCGGTTTAACTTTTGTCGTTTTCTTCATCTTCTACGTGTTCATCATCGTCATCAATAATATCTGGAGTCACTGTATCGACAACGTCGATAGTCCCACCAACAACCGTTGAAGTAACATCTACCGCGGCAGAAACAACTGTCGCCGCAATACAGCCAGATAAGCTAAAAAACACGGACAGTAAAATAAAACCTTGCACAATTTTTTTCAAGATGACGTTTCCAAATGAATAACTAGAGAGTGATTTAGAATACGCTAATTTACTGCTGAATCAACCGTTGTTTTAATGCAGTATTAGACAACAAATCAGCTTATATCGAAGAATATTGACGGTGACTTATCAGCATTTATAGCGAAATCGATAATCAGTTTAAAGTGAAAGATGTGGCCGTATAACCTGGGTAGGAATACGGCAAAATGTCCCATTGAAATAACCTATGAGTAAAGCTCATGGTTTTATGAAATTAAATCAATTTTATTCATGTAATGAACCAAGTATAAAATACACTCTGCTTTTAACTTTAGACAAAATTACAGTTGCTTCTTAATCAAGCCTTCAGGCATAAACCAAAAAAGACTGTGAAGACGACAGATTGGGAAAATCAGAAAAATTGGAAAGCTCAAACGAGCATGAAATAAATTCGGGTTTTATTACAAAAATTGGATACCAGATAATCATGAATAAAGATTTTACCTTCACTATAAAGAACATTTGTCTCAATGAAAACTATCATCCTTCAGACAATACTCGTATTACCACCAACTTTGCTAATTTGGCCAGAGGAGAGAGTCGCCAACAGAATTTACGTAACACGTTGAAGATGATAGACAATAGCTTTAATGCCTTAGCCTCTTGGGATAACCCCAAAGGCGATCGTTATTCTGTAGAACTTGAAATAATTTCTGTTGATATAGATATTGAGGACAGTGGCCAGACCTTCCCGTCAATCGAAGTATTGAAAACCAATATTATTGATCATAAAACCAATGAACGCATTGAAGGTATTATAGGGAATAACTTTTCTTCTTATGTGCGAGATTATGATTTTAGTGTATTACTTTCTGATCATAATAAAGGCCAAAGCAAATTTAGCATTCCAGATAGTTTTGGCGATCTGCACGGCAAGCTCTTTCAATATTTTGTCAACTCAACTACTTATAAACAGCATTTTAAAAAGCCACCTGTTATCTGCCTGAGTGTTTCGGATAATAAAATCTATCGTCGAACTGAGAATCAACATCCTTTATTGGGTTTTGAATATCAGCCCAACGAATCATCGTTGACTGAACAATATTTCAAAAAAATGGGCTTACAGGTTCGCTATTTTATGCCGCCTAATAGTGTTGCACCTTTGGCTTTCTATTTCTTTGGCGATTTACTTAATGATTACAGTAATCTTGAGCTAATAAGTACTATCAGCACGATGGAAACCTTCCAAAAAATTTACCGACCTGAAATTTATAATGCCAATGCGGTTGCGGGAAATTGCTATCAACCAAACTTGAAGAACCAAGATCATTCATTAACTCAAATTGTTTATGATCGAGAAGAGCGCAGTAAGCTGGCTATTAAGCAAGGGAAGTTTGCTGAGGAGCACTTCATCAAACCACATCAAACTGTACTAGAGCAGTGGTCTGCTAACTACGCTCTTTAATGAATAAAAAGGTAAAAAAGCATTTATTATGAAAACATTTATTCCGAAAGCAAGTATTCAAAAAACACTATTACCTACATCAACGGCAGGCAGTCTACCTAAGCCTTCATGGCTTGCACAACCAGAAGCACTATGGTCACCTTGGAAATTGCAGGGTGAGGAGTTAATTGATGGCAAACACGATGCGTTGCGTGTGTCATTGCAAGAACAACAACAAGCAGGTATTGATATTGTCAGTGATGGCGAGCAAACGCGGCAACATTTTGTGACTACCTTTATTGAGCACTTAACTGGTGTTGATTTTGAGAACCGTAAAACTGTTAAAATTCGTGATCGCTATGAGGCGAGTGTGCCTACAGTAGTTGGTGCTGTTTCTCGGCCAAAGTCTGTGTTTGTTGACGATGCCAAACTTTTACGTCAGCAAACTAATAAGCCTATTAAATGGGCTTTGCCAGGCCCTATGACAATGATAGATACGCTTTATGATGCCCATTATCAAAGTCGTGAAAAACTTGCTTGGGAGTTTGCCAAAATCCTTAATCAAGAAGCGAAAGAGTTAGAGGCAGCGGGTGTTGATATTATCCAATTTGATGAGCCGGCGTTTAATGTGTTTTTTGATGAGGTTAATGACTGGGGCATTGTTTGCTTAGAGAGAGCAATTGAAGGACTAAAGTGTGAAACCGCTGTACATATTTGTTATGGTTATGGCATCAAAGCCAATACAGACTGGAAAAAAACCTTGGGGTCTGAGTGGCGTCAATATGAAGAAGCTTTTCCCAAACTGCAACAATCTACTATCGATATTATCTCGCTAGAGTGTCATAACTCTCATGTGCCAATGGAGTTACTTGAACTTATTCGCGGTAAAAAAGTGATGGTAGGTGCTATTGATGTCGCAACCGATACCATTGAAACACCAGAGGAAGTAGCCAAAACGCTAAGAACAGCACTTAAGTATGTAGATGCCGATAAACTCTATCCTTGTACCAACTGTGGTATGGCGCCTTTATCTCGTGAGGTAGCGAGAGGGAAATTAAATGCGTTAAGTGCAGGTGCAGAAATAATCCGAAGAGAACTTTCCGCCGATTTTTGAGTAATAAAGCCGCATAACGAAGCGATATATTACTGTTTGTCCAGCTTACTTTGACAGCTTTAAATAATACGGGGCATACTGTGTGCGTTTGCCCCTTGAATCGATAGTAAGGTCTTTATTGCTCTTATACCCGTTACCATTCAAAGTGCACTCTGAAACCTGTATCTTGATTGGTGACGGGTATACATAATAGAAATGAAAAGAAGTAGTAGTTAATGAATATCATTGAATTTATAACAAATAATATGCCGACACTTTTGGCGTTGGTTGCCACAGGTGTATTTGCAGGAATTTTAGCAGGATTGTTAGGTGTAGGCGGCGGTATCGTAATCGTTCCTGTGCTCTTTTTCTTGTTTCAGAGTTTCGGTGTATCACCAGAGTCTGCGATGTTAGTTGCGACAGCAACCTCGCTGGCCACTATAGTACCAACGTCTATTAGTTCAATTCGTTCCCACAATAAAAAAGGTAATGTGGATTTCGACCTGCTTAAACGTTGGGCTGCATTTATTCTTGTCGGGGTATTGGTTGGTAGTTGGTTAGTGACTCGCGTTGAAGGTACTATGCTGACTATGTTGTTTGGGATGATAGCGGTTTTATCGGCATTAAACATGTTATTTAGAACGGGTAAATCCGCTCTGTATCAAAAACTGCCAAATACCGCAGGGCAAACAATTATGGGCACATCAATTGGTTTTTTCAGTTCGATGGTCGGGATAGGCGGCGGCACTATCTCGGTTCCCTTGTTAACTTTATATAACTATCCTGCCCACAAAGCTGTTGGTACAGCCGCGGCAATAGGGTTAATCATTTCGTTACCGGGTGCGCTAACTATGTTGACACTGGGCAGTACACCAACCGATGCTCCAGCGGGGACGTTCGGCTTGGTTAATTTATTTAGCTTTATTTGCATTGTGCCGCTAACGGTATTATTCGCACCTGTAGGGGCAGCACTGGCCGCAAAATTAGATGCCGTAAAACTGAAAAGAATCTTTGCCTTGGTATTACTCTTTACTGGGGTACGTATGTTGGCTCAACTTTTCCTCTAGGCTTTTTTCCCGCTCTAATAGGAAATAACTGGTTTGATTGATGAAATGATATCAACTCATCAATCAATAAATGCAATTCATCATAAAAATATAGATAGGAGTTAACTGGTGTTAGAAAGGATCCATTTAGAAATATTAACCGCGATAAAAGAGCATGGAACCCTAACTAAAGCGGCTGACTCCTTGCATTTATCCCAATCGGCTTTAAGTCATAGTATCAAAAAATTAGAAGGCCAAATTGCTACTCCTATATGGAAAAAAGATGGTCGAAATCTACGTCTTACCTCTGCTGGAGAGCGCATTCAAACACTTGCTAATAGAGTATTGCCACAGTTTTCACACACGGAATTACTACTGAAACAGATTGCCAAAGGTGAAATGGGATCGCTACGAATTGGCATGGAGTGTCATCCTTGTTATCAATGGTTACTTAGAGTTATTCAGCCTTATCTGGTGCAGTGGCCAGATATTGATATGGACGTAAAACAGGAGTTTCAATTTGGCGCGTTGGGTGCATTACTTAGTTACGAAATAGATGTACTGATCACACCAGACCCACTCTTTAAACCTAAAATAGAATACATCCCTGTTTTTGACTATGAGCACAGACTCGTCGTTTCTGCGTCTCATAAACTTGCCAAGCAAAATTTTGTCTTACCCGAGCAACTAAGCGAAGAAGTTCTGTTTAGTTATCCTGTTGAGCCGTTGAGGCTCGATATTTTTAGTCAATTTCTCAATCCAGCAAAGTGTTCGGTCAAAAAACACATAAACATTGAAACAACGGAAATCATGTTACAAATGGTCGCTGCAGGTCGAGGTGTTTGTGCCTTGCCAGGTTGGTTGGTAGATGAATATTCGAAATCAATGCCGATCAAGAGTGTTTGTTTTGGAGAGAAAGGTATTGGTAAACAGATCTTTGTAGGTATTCGTAAAAATGAACAGCATATTGACTACTTAAACGATTTCATTGCGCAAGCTAAAAAAACAAAATGATCCATTAGCCTTGCCTTTAAGTTAGCCCTGAAATATTAAATACCTGCGAAAGAGAAAAGGGTGAACTTGCTGCTAATCTATGGCGCTTTCTCTTGTGCGTTCAAATCAGTCATTCATCATCTAATAATCATAACCATTTTGAGCCCATTGATCTTGCCCAAAGAAGACATTCAATCAAACTCAAGTCACTTCGATAAATAATTTTTTGTGATTGCCTATCGAAGCATTAATTCCAGTGAAAATAACATCAAGAGATTCGTCAATATCATTAACGGTTAACTTACCTGTGCTATCGCAGCTCATTGAAATAGAGAAGCCATGCAAATAATCAGCAAGTAAACTTAAAGAAGCGTTTTCTATTGATATATTCATATTCTGCTTCTTCATGATGATTTTAAATCTACTTATAAAAACGTTAGCTGGACTTGTTGATTTCATAGACAGCAAAGTTTGCAACAGGCCATCATACTTGCTTAGAAGTGCAATGTAGCTCTTAGAAAGCTTGCGTAGCTCTACCTCCCACTCTAAATCTTTTTGCGGTTGATAAATCTCAGAAATTAGGGATGTTGTTAGCTCTTCTAGCAATACACTTTTATTTTTAAAGTAATAGTAAATAGCCATCGCATCAACATTGAGTTCCGCAGATAGTGATCTAATGCTCGGTATTTTTCCGCCACTTATCGTCAGCTTCTTAGCTGTTTCTATTATCACTTCCTTGCTTAATGCCTTTGATTCTTTTTGAGGTCGGCCTCTTTTTTTTATCGTCATTATACTTATTCAGTTTATGTTGGTTTACAAATTAATTCTACAGTGTAGAATACGCCAGGATTAATCTTAGGTCAATGTAAGAGGTAACTATGGCTAATATCGTATTTATAGCAACAAGTCTTGATGGCTACATCGCAGATAAAAATAATGAAGTTGACTGGCTACACGCAATTCCTAATCCTGATAACTTAGATATGGGTTTTGTAAAACATATGGAAAGTATTGATGCCTTAGTTATGGGGCGAAACACATTAGAGCTAGTTTTAACACTAGATTGTGATTGGCCTTATTCAAAGCCAGTATTTGTTCTAAGTAATACACTCAATGCAGTACCTAAAGGCTACGAAGACAAAATTTCTTTGGTGAATGGTGATTTAAAAAAACTAACTGAAGAACTAGAAGGTAAAGGCTATGCAAATTTGTATATTGACGGTGGTGTTACAATTCAGAGCTTTCTAAAAGAAGATTTGATAGATGAAATGATAATTACCACTATTCCTGTCTTGTTAGGTGGTGGTATACCGTTATTTGCTCAACAGGAAAATACTCTTGAGTTCAGATGCACTGAGTCAGAAGTGTTTTCTAATGGTATTAGCCAGAACCGCTTTAAACGACTTAGATCATAATTTTCAACTAAACAGCGGCTCGAAACTCTAACGATTAATAGTCTCTTATAGCTATTAACCATCATAGACAAATCAATTATGTGAACGACCGCAATGGTGGCGCAGGAGTCAGCAGGATGATGTTTATCGCTTTGGTATGTTATGCCTCCTGCAAACTCCTTGTGGGAATTGGAGTTTAATAACTAAAGACAACTTTGAGCTATCATTCGCTCAACTTTTTAACCTAGGATCGTTTTTCTCAAAAGCAGGCTTCACTTTATACTCGATTATTAAATAGATCACTTTTATATTTTTGATAAGCTATTATGAGTTTATTAATTAACAGTACGTTCCTGTAATGTAATATGCCGAAAATACAAAAGTCATTTTTTGAAACTGAAATTGATCGGATTTATAACGAAAGTCCTTTTCGGTCAGAAATGTACCTGAAAATTAGGAAATCTAAAGCCTTTATGGAAAAATTCTATACAGAAAAAATAGAATTAAATGAAATAGCAAAAGCTGCTTTCATGTCTAGATTTCACTACGTGAGAATTTTTCAACGAATGTATGGCTTAACACCAAGAGCATATCTGAGGGATCTTAGAATTTCAAAAGCTAAAGCTTTGATAAAAAATGGGGAGCCTATCACTCGAGTTTGCTTTGAAATAGGTTACGAAAGTTTACCTACATTTTCTTCTGTTTTTAAAAAATGTACTGGTTACTCTCCGAAAGAATATCAGCAAGTCAATAAAGCAATCTAGAATAAGTTTTTTAAGCGAGTTCGAGTTAATCTTAACTTACTCAAATAATTAAGAGGTTTTTAAATGTGCTAAAAATTTATGTAACTAGCGTTCCTGTTGACGATCAAGAAAAAGCTTTAGAGTTTTACACTCAAGTTTTAGGCTTCATTAAGAAGACAGAAGTTCCTTTAGGAGAACACAAATGGTTGACTGTTGTATCACCAGATGAACAATCTGGTGTGGAGCTTTTATTAGAGCCAATGGGATTTGAACCAGCAAAATTATACCAGCAGTCGCTGAAAGAGGCGGGAATTCCGTGGACGTCATTTGCTGTTGATGACATAGAAAAAGAGCACGATAGGCTCTCCAAACTAGGGGTACAGTTCTCTCTTACACCTAGAGAAGCCGGAACTGTTAAAATTGCGGTACTTGATGATACATGTGGAAACTATATTCAGCTGATGCAGGAATTGTAACCACAGAAATTTAGCTCATTACATAAGCCATATTTAAGGTCGAAAATTACGTTATATATTAATGTGTAAAATATCTGAAATTGGCATTTTGAAGCCATAATAAATGACCGCTTTGGTGGTAAAGCAGACTATTGATTAAGATAAATTCACGTTTAAATTAGGGCTGCTTTGTGCCACTTGTTAGCGTTACGATATGAAATATCAACGACAGTAATGAGTTTATCGCGAGGATAGTTTTATGAGCTGCTAGCCTCTGCTTTGCGCAATTAGTTGTCTTTATAGTCTTGCAGTTAGTGTCAGTGTTAGTCATTCCCTTATCCTTTTTTATGAAAGCTATTCCTTTAACTTATCCCAAGTCATCTTCAGCGAAAAAAGTATCGAACGAGAACTCTCACTTTTTAAAGATCCACACAACTCATTATTTAATGTTATTTCCACTCTTATTGCTTGTCATTAAACTGAAACCTTAATGCAACATAAGCGTCATAATTTTTCAGTTTAACTGTCATATTCCCTCGGTACACTTTGTCACATTCTTGAATACCAATAAAAGAATCTTTGTTTTCGCTATAAAGGTTAGGGTTGGTATTTATCATTATGACGCTCTTAACTTTTTAAAAGTGAATAGAGTAAAAGAGAAAGGGTAAAACAATGACGTTGTCTAAACTCACTAAAGCAAGCCTAATATTTGGCCTTACCACAAGTAGTTTAATCTTTGCTACTTCAGCGAGTGCTACTGATGCATTAGCTGATGCTTCATTAAATAAAGTCGTTAATGCAGGTCAGCAAATTAATCAATCTGCTGCTAAGTCACAGCAAAAAGTAAATGCTTTAACGGATAAAGCACAAACTAAATTACAACAATTTCATGTGGTAACAAAGGAAGTTGACGGCCTGAGTGTATATAACCAACAAATGCAAGCTCAGCTTGATAGCCAAATGACTGAGCTCGCCCAGTTAGCTAAGTCAATGGAAGAAGTGAGTGTCATTGAACGTCAAATATCCCCTCTAATGGCGCGTATGATCAGCACCTTAGATACTTTTGTTAGCCTTGATGTTCCTTTTTTGCCTAGCGAAAGAACAAAGCGTGTTGATGATTTAAAGACCATGATGAATCGCGCTGATATAGCTGTATCAGAGAAGTTTCGTCGAGTATTAGAAGCGTACCAAATTGAAGTGGATTACGGACGTACTATTGAAGCGTATAGCGGCGTGTTATCGATTGAAGGTAAAAAAATGGATGTAGATTTTTTACGTATTGGTCGTGTCAGCCTAGTTTATCAAACACGTGATGGTAGCCGTTTAGGTGAATGGAAACAATCTTCAACCGGAGGAAAGGGTCAATGGCAACCACTGTCACAAGATTATCGTTTAGGTATTAACAAAGCCTTACGTATAGCCCGCAAACAGCTAGCACCAGATTTAATTATGGTACCGGTGTCTATTAACGAAACCTCGACACAAGCAGAGTAATAATGATGATAAATTCTCCTAAAAAAATACGAAGCACAGTAACTAATACCCTAAAAAACACGGTATCTAAGCTGAATCAAGTGGGTAAAAAGGCGTTAACTGTATCAGCACTTTCACTGACATTTGCTTCATTAAGTTGTTTAAGTACTGTGAGTTATGCACAAGATGCGCTCACCCTAGATGATTTATTAAATCAACTAGAGCAGGGACAAATAACACAAACTAAGCAAAACCAAGCCAGAGAAAGTCAATTTAAAGCCAAAGTTAATCAGCAGCAGAACATGTTAAATGATATGAGCAATCAGCGTGATAATGCGCTATTACTCAGTGTGCAGCTTGAGCAAAACTTTGCTGATAATGAAATAACCTTAGCCAACAAAGCTGAAGCGTTGGACAAACGTTTAGGCGAATTGAAAGAGTTGTTTGGTGTATTACAGCAAGTCGCTGGCGATACCCGCAGTAAGTTTCAAACTTCTGTTATTTCTGCGCAAATACCTGGGCGTGGTCAGTTTTTAGATGAGTTTGCTCAAAGCATGGGCTCAAGTTCAAAGCTGGCATCTATTGAAGAAATTGAGCGTTTGTGGTTTGAGTTGCAACGAGAAATGACACAAAGCGGTAAAGTAACCACTTTTAACCGCGAAGTGGTATTAGCTAACGGTGATCGTAATAATACTGCCGTGACACGAATTGGTGGTTTTAACCTCATCTCTGATGGAAGCTACTTAGAATATATTGATGAAACAGGTACGGTTGCTGAGCTCATTAGACAACCTGCGAATCGATACTTAGCCTCAACAAGTGACTTGGTCCACAGTGGTGGAAACACTTCCGCTTTTGCCTTGGACCCAACAGGCGGTTCTATATTAAGTTTATTAGTGCAAGCACCTGACTTGAAAGAACGTGTTGATCAAGGTGGCCCAGTGGGTTACATCATTTTGGCCATCGGTTTAGTCGGTTTGCTTATCGCGCTAGAACGCCTTATTAGCTTAGTGTTTATTGGTTCTAAAGTTGAGCGTCAACTTAAATCATCGGTCGCATCAAGTGATAACCCTCTGGGCCGTGTAATGCAGGTTAAAGATAATAACCCTGGCCTAGATACTGAAACCTTGGAGCTTAAATTATCTGAATCTATTTTAAGAGAAGTGCCTAAATTATCTAAGCGTTTAACCTTAATTAAAATCATCTCAGTGGTTGCACCACTAATCGGTTTACTCGGAACCGTTACAGGTATGATTAATACCTTCCAAGCCATTACCTTGTTTGGTACTGGTGATCCTAAGCTTATGGCTGGCGGTATCTCTCAAGCACTTGTAACCACGGTATTGGGTCTAGTGGTTGCCATTCCAATGGTCTTTATCTTCGCTTATTTAAATGGTCGTAGCCGTAACATTGTGAATATTTTACAACAAGAAAGTACCGGCATCATTGCAGAAAGAGCCGAGAGTGCTGAAACAGAAGAAATGGCCCCAAGCCAAACACTTGCAGGCCAAGGAGCATAAATAGTGATTGCCTTAATGGAAATGTACGATGCCATTAATGAGTTTATGGATACTGGTGGTCAAGTATTAATCGTGATTGCTGCTGTCATTTTCATTATGTGGTTGTTGATTTTCGAACGCTTTGTCTTTGTTTTTTACAGCTACCGCAGCGTAAAGAAACACATGATCAGTGTGTGGCAAGGTCGAAAAGAGCAAACGTCTTGGTACAGCGAGCAAATACGCAACGCGTTAATTTCTCGTGGTACCACTAAGCTAAATCGTAATTTAGCGCTTATTCAATCCTTAGTTGTCTTATGTCCGTTATTAGGTTTATTAGGTACGGTAACAGGCATGATTGAAGTGTTTGATGTGATGGCAATATCAGGAAGTGGTAATGCAAGGTCAATGGCATCAGGGGTTTCACGTGCCACGATCCCCACAATGGCGGGTATGGTTGGTTCACTATCAGGTGTCTTTACCGCCACCTGGTTACGTCGAAATGCTAAAAAAGAAGCTGAATTGCTCGCCGATAGTCTAACGGTTAGCCATTAAACGTTGAGTTAATAAAGAATAGCGATTTACTCTCAGGTGAAACGTTATTCAAAATAGAAATTGTTGGAGTTAGTTATGCGTCATTTAAACCAAATGTTACAAGATCAAGATGAAAAAGAAGAAATTGATATGACCCCCATGCTTGATGTGGTGTTTATTTTATTAATCTTTTTCATTGTAACGGCCTCATTCGTTAAAGAAGCGGGCATTGATGTAAATCGCCCAGAAGCCGCTACCGCCGTGAAAAAAGAACGTGCCAATATTCTTGTGGCAATTAGTGATAAAGGTGATGTTTGGATCAATAAACGTAAAGTAGATATTCGCAGTGTACAAGCCAATATTGAGCGTTTAAAAGCAGAAAATCCGCAAGGTACTGTGGTGATTCAAGCTGATAAAAAAGCAACTACTGACACTTTAATTAAGGTGATGGACTCTGCCCGTGCTGCTGGCGTTTATGATGTATCTATCGCTGCACAAGAGGCCTAAAAGGGTTAAGGAGCTAACGTGTCAAAAAACATGTCAACAACTATGTCAACCAATACGTCGCAACAAATTATTGTGCGCAGTGGCGCTCGATACGTTATTGCTGGCGTATTAGCTCTCAGCATGACCTTCATCTTACTTTGGGGCATGCAAAAGTTAATTGCTGGCGGTAATGAAGTGATGACAGATCCTGCCAAAGGCAGTGTGCTTGATTTTATTCGCTTAAAAAAAGATGAAGCGATAGTGAAAAAAGAACGTAAACCACAAAAACCAGCTAAGCCAAAAGAGCCGCCACCGCCAATGAATGCACCACAGATGCAGCAATCGAACCCTAATGCCAGTGCGACGAAAAGTAGCTTTGCCGCAGATATTCAAACAGATATGGGATTGTCAGGCGGCTTGAGCCTAGATAGTGGTGATGGTGATTATTTACCGATTGTTAAAGTTGCTGCTATTTATCCACGTAGAGCCCAGTCTCGTGGCATCGAAGGCTTTGTTATTGTTGAGTTTGTTGTGACCAAAACAGGCTCAGTTAGTCAAGCCAAGGTAGTGCAAGCAAAACCAGAGGGGGTATTTGATAGAGCGACGCTTGATGCGGTTGCTAAATTTAAATACAAACCACGTGTGGTTGATGGTGTAGCAATGGAAGTGGCTGGCGTACAGAACAAAATTAGTTTTGAAATTGATGGTTAATAACTCAAAGGTAGGGGTCACACGCTAGTTACTTTGGAACCTATTTTGAGTGTAGATAAATAATGATATTAATGAGGATTGAGTGATGAAAAGTAAAAACTCCTTACTACTGACAACGGCATTTACTGTACTTGTTTCATTAACAGCCAATGAAAGCATTGCTGGAGAAACGCAATCAGCTACAAGTTCAGTTAAAGAAAGTGTTGATAAAAAAAGTTATCGAGCCAGTAAAAAAGTACCTGCCATGCGTAATCGCGTATATGCACAGCTAGCAAGAGCGCAAAAGTTAGCGGATGAAGGGGATAAAATTGAAGGCTTTGAAGTCTTAGCAGAAGTAGAAGAGCGAGTTGATAGCCTAAACAGTTACGAACGTGCCATGTTATTCAATTTCTATGGTTTTATGTATTACGCCAATGATGATATTGCATTAGCGGTGGATAGTTTTAATAAAGTCATTGCTGAAACAGCAATACCTGACAGCTTGATTATCTCTACGCTTTATTCTTTAGCGCAATTGAGTATGCAGCAACAACAATATAAAGAGGCGCTTGCTTATTTAACGCAGTGGCGAGAAATTAACGCTAAAGAGTTAACGGGCACGCAAGAAATGTTATTTGCTCAAGTGTATTATCAAGATAAAGACTTTGCCAATAGCTTAAAGCATAGCGAAACGGCAATCCGTTTGGTTGAAGCAAAAAATAAAGTACCTAAAGAAAATTGGCTTACATTACAGCGCGCTACTTATTATGAGTTACAGCAACCTAAACAAGTGACCAAGGTCATGGAAAAACTCATACGACTGTATGACAAACCACAATACTGGTTGCAACTGTCAAGCATGTACGGTGAAATTGGTGAAGAAGATAAGCAAATGGCGGTAATGGAAGCTGCTTACCAAGCTGGTTATATCACCAAAGCGAGTGATATCGTAACGTTATCGCAACTCTATTTATTCCATGGTGCGCCTTATAAAAGCGCAGAGGTGTTGGATAACTCGATTGCACAAGGTAGTATTTTTGCTGATGAAGATAACTTAAGTATGTTGGCTCGCGCTTATTTGACCGCAAAAGAATATGATAAAGCAATAGAAGTGTTAGTCAGCGTCAGCGACATTGCGCAATCAGGTGAACATGATGCCTTATTAGCGCAAACCTATTTAAATACCGAACAATGGCAAGCTGCGATCAATTCTTCTACCTTAGCCTTAACGCGATTCGCTAAGCACAAAGAAAGTGAGGGCAAGCAAGTTAAGGATATTGCTAATATGCATTTAATTTTGGGTATGGCAAATTTCAATCTGAGAAAATTCGAACGATCATTAGTATCGTTTGCCAATGCGTCACAATTTACGAGTACTAAAAAAACGGCCTTGCAATGGGGCAAGTATGTTGAACGTGAACAACAACACTACAAAGTTCAGTTAGCCATGCTTAACTAGTTATCGAATCAAGTAAGTAAAATATGACAATGAAAAAGCGCCTAAGGGCGCTTTTTTGTTTTGAGTCTTTTTTATCTAGCCCTCAATTTAGCTACTTTCAAGCTCAATATTTTATGTGGTTAGTTAGCCTGTTTATTGAAATATACTTCTTTTAATACAAATACTTTGAGTTTGAACTATTTAACGGGTATATAATCCTATTTATGGACACTGCGAACTTATAAAGGGTATTTAATGAAAACTAAACTCACGCCACCAAGCCGTCTTTTGACGCTAATTTTTCTCGTTACTATGGTGCTGTTTGGTTGTGGTCAGGAAAAGACTAAGCTAACGGAAGAAGGGACTGGTGTTGACGTTTTAATAGATACTCAAGTTAATGAAAAGCAGACAATAGCGAGCGGAGAGCCTAATGAGAGCAGTTTTAATTTACAGCAAGTGAAAAAAGACTATGGTGAGACTCCACTTACCATTTTAGATGTTTCTGAACGTAGCAAAGACGGTAAAAACTCAGTCGCGATTACCTTATCTGTCCCCCTTGACCCGTCTAAAAACCATCAACAATACTTTAACATCAGTGCAACGGGAAAAGGTGCCATTGACGGTGCATGGATTATTTCAAAATCTGGTAAAACAGTTTGGTTTCCGTATGTTGAACCCGATTCTTCTTTTGATGTCACCATTTATCAAGGGTTGGTCGCTGCTAATGGCAAAGCTTTAAGTAAAACAATAAATAAAAAAGTTAATACCAGCAGCCTCACTGCAAGCATTAATTTTGATACCACAGGAGCCTTTTTAACCCAGGGCCTAGGCAATGGCTTACCGGTAGTTTCGGTGAATATAGAATCGGTAGATCTTAACTTTTATCAAGTCAATGAGAAAGATCGTCAACATTTTTTGCAAGAAATGTCCTATAAAAACTACCGTTGGGATATGAAGCGAATTATCCAATTTAGTAAGCTTGTTTATAGTGGTCGATACGAACTGAACCCAGCTAAAAATACCCGTGTTAAACGCAGTATTAACATTGAAGGCATCGCTGAACTGTCTGAGCCAGGGATTTATTTAGCTGTGATGACCCAAGCGGGCGCTTATGACAATCATCAGGTGATGTGGTTCTCTGTAACAGACATCGGTCTGCATGCTCGCTTTTATAATGAACAATTAGACGTTTATGCTTCTTCATTGAGAACAGGTAAAGCCATTGAAAACGTTGCCGTGACGTTAGTGAATAACAAAGGAAACATATTACAGCAAGGTGTTACCTCGCCCAGTGGTGAGGCTTCATTTACTAGTAACTTAACGTCAGCTTCATTAATTATTGCACAAAATGAGCAGCACTTTTCCATTATAGAGCTTAATAAACCAGCATTAGATTTATCTGATTTTGACCTTGGCCTTCGTCCCTATCGAGCGCAAGAGTTATTTATATATGCACCTAGAAACTTATATCGTCCTGCTGAGTTTGTCGATTTCAATGCTCTATTGCGTAATGATGATGGTAAGTTAACAGTAAAAAGTATCTTATCGGCTGCGATTAAAAGCCCAGATGGTAGTAAAATAAAAACCTTTAAGTGGCAAGGTGATCAACAAGGTTATTATCATTACCAATGGCAAATCCCGACCAGTGCCCCGCTAGGAAATTGGCAACTTGAAGTGGAGAATGTTAACCGAGAAAAATTCACATATGACTTTAAAGTTGAAGAGTTCTTACCTGAAAGGTTAAAAATCACTTTTAATGCTAAAGCAGCAGAAGAAAGGTTACTAGCGACTAAAAAACAAGGCATCAACTTGCCAATATTAGGCGAGTACTTATTTGGCGCTCCAGCATCAGGTATTCGGCTTTCTACACAAGTAAATACAACGCAGTGGCGAAATCCAGTTAAAACATTACCAGCCTTTGAATTTGGCGATATTAAACAAACACGTTTCAATAATCGCACTGAACTTAAAGACATTGTATTAGATGCTACAGGACGAGCAAATATCAGTTACCAAGGTGATTGGCAGGGGTTACATAGCCCACTAAAAGTTAACTTTATCAGTAGTTTGTTTGAGTCGGGTGGTCGGCCCGTAACTCGTGCCTATTCAGCTTTAGTTTGGCCTAGCGATAAAATGTTAGGCATTAGAAGCAGCTTTGGTGAAGATAACCCTGCGGCAAATTCAACGGTTAGTTTCGATATTGTTAAAGCCTCACTTGATGGTACTAAACATGCCGCAAGCGCTTTAGATATAAAATTAATTCGTGAAGATAGACGTTATTTTTGGGTCTATTCTCAACATCGAGGTTGGCATTATGAATGGAATGACAATGAGTATGTCGAGTTAACGAACTCGTTGACTATAAAAGCAGGGGCAACAGCGAGCGTTGATTTTCCTGTTTCTTGGGGGCGTTACCGCCTAGAGGTACGTGATACTAATAGCGGTTTACTATCTAGTTTGCAGTTTTATGCGGGTACCAATTGGTATGCAGACTGGAAAAAGAGTCAATCAGGCAGTGGTGCTGCTAGACCTGACAAAGTGACTATGGCGCTGGATAAAGCAAGTTACGCTGCAGGAGATATAGTCAAAGTGAATATTGTGCCTCCGCAGGCTGGCGAGGCCATCATTTTGGTGGAAGGAAATAACCCGCTATGGTCAACGCGGCAGTTTATTCCTGCTGAAGGTGCTACTGTTGAAATTCCACTATCAGCGGATTGGCAACAGCACAATATTTATATCAGCGCCTTGGTATTACAGCCCGGCGATAAAATTAATACCATAACTCCTAAACGTAGCTTTGGTTTGGTTCACTTACCACTTCAGCGCGATTCACAACAGCTTAATATTGAGTTTGAGGTTACTGAAAAAGCGCTACCCAATAAAGTATTACCAGTGAAAATAAAAGTGACTAATAAAGTTGTTAATAATACCCAAGCAGCGCTAATAGCCGAAAAAGCTTTTGTAACACTGGCTGCTGTTGATGTTGGCGTATTAAGCATTAGTGACTTTAAAACCCCTGATCCTTTTGAGGCATTTTTTGGCCAGCGACGATATAACGTTGATTCTCGTGATGTTTATAGCCAAGTGATTGAAGTGAACAAGGCTGAAAATGCTCGCCTACGTTTTGGTGGCGATAGTGATTTAACGCGTGGTGGTAAGGAGCCACAATCGGATGTGCAAATTGTTTCTTTATTTAGTGGCTTAGTATCATTAGATGAAAAGGGGGAAGTCATCATTCCATTAGATATTCCTGATTTTAATGGTCGAATTCGCTTAATGGCATTATCTTTTTCAGCCGATAAATTTGGGCATAATGATAAAGAAGTCACCATAGCCGCTCCGATTATTACCCAACTTGCTATGCCGCGATTTTTAGCTATGGGTGATGAAACTACGCTAGCTTTAGATGTAACCAACCTCAGTGGAGAACAGCAGCAGTTAACGGTACAGCTAAGCAGTTCAGGCCCAGTGGCAGCCTTTGAACGTAGAAAGAATCTTACCCTTGAAGAGGGGGAGAAAATTACCCTTAATTATGCTGTTAAAGCTTTAGCGCATGAAGGAAAAGCAAGCTTTTCACTCAATATCTCGGGTATCAAATTGCTTGAAGACGTTAATAGACAGTGGTCTCTAGGTTTACGACCAGCTTATCCGGCAACGCTAACACGCAGTCAGAAAGTTCTTCAACAAGGTGAAAGCCTACGTCTTGACCCTACGATTGCTCAAGCGTTATTTCCCGAGACGGTACAAGCCTCTTTGACTATATCACCTAAAGCGAACATTGATCTTCAAGCACAATTAACTCACTTATTACAATATCCTTATGGCTGTTTAGAGCAAACTAGCAGTCGTGCTTACCCATTACTATTTGCTACGCCAGATAAACAAAAAAGTATGGGTCTGAAAACGGTTAGTGAAGATAAGCGCTTAGATATGATCAATAAAGGCATTGAAAGGTTGGCCATGTTACAACTAAGTAATGGTGGTTACGGTCTCTGGAATAATACCTCAGCAGAAGAACATTGGTTAACCGCTTATGTTGCGGATTTTTTATTAAATGCTCGGGATATGGGTATAGTCGTGCCTGAGGAAATGTTAGCGAAAACCTTAACTCGTTTGCAAAACTACTTAGCGCGCACTCGACCTTTTTATAATGAGCGCTGGAGTGATGACGGTAAACACTATTATTTTGCTTACAAGGCTTATGCCGCATATGTACTCTCTCGGGTAAATCAAGCACCCCTTGGTACCTTGCGTCACTTGACTAAAAATCATAGTGCTAGTGCCAAAACTGGATTATCACAAATACACCTAGCACTAGCGTTATTTAACATGGGTGATAAAAAACGTGGCGAACAATTAGTGGCTATTGCGTTAAATAACTTACCGCAAAAAAGACAACAATACCTTGCTGATTACGGTAGCCAAATTCGTGATTTAGCACTGATGATCCACTTAATGTTAAAACATGATAAAGCTAAAGAAGAAGCGATTGCGCTGAGTTTTACCTTGGCTAAACAAGTCCATGCACGCCAGTATTTGAGTACGCAAGAGCGTAATGCATTATTCTTAGCTGGTTTATCATTACAAGCGTTTGAAGTTAAACCTTGGTCTGCCAACGTAATTCTTGGCGCAGCTAATAATAAACTTAGTCAAACATCGGTTTACCAGCAAGGTTTATCGAGTGAGCTACTTCGGCAAGAAGTGAGCATTACCTCAGACAATAAACATCCGTTGTTAGCAAATATTAGTGTCAGTGGTTACGGTAAAAAAGCACCGAAAGAAAGCGCAGAAGGTTTGGCGATTCAAAGACAGTGGTTAAGCGTAAAAGGCAAAGAGACCAGCATTGAGCAAGTCAAAGTAGGTCAGTTATTCTTGGTTCATCTGCAAGTCTCTGCTAAGCAGCGAACTCCCGATGCCCTAGTAGTTGATTTATTACCGGCAGGTTTTGAGTTAGAAAATCAAAACTTATCACATTCGATCAAATTAGATGAGCTAAAAGTGGATGGTAAAACGATTGAATATTGGCAAAAACACTCGCCGATAAGTTATCAAGAGTATCGTGATGATCGCTTTGTTGCCGCACTTGATGTTCGTCAGCGTCGCACTGCGCATTTGTTTTACTTAGTGCGTGCGGTAACTCCCGGTGTTTATAAGGTACCAGCACCTTTGGTTGAAGATATGTATCGACCAGAGCTTAGGGGCATTGGTGCGACTATTGATGATATAAACATTAGTCAGTAATAGTTTTGCTGTTAATTGTTGATCGAGAGTTGTTAATCCAACAGAAATTCGTATTGGTATTGTCATGAGTAAAGAAACGTTAACAAGCATTCTTCGTTGCAGTAAACATAAGCGAAAAGTGGCCTTTTTGGCGTTAGCCTTGTTTATGATATTTGCACTATTACTTACGCTCAATAGTCTTTATCCGTTAAATTTACCAGAGAAAAACAACTTGTTTGCTCGTGTTGTGGTGGATGAGAATGATCGACCGCTGCGAAATTTTGCTGATAAAAATGGTATTTGGCGCTATCCGATAAAGTTACACCAAGTCTCACCGTTATACATTGAAGCGTTAATTAATTATGAAGATCGTTGGTTCTGGCAGCACCCAGGTATAAACCCGATTTCATTACTTAGAGCGGCAATACAAAATATCACCAGTAATAAAATAATTTCTGGTGGCTCAACCCTGTCAATGCAGGTGGCTAGAATTTTACACCCTCATCAGCGAAGTTTATGGGGAAAAAGCAAACAAGTATTAAGAACATTACAACTCGAATGGCAGCTAGATAAAATGCAAATTCTGCAACTTTATCTTAATACAGCCCCTTTTGGCGGTACGATTGAAGGCGTGCAAGCGGCAAGTTTTACTTACCTAAATAAGTCGGCACAAGATCTGACCCATGCTGAAGCTGCTTTATTGGCGGTATTACCACAAGCTCCTACTCGCTATCGTCCTGATTTACATGCCCAAGCAGCTCAAAACGCGCGAAATAAAGTTTTACAACGACTTGCTGATTTTGATGTATGGCAACAAGAAGTGGTTGACGATGCGCTATTAGAGCAGGTTTTTAGTTTTAATTTTCGTCCTAAACAATTAGCACCATTACTGGCTCGGCGGTTATTAAATCATTCAAACGGCCAGTCAGTGGTAAAAAGTACTATCGATAGTGATTTGCAGCTGGCGTTACAAGATTCACTGACTTCGTATATGACTAGGTTACCAAAACAAAGCTCAGCCGCTATTTTAGTGGTGGATAACAAAAGCTCGGCGGTGAAGGCTTATATTGGCACGGCAGACTTTGCTAATGCAAAGCGACATGGTTATGTTGATATGGTACAAGCCATACGCTCACCAGGCTCTACCTTAAAACCTTTTATTTATGCTTTGGCCTTAGATGAAGGTTTAATTCATTCACACTCTTTATTGGCTGATGTGCCGCGCAGTTGGGGAGATTATCGGCCCAGTAATTTCAACGGTGCCTTTAATGGACCAGTGTCTGCGGCAGATGCATTGAAGCGATCTCTCAATATGCCAGCAGTCGATCTTCTTGAACGTTATGGTGTTAATCGTTTTGTTGCACAATTAGAAAATGCGGGGTTAAGCTTATCAATCCCAAGTGGAAAACCAAACTTAGCCATTATTTTAGGTGGCGCAGGGATCTCGTTAGAGCGGCTCGTTGAGGGGTACTCAGCTTTTGCTAACCGAGGTAAAGTCAGTCAATTACGGTTTTTACAAAAAGAGCTAACACAAATGGTGCAACCACGTAATTTACTTTCCCCAGAAAGTGCTTGGGTGGTGCAAGATATTTTAGCGGATATTGAGCGCCCTGGTAGTATTGATACCTTCGCTTCTTCTTTACAAACAACAAATATGGCTTGGAAGACAGGCACAAGTTACGGTTTTCGTGATTCTTGGGCTATTGGCATAACGAAAGAATTTACCTTAGGTGTGTGGCTAGGTAGACCCGATGGCACAGCAATGCCTGGGCACTACGGCGGTATAAGTGCAGGGCCATTATTATTTAATGTCGCTGACCGCCTTAATATGAGTGCGCAACAAATAGCAAAACCTGACAAAGTCAAAAAAGAGGTAATTTGTTGGCCCATAGGCACGAGCAAAAGCAATAACCGAGCGAGTGATTGTCAGGTAGAGCAGCAAGCGTGGATTATTGATGATACAGTGCCGCCTACATGGCATACCAGTGATGTAGATGCTTGGCAAAGCGGTTTATTTACTTTTTGGACTAATCCAGAAAGCCAGTTGAGAGTGTCGATGGATTGCCCAACATCGTCTAAAAAGGTTAATGAGCTTGCTGTTTGGCCCAAGATTTTAGAACCTTGGGTTAAAATAAAGCAACGACGATCTTCCTTGATCCCTATGCTAGACCCTATTTGTGCTAGCCCTGATATAGCCTCAAGTGCGACTTTAAAGATTACTGGCATTGAAGAGGGCAGTATTTACAGAAAGTCAGGAGAGAAAGGAAAAATACCGAGCGTATGGTTAAAAAGTATTGGCGGCTTAGGTAGGCACAATTGGTATGTCAACGGTAAGCATCGTTATCAACTCAAACCGAATCAAACGAAAGAGCATTTATTATCAACCTTAGGTAAGCAACAAATCATAGTGCAAGACCAGCAAGGTTCTAGCGATATGATTACCCTATATGTAGAGTAAAGTAGGTAAAGATAACTGTTTTTATATACAGTTTTAGGGCAGTATATGGTTATACCTATTGCATTGGAAAACTCTGGACTGAAATTATCACTATGGAACCTTTTAAAAATTTATATAACGAAGGCTTTTATTTAACTTTATCGGTACATTTAAAGACATGTTTGCCAGATTTTGATGAACAAGAATTCATGTCGCTTATGTTAAGTGATGACTTTGAGGCATTAGAGCTGAAAGAGCGAATGAGCCATACCAAAGTGGTGATGCATCAGTTTATGCCAACTGAATTCTCCCAAGCTGCCGAAGTGTTAGTGAAGTTAATTGCCAGTTTAACTAAGGCTGGCATTACTGAAGGCAGTGTTGAATATATGTTTTTACCAGAATATATAGAAACTTATGGCATAAACCATTTTCAAGAGTCGGTTAAGGTTATGGAAAAAGTAACGCAATTTACCAGTGGCGAATTTGCCGTTCGACCTTTCTTGATTAAATATGGCAATCAAATGTTGGATCAGATGATTTTATGGAGCCAACATGAGCACTACTTGGTTAGACGTTTAGCAACTGAAGGTAGTAGGCCTCGTTTACCTTGGGCGATAGCCCTGCCAGAATATAAGAAAAATCCTGTTGAAATTTTACCTATACTACATCGCCTAGTTGATGATCCAACTGAGATCGTTCGCCGTAGCGTTGCCAATAACTTAAATGATATTGCCAAAGATAATCCACAAGTGGTCATTGAGTTTACCAAAGAATATCTTAGTAAAACTGAACAGATTGACCGAACACTAAAGCATGCTTGTCGAACCTTATTAAAACAGGGTTGCCCTGATACGCTAGCACTTTTTGGCTATGACAGTACTGATATAGTGCTTACTAAATTTGAGGTATTAACCAATGTTGTAAAACTTGGTGAATACGCCCACTTCAGTTTTTCGGTAAAAAATAACTCCTCAATAAGTAAAAAAATACGTTTGGAATACGGCTTGTATTTTATGAAAAAGAACGGCCAACTATCGAAAAAGGTTTTTAAAATCAGTGAACGCCATCTTGAGGCTCATCAATCACATCAAGTGGAACGAAAACAGAGTTTTAAAGCGATAAGTACACGCGTGCTTTATCCTGGAAAACACCAAGTCTCAATTATATTAAACGGTAAAGAGTTTACTGCAAAAGACTTTGTATTGGTAACCTCCGATGTAAGTGATAGTTAAAGCCTTAAAGCAAATATTACAACGCTACAATGAATAATAAATAACGAAACTGAAGCTCACCTTTATAAAACGAATCTAATTGAAAAATGATCATTTTGAATAGAGAAGAATTGAACATGGTAAAAGGTTATTGGCCGATAAAATGTAAAGCGATTAAGGTTTTATTCAATCATTATTCATAAACTTGTATATAATAAAAAGATGAATATTAAAAAACAATCTCTTCAAGAAAATGACGCTGCATTACAATTCACTGACTTATTACACGACTCAGCTGATCTCTCTGTATTGTCAGCTTTGGAAGATTTAATTTCTATTGTTGATGAAAATTATTATTATCGTGCGGTAAGTGCAGGTTATACAAAGTTCTTTGGAATTCACAATGAATCTATTGTTGGAAAACATGTTGCAGAATTACACGGAAAAGAGCGTTTTGAACAGTGCATTAAGCCGTCTTTAGATAAAGCACTTCAAGGTGAAGAAGTAAGTCTTCAGTTTTGGGGAAAAAATCATATAGGCGAAGAACGCTTTATTGATAGTCGCCATACTTTTTATAATGGTTTACCGATGAAATCGGTCGCCGTTGTTGCTAGAGATATTACCGATCAAATTACTGCTCATATAGCATTAGGCAAAGAAAAACGCATGCTAACAACCATGATTGATGCTCTACCTGGTTTTATATTTATCAAAGATAATAACGGCATTTATCAACGGTGTAATCGTTCTTTTGAGGTTTTTCTAAATAAAAAAAATAGCGAAATAATAGGTTTTAGTGATGACGATTTGATGTCAAAAAAGTCGGCTAATTACATAAAAGGAAATGACAGAAAAGTACTCCAAGGCAATGAAATTCGTTGTGATGAAAAGGTAACTTATAATAATGGGGAGCAGCGACTTCTTGATATGTTAAAAATCCCTTTGTATAGCGATGACGACTATATTGAGGGCATAGTAGGGATTGGTCATGACGTTACTGATGAGAGAGAAACAGAAAGTAAACTAAAATTAGCGGCGTTAGTATTTGAGACAACTTCCGAGCCTTGTTTTATTTTAGATAAAAATGGTTACATCCAAACAGCCAATGTTGCTGCCAAATCAAATATCATGCACTCCCAAAAGTCAGATAAGCATTTATTGTCAATTACCGATTTTATTTATTGTTTTGATGACAACCTTCTTTTTAAAGATATTATTGCGACAAAACGTCAGTGGGCAGGGGATGTTATCACTAAAGGTGGGCAACCTTTTTTAGCTACCCTCAATAGCACACTGGATAATAATAATATTCCTGATAATTACGTGCTTCTTCTTCGTGATAATACAAGTTCAAAAATTAGGGAGATGGATTTAGCTAATAAAGCGTACTACGACTACTTGACGGGATTACCGAATCGACTGCAATTAGAGAGTAATTTAAACAGTGCCATTATTCGTTGTGAACGACAAAATAAATTGATGGCTGCGCTATTTATCGACTTAGATAAATTTAAACCAATAAATGATCAATTTGGTCATTTTGAAGGTGATAAAGTGTTGATTGAAATTGCTGCACGAATAAAGCTTGAAATAAGAAAGGTCGATTTAGTTGCCCGTATTGGTGGTGATGAATTTATTGTCATTATTGATATCGAGAGTATTGACCAAGCAAAACATGTAGCACAAAAATTGATTGGACAAATAGAGCAACCCTTAATAATTCAAAAGAGTTCTACAACAGTTTCAGCAAGTATAGGTATTAGTATTTATCCTGATGATGCCAATAACGCTAAAGAATTATTAGATCATGCTGATCAAGCAATGTATGAAGCAAAACTTCATAAAGAGATATCCTATTGTTATTATCATGAAATAATAAAAGGTGATCAGCTAAATTCTAAGTAGTGGTTACCCTTGCGTGGCAACAAAATTAAATTTATAACTGTTCCTCTGTTTTGAATGATATTGCAGAAACAATTATAAACTCCTTAGTGTTGCACTTGTCGATACAACACTAACCCTTCATTATTTTACTAACTGATTTGTTAAGTTCACTTGCAATAGGCCGGTGAAACCGCTGGATTATATTTATGCCTAAATCATCTTATTTCACTGATAATAAATTTACTCAAAGTATAAAGGTGTTCCTTTCTTGTACTGTTCTGATAAGTTTTACTCTATCTGCTCGAGCTAACTCACTAAATGAAACTGAATTTGTCGTCTTACCTGAGCCTGTCGCTAATAACGCTGTCACTCATATTACCTTGGAGAATAAAGACTATTTATTGTCTTTTTCTGGTTTAGGTAAAAATAAAACCTATCGAGATGTTCACAACAAGGCATTTATCTATGATGTTAATCAGAGAAAATGGCAGGCTATTGCCGATGTTCCGATTGAGAAACCAATTAATGGTTTAACGGGACGCTTGGCTAGTGTTGCGACGAGCATAAAAAGTAAAGCGTATGTTTTTGGCGGCTATACCGTTGCAATAGACCATAATGAAGTCTCAGTACCTGATGTTTATTCTTATGATGTGACTAATGCTAACTATAAAAAGCTGGCATCGATGCCTGTACCTGTCGATGATAGTGTTGCTCTACCTTATAAAGACCGATATATCTATTTAGTCAGCGGTTGGCATAATGATGGAAATGTTAATTTGGTTCAGCTATACGACATAAAAACAGATACTTGGCAGCAAGCAAGTCCATTTCCTGGAAAACCTGTCTTTGGCCAAGCTGGCGGAATTGTTGGTAATACGCTTGTTATTTGTGATGGCGTACGAGTTGATGTTCATATTAATAAACGTCGAAGTTATGCAGCTGAAGCAAGTTGCTATTTAGGCAAAATAAATAAAAAAATGCCAAGTAAAATAGCTTGGCAGTTATTACCTCACCCGACAGGAAAATCAAGATACCGCATGGCAGCGGTTGGAATCGATAAATATCAAAAAATCATTTTCATTGGTGGCAGTGATAATCCTTATAACTTCAATGCTATAGGTTATAACGGTCAGGCCTCTTCTCCCGATGATGGCGTGTGGATTTATGATATTAAAACCCAGCGCTGGCAAGTAAGAACTACAGCTCACGCAACAATGGATCATCGCGGTTTAATATTCTTCGATGATCAATTAATAACGATTGGCGGAATGGGGGAGAACCAGCAGGTGCTACAAACAATTAATCAGCACGGTAACATCAACGATTATTTGTGAGTGCCACCTATGACTAATTAAGAGATGCATAAAAGTTTGTAAATTTCTCAACAGGCAATACATGTGTTTATTTGATCATAATAACTAGTGAAAATTAATGTTCTCGAAAAATTGAGTTGTGTATGCAGGTACGATTAATGAAGATTAATTCTGTTGGTATAACTAACCCAAAAGCAGAGAAATGATTACTTCTTTCAGATGAACTACTAAATAAAAGAAGGAGCTAATAGGCCAAATACTTGCATGCATTAGGCGAAGTTTATGGCTTGCATTGCTTTGTTTTATTTAGGAAATTTTTTGGATCCAGAGAATTGTATTGCACCTAATATATGCTAGTCTTACTCGTCAAATTGTAATCACAAGAAATAAAATAAAAAATACTTTTATCAATACCTGTATTTTTGTGAAACAGGTATCACCCGGTCAGCACATGATTCATGGCGGCCGAAGGAATAAATCTTTGCAAAATATATTGGCCGTTTTTATTTTGTGTGTCGTAGCTAATTGTGTCGTAGCTAATAATGCAATTGCCAAAACTTATAAATTTGTAGGCACTACCTTTACACATATTCTTGAACAAGACTCATCAAGAGTCAAAAAAGGGATAGGTGCAGAATTAGCTCGTAAAATAATGACAAGTCTTGGCCATGATATCGAAATTGAGATATACCCTTGGAAAAGAGCACAAATGATGGTCAAAAATGGATTGGCAGATGTGCTTATTGGTCCTTACAAAACTAGCGAAAGAGAAGCACTGTTCAATTTTAATTCTTATCATTTTTACCAAGATTATATGGTGTTCTATTCTAGAAATGATAGCGAATTTACCTGGAACGGTGATTTATCGGAACTGCATAAGGTAAAAATTGGTTTAATGGCTGGTTGGGTCTATGGAGATAAGTTCGAAAAGTATAAAAATAACTTATCACTAGTGACTTTATATTCATTCAATAGTTGTTTTGGTATGTTACTCAAAAATCGTATTAATTTATGTGCATTAAACCAAAGAAATGCTGAAAAATATTTATCCACGCACAAGCATAAATTTAAGCAAGTCAAAATCCACATCTCTTCAACTAAAGGGTATTTCGGTTTTTCAAAAAATAGTGAATTGCATGATTTACGGATCAAATTTGACCGTGAATTAAAAAAACTAATCGATAACAACGAGGTGAGTCAAATGAATAAAAAGTATGGCCTCTACTATCGGAAAAATTAAGACGTGTGAAATCGGTTATGAATTGGATATTTTATAACTATACCCGTTCCACTTGAATTTGCATGATTCAGCTGGAATTAGAAACGCCTTGAGGCAAGGCTGAGCAAATCATACTCTACGTTGCCTTTCTTTTTAAGGACGCTACATGGCTGTAGCTTATTAGAGAATGCAGGAGCATACTCTCCTGAATGACCCTTAATAAAAAATGCGCCTTGGTTATAATTCGCTCAGACTTCCTGAAACGAGCATCTTCAAGTAGAGCAGGTATATAACCTCCAATGCTTGAAAATGTTTTCATAACAGTAACTGTATCTCAATGACTGTTGAGGTAATATGAATATATTATTAATTTGTTAGTGGTAGTAAGAGGTATTAAAAATGGAAATGGATGAATCAATTAATGTTTTTGGTGAAGCATTGGTCGGCTGTGGAGGTGACCCTGTCACAGGATTTTTTCGTGATAATAAATGCAATACCTCGCCTCAAGATGTTGGCTCTCATACCATCTGTATTGAAGCAAGTCAGCAGTTTTTAGAGTTCTCTCGCTTTAAAGGCAATGATTTATCAACGCCCAGACCTGAGTTTAATTTTGAAGGCATAAAACCGGGAGATACTTGGTGTTTATGTGCAGAGCGTTGGTTAGAAGCTTATCAAGGTGATAGAGCACCAAGAGTGCATTTAAGAAAGACACATATTAAAGCGTTAGAAGTTGTGCCGATTGAAATATTAAAAAAATATGCATTAGACTTAAGTTAATCAATTTATGTTAAAAATTTAAGGTAACTAAAGCAGCACAATTAATCTAATCAAAGTTATCTTGCACTGATTCAGTTTAATAGCTTTTATTTTTTATAACGCGAATGTCTGAAGAGAATTTATATAATGAACAATATGAATCAGTTTTACCCTGAAATATCCCCGTTTAATGACTTTTTACTTGATGTTGATGGCCAACATCAAATCTATGTAGAGCAGTGCGGTAATCCTAATGGTCAGCCGGTGCTCTTTATTCATGGTGGCCCAGGAGGCGGTTGTTCAACCAATGACAGACGTTTTTTTGACCCAGAGCAGTACCATATCATCTTATTTGACCAACGAGGTTGTGGACGTTCATTACCGCATGGTTGTTTAGATAACAACGAAACTAACTTCTTAGTTGCAGATATTGAGAAGATTCGCCAACACTTGAATATAGAACAATGGCATGTTTTTGGTGGTTCGTGGGGATCTACCTTATCTTTAGTCTATGCTCAGGCGCATCCGGTAAGTGTTAAAAGCCTAGTCTTACGTGGTATTTTCCTTGGTCGTGACGTTGATACCAATTGGACATTCTCAGGGGGTGGGGCAACACGAATTTTTCCAGATTACTGGCAAGAGTATTTAGATGTTCTTCCCAAAGGCAAAGAACAAGCGACAACTCACGCGGCTTACGAAATGTTAATTGGTGATGATAAAGTGTTAGCGCAAAAAATTGCAACGGCTTGGAGTATTTGGGAAATCCGTTGTTGTACCTTAATACCTGATCAAGCTTTTGTTGATGCTGCTACGGGTGATGACCATGCTTGGACATTAGCTCGCCACGAGGCGCACTTTATGGTTAATGATTGTTTTTTATCAGAAAATCAGATTTTAGCGAACTGCGATAAAATAAAAGATATTCCTACAACTATTGTTCATGGTCGTTATGATATTGTTTGCCCTGCAGATAATGCGTGGTTATTACACCAGCAGTTACCTAAATCGAGCCTTGTTATTAGTGAAGCATCAGGTCATGCCTCTGTTGAACCAAACACCAAGCACCACTTAATCGCGGCTACACAAGCAATGTTGTTAGTGTAGTTTAATAAAAATAGTATTCAGCCTGTAAATTTAGGTCTATCAGCAACACATTTAGGTTTTTATGCTTGTGTTGCTATCACTATCTCGCTACTTGCGTGAAAGTAACGTAAAATAGCCAACATTATACTATTTACACCTTTTTCTCGTCTCATAAACGAGTAATTGTAGCCATTGACTTAAGGCCCACCATGAAAAAAACGTTTGAATTAATCCACCCTAAAGTAAAACTTGAAAGACGCGTTGATGCTGTAAAGCATGAAGTTAAAAAGTATCTTAAAAGAGAGCGCAACAAAAAATTACCTGCAGGTGCTGACTTTTGGGACTTTGATTGCCAATTTGGTAATACCAAAGAAGAAGCAGAGCCAGTGCAATTGTCAGAGATTAATAAACGTATTGATCAAACTCAAGTGGAAGGCTTAACGTCATTTTACATTGAAATCATAGCGAAAGAAGGGATCAGAACCTTTACGCCAAGAGATGAAGATGAGAGTGACTTTGAGGACTAGTTAAATAGACTTCAGCTTAATTTAGCACATCACTACTTTTTCAGATTGATAAAGACCGAGCCATACGCTCGGTTTTTTTATTTCTGTGGTCGAATCAAAAAAACATAACGTCGTTACCGTATAGTAAGCACTTTGTATGATAAACATTCAGACAGGAAATGACAGCGTTGTCACCCTTTGTTTTCAATGATATGGTAATGTGCAGTCACTTTTGTTTACACTTTATTAGAGTAAAAACTTAATTTAATACTAAAGTTGTATATTAAAGTCAGATCAAAAATTTTAGCATGTTAGTCATCCAATCATCTTTAGCTACTTATCACATGTAGTTTATTGCTGGAATTAAAGAAAATAATACGTTAAAACTAAGTGCAAATAATATTAGCGTTGAAGAATAATAAATATAACGAATAAATATTTCATGTTATATCAAACAGATTAAATAGTGGGTCAACATAGCGTTACTTATTTAATCTCAATGGTATGAATAACCTCAAGTTAAGTCCGAAGGAAGAGAAAATGAAAGAATTAAAATCTTGTTATCCAGTTTCAGAAAAAGCAAAAGCGCACACTCATATTGATGCCGCTAAATACGATGCCATGTATAAGCAATCAATTGAGCAACCAGATGAGTTTTGGGGCGAACAAGCAAAAGAGTTTATAGATTGGTACCAACCTTGGGACAGCGTAAGTAAAGTTGACCTTAAAAACTCTGAAATCAACTGGTTCTCTGGCGGTAAACTTAACGTAAGTTATAACTGTATAGATCGTCATTTAGCCACTAAAGCAAATGATACCGCTATTATCTTTGAAGGTGATGATCCAAATGAAGATTTAAAGGTAACGTATCAAGAGCTACACGATCATGTTTGTCGTTTTGCAAACTTATTGAAAGAACGTGGCGTTAAAAAGGGCGACCGTGTATGTATCTACATGCCGATGATCCCTGAAGTCGGTTACGCTATGTTAGCGTGTGCACGTATTGGTGCTATCCACTCTGTTGTTTTTGGTGGCTTCTCTACCGAATCAATTAAAGCGCGTGTACTTGATGCTGACTGTAAAGTTGTTATCACTGCTGATCAATCATTACGTGGTGGTAAACGTATCCCACTTAAATCAAATGTTGATGCAGCTGTTGCAGAGTGCCCTAACGTTCACTCAGTTATTGTTGTTGCGCGTACAGGTGGTGATGTTGCTTGGAATGACAAAGTTGATATTAGCTACGAAGAAGCTGTTGCTAAGCAATCAGCTGTATGTGAACCAGAAGTAATGGATGCTGAAGATCCTTTATTTATTCTTTATACCTCTGGCTCTACAGGCACACCAAAAGGTGTCGTACATACTTGTGGTGGTTACATTCTTTATGCTGCGATGACACACAAGTATGTGTTTGATTATAAAGAAGGTGAAATTTACTGGTGTACGGCCGATGCTGGCTGGATCACTGGTCACTCTTATATTTTCTACGGCCCGTTAGCAAATGGTGCAACAACGTTAGTTTTTGAAGGTGTACCAACGTACCCTGACGCTGGTCGTTTTTGGCAAGTCTGTGAAAAACATAAAGTTAACGTATTTTATACCGCACCTACCGCGATTCGTGCATTAATGAGTGTTGGTGATGATTTAGTTAATCAAGCTGATTTGTCTTCTCTACGTTTGTTAGGCTCAGTAGGTGAGCCAATTAACCCTGAAGCTTGGCATTGGTATTATGAAGTTGTTGGTAAGAGTAATTGTCCAATTGTTGATACGTGGTGGCAAACAGAAACAGGTGGTATCTTAATAACATCACTACCGGGTGCTGTAGACATGAAACCAGGTTGTGCGGGTAAGCCATTCTTTGGTGTACAACCGGCGCTATTTGATAAAGATGGTAATAACTTAGAAGGTGAAAACCAAGGTCTTTTAGTGATGACTGCTAGCTGGCCAGGACAACTACGTACCGTTTATGGTGATCATAATCGCTTCTACCAAACGTATTTAGGTCAATACCCAGGAAACTACTTCACTGGTGATGGTGCTAAACGTGATGAAGACGGTTTTTACTGGATAACAGGTCGTGTAGATGACGTGCTTAACGTATCAGGTCACAGATTAGGTACTGCTGAAATTGAAAGTGCACTAGTGCTTCACCCTGCAGTAGCCGAAGCCGCTGTTGTTGGTTACCCACATGAAATTAAAGGTCAAGGCGTTTATTGTTACGTAACGCTTATGGGTAATGCTTCAGAGTCCGATGAGTTAAACAAAGAGCTGCAAGAGTTTGTTGCGAAAGAGTTAGGTCGTTTTGCTAAACCTGATTATATTCAATGGGCACCAGGCTTACCGAAAACACGCTCAGGTAAAATTATGCGTCGTATTCTACGTAAGATTGCTGAAAATGATGTAGATACCTTAGGTGATACTTCTACCTTGGCAGACCCAAGTGTTGTTGAAAACCTGATTGATAAACGTATCATTCACGGTGCATAAACTTTAACAGTTTATAGTTGAACACTGATCAAAAGCGCCGAAAGGCGCTTTTTTAATGTCTAAACAGTATTAAGAGGCAAGAAGGGGGGAAGTGTTATAACTTGAATATTTGAACATAATCTAGAAATGGTCCCCTTCTACCTAAATTACCACCGATTACATAGGTGGTATCACCGAGTGTAGTTGCGGCATTGTGCCTGCTTGCTTGATAGCCTAGCTCAACCTTTTTCCATTGTTCTGTACGGAAGCTATAAGCATAGCTAGATGTTAAGTCATTGTAATTGCCAAATACAAAGAGTGTATCTTTAACAAGGGAAAGTGAATGCGCGCTGATTTTTACTGGCATTGCAGGTAGGGCTTGCCATGCATTTAATTTGGGATCATACTTTTCAAAGACATTCATAGGTGACGTTTGATTGTAACCACCAACGACATATATTTCTCCATCTTTCACTATCGCTCTTGTCGCTTTTGCTGTTGGCATTGGGGCTGCTTGCATCCACCTATTTTCCTCAATACTAAATACAGTAACTTCAGAGCTCGCTTTAAGCTTGTTATTAACAGAGTAGGCGCCACCAAAAACATAAATTCGACCACTTAATAGTACTGCAGTATTGATACGTGTTGGTGTGGGTAGAGGTGGGGCAAAACTGATCTCGTGCGTGATTGTATTGAAAACCTCTACTCTTGGTTCAAATCGATAGTATTTTTTTTCAAAACTTACTCCGCCGATGATATAGATGGAGTGTTCTCCATCCCATACCGCTGAAAAATATCGTCTAGGTATTAATTTATTAGGGAGCACTTTTGTTTTTTCGAGTGTCGGCTCGATAATCTCGATATCAGACAGGAAACCTGACTTGTTACCACCGGCAAAGACATATATTTTTTGACCATCATTGACAACGGCATGGCCATAACGAGCTGTTGATAAAGATAACTCATTTGCATTTTTACTAGGAGTAGAGCTACACGCTGTAATTGCTATTAATAGAAGTATTATTACAAAGGTGAAATGAGTATTTTTAGTTATTATCACTGATTTAGTCTCTTAAGAGTTGAATGGTAAAGGTTAATGCATTTCCCCCTTACTATTCAACTATTTAAAAATCTACTGGTAGAGTATGGAATGGCGCTTTTTTACGACTGATTTGAAGGCTTTAATCGGTATGTATATTATGATACAAGTTTTTACCTAATTATTACCATTTAGTACTATACATAGGTAAAAAAGAGTGTAAAAATAACAATACAAATAGCGTATTTAAATCTTTACGATTTCTTGTTTTTGTTTTTGGTTGAGCTGTAGCCCTTATTTAGTCGCTTTTTCCTACCTTGAATTTCACATGTTTAATCTGTTTATTTAGCTAGCGTTAATACACTTTAAAGATCCACTTAGTGGAAAAAGAATCACATTGAGGAAAAACCATGACCACAGCCAGCGAATTATCTG
>MAAB01028986.1_pt1 | contig 54647 bp, 39 predicted proteins | sample 1115991 | NCBI WGS metagenome assembly MAAB01 (sample SAMN04961124, study PRJNA320927) | seawater metagenome | isolation source: sample BD02T18 sea water enriched with oil for 18 days | place: USA:Gulf of Mexico | collected 2013-07-27 | reverse complement strand
GCCTTAATGATGAGCGGCATTCCACCATTAGCTGCATTGGGGACTAATAAACTGCAATCAAGCATGGGAGTAGCTACCGCAACCGTAATGATGTTACGTGGTAGGCGAGTACGTTGGCATCAGGTGAAGCACTTAATGTTATCAGGCTTTATCGGTTCGGCGGTAGGAACAGCAATTGTTCAGTTTGTTGATACTGAAATGCTAACGCTTATTATTCCTGTAGTGATCACTTGCATTGGTATTTATTTTCTCATTACGCCGACAATTGATGAAGAGAACAAACTGGCGAAAGTTTCCTCGGCTAACTATAAAAAATTCGTTATACCGTTAATTGGCTGTTATGACGGAATTTTTGGCCCTGGCACAGGATCCTTCTTTACCTTGGCTGGTCGTGCCTTACGTGCACAGAAATTTCTTGAAGCGACCGCTATCGCTAAAACGTTAAATTTTGCCACTAATATTGCCTCATTGATTGTTTTCATCTTTGCTGGGCAAGTGATCTGGTTGGTTGGCTTAACTATGATGTGTGGGCAATTTATTGGTGCTTGGTTGGGTTCACATTGTTTGTTTAAAATACCGGTCAATTATTTACGTTATTTAGTGGTATTTATGTGTTTTGCAATGCTAATTAAGTATATGTCTGTTTAGCCCAAGGTCGATTAACGACATGAATAAAAGTGCTACAGGAATAATACTAAGCGCGTATTAAAACCGTTGCTTTTCCCCTGTAAATTACAGGCATCAGAAATAAAACTACAGCGATCTAACTCAACCCAACGGTAGTTGAAGTTTATGTTGAATTTTGGCGTTAACCACCAAGCCAAACCCACGGAAAATATTGAGGTGTCCCCAGCAGCTAAACCACCGTCGCTACCATCAAATACCGACCAGCGGGTACTGACTTCTAACGCTCCCCAGCCACCTTGTTCAACACTGCGTGCAACGAGCAAAGGGGAGAAGCTGCCACTTCTTTTATTGTATTCACGCATCTCGCCCGTTAGTGATAATACCGCGCTAATGTAGTAGCCAGAAAGTTCCGGATTTTGTAGGTCATCAGCCGCGACTTTATTTTTGGTATATTCACCAATCACCCAGACTGGGCCTTTACGCCACGACGCTTCAAGGTTATAGGCAAAACTGCTATCGGCATCAATCTCACCGGTATCGACAAAAGTGGCTGATTTGTTAAATTCAGGTTCAGAGGCGTATCTTAACCCCTCTTTAGCATCACTGTAACGTAGACCAAAAGCCAGATGGATTAACTCAGTTTCATCTTCTGATAGGTAAGGTAACCAGGTTGTTCGCCCCACGAGTTCGGTCGAGTTATCGCTAATGGAACCATCATCCTCTAGCCAGTTATTAAAGACCCCTCCTGCCCAAGTTAACGTCTGATTAAGGGCATAACCACTGAGAACTACGCCAAAATTACGAGAGGGCAGTAGGGCATCAGAAACCACGGCGCGCTCTTGCATAGGTAAAAAAGTCATACTCATCAGCCTTGCCATAGAAATAGGCTCTTTTTGCTTACCAATGCTTAAAGTGGTGTTATAAAAGGTGGGGATATCAAGACGCCAATCCATAAAACTGACATTATCAGTGGTATTGGTGTCAAAACCCTTATCAAAGGTATTGGTTGCACCAGTGATCATATAAATCCAGGGCTTATCAAACTTTATTGCCCCAGCTAGCCCAAAACGCAAAGCACGAATTTCACCGCCATCAAAATCTTGTAAATCGCCTACTTGCGCTAAACTGGCTTCATCTTGTGATTCCCAGCTTTGTCTATCTAAAGCCAATGCCCCAATTAATACGGTAGAAAAGTAATCATTATCAAATTTTATCCAATCGGTATCTTTATAATTACTGGGTAAAACAATAGGAGGAGGAGTATAGGCCAGCCAGCCGGTACGTTTGGGTTTTATTCTTTTTTGTTCTGCAAGCGCAGATATATTACTTTCGGCTTTGAGGTTATTTCGAATAATTACGCCGTTATGAATGGCGAGCAGGACATGTTTTTTGGTGTCGAGTAAGACTTCAATATTGTCATGGGGGTTGGCATCTAAAATCATGAAATTAGCAATTTTGCCTGATTCTAGCGAACCTAAAATAAAACCGTTTTGGGCATCAAAAATGATATCACGATGGCTAACTTCAATATCATCTTGGGTCACTAGATCGAATAATTTATTGGTGATAACTAAGTTTGCGGTAGTACTCTTATTGGCCTTGGCAGGATCGATAAAAGTGACATTGCGGATCACTATTTTTTGTTCTACTACCTCTGGGGCATTTGCTATTGGTTCTTGTGGGACTTGTTCTGCTTGGCAAATAGATATCTGACTTAGCATGAAAATGACTAGAGTCAATGTTGTCCAGATCATGGTGAATATATTTTTATTTATTTTCATCATGTTCCTATTTTATCAAGTATTTATATTGTTGATATTATTTTAGGCTAGATTGCTAAGCGAAGCCTTAAACCATAGATAAGTGTACTATTGTCTAGGCTATTTAATGCAGGGTTGGCAATATATTGTACATCTGCCGTGACTTCTAAATAACCTAATGGTTTCATGATGTAGAAAACTTCAGTGGTGTATTGGTCATCGTTATTTTTCACCTGTCCCCAGTTCATCGCAACACCCAAGTTGTTCGACTCTGAGCCTAAACCATAATAACCAAAGCCGGCGCTGATCGACTTTTCCATTAACGTACCAGCATCTTGTGAATAACCAGCTCGTACGAAGGGTAACCATTGTCCGTCGATTAAACGAGAGGCTGAAAAGTTAATACCATAACCTTTGGTCGAACCTTGCACTTCACTTTCATCGGCGTGCCAAAGCGTGGTGTGGATATTATCGACATAAATTTCTCCTTGAGACTTTGTCCAACCTAGCTCTACACTTTTAAAGTAATTGTTATCCCTAAAAAAGGAATCAAAACCTTCGAGTGGCTTAGAAGATACAGAATTCATATCAGCAAAACTGCCCACTAGATAATATTCGTCAGATAACATTACGCCACCCGCTACACCTAAAGTGGCGTCACCAGGTAATGCAATGGTGGTGGTACCTGTGCTAAAAGCGAAGTTCATAAAACCTGTCCATGGACTAGCCATAGCAAACACATCAACGAAGTCGGTAACATCAAGAAAACCAGCAACGACGGTAGCCTTGCCATTCATGAGTTTTTGCTTCCAATACAAATTCGTTAAACGGGCACCCTCATCACTAAAAGGGGGGGTGATTAAACCTAAGCCACCTACGCCAAATTCAAAATCTTTCACTGAAGTATCAGTATACGAATGCCTGTGCTCAACTTTCCATACTAGGCCGCCCGTTTCATTGCTGTCTTTACCTATAGGGTTCCAACTACCGTAAAAGCGTATCATACCGCTAGCTGCATTATCATCTGAGCCAGGTAGCGCATCATTAGCGCCAAGAAAAGCAGCTGAATAGTCTAAACCCATACTGATATTATTTTTTTCAAGCTGTGTTTTAAAGTCAGGTTTTGATTTTTTGTTATCTTCGGCTATTTGGTTATCAACCGCATCAGGACTGCCAAAGTTGGTGCCTTTATCATCATTTGCGTACACTGCTGATGTTGTTAATATGCCTGAAATAGCGAGGCTAAGAAGAAACTTTTTAATTAGCATAAACTGCTTCCATTTTATGATTCATAAATCATTAAAAAGGTATAAATACCTTTTGGGTAAATATTTTAGCTAGCTACAGAGTGTTTTTATAAATAACACCGCCTTTCATGATAACTCTCATCGTTTTGATACCGTCACGTGCAGGCGCATCAAACCATTTTTCGTTGCCGCCGATAACCGTAATATCTTTAAGCGGGTTACCGTCTACCAGTAGTACATCAGCGTAAGCGCCCGCTTTGATAACACCTAAAGGACCTTTAAAATATGGATTTAATGTACTGCCTGACAAAGCAACCATTTCACCAGCAACGGAGGTTAGTGACTTCAGCGCAAAATGATTACCAAAGAACTTGGCACTTAAGTAAATTTCATGATCTGTTTGTTTTACACAAGAGTCACCAAAACCTACACAGTCAGCATTGAATGCTAATTTTGGTTGATACTTATTTACGTTTTTAATGTAATCGGTAAATGCTAATTGTGCTGATGCAGCTTTTCGAGCTGAGGCTGGGCTTGACTTAATTGCTTCTATCTCGCCTAGGTAAGGTGAAAATGCATGCATATTGGTGGTCATGTACGCGCCTTTTTCTACCATAAGCTTGGCGATGTCACCATCAAACATAAAACCGTGCTCAATGGTTTTTACGCCATTTTCTAAACAGCGCATAATAGATTTTTTGCTATATGCATGCGACATAACGTAAGAACCGTATGCATCGGCAACTTCAACTGCCGCGCGAATTTCTTCTGCTGAATAGGCATCTAATTGCCACGGGTCAAATTTTGAAGCGACACCACCACTAGACATGATCTTTAATTGTGTTGCGCCTTGCATAAAGTTTTGACGTGCTGCCGCTTTAATCGCATCAACACCATCAGCTGTTACTGTCATGCCATGGCGTGAGCCTGAAGACTGAGGACCATTAAACGTTTCATTTGGAGCGGTGAAGTTTCTAAAGTCAGCATGTGATCCTGTTGGGCCAATGAAAGCGCCCGCAGGGTAAATGCGTGGTCCAGCAACAACACCGGTATCAATGCTTTTTTTCAGACCAGCACCCATACCACCAGCATCTCGCCAACTTGTGAAACCACTCATCAGGGCTATTTTAGCTTTAGCAGCAGAGCGAACCGCTAATTCTTCCCAGTTTCTATTATTTTCAATATCAGCTAATGAAGTACCATTCATTTGTAAATGACCGTGACCTTCGATAAGGCCAGGCATTAATGTGCGACCGCCACCATTAATGACTTCAACATCAGCGGCGACTTTTAAACCCTTGCCAATTGATTTAATTAAGTCACCTTCAATTAATACGTCTTGAGTTTTACTTAAACTCTTAGAGGTGCCATCCCAAATTTTTACGTTTATAATTAATGTTTGCTCTGTAGCAAAAGCTGCGGAAGTCAGTGATAGCGAAACCGCAACCGTAATAACTACCTTGCGGATAGCTCTACTTATCAATATATTGTTTGATTTCATTATATATTCCTTAAAAAATAGGTGTCTAAATCGGCATTAAGTACGGCATGCTAAATGTATTGTGGAATATTAATCATAGTAAAAAATATTAAATACTCCACTGGTTAGATGCGTTTTTTAACAGAATAAAGTTCATAATATTCAACGTTTTTACTACTTCTGTATCATATTTCACTTTCGATAATCTATCTTCCTGTCATATTACGACAAGGAAGATAAATTATTAGAGGGTGATTTTTTAGTCATAAAAATACAGGATGTAAATTGTGAACACCGACACTACCCTCGTTAAAACTAGTCATTTACAAGCCTGTTTAGTTTTCTAGAATAGATGGAGTTCCGCTTGGGAGGTTGTTATATCAAGAGAACTTTCATGCTGATTATTTATCCGAACATGGAAATTTAATTGCCAAAGCACCCTTTTGGGTTTTGCTTGAACATGCTTAAAATAGCCAAGTGATAAAGGAGTTGTTGACTTAATCATGTGCAAGCCATGTTTAGCACTGTGCAGTTATCAGTACTTGATGTTGCTTTAGTGCTGGGTTATTCAGATGCCGCTAACTTTACTCGAGCTTTTAAGTGCTGGTCAGGGCTTAGCCCAACTCAATATAAGCGCTTGTTAAATTAATTCTTTTTTCTTATCGCGGCAATTTCATCTTATGAAGTGTCGTTAAATAGTGGTTAAACTGGCAAGTTCCTCAGAGAATAAATCACTTAAAAAAATGAGCGCAGGGAATACATGAAAATAACTGCGCATAAAGAACTGAATAGTTGTATTAGCATGATTTAGCTCCATAAAGTAATCCATAATACGCCTGCCTTTATAGGCTATAGAGCAACAAATAATGGCGGTAATGGCTAAACTTGGTTCAGCTGTTTCTGCAACAAAGGCATTAGCAGACGTAATAATCATCAGCAAGATCCAAGAAATATCTAACATATTGAGTGTGAAGTTATTTTTTAGCATGAGTATTCCTTATCGCAGTACATACAAGAGTGGGAAAATAATGACCCAAGCCAAATCGACCATATGCCAATAACAAGCAATAGCAGTAAAACCGAGATGATTATTCTGCGTATAATTACCGGCTTTTAGCTGGCGAATAGCCCAAAGTAAACTACCGCTTGCCCAACCAACATGTAATAAATGGTTGAAGGTCATGTAGTAATACATTGTATAGAATTTGTTGGTATTGGTTTCAATGCCTTGATCTACATTCCAATGATATTCCCAAACTTTTATCACTAGATAAATGCCACCACAGAGCACTGCTCGCCATAGCCATTTTATACTTTGCTCAGGGTCATCAATACGAATAGCCGCCAGTGCTTTGGCAACAAAATAACTGCTACTGATCAAGGCAAAAGTATTTAAGGTGCCCGCTAAAGTGTTTAACTGTTGCGGACCTTGGTTAAACTGTTCAGGGTAGTGTGCTTTAGCAATAAAATAGACTATAAAAAATAGAGCGAACTCTGTCATTTCGGCGAAAATTCCTACCCAAACGGCTCTATTCCCCGGTATTTTGTTGAGCGTTTCTGGTTCTTGAGTGACTATGCCACTACCATTTAAATGAAAGTCAGTTGCTGTAATGCTCATATAAATCCTTACTCCTAGACAAGTGGCTGACTAAGCCATAACTTGCCTTTAAGAGTGAAGTTGATAATTAAAAGTTACTTACTAAAAGCGACTTATCTAAGTTGCTTTATTATATTTTTATGGGTTAATTGCGAAAGAAAACGGTATTCTTTTGCACTAAAATATTGGGTTGTTCAACTGCTTGAATAATGAAATCAAAGTTGGTGATTTTCTTCTCAAGCTTGTAACCATCTATAGCTAAGGTGACGGGAATTTCTTCCATAACTCCTGCGCCTATTCGTACATTTTTAGGGAGTTTTATTTCTATCTCGTTTAAGTTCTCAACCTTGATATCAAAATGTAAGGGTTGCTGTGTTTTATTCAGAATTTTTAAGGTATAGGTGTTTTCAACCACGCCTTCATAATTAACTCGGTATAGCGCAGTTCTATCGCGAATGATGTTAGCTTCTAGCGGAATTCTGCTATCTATCCAAATACCTAATAACACCGTAAACATCAGCGTTAAACCTGCGTAAGAAACGAGTTTTAAATTAAAGCGGCTGCTTTCTTTACCGGCGAGTTGTTGTTCACTGGTATAACTAATCAAACCTTTAGGGTAGTTAAATTTTTCCATGGTTTGGTCACAAGCATCAATACACAGACCACAATTAATGCATTCGTATTGAATGCCGTTACGGATATCTATGCCAGCAGGGCAGACATCAACACATAAATTACAGTCAACACAATCACCTAAGCCAAGCGCTTTGGGATCATCTTTACGTTTACGCGGGGCTCTATTTTCACCACGCTCTGCGTCATAGGCAACCAACAGAGTGTTTTTATCAAACATGGCCGACTGGAAGCGTGAGTATGGGCATAAATGAATACACACATGTTCTCTCATCCAGCCCGCATTAGCGTAAGTCGCTAGGGCAAAAAATAACACCCAAAAAGTCACTGCACCGCTCCAATCGAATGTCAGCATGGTGCTATAAAGTTCGCTCACTGGCACGAAATAAGAAATAAAGGTTGTCGCGGTAAATAACGACATTAATTGCCAAATGATATGCTTGAGTGTTTTTTTGTAAGTTTTACTCAGTGTCCAAGGGGCTTTGTCTAAAGCCATCCGTTTATTACGTGTGCCTTCAATTCTGTGCTCAACCCATACATAGGCGAGTGTCCAAACGGTTTGTGGACAAACATAACCACACCAAACTCGTCCAAGCCAAGTGGTGATAAAAAATAACGCAAAAGCTGCCACCATAAAAATTCCAGCGAGTAAAATAAAATCTTGTGGCCAGAAAGTCAGATTAAAAATTCTAAACTCTTGTTTAACTACATCAAGTAAAACGGCTTGTTGCTCGTTAAATTGCACAAAAGGCATGGCAATAAAAGCAAGCATAAGTAGCCAGTTCATGTAACGGCGTATTTTTTGATAGAAGCCTTTTTGTTCTCTTACATACACAGATGTTTGAGATTTATAGGGCTTAATGATGAGGTGCTCTTCTTTGATATCAAACTTCATAAATTACTACAGGGTCATAATTAAGTAATTACTCTATATCAATAATCACGCCAGAATGGCGAGCATTTAAGTCATTGTATTTAATTGAAAAAATAAAGATGTGAACTACTGGGTGACACGGTATATCGCGTTGGCGCGATATACCGTGCATCTTGAGCTGGCTTGGGTATAAGTTTAACCGCGTTTAATTTTAAGCTTTATCATCCTTGAACGTAAGGTGCTATCGGGCAAACCTAGTATTTTGGCTGCGCCATTTTTACCGCCAATCCGCCAATGACAGTCATTTAATACCTCAATAATGTAAGCTTTTTCAATGTCAGCCAAAGGCTTGTTAAAAGTACGTACAATCGATTGAGATTTATCAAATTTTTGTTGAATATGCAGAGTGGTCGAAGTGGATAGAATAACCTCACGCTCAAGAATGTTTTGCAACTCTCTAATATTCCCTGGCCAATGATAACTCGCCAATTTGTTTAGACTATGTTTACTTATGCTTTTGATATCTTTATTAAGTTTAGTATTAAGTTGCGCTAAAATACTGTGACAAAGCAAGGGGATATCTTCTATTCGCTCTCTTAACGCGGGCATAACGATAGGGAATACATTCAAGCGGTAATATAAGTCCATTCGAAATTTACCTTGCTCAACCATGGCGAGTAAATCTTGGTTGGTAGCGGCAATAATACGAATATCAACCTTGATAGTTTTACTACCACCGACACGCTCAAATTCACGCTCCTGTAGAACGCGTAATAATTTACTTTGTGCATCGGGTGAGAGTTCACCAATTTCATCTAAAAATAAGGTGCCTTTGTCGGCGAGCTCAAAACGACCCCGTCTTTTTTCGATTGCGCCAGTAAATGCCCCTTTTTCGTGTCCAAAAAGCTCAGACTCTAACAAGTTTGATGAAAATGCAGCACAGTTTACTTTTACTAAGGGGGTATTATGGCGTTGACTCAATTGATGTAAATTACGAGCAACAAGCTCTTTACCTGTGCCGTTTTCACCTAAGATAAGTACGGTACTATCAGTTTGAGCAACCAGTTTTATTTGCTGCAACATGGCAAGAAATTTTGGGCTGTTACCTTCTAACCCTGAACCATGCCAGTTTTCATTTATTTCCTCTTGTAAGTAGCTATTTTCTGCTTGCAGCTTTTCAGTAAGGTCTTGTACTTTTTTCAATGCAGATCGCAGGTTACTATCGGCTAGTCTTTGTTGACTGACATCACGAAAAACAGCAACGGCGCCGATGAGTTCACCGTCTTTAAAAACGGGGGTTGAGGTGTATTCTACTGGAAAGCTAGTACCATCTTTGCGCCAAAATACTTCATCAGTAATTTTACGCTCCAAACCGTCACGCATGGTATTATAAATATTGCATTCTTCACTCGGGTAGAGTTCACCATTGGCACGTGTATGGTGATGATATTTATGAATATTTTTACCGAGTAATTCTGCTGATTTCCAACCTGTCATTTGCTCAGAAGCTGGGTTAACAAACACAGCATTCCCGTCTTTATCAAAGCCATAGACACCTTCGCCGACGGCATTGAGAAGTAGTTGTGAGTCAGCCAAAAATTCTTTTATATTTGCGGGCATACCTTATTTTCTCTTGGTAAAATCAGATGCACGACATATCGTGGCGTTATGATAGTTTATCAGGTATAGGGGGAGAAATCTGGCGGGAGATCAATAAAGTGGTCGTAAAAAAGCGCTTGTTTAAGAACAAACACTGCGCTTTCATTTTTTCATATCAGACAGGGACGAAATAGTGAACAAAAAATAGTACAAAGAACTCAGCATAATGTTGAGTTCATTTGGCAACTATTACTATTTATTTAAAGCCGACAATTCTTTTTTGGCTAAAAAACCATCCATTTTTGAACGTAATAATTTGTATAACAAAATAGAGCCGTCTATTTCTTCTTTACGATGAGTTAAGCTCTCAATATTTAAATCTTATATTAAGTTTGCACAAGCGAATGATTTAGTTAATAAACGGCTGAATATAGCCGCGGGTGTGGCGACTAAGTATTTATGAAATTACTTAGGCTGTTTTTTCTTTTTAGATACAAATATAAATACCAACAGAAATAATATGCTCAAAGCAACACTGAGTGAGAACATAGCCAATAGTAATATTATGTTGACTAATTGTTCATCGATATTAATTTGATTTAAATCAATTATTTATTAATTTATGTATTTATATTACATATATTAGACGCACTATAATTTTTTGAATTATATTTTTGTGATCAAGTATACGCAATACTTAGCTAGTTAAATTGACAATATTCAATTAAAAAACATGTCTATACACATGGCTCAGGGACGTCATTCCCGTAGTGTCTTAAGCAGGAATCTTAGCCTAAAGTACTCAGATCTTCGATGTAAATACCTTGAAGATGACGTTTACAGCAAGATCCTGAGTTAACTACATAGGCATGTTAAAAAATAACTTAGGGCAGTGAGGTATTTAAATTTTCATTTGTGCTATTGAGGCGGATAGAGCGGGAGATAAGGGCTAATCTGGTTGTTGAATAAGCACAATTATCTACCAATATGAATATTTTGGTTTCAAAATTTAAGATAGCTTAATGATAATTTTATTACCAACATTATTGGTCATGTGAATCAGAGCCGTTGTTATGATGAAAAAATTGTAGAGATTCATTGATGTGGTAAAAATGTGAAATTATTAAATAAACTTCAAAATACAAAAATACTGTATGTAATTTTATTATTTCCTATTATGGGGATATTGCTTTTTTCAGCTATAAGAGTCAAAGATGAGGCATGTTTTGTTGGCGAAATTACGCAAGTTGAACAACTAATAAAATTAACGACTCAAATATCAGCTTTGATACATGAAACACAAAAGGAAAGAGGTAAAACTTCAATATATATGTCTAGTCATGGGCAAAAATTCTTTGAAGAATTACAGGTTCAATATCAAAATACGGATAGGCTAATTGCTAACGTCTCAAGTAGATTAAAAGTGTTTAATGAGCAAAGTGAAAGGCATTATTTTAGTAAGTCATTCGCTGATATCGTGATTGAGTTTGAACGAATCTCCCTTGTTCGTCAGCAAGCTATTTCATTGGATGCTTCAGTAACGGTCACAATTGATTACTTTAGTCGTTTAAACAAACAATTGTTTAAGATTATTTCTATGCTGCCTAACGTATCTAACAACAGTAATATCTCTCAGTTAAGTAATGCTTACCTTAATCTTTTGAAAGGGAAGGAGAAAGCAGGTTTAGAAAGAGCAATTATTAGCAGTATATTGAGTTTAGATGCAGTCTCTTTGACTCAGTACTTAGAAGCTATCTCTTTATCGGCTGAACAAAATGTATATTTTGAAAATTTTATCTTAGCGACGACTACGCCATATATTACTTTATTTGAGCATATTAATAATTCAGTTGCTACTCAAAGAATATCAGTGATAAGAACATATGTTTATCAGCAGTTTTTTAATAATCAACAAAGCACAAATCAAAATGTTCTCCCGATAACTTATGGAGGTGATTCCTCTGCTTTACAATGGTTTGCAGCGAGTACTGAGAGGATAAATAGTTTAAAGAATATTGAAGATTCCATTACAGATGATTTACTTACACTAGCTCAGCAAACTCGAACTGATGCTTTTTATGGTTTGTTTTTCTATTCAATATTAGTGTTTATGGCTATGGCGATGGCACTAGTTATTCCTATTATTTTTAAAAAATTACAACGCAATAAGAAAAAGCTAGATAAAAATATTAATGAGTTAAATTTGACTCGAGATGAATTACTTGCGAGTGAAAAAATCGCGGCTCTTGGTCGAATGGTGGCAGGTTTTGCCCATGAAGTTAATACGCCGTTAGGTATCGCTATCGGATCAGTTAGCCAAATCCAGCAAATCCAGAAAAATTTAATTGAGTTATTAAGCCAAGATGAAGTTGAAGAACAAGACTTATTAGATAATATCAATGTTATTGAAACAGTCTCTTCTTTGGCTTTTTCTAATTTAAGTAGAGCCGCTAGGCTAGTACAAAGTTTTAAGCGTACTTCTGTTGATCAAGTATCAGAAAAATCTAGACGCTACAACGTCAAAGAAGTACTTGAAGATGTTGTTTTTACCTTAACTAGTCAGTTAAAGAAAAAGGCTATTATTGTTGAGCTTTATTGTCCAGATAAACTCGATGTTTTTGGGCAGCCAGGGCGTTTTGACCAACTTATTACTAATTTAATTCTTAATAGTTTTGCTCATGGTTTTACGACTGATTTTGCTAATGAAATGCATAATCCGCTTATTCAGATAGAGATTGATAGTACGAAAAACAATCTTATTCGTCTGCTCTATACAGATAATGGTAAAGGCATGACGCCAAGTACCCTTGATAAAATATTTGAGCCTTTTTTTACCACCTCTCGTACTGATGGTACGGGGCTTGGTATGTATTTATGTCATAACATTGTGGTAAATGATATGCATGGACATATTCGCTGTCAGAGCAGTTTAGGTAAGGGAGTCGTTTTTGAAATCATTTTTCCGTGTCAGGCCGTTCTAGGACTAGAAAATGAAAATTAATCTATCACTTTATTATAATAATAAATTTAGTTTGCGGTTAAATTAGCTGTAAATAGGAGTCGATATGAAAATAATTAACCGTAATATTAAATCTAAAGATCAGCAAGGTAGTTCAAATTTAACTGCACCTCTGGCTAGTAGGTATGTTTGGAAAGTTTTACTTGTTGATGATGAAGAGGATATAAGGACACTAACTAAACTCAATTTAAAAGGCTTTGAGTTGGATGGTCGTGAACTTCAGTTTCTAGAAGCCAGCTCAGCTTTTGAAGCGAAGGAAATTCTTGATAAACATGAAGATATTGCGTTGGCATTAATTGATGTAGTTATGGAAACAGATGATGCTGGGTTGCAGCTAGTTGAATATATTCGAAATGAATTAGCAATGAAAATGATCCGCCTAGTGATCAGAACGGGACAGCCAGGTATCGCGCCAGAGCGTTTTATTATTGATAATTTTGATATAGATGATTACAAAGACAAAACTGAACTCACAATCGATAAACTTTACACAACAGTGCGCTCTACGATTAAAGCCTATCGAGAGCTTAAAGCGATTGATCTGAATAGGATGGGGTTACGTAAAATTATTGATGCTGCGCCTGAGGTTTATCGTATTTCAAAAGGATCGTTATCCGACTTTTTTGATGGAATTTTGACGCAGATTATTGGCTTATGCCACTTAAATGAAAATGCTCTTATCTCTACTATCGACGGCGTGGTTGCTACGGTAACGGGTGAAGAAGTCAAGATAGAATCAGGGGTAGGGGAGTTATTCCATAAAAAGGAAAATCGTGCGCGAATTGATAACATCTCTAAATCATGTATTGATAGTATTTTATACAATAAGTCGACAGACAACCTTAGAGAAGGCTCCTTAATTTTACCGCTCACTATTGATAATAATGTTGTTGGTTTTATTTACTTAGAGTCGAACCATTCATTATCACCTGAAGATAAAAATCTTATTGAAGTGTTTACCAACCAATGTGCTAATGCGCTAGAAACGTTAAAGTTACATTTAAATTTAAAAAAGTCTTATAGCCAAGCGATTGATACTTTGGCTGAAGTTGCTGAATTTAAAGACTCTACCACAGGAAAACATATTAATAGACTGGGCGCATACACAACTGCTGTTGCTCAATCTATGGGGGTTTCAGCTGAAGATTCACAAGACTACGGTAAGGCAGCAATGTTACATGATGTTGGTAAAGTGGGCATACCTGATAATATTTTACAAAAGCCAGGTAAATTAACTACGGCAGAGTTTGAAATAATGAAGCAGCATTCAGAAATTGGTGCGCAAATACTCAGTCATTCTGATAGCACTAAACTAGCTCAGCGGGTTGCTTTGTATCATCATGAACGTTGGGATGGTAAAGGTTATCCTAAAGGCATTCCAAGTGGAGAACTTCCATTGGTAACAAGAATTGTTGCCGTTGTTGATGTTTTTGATGCTCTCGTTAGTAAACGGCCTTATAAAGAAGCATGGTCACATGAAGATGCACTAGATGCGATTCTATCTGGTTCTGGTAGTCAATTTGACCCAAATGTTGTTGAAGTTTTTATTAGGCTTTACCGCGACGGAGGTTTAGATAGGATTCTAGTTATGAATTAATTATCAATAGGTAATCGCAATGAAAACCTTAGGGTACAAGTACTTCACCTTCCATTATTAAATAGATAAAAAAATGACTAGTAATAAACAGACTTCCTTAAACAGCTTCGGTAATAATATGGAACCTATTGTCAAAAGGCCAAATAATAAAGACCAAGGTAATAAAAGCCCAAGCAGTGACGAGCGAAGAAAAAGATCGAAAGATTCAACATTATTCAATTCTTATTTTACCGTCGACCGGCATGCTTTGAGTGATTTGATCTCAACAAAATTACATTCAGATGATTTTATTGCCACGCGCACTAGTTACATAACCATTCGTCTCTGGTTTATGTGCATATTTTTTGCTTTGTCTGTGCCCATATTTTCTGGGTTTGATTTTGTATTGTTTCCAAATGCCGAAGCGTTAGCGCTTCTTGTTGCGCGAATTGTCTTATCGTTATCATTATTTTCATTAGCGTACCTGTTAAAGGTTCGTGCTCTGGTGAATACTGTTCGTTTAGTTATGCCGCTGGCTTTTTTATCACCAATGATTTTTTATGTCGCCAGCATGATGATTGTAAGTGATTTACCTAAAGATGAAATACCGAGTATTTTTGCCATGCTACCTTATTTTATATTAGCTATGTTAGGTTTGTTTCCTTTAACAATTAGTGGCGGAGTTATTGTTGTTGTTTGTATTTTAATTCCTTTTGCCAGCTATGAAATATTCTTTGTGGATCAATCTATCTGGTTGCTTGTTAATAGTATTTGGTTATTTCTTTTATTTGCAGGCATAAGTTTATGGTTACAGGTTGGTCAACTATCTATGTTGATGAAGCTTTATAGAGAGTCAACGGTTGATCCTTTAACTAAGTTAATTAATCGACGAGTATTGTTAAGGTTGGCACAACGAAGTAATGAAGGTCAGCAAGTATACTCACTTATTATGTTTGATTTAGACCGCTTTAAGCGAATTAATGATAATCATGGTCATGCGGTTGGTGATAAGGTACTTGTTAATGTAGCTAAAGTTATTCAAGAAGAGTTACGGACGACAGATATTGTTGCACGTTTTGGTGGTGAAGAATTTGTCGCAGTTTTGCCTAATATTGAACTTAGTGATGCTAAAAATATTGCGAATAGGGTTGCGTTAAGTATTAGCCGGCAATCAGTTATTTTAGATGATAATGCAGAGCTTAAAGTCACCTCAAGTGTTGGAGTTACCCAAAGAAGGCAAGGTGAAACATTAGATGAAACATTAAAGCGTGCTGATGACTTACTCTATTTTGCAAAAAATAATGGGCGAGACCAAGTGATTTGCGATGATGATTTCAGCCAAGCTATTCAAATTTGAAATAATAATACCAATTCCATTAAATTTATTACCCCCTCAGAGCTATGTTAGAAGAGTTCTTGCTTTTCTGACAAGCTCCCAAGGGCGAGTATCTAATAAAAAGTAAAGGCTTGCATACTGTGTTATTGATATTGACAAGGACGCTGCATGGATGCGGCTTATTAGAGAATGCAGGAGCTTATTCTCCTGAATAACCATTCTCTTCAATCAATACCTTGTCTCTAAGCCTTTTAATTATCGCTGAGTTCTTTTAGTCGCTATTACTGTTTATTTAAAGCCGATAATTCTTTTTTAGCTAAAAAGTTATCCATCTTTGAACGTAATAGTTTGTATAACAAAATAGAACCGTCTATTTCTTCCTTACGATTAGTTAAGCTCTCAATATTTAAACCTAAAGGTAAGTCATAGGGAAGTATCGCATCTAAGATTTGTTGCAAGCTATTGACACAAAATTGAATTGACTCATACAAAGGGCTCTGTGCGTTAAGAATACGTAAGCTGGTCGCCTCAGGCACATTAACACCTAACCACTCAATAAATTCTAAGGTTTTTTCACTGCCACAGGGAGAGAATGTTAAGATCAATCGTTGCGGCTTTACACCTTCTTTTTGGCATTCAATAGCATAACGGGTCAGTAAATCTATTGTTGCTTGTGGGTTGTATATCGCTTGAGAAATAAAGAAACTACAACCTTGTTGGTGTTTTGAAATTAAGCGCTCATGTTCATTTTTATTAGTGGCATGGCGCTCAGCAATAGTTACACCACCAATAAAGAAGTCATGCGGGTTATCTACCAAGGTTTTATACGCATCAGCCAAAGATAAAGAAATTTTATTATCCTTTGATGGACTTCCAACCAACACTACATCTTTTACGCCATACTTTTGCCATGCTTCGTTTGCCCACTCATTAAAGTCATCGCTATTAGATTGAATAACGCTCTTATAAGTAATGACAGGACGACTTGATTTTTTATTCAATAAAGCAGAATAAAGCCTAGTATCATGAGTTGATTTAAACGGGAAAGGTCGAGGTTTGCTAGTTCGCGAATCTTCATTTTGAATGTCATAAACAATCAGGCCATCAAAGTCGATATCACTGACGCGATCAAGCAGTTTTTCAGCAATTTCGGTCACTTTATCAAGTGGAGTATCACTTTTAGGTGGTGTGGTACCAATAAAGTAGACGCCTCGATTAATATCATTGTATCTGGCTTGAAGCTCTGATTGTGTGTTCAAAATATTTCTTCTTACTTTCTTTAGACGTTTAGATGGCTATATGTTCATTCAAAACCCCGCTTTTGTCAACCATTGAGTGTGCTATAAGTTGAAATTTTATCCACTCTATTGATAAATTGTATAATTTTTATGTAGTTTAGACGCTGTCTTCTTGTTTTTATTTACAGTTAAGTTATTGTAATTATTTGTTTTATTATTGGTGTTGTGAGGTTTTTAGTTGATTATCTTTTAAGAAAATCAACTAAAAATAATTGTACATTTATTTTATTAAGTTTATTTACTGAGTTTATTTACTGAGTTTTTTGAAGGGTGTTGTATACCCAAGCTATTAATAAGCATCATGGCACCAGATTTATGATAAGAAGATCTTTGTGTCTCAATGATATTGGCAAGAGCCTATTGGCATGAGTCTTTTTCGGGAAACCAGCTGGCTAATAATGAGGCAAGACGATTACTCATTTATTATTTGTAAACCTAAATAAATATTAAGATAAAATAAATGAGAAAGTCGCCAAGTTAAACTATTGTAGGCAAATAAAATGTAAGTAATTAACGTTTTCAGTCAGCTTTGGTGTTTTGATTATTAAGGACTATTCTTGGCTGCCACTCTAACCAGTCTTTATCGACGTCTTGATGTAAAATAAAGCTTCCCGGTAAGGACTTCGTTTCATCATCTTGCTCTTTATCATTATTTTCATCAACGACAGGTGTTGCAAAGGCAATACCACCCGCAATTAGAGTTTCTATCGATTCAGAATCAATATTAATACCTGAGAAAATACCTGCTTCTATATTAATACCACTGGTATTCCAAAACTGACTTTTCTCGTTGACAAGCGGCGAATAACGTTTGGCGATATTGATAAAAATATTTACTTGGTCAGCGGTAGCAGATAAATCGGTACCAATGACTTTACCGACCTTAATTTGGCGATACAACACAGGATTACCCACGCGAACAGAGCCAAGACGAGCTGCAGTCAATTTGATATTTAAGCCATAACTAAGTTGCTCAACGGTTGGAGCCAACTCAAGGGCTTCAAATTCATTCTTCAGCTTAGCTTCTACATTATGTGACGGTAGTAAACCAATAAAGGCACCATCAAGTAAAGCCGCAATATTCTTCGACCCTACTAGTCCAATTTGAGGTTCAATTTTCCAAAACTTTGTTCCTTGGCGGGCGAATTGGCTGCCTAAATCATTTAATAGCACTAAAGCGGTCACCCCAATTTTGTCTTTAGTAAAGATTAAGCGCTCAATAGTACCTAAGGTTTGCTCTTGGTAAATAACTTTTGTATTTATTTTCAAGCCAGTAATATCATTAAAATGGATGCTAATCGTTTGTCCTGCATCTTTGGCATGTTCTTCATGTTTAAATAAGGTGAAGTTCGACAGTTCTTCAACTTGGGTGCTAGTTATTAGTGATGATGATAATGAGTTTGTTAACGATACTTCTGGATTATAAAAACTGATACCACCGCGCAAAATAGCATCAATTGATTCGGTTTTTACTACAAAGTCACTTAAACCACCGGAAATAGTCAAACCGCCAGCATTATAAAAACGGCTGGTACTTTGTAATAAATCTCGGTGTTCATCATCAATTGTGATGCTAACTTTAATCTCATCATCTATTTTATTAAGGCTGACATTATCGACTTGTCCAATAGTTATGCCACGGTAGCTAATCGCGCTACCAGGCGTTGCCACATTGGCATGCTCAGTAGATAAGGTAAGCTGTAAGCCGGGAGAGCTGGCAAGTTTTACTGGCGGTTGGTTGAACAAGGTAAACTGATTTTTGGCTTCACCTTGCCCAAGATTAAAGGTGATGTAGGCACCACCGAATAAAGCATCGGTATCACTAACACCCGATAGACTTAAGCTTGGTTTAACTAAATAAAATTGGGTGCCAGCTTTTAATATATGCTGATACTCGGGTAATAGTCCTAGCTTTAATTGCTGGTAGTCGCCTTGTATTTTAGTTTGATGAATAGCGCCAATTTCTATGCCGCGGTATAAAAGGCGAGTATCAGTACTTAGCTGCTCGCTGGCCGTGAAATCTAGTGTAAAACTAATATTCTGCTCAGCGAGTTTGTTATTCGCATAGAGTGAGAAACTATCACCATTTTGAACCAATTTTTTTTGTGATTCTAGCGTACTATCTTGGTTAGTAAAAGCAATGCCACCCGTTAAGATACTCTGTAATGACTGAGCCTGAATATCGACACCCAGTAAACTTGCGGAGATTTTAACACCAGAATTATTATAAAAACGACTACTATTATTCACATAATGGCTAAACTTTGGCTGTACATGTATATGAATTAAATGACGCTCTGGCGCAGTGGTTTCAATGGCTTGTATGTTTCCAACGACTTGTTGTTTGTAATAAACATTACTGCCAACTTGTAATGAACTACGATCACCACTTGTTAACATTAAGTGTAAGCCTGGCTCTGTGTATTTATACGGAGGTTTGCTACTAAATACATTAAATTTGTTGCTTGGGTTACCTGCTAAAGATGGCCTTATGCTTAGGTAGTTTCCCGTTAATAACGTCTTAGCGTTTGTTAAACCCCCAAGGCTAATTTGAGGTGCAACAATATAAAACTGTGATTGATCCGTTAAGTAAGGTACCACGCGAGGGTTAACTTTAGCGATTGCGGTAATTTTTCGACTTACGGGGTCTATTTTACTGAATGACTCAATAGCGCCTATGGTTAAGCCTTGGAATAAAATGGCCGCATTGTGGTCTATGCCAGAGTTCCAGTCTAACGTTAATTCAACCTCATGGCCCATTTCAGCCGATTGAAAGTCAGCATGTAAGGGGAAGGTTTGACCGTTTTTAGCGGGCGCTAATTCAGTTTGATAACTTAAGTTATCAACGGATATTCCGCCAGCCATAATAGAGGCCAATGACTCCGTATTAACCTTTACGCCACCAGAGAGTGAAGCGGTAACTTGTATACCACTGGTATTGTAAAATAAGGAGTTCTCTTTTATTAAGTGAGCAAATTCGGGTTTAATGTAAATATTAATGCCAATTTTTTTACTACTTTCTTTGTAGTGATAACCCGTAACATGACCAATGGGGATTTGCTTGAAATTAATGGGTGAATTTTCACTGATAGAGCCTAATACATCGGTATGTAAAGTAAGGTGTAAGCCAGGAGTCGACATATCTAACGTAGGTGCTTCAGTTAACGCAATAAAATGGTTTTGGCTGTCGGCATCCTTATCGGTATCTGGCATTATAGTGATATAACTGCCTGAAATAAGCGTATCTAGTCCAGAGACCCCTTGCAGTGAAATGTCAGCACTGACTAACCAAAAGCGAGTGTTTTCAGTGAGGTAGTCGGTAAAGTTTTTAGAAATTTCTACTTCGGCAATAACTCGTTGTAAGTCTTCAGAGGGCACTACGCTTTTTACTAAGCCAGTCACTAATCCTTTATAACGTATTTCTGTTTTATTGGGTATTATGCCTGAGCCGTTATCAAATTCTATCGTGATAAAGGTCCCTTGTTCAGATACTACTTTTACGGTGAGCCATAAGCCAAAAATTAAGGCTATAAAGGGTACAAACCAAATAATAGATATGCCCTGTCGAGGCACAACTTCTGCATGAATATTTTTATTTTCATTATGCTCAGAGGCAGCAATATCTTTTATATTGGTCATTTCTATCCCTTTTCTTCTGGTAAAGTGCCTAGTAGATTTTCTGGCGTATTTTCTGACAATAATGGCGTTTGTGTTACTGTTTTTTTATCTGCTTTTTTATCTGCTTTTTTATCTGCTTTTTTATCTGCTTTTTTATCCCATAACAAACGCGGATCAAAACTGTTCGCAGCAAACATGGTAAAAATTACCGTAATGGTAAAATAGTTGATAGCAGGACCTGCCGCTACCGAGGTTACAAAGCCAAGCTCAACTACAGTAACCATTAAAGCAACAACGAAGACATCAAGCATTGACCAAGGACCTAATATTTCAAGTATATGGTAAATTTTACTATGCTTGTCTGGTTTTAAACGGATCCCTGTATGTGCTTTATAAACTAACACAAATAGACCGATAATTTTTATTAAAGGCACTATGATACTGGCGGTAAAGATAATAACCGCTATTGGGTATAAGCCATGGTCAATAAACTCGCCAATGCCTGACAAAATAGTTGCTTCATCACCAATACCCAATTGATAGACGATCATTATTGGGTAAAGATTTGCAGGAATAAAGGCTAACAAGGCGGCAAAGTTCCACGCCAAGGTGTATTGTAAACTGTTGCGCTTACGTTGATAAAACATACCATTACAGCGGCTACACTGCTGGGGTTCTGCTTTTAAACGATTAAGCTTATGACATTTAGGGCATAACGTTAGCTCAAGTTGTTTAGCTGTTTTCATCTTGTGCCTCATCTTTTGCAAAAGCTTGCTCTAGCTTGTCCCAAATATAATCTTGATCTAGGGCTACAGCCGACATAGTAGAACAAATTAACCAAAGAATAAAAGCCAGTAAGCCAAGATTAACTGATAGCTCAGTATCATCAATTAACTTATACATAGATACGACAATACCAAGCATAAAGACGTTGAGCATAGCCCAATTATCAAGGTGGTGATAAGCGCGAAAGAAGTTTAATAAGGAGGGTTTCAACTTATTGAATTTAAAGCTGTAAGAAATATATAGCGCACCAGCTAGACGTACAATGGGTACAGCGATAGCGAATAGAAAGACCAAACAGGCAATCATGAAAAAACCGCGATCAATCAACACTAAAATACAATCAAATAAAGAAGCTTGATGAAATTGGCCTGCCAAGGTTACACCCATAATAGGTAATAAAATTGCGGGTAACATTAGCATTAAGCCGGCAAGGGACCAGTTAAAGCTACGCTCAATAGAATCAACTTTTCGTTCTATTAACGTGCTGCCACAACGATTGCACTTGGCAAGTTGTCCTTGTTTTAAGTGTGGCTTGTCATATAGCGCATCACATTGCTGGCAAGCGACAAATAATGAGGTGTTAGTGTTGTTGTTCATTTCGCTGCTAGTTATCCATTTATACCAATTTGATTAAATTTCTTCCCAACTCAGAGCTATGTTAAATGTTCAATAACAAGGCAAATTTGTTTAGGTCTAGTCATTCTAAATCAAATAAATTTAACGATGTTAATGGGCATAGAACAAGCTCCCAAAGGGCGAGTTTAAAAGGCTTACATGCTGCGTTATTGATTTTGACAAGGGAATAACCATTCTCTTCAATCAATGTCTTGCCTCTAAGCCTTTTAATTCTCGCTGAGTGGGAAAGAACTTAATCAACTTGGTATTACTAATTATGTCAAAGTACAATGAAAAAAAAGCAGCGATAAACGCTGCTTTTTAGAAACTTGTTAATGAAGCAACCAAGCCATTATTATTTTAATGACGAGATGTATTGAGAAACGGCTTCAATATCAGCATCTGATAATTTAATTGCGATATTACGCATAATACCGCTGTTGTCATTACCACGAGTCCCGTCGCGGAAGCTAGCAAGTTGCTTTTTCAAGTAATCTTGACTTTGCCCCGTAATGCTTGGGAAACCAGCTTGTTTCATGCCTTTACCCGTTACACCATGACAAGCAATACACGCCGTAATACCTTTAGCAGCATCGCCGCCTAAGTATAATTTATGGCCCGCTTCATTTGACTCACCAGTACCCGCTTTAGTGTTTTGCACTGCAAAGTATGCCGCTAAGTCATCCATGTCTTCTTGAGTTAAGGCTGCAACCATACCTGCCATTATTGGGTCGTTACGATTACCTGATTTGAAATCAGCTAATTGCTTAGCAATATAGTTAGCACTTTGACCAGCAAGACTAGGGTAAGTAGGTACTAAGCTGTTACCGTCGGCGCCGTGACAAGCAGCACATGCTGCTGATTTATTTTTACCTGCAGCTACATTGCCTGCGTAAATTGCTGCTGCTGGTGTTGACGAAACGATTTCAACACTTCCTGCTGCTGGCGCACTTGCTGGTGCTGCATCTGTGCTTGTATCTGCACTTGATGATGCCGCCGCCGCTTGTTCATTTGCACTAGGTAAACTTGAGAAGTGAGCCGCTAAATCAGCCATATCTGCATCAGATAGATTAGCTGCCATAGGTGCCATCATGGCATCGGTACGAGCGCCTGATTTAAAATCTTTTAATTGCTTTATGATATAAGCGTCATTTTGACCGGCAATGTTAGGGAAACCTGATTTTTCTTTGCCTGCGTTAGCATCTGCGGCTTGTACAGCACTTACTGAACTTAAAGCTACAAATAGCGAAAAGATAATTTTTTTCATTGAGTTGCTCTCTGCTTGTCATTAATTATCTAGCTATTTGAACAATATATTAGCTATCTAATTAAGAAATGATAAAAAAGTATGATGGATGTGTCGGCATTTTACACGAATATTACCCTTGTGTAATAGTCGATAAGCAAAAATTGAACAAAAAAAACCGTAATTTCACTGTTTTATGCATTTTTTTAATAATAAAAGCGAAAGAAAAACGCTATAATGGCGAAAATTTTAAACGAGTTAAGCCCTTGTCTTCTACAAAGATACATTTAAGTAAAGCCGCCTTTACCATTAGCGCCCCAGATATCCGTCGTTTACCAGCTGATTCTGGTATTGAAGTTGCCTTTGCAGGGCGCTCTAATGCTGGTAAATCAAGCGCTTTGAATACGCTAACCAATCAACGTGGTTTAGCTCGCATTAGTAAAACTCCAGGTCGAACTCAGCTTATTAACGTGTTTGAAGTTGCAGAAAATCGACGCCTTATCGATTTACCCGGTTATGGCTTTGCCCAAGTGCCATTAGCAATGAAGAAAAAATGGCAAAAAGCATTGGGTGAATATTTAGAAAAGCGCCAGTGTCTAAAAGGTTTAGTTGTTTTAATGGATATTCGTCATCCGTTAAAAGACTTAGACATGGATTTAATACAGTGGGCCGCAGATAGTGATTTACCGGTATTAGCTTTATTGACTAAGTGTGACAAATTATCACAAGGTAAACGCAGCGCTGAAGTACTTGCTGTGAAAAAAGCTTTAGCGCCATTAAATGCTGATATTAAAGTGCAGGCTTTTTCTTCGCTCAAATATACTGGCAAAGAACAAGCTGATGCCATTATTTGTGAGTGGCTTGAACAAGAAGCACAAGAGTATGAATTGCCTGAAGAAGATGATTTAGATGAACCGTTTGAAGATGAGTAATACTGAAATACAGTAGTTTTCAGTAAAATAATATGTCAGTGCAGTGATAATATTGCATTGAAATGTAGGGAGAAAGCATGACGCTATTCTCCCTTTTTTATGCCTGTTCACCAATGAAATTAGCCAAGCTTTTTAAACTGTAATTTCACCAATCGTTGATACAACTCACAGCTTTGCAATAAAGACTGGTGATCGCCCATGTCAACTAAACTGCCTCCATCAAGTACAGCAATCTTATCCGCGTGTTGTATGGTTGATAGCCTGTGCGCGATTATAATGGTAGTGCGATCACGCATTAACTCTTCTAATGCTTGTTGCACATGATGTTCGCTTTCACTATCAAGGGCACTGGTTGCTTCATCCAACAATAAAATATGTGGGTCTTTTAATATTGCGCGCGCAATAGCAATACGTTGGCGTTGACCGCCCGAGAGACGCACACCACGTTCCCCTAAAAAGCTGTTATAACCTTCAGGCAATTGACTTATAAACTCATGAGCATGGGCTTTTTTAGCCGCCGAGATCACTTCTTCATCACTAGCATCCGGCTTGCCGTAGCGTATATTATGAAAAACGTCACTACTAAATAGTGCGGGTTGTTGTGGCACTAAGGCCATTTGTTGGCGAAGATCTTTCGGGTCAAGCTGTCGTATGTCAGTACCGCCTAAGGTTATACGGCCAACTTGTGGGTCATAAAAGCGTTGTAACAATTCAAATAATGTTGTTTTCCCTGCGCCTGAAGGACCGACTAACGCTAATACCTTACCTTGCTGAGCGGTTAAATTCAGTGCATGAGTTGCTGCTTGATCGGGTCTTGAAGGGTAATTAAAACTGACTGCCTCAAAAGTAATTTGCGCGTTGAGCTCTTTAGCTGAAATGGTATTCTCGACGGGAGGACGAATATGGCTTTCAACCTGCAAAATCTCTATCAGCCTTTCTGTAGCACCGGCCGCACGCTGTAATTCCCCTAATACTTCTGAAATGGTGGCTAAAGAAGAAGCGACTAAAATGGCATAAAATACAAAAGCGCCTAAATCACCGCCGCTCATTTTACCTTGAATAACATCACTGCCACCGACCCACAGCATGCCAGTTATAGCGCCAAAAACGATAATAATTACACCAGCAATTAATGTAGCACGCTGTTTTATACGATGGCGACCAATGTTAAATGACTTTTCAACCTCCTTGCCAAAGGAGAGCCTTTCATGTTGTTCGTGGGTGTAACTTTGCACTGTTTTAATATGCTCGATTGCTTCGCCAGCATAGCTACCGACATCGGCCATAGAGTCTTGGCTTTTGCGTGATAATTTTCTAACTTTACGACCATAAAACAGTATAGGTACCAAAATAAAAGGTACCGACAGCAAAACAATAAAAGTTAATTTAATATTGGTAGCAAATAACATGACTAAAGCACCTAATAGCATTAATACGCTGCGGATTGCCATAGAAAAGGAGGAGCCGATAATACTCTGTAGTAGGGTGGTATCGGTAGTAATTCGCGACATAATATCGCCGCTGCCATTGGTTTCGAAATAACTTGGATGTAAAGTTATGACATGATTAAAAACAGCTAAGCGAATATCAGCACTCACTCGCTCACCTAACCAAGACACCAAATAGAAACGGAAAAATGTTCCTCCAGCAATTAGCACGGTAATGGCCAATATAAATAGCACCGCGTGTTGTAATTGTTGTATTGACTGTTGGGCAAAGCCCTCATCAATGAGCATTCTCACCCCTTGACCCACTGATAACATTACCCCAGCTGTAAAAATAAGGGCGATAAAAGCGGCTAGCACCTGACTTTTATAGGGACGAATAAATTGAATGAGCTCAAGAAGAATGGAGATCTTTTTATTTTTAGTCGTATCTATTGAAGCATTGTCTGCTAGGTGACTGGCAGATGGTTGGTCAGGCATAAAATTCCAAAGTTTTTGCTAGCCATTATGTGTGTTAACGACCAGAGAATGAATTAATGAGCAACAGTTTACGCTTTACGTAGGCATTGAACTAGGAAGTTTTACTGGTATCTGAAGCAAACATATGAAGGAGGTAACACTATCAGTGGTGATTGGTGTATTTCAGGCATAAAAAAAGCCGATGATATTTTCAGAACTAATAGGTAGTTAAGAATTACATCGGCCAAAGCTTATGGGGAAGCTACAAAAAAATTATTACAATAAGTGTTCGCTTAAGAACAAAGTAATTATAGAGTAACAACTCTACATAAGTAAAGTTGTTTATAGAGTATTTACTCTTTTTCTTTGATTTAGATCATTATTGTTCGATTTGTTTATATATTAACCGTCATTAATAATGAGGTTGGCGATAGAAAATGAGATTTAGGTGCTTTACATATATTACCTGCAAGGACAGCGGCCATTTAATTTCTCTTGCTTAACACGTGAAGTTTCTACCCAGTAATTTTGAAACTTGATTGGCACTGACGGGTTTGCTAAATAAATACCCCTGTGCAGTGTCACAACCTAATTCTTGAAGCATGCAAAACTGTTCCTCTTTTTCAATACCTTCAGCAGTAACTTTATGGCCAAGGTTGTGCCCCATTTCTATCATCGAACCGACCAGGAGTTTTGCCTTATGATCAACAAGCATGTCGTCAATAAAATATTTATCAATTTTTAAGAAATCAACATTAAGATGTTTAAGGGAAGCAAAAGATGAATAACCCACACCGAAATCATCAATTGCCAGTAATACACCAAGCTCTTTTAAATGTTCAAAAATGGCAAGATTCTCTTGGTTGGTGTGCACCCCTCCCTCGGTAACCTCTAATTCAAGCTCATTCGGCATTATTCCACTATCCTTAATGACACGTTTGATCAATGGTACCAAATCACTATCGAGAAAATGACTTGGTGAAATATTCACGGCCATGCGAATTGAAGAAAAACCAGCTTCATTCCATAAAGTTGACTGATTACAGGCCGTTTTTAAAATCCACTCAGTAAGTGGCTTTATCATACCTATTTGTTCAGCCATGGCGATAAAATCTACCGGCGAAACCTGGCCAAGCAGAGGATGATGCCATCGACATAAAGCCTCAACACCTATAATGCTACCCGAATTGATGTCAACTTTTGGTTGATAAACCAGTGACAGTTGTTGTTTTTCTATCGCTTCTCTTAAATATTGTTCGATTTTAAAGCGATATTCTGCCTTTTCAGTTAGCTCTTTCTTATAAAAAGCATATCTGTTTTTTCCAAGATCCTTTGCAGCATATAGAGCCGTATCTGCCGCTTTTAATATGGTTTTCAGGTCTATGCCATCATCTGGGTAATGTGCAATACCAATACTACAGGCAGGAGTGAATTTTCTTCCGGCTAATTCTACAGGTTTTGATATCAGTTCAAGGCAACGCTGAGCAACTTGAGCAGCGCCGTAATCATCCATGACATTGTTAACGGCAATGCAAAATTCATCACCACTGAGGCGAGCAATATAGTCAATTTCACGGCATGCTCTTTTTAAGCGCTGAGCGACTCTCATGAGGAGTATGTCGCCAACGTCATGCCCTAGGCTATCGTTAACATTCTTAAAGTTATCAAGATCGATATATAACAAGCCAAATTTATTCTTATCACGGGCTGATGTTTTTACTAATTTTTCAATATTTAAATAGAAATGAGTGCGGCTGGAAAGGTTCGTGAGCTTATCCGTATAGGCTAAATCTCGAATGCGTTTTTGATTCTGATCTCGCTCCATGACAATACAAGCAAGTTGAGCTGCTGATGTAAGATCATTTGATTCTTCTTCGTTAGGCAATGTTGGGTAGTTATGGTACATACCAAAAGCACCTAATACTTTTCCAGAAGAGTTTTTGATTGGCTCAGACCAACAGCTACGCATGCCATAAGGAAGTGCAACGTGCTTTAAATCGACCCACTTAGGATCAGTTTCAATATTTTTGACTAGAACTCGTTTTCCTGTATAGCTAGATGTCCCACAAGATCCGACTTCGGGGCCATTTTCAAGACCATGTACTGCTTCACAATAAGCTTTTGGAAGGCTAGGAGCTCCGCCATGTAGCAGTTTACTTCCCTCTAATTCGAGCATTGAACAGCGCAATCCAGAGTGACGCTCTTCGTACATCAAAGCTATCTCATTATAGATTTCAGGTGCAGGTTTTCCTTTTGCAATCATCTCGAGAATCTTGGCATTTCTTTTATCGAACAATTCGGCTTTTTTTTGACGAGTTATATCAACATGGGTGCCAACTAAACGTACTGTCTCATTATTTTCACCGCGGGATACTTTAAATGCTCGAGATCGAATAAAAACGTCATGACCTGCTTTATGACGCATACGCATTTCAACTTCAAATGTGTCTACTTCCCCGGATAAGAATTTTTGAACATCCTTTAGCACAAAATCTTTATCATCAATATGGACCATTGAAGCCCAAGTGCTTAAATTATTTTCAAGCTCGTGCTCACCATAGCCCAACATGCTTTTCCAGCGAGGAGAATAATAGACTTCATCAGTTTCTAAATCCCAATCCCAAAGTCCATCGCTAGCACCTCGCATGGCTAATGCAAAGCGCTCTTCGCTATTGAAAAGCTCAGCGGTACGAACGGCTTTAGTTCGATGCGCAGCAGCAAGCTCAGAACGTAACTGCTCAATCTCTTTAAGGAGCTGAATCTCTGTATTCGCTATTTCTGTCATAAATTTCTCGAATCGCTACATCAAATGAATTTCACCGTTGAGTGTTATATTCAATTACCAAGCCTGATTAAGAAAGAATAACATCAATTAATCCCTCTAATAATAGCAATACTTCTTCAATAGCCAAACTTGTATCTTTGTGGTCGGAGCTGTACTGACCAGTTAAGGAGTTGGATTTGGCTATTTAAATTTCTGCTTGTGGTGTAGGCCGTGAAGACGCTGAATTAACGCCAGTTAAATCTGCAGCAACAGATACCCACCACGATTAGGTAAGTATCAAGGTTAGTGGTTTTTGAACTTATAATTTACTAATCTGAATTTAAAGCACGAGACTTTCTAAATGGCTTTAAAAATTTTGCTTTAACTGTGCGCCAATGAGTTTTTGGTATTTTAGGCGCTAGTTTTAATAAATGCTGGTAATCATGATCTGTTAAATTTACTTCACCACCATGCGCAAGAATAATACTCTGTGGTTTTAACTCGATGATTTTATGGAGCGAGGCTCGATAACGATTAGGGTAAAAAATAGGGAAGGGGGGGATGAATTTATTCTTTACCTTAACGATTAAATCAGCAACATATACTTTATTACTGGGCAGGTGGTGTAAGGATAAATCCCTATCTGTATGACCTTGAGTTGCTAGAGCAACCCACTCAGAAAATCCGGGTAATTGCTCACCATCATCAAGTTTATAATCGGCGATTAACTGACTAGAATACCAGAAGTTAAGGCGCGGTTTTTTCATGCGTTTTGCTACCCATTTAGCTAATAGTATGTCAGTAAGATGCATGAGTCGACCGTCTATGCCTGAGTACCATTGGCCACTGACATTGGCGGCAGCAACTTTACAGCCAGTTAGTTTTCGAAGTTTATCGGCGGCACCTGCATGATCAGGATGCATGTGTGTTACGACGACTAAGGTTAAATCATTGAAAGAACGTTGTAAGGTTTTGGTAATAAAGTGCTTGAGCATTGAAATATCTGAGCGGCAGCAACCATCAAGCAATAGTAACTTATCAGGGTACTCTGCGAGCAAAATTGTTTGGATATGGCCATCTATGTGATGTAATTTCATAATGTTAAAGCAACGTAGTGAAAATTTAATGTCGCTTTATACAGTAAAAGAAAAAGCTCACGTGTGCACCCTATTTACTTATCTTAAAAAATATACTCACTATGACTTACCTTTATGATGTCAGCGGACTTGGCAAGAAAACTAATACTCAGTGATAGCTCCAATTTTACTTTAGCAGGATAACCTACAACTAAACAATTTCTAGGAATATTTTTAACTACCACTGAACCTGTAGCAATGACTGCGTTCCTTCCTCTAACTTCAGCAGTTTTCGGATGACGGAGTGCAGGTTTTATCATAGATAGATGAAGAGTTTTATTTTGAATCAAAGAAGTATTTTATAACTTTGTTCATGATAGACCGACAGTATTTAAGCTTGATGAAAACTTTAGACTATCATCAGTTTATAAAGCAGGACTCTAGGAATTGTTGATGAATTGTGATTATTATAGGATTAATTAAGGGGTCTCGTAAGTAAATAGTATTAACTTAAAAAAACAAAAAAAACAAAAAACAATAAATAATAAATTTACTAGGAATAAACCTACATGTTTAAAGCTGTACTCAAACTCTTGTTTCCCAGTAGAAAAGGTATTAATAAACCTAATTATTTTTATTATGAAGAGGATAAAAATACCGAAGAAGAAATAGAGCAAAAAACGTTCGAAAAGAAACAAATTACTCGGGCCATAAAGCCACTGCGTTTAGCAAGTGTTGAGGAAATGCATCAGCAAGATTTTTATGACTTTCTCTTTGGACAATCACCGGCGACAATACAGCACGATGAGCTTTCACTTTATGTAGCTGAAAAAGTTGAAGCTGTGTTGCGAAAACCTAATACCATCATAGATGCAATGCCTATATTACCTGCTTCGCTCAGTAAGGTAATTGATCAGTTAAGTGATAATAACTTTGATACTGAAGAATTGCTTTATTTGATTCAACTAGAGCCTTCAATCGCCGCTAAAGTAATTGAGCTAGCTAACTCCTCCTTTTATAACCGGACAAATAAAGAAGTAACCGATCTTAAAGCGGCCTTTATGTTATTGGGCAGTAATGGCCTTATTGAAGGTGTGATTAATGGTTTTGTCAGCAAACTTACTCCCCAATCACAAATTTATTTTAAACAGTATGGCAATAAAATTTGGCAACATAGTCTTGACACCGGTGTTATTGCTAAAGCTTTAATAAAGGCTTCTCCTTATAAAACTGATGCAGCCCAAGGTTATCTTATTGGCTTGATTTGCAACTTGGGCGATATGATTATTTATCAATTATTGATGGAAGCTTTTTCTTTTGTTCATCCTGATAGCCAGCCTAACTCTTATGCTTTTAAAGAATTAATGCAGAAAAAATCTAAATCATTAGCTTATCACATCGCCAAGCACTGGCAGTTTCCACAGTCAATTTTAGATGCACTAGCCTTACAGGTTAAGTTAACTAAGTCTTCGATGTTATCCGTTGTTTTTGAGAAAAGGCCGATGGCTTGTTTTGTCTATGAAGCCAATATTATTAGTGAACTGATGCTGATGTTTGAGCACAAGGATAAAACAGAAGAGGAAATCAACGAGGCGGTAGCAATATTGCTCTACAGTGACGAAGCGAAACAGTATGTTGAGCGGTTATTGGAAGATAGGATTAATAACTAGTACAGCCTTTCATTAGTCTTTTTGTATTAAAAGAAGGCTAATAATTAAGGATGGAATTTAGTAGGAAAGGGAGAAGTGAACAATATAGAGGAGATCGTTGTAAGGAGCAAATGACCGTGATTGATTGAGTGGTTAATGTGCAGTACTGACGACCGTTGGAACAATATCGGGTATATGCATAAAAAACCATCCGCATTTTCTTCGCGGATGGTTATTTAAAATTGTCAACTATGTACTTTCTGCAAGGCGTCTTCAGAGACTTGTATTTCTTCACCGGTAATTTTTTGTCTTTTTTCAGCTAATAGTAAATAGAAACTTGGTAAAATAAACAAGGTAAAGATAGTGCCAATAAACATACCTGTCACTAAAATAATACCAATACTATTACGTGCTTCAGCACCAGCACCTGTCACTAATACTAACGGGAAATGCCCCAATATAGTCGCTGCTGTGGTCATCAAAATAGGACGTAAACGTGTGGTTGCCGCTTCAGTTACTGCAGCGAGTTTATTTGCGCCCAGCTCTTGTGCATGATTCGCAAATTCAACAATCAAAATCCCATTTTTAGCAATTAAACCTATTAAGGTAATTAACCCTATTTGAGAATAAATATTAATAGTGGTTAATTCTATATAAGGGATGAGTAGGGCACCTGATAAGGCCAATGGTACACAGCCAAGCAATACTACTAATGGGTCTCTAAAGCTATTAAACTGTATCGCTAATACCAGAAATACAATCAATAAAGAAATACCCAATACCATAATTAAGGTATTACCCTCTTTACGTAATTGTCTAGATTCACCAGCATAATCAATAGAGTAGCCTAAAGGTAATATTGCTTTTGCTGCATCTTCAATAGCTGATAACGCCGCTTCTTTGTTTGATCCTGGCGCAATTCCGCCATAGATTCTAAAAGACGCTTGCTGAGCAAAAGTTCCCAGTTGCCTAGGTACTGTTTTCCACTTTAAATCTGCGACTGCTGAAACGGGTAACAACTCTCCGGTAGGCAATTTAATATCCAATGATAAAATTGCTTCGGTTTTACTACGCACCTCATCATTAACAATAGGGATCACTCGATACGCTTTACCATTAGCATCAAAACGATTGACAAAATTGCTCGACAATAAAATACCCAATTGTTCGCTAACTGCGCCGACATTCATGCCTAAATCGGCTATTTTTTCTCGATTTAATTGTAATTCTACTTGCGGTAAATCTATTTTCAGATCGGTGTCAGCAAACAGGAATTTACCACTGGAAAATGCGGCGCCAACAAGTTGATCCGCATATTGCTTCATTTCGCTATACGGAGCAGTGGCTTTAACAATCATTTCTATTTCAAATTGACCTGAGCTCGGTAATGATGAGGGCAAAATAGGAAACATGTTAAGTCCAGGGATTTGCGATAATTTACCATAAATTCTGGGTACTAGAGATTGCGCGCTGTAACCACGATCGTCAGCATTAACTAACTCTAAACCGCCAAAGCCGCCACCGCCAAAAATTATTTGCCATATTTGCTTACCGCCTTCAATCTCTTGTAAGCTCTCAATAACAGGGTTCATTTGAGCAACGTTATAAGCCATAGACGCATCAGGGGGTGATTGAATGACAAACATAACGGAAGCTTGATCTTCTATTGGCGCCAATTCTTTTTTTGAGTAGAGGTAGAAAGGTACGGCGAGCAGTGAAACTACTAACGCTATTAAAAATACTTGCCCCTGCCACTTAAATATATGGTTTAACAATTGTCCATATCTTCGTTGTAACCTTGCAAAAAGGTGGTTAACTTTAGTGGTTAACCAACTTTCCTCGCCACCTTTGGGTGACACATAAGCGCTCATTATGGGTGATAAAGTAATAGCAACGATACCTGAAATGATGACGGCAATGGCGAGAGTAAAAGCAAACTCTTTGAACAATACACCTGTTAGCCCTGATAAAAAGCCAATAGGTGCGTAAACGGCTGCCAGTGTTAATGTCATTGAAATAATAGGCACAAGCAGTTGGCGAGAGCTAATGAGTGCAGCATCAAATTTCGACAAACCTTGGCGCATTAAGCGTGCAACGTTTTCAACCACGACAATGGCATCATCTACCACTAAACCAACGGATAACACTATCGCTAATACGGTTAATAGGTTTAATGAAAAACCCATCATGCTCATAGCGGCAATCGCGCCTAAGATAGAGATAGGTATGGTAATTAATGGGACTATGGCGCTTCTAAATGAACCCATAAGTAGAACAACAACCAAACCAACTAAAATAACGGTTTCGGCGAGGGTGGTAAAAATTTCTTTTAATGCATCGCGCATGTATAAAGTGCCGTCATAGGCATAATCAATTGAAATGCCGTGGGGTAGCGTTTTGTTCAGCTCATCAACTTTTTTATATAACCTATCACCAATGGCAATCTCGTTAGCGCCAGGTAAGGGCCAAATAGAAATATAGACAGCATCTTTATCGTTTAACCTAGCGGTAACGCTGGTATCTTCTGCGGCGAGTTCAATTTTTGCAACATCTTTTAAATAAATAGTAGCGCCATCAACTTCACTAATGACCAGTTGTTGAAACTCTTCAACACTACTGAGTTGTGTATTAGCAACAATATCAATTTTCTGCCGACTATTTTCAACATAGCCCATAGTGGCTATGGTGTTGTTTGTTGCTAAGGCTTGATAAACGTCACTAGCACTTAAGTTAAATACTTGCAGTGCCTGAGCATTAAGCCACACGCGCATTGCCGGTGTTCTCGCACCTTCAATGCCCACACGTTGCACGCCTTCAATCGCATTTAAAACAGGGTTTACTTGGCGAGTTAAATAGTCAGTAATACGTGACAAGTCATTACCATTGGCTTGCACATTTAAGTAAAAAACAGCAAAGGGTCTATCCGCACGACTTACAGACACAACAGGGTCTTGGGCACCTTGGGGTAATTCGAAACGAATTTGTCCTAATCTTGCCGTTAATTCAGCTAATGCCAGTGTTGAATTCTCATTTAACTTGAGCCAAGCGGTTACTTTAGAGCTGCCAGAAGTACTTGTTGAATCAACGTATTCAACGCCAGGTACTGTGGCTGCCGCACGCTCAATGGGTTCGGTTATAAAGCCTTTTACTACGTCAGCTGAGGCGCCAATATAATAAGTTTCAATCACTAATGAGGCACTGTCTATCTTGGGAAATTGCAGTACCGGAATTTTACTTGCTGACCAAAGGCCTGCAATACAAATAATGATAGATAAGACAATCGCAACGACTGGTCGTCTTACAAATATGTCCATTACGGATGGTTTACTTTCTTGCATCATAATCCCTTATTATTGCGCGCTAGCGTCAGAAACCACTGCTTGAATGTTTTCTTTGCTCACATCGGCAGCCGTTGTTTTGGCAACTTCTTTTGCAAGATACACTTTCATGCCTGGGAATAATTTGAACGCGCCTTTATCAGCAATAAGTTGTCCTGCTTCTACACCAGTAAGGATCATAACCTGCTCACCTTGTCGTTCACCCAACTTAACGGGCACTTGTTTAGCGCGATAGCTACCTTCTTCATCAGCTTCTAAAACAAAGACATAGTTACCTAATGCATCACGTTTTATGGCTAAATCAGGCACGACAGCAAGCATTGCTTTATTCGCAATAGGCACAATCACCGACACCAAGGTATTTGGTTTTAATGCTAACGTTGCAGATGGCAGTTGCGCGCGATATTTTAAGTGACGTGAAAGGCGAGATAACTGTGGGTCGATAGCTATAATTTTTGCTTCAAACACTGAATCTTGATTGATAGGACTAATTTTTACCGTCGAAGATAAACCTAACTCTTGGTAAAGTTGTGGCAGATTAAAATCAATCCAAGTGAAATCATTAATACCTACAAGCTCAAGTACTTGACTGTTTTTATCCAAATATTGGCCAACTTCTAAAGTATGAATGCCCACTTTAGCGGTAAATGGTGCAGTTAATGTTTTTTTATCAATAGCTGTGGTGATCACTGATATATCTGCTTTCGCTATTTGCACGGCAGCGCGGGCCTGATCAACTTGTTCTTCACTAATTCCGCGGTTTTTATGCAACTTAATATTACGATCTAAGGTTTGTTGATTTAAGGTCAGTGTCGCTTTAGCTGCCATCAAGCGAGCATCTTCGTCACGATGGTCTAACTCAAGTAGTAGTTGTCCTTTATTGACAACCTGACCCGAGGCCGCATTTAAACGGATAATTTCACCCGCCAGTTCGTTGTTGAGCATTAAAAATTTGAATGCTTGTACTTCGCCGCTGACTTTAATCTGTTTTTGGTAGCTAATATTAGCAACCTTCACTGCGGTTACTGTTGCCGCCATCTCAGGCATACTTGCTGCTTGCTCATTTGCCGCTTGTTGTAGCGATGCTTTGTAGCTATATAAACCAAAAATCGTGCCGGCTAATATGATAATGACTAAAAGCCATTTTGTTATGTTCATGATTGTTCCTTTATCTTTTTTTTATTCAAATACTTAAATTCTATGTTTAAGTGATTTTGTGTTTGTCAGCTGCTCCGATTTGATTTTCTTAGCTGTAGTAAATCAATGCCGACTCTTTGTTTATTACCGAAGATCTGCACCTACTAGGTGCAGGCAAACTTTGTCAATATCATCATCTGAAATCTTTTGCTGCCAGTCGTAAGTGTTCACTAAACGTTTCATGGTACGAATGTGTGCATTATCTGCTGCTAGCACAAGCGTATTTTTTTCATTCTCATTATCATTGTGCCAACATTGATGTAAGTGCACCGTTTGAAAGTAACCCACCGATAATGACCAAGTGCCTAAGTTTATTTCTTCAATATCTCCACTACCTGAAATTAATTCACCTGAATCAGCGGCGGTTTGTAAAAGTTGTTGAAACATTTTTTGGCATCGTTCTCCGCACGCTTTCATTTGTGTTAACCAACGCTCTGAGCATCGCTTCATCATTGCCTCGGTATTAACAATACTTTCGAGCTGATTATCAAAGGTGTACATTTGAACTTTAGAAAAATCTAACAAACTCGTCGCAATAATGCGCTCCGGTGTTGTTAAGGGTAAAGCGTGTACTTTTTTGAAAACAGATTGTCGCTCTTGATACATGCGCGTGGCTAAGGCAATAAGAACATCTTCCTTACATTGCACAAACTTATAGACGGACCCCATAGACAGACCTGCTAATTTGGCAATAGCTGACATGGAAAAGTCTAATAAACTACTTTCTTCTATTGCCTTAATTGCCGCGCATATGATTAATCTTTCTTGTTCTTCTGCACTAAATCGTGGAGCTGGAGCCATGTAAAACCTATCTAGATTAATATAGAATTTTATTCGAATGTTATTCGAATGATGATAAATGTTATTTTAACTGACTTTTTGTTAAGTTCAAGTACAAAATTATTCTGGCTGGATTATATTAGGTGATGATCTTAGTCATAAAAGTACTGTAAGGATCTTCTTGATAATCGGCAAAGGGCTGGCAAACTTGAAAACCAAGTTGTTGGTAGAGTTTTTGTGCGGGTAAAAAGGCGGCCATAGTGCCTGTTTCCAAACTTAGTTTTTGGTAACCACGCTTACTTGCTTGGCGGATCATATATTCCAAAAGTAATTTAGCCATGCCTTGGCGTAAAAAGTCAGGTGAGGTTCGCATGGATTTAATTTCACCATGAGCATTATCTAACTCTTTTAAGGCACCACAACCAGCTAATGCATCATTTTTCCAAACACACCAAAAAGTAATACCCTCTTGCGCTAATGCAGATAAATCGAGTGCATGCACACTTTCTTCTGGAGAGTGTAACAACATATCTTGATGATGCTGTTCTAACAATGCGATGACTGCAGGATGTGTTAGTGAACCAATGCGGATTTCCATTTTTTACCTTTAGAGACATTCATTTTCAGGGGTAAGAATCTTTCTATATAACGTGACCTCATCCGTAACTGAATTTTTTAGCCTTATTTATTAGGAATTGTTCAGGAGCATATTCTCCTGAATCAATCTGACATCTTGAAACTCGACTTTCAAAGTATCATGGGTATATAGTTATTTACTTTCGATTTTGTTTCTTGGTTTCTTTTAATAAGGCTTCTTCAAACTCTTCAGGAAATAATACTAAGCCTTGATTATCTTGATTCGGAAAGGTAACCAACGCTAGTTCATCATCTACTAAGCCAGTGCTCCAGCGGCTGTACCATTTATTTAATGATATGGCTTCAGCTTTGCATTCTTGCCATTCATCGGTTGCCCAGCGCTGAGCAAACTCTTCGTTTGGCCATACAGGTACGCAATCTTCATCTTCGGTATTTAGCATTACACAGCCATGATCGTCAGCTAATATCCAGATTTCTTTGTTGCTAACCACTTGTTGAAGCAAGTAACTTAAGCGTTTTTCTTCATCGTATTTTTCTATCGAGTTGAGTTGTTCGCTGCTGATTGACATAGTTGCCTAGAAGTTTTGTATAGATGAACAATATTTTACCGTGTTAGGGCTAAGCAAACAACTTGATTGAGTTTATCTATTACACAGCACAAGATAGAGAAGTCGATTAATTATTTGTTTGTGTTCTCATCGTACTAAACTATTGAAATAAGGGTTAGGTGAGTCATTTTATTGTAGAGATAAAAATTAGGCAAAAAAAAACCGATAGCAAAGGCTATCGGTGAGTTAGCTATGAGGAAAGCTAGAATATTCAATTATTACAACAAGCGTCCACATTAGGGAACGAAGAGAAGTATAGAGTAGATGCTCTATATTGGCAAGCTAAATTTGTAATTTTATTTCATGTATGTTGTTTTATTACATTTGTTCTAGCCTAATAAATGTCTTTTAAGTCTTTATTACTGATTTATGACACCTTTGTTTTAGTTAGATCAATAAAAAGTCAGTCGGGTATTTGGTGATTTAGCATGCATACAGTAAACTATCGGCAATTATAGTTTTAATATTGCTTTAAGTGAAAATATCATGTCCCCCACAGATCAAAACTCTCAAGCCAGTGACTTACCGACAAGCCCGCAAACACCAACGGATGCTGATACTTCAGCCGATAAGAATAGTACCACGCACTTTGGTTATAAAACGATAGAAAAAGACGACAAAATTTCTATGGTTGCAGGGGTATTTCACTCGGTGGCTAAGCAATATGATGTGATGAATGATTTAATGTCATTTGGTATTCATCGTTTATGGAAACGTTTTACTATTGATGCCAGTGGTGTTCGCCCTGGTAATAAGGTATTAGATTTAGCGGGTGGTACGGGCGATTTAACGGCTAAGTTTTCGAAGTTAGTCGGTCGAGAAGGTAAAGTTGTTTTAGCTGACATTAACAGCTCAATGTTAAATGTGGGTCGTGATAAATTACGCGATAAAGGCTTAGTGCAAAATATAGAATATGTACAAGCAAATGCGGAATATTTACCTTTTGAAGAAAATACTTTTGATATTGTCACCATTGCCTTTGGCTTACGTAATGTAACGGATAAAGATAAAGCCTTGCGTTCAATTTATTCAGTACTAAAGCCAGGTGGACGTTTACTCGTTTTAGAATTTTCAAAACCAGAACATGAGTTATTGAATAAAGCTTATGACTTCTATTCATTCAATATATTACCTAAAATGGGCGAACTGGTAGCAAAAGATGGTGAAAGTTATCAATACTTAGCTGAGTCAATTCGGATGCACCCTGATCAAGAAACGTTGAAAGGCATGATGGAAAACGCTGGTTTTGAACAAACGAGCTTTAAAAACCTAACTGGCGGGGTAGTTGCCTTACACAAAGGTTATAAGTTTTAACCATGAAACCTTCTAATAACAAGGCGGTTACTCAATCAAGTAATCAACTCAGTACTCAATTAAGCACTAAGTTGAGTGACAGCCTATTATTACCACAAGCTGCAACGGCAACACTTGAACTGATTATTAACAAAGCGTTAAGTTTAAATAATAAATCACTCTCTTTTACTGCAGTAGCCCAAAAGACGTTAACGCTTGAGTTGGCAGAGTTGCCGTTCTCGCTATGCTTTACTGTTGATAATGCTTCTAGCCCCATTGGGGTTATTGTTAGATCGCATGCTGAGTGTAGTGATTGCACCATAAAAACGAGCATAAGTACGCTTAAAAAATTAAAAGCTAAGCAGTCTCTGACGCAATTAATTAAACAAGATGAGCTAGATGTTAGTGGTGATATCAAAATAGCACAACAATTTGCCAACATTGCACAATCACTTGAAATAGATTGGCAAACAGAGCTTGCTAAACACCTCGGTGACGTACCTACTCATAAACTTTTACAGTTTGGTAATAAAATTACCAAATCGCTTGCTGCTACAGGTAAGCAACTTGAAGCGGATATTGGTGAGTACTTGGTACATGAAAAACGTTTAGTGGTGACAAGTAGTCAAATAAATGCTTTTAACCAACAGACTAAAGACGTTGCGAATGAAGTTGATGTCTTGTCTGTGCGCATCGATAAACTCGTCGCCGATTTAGCTGGCAAGCAGTAAAAATTTAGTTAGCGAATACCATTAATAGCTCTACTAGCACTAATAATATATAGGAAATAATAACCGCCGTGAGTAGCCAACGTCTTTATCAAATAGTCAAAACTTTCTTGAATTTCGGTTTAGACGAAATGGTACCTGCGGATATGTTGCCTTGGTATGCGAAAGTCGGCAGACACAGCTTGTTTTGGTTGAAAAATAAGCATAAAGATAAAACCCCAGAGCAGCGTTTTCGTTTAGCCATAGAAGCCTTAGGGCCTGTTTTTATTAAATTTGGCCAAATGCTGTCAACTCGACGTGACTTATTGCCACCCGAATTAGCCGATGAACTCGCCTTACTACAAGATAAAGTCACCCCGTTTGACGGTGAACAAGCAAGACAACTTATCATTGATGCAATGGGTATAGATGTTTTTGAAAAACATTTTAAAGACTTTGACCTTATCCCACTAGCATCTGCCTCTATTGCGCAAGTTCATACTGCAACACTACTTACTGCTGATAAAAATGAGAATATCGTTATTAAGGTGTTGCGACCTAATATCAGTAAAACCATTTTAGCCGACATTAAAGTGATGTCACTGTTTGCTGGCGTCGTAGCGCGTTGGTTACCGGATGGTAAGCGTTTACGTCCAAAAGAAGTAGTCGAAGAATATCGAAAAACCATTTTAGATGAATTAGATCTTAATCGTGAAGCAGCAAATGCTATCCAATTAAAGCGTAATTTTGAACAAGGAAGTGAGTACGATAAAGCGCTTTACGTACCTGAAATTCATAGTGAATATAGTTTTGACAATGTTTTGGTTATGGAGCGTATATATGGCATTGGTGTGGGCGAGGTAGATACTCTCAACCAGCTTGGTGTAAATATGCAGTTACTGGCTGAGCGCGGCGTAGAAGTTTTTTTCACGCAAGTTTTTCGTGATAGTTTTTTTCATGCCGATATGCACCCAGGGAATGTTTTTGTTGATGCTACTAACCCAGACAATCCTACTTGGATTGCCATTGATTGTGGTATTGTTGGTACGTTAAATCGCGAAGATAAACGTTATTTAGCCGAAAATTTTGTCGCCTTCTTTAATCGTGATTATCGAAAAGTTGCCCAACTCCACGTCGATTCTGGCTGGGTGCCAGCCAATACCAGTGTTGACGAATTTGAATTTGCCATTCGTACTGTTTGTGAGCCTATTTTCAACAAACCGCTTTCAGAAATATCGTTCGGCCAAGTATTGGTTAACTTATTTAATACCGCGCGTCGCTTTAATATGGAAGTGCAACCGCAGCTGGTCTTACTGCAAAAAACCTTACTTTATATTGAAGGGTTGGGTCGTCAACTCTACCCTCAGTTAGATTTATGGCAAACAGCAAAGCCATTTTTAGAAAATTGGGTAAAAGAGCAAATGGGGGTTAAAGCTGTCTTTAATAAAATCAAAGCCAACTTACCCTTTTGGAATGAAAAGCTGCCTGAAATGCCGGACTTAATTTACGACTATTTAAAAACGAGTCGTGAGAACCAACATCAACAAACACAATTAATGCAAATACTGTTAACTAACCAGAGCAAGAATAACCAGCGAATTATCTATAGTATTGTTGCTGCAGCAATTATGATTGCAGGGGCTATTCTTTTAAGCCACTAGGTTATACCAAGTGGCTTCTTTATCCTAAGCGAGTATTGTCTCTTAAAGAGTGATCGAATTTGGGCACACTCTCACTCGGTTACTATTTTTTAGCTTCCTTGGCTTTAGCGAGCTGAGCGCGCAAACCCGCCATGCCTTGTTTATTTGATTGCTCTACATGCTCTACCGTTTTTTTCTTCGCTGCACCTAACTCCCAATTTAAATCATCTTGGGGTAATTCGTGCAAAAATCGGCTTGCTTCTGTGCGAGATACTTCACCAAACTGTCGGCGTTCTCTGGCGTAAGTAAATATTAACTCACGCTGAGCTCGCGTGATCCCTACATACGCGAGGCGGCGCTCTTCTTCAACACTGCCTTCATCAATACTGGTTTGATGGGGTAATAATCCTTCTTCCATACCAATAAGAAATACATAAGGAAACTCTAGGCCTTTCGAGGCATGCAGTGTCATTAACTGAACTTGATCGTTACTGTCTTCCTCTTCATTACGCTCCATCATATCGCGCAAGGTCAAACGAGTAACAATTTGCGGTAAGGTCATCGGTTCTTCGTCATCACTGCCTTCAAGCATTTGGGTAACCCAGCTAAAAAGTTCGGTGACATTTTTCATACGCATCTCGGCCGCTTTGGCACTCATCGAGGTATCGTATAGAAAGTCTTCGTAATTAATTTGACGGATCATAGAGCGTAATACTGCGGCAGTATCACCTCGTTCAGCCTGGTCAGCAATATCAACGACCCATTGTGTAAATGCTTGCATTTTCATTAAGCTGCGACCGGTTAAGGTTTGTTCCAAACCAAGTTCAAAACTGGCAGCAAACATACTAATTTGGCGCATGTTGGCGTAGGTGCCTAATTTCTCTAACGTGGCTGGACCTAATTCACGTTTAGGCACATTAACAATACGTAAAAAGGCATTATCATCATCAGGGTTAACCAGTACCCGCAAATAAGCCATCACATCTTTTATTTCTGGACGTGAGAAAAATGAAGTACCACCACTGATTTTATAAGGGATACGGTTTTGCATCAGGGCTTTTTCAAGCAAACGAGATTGATGATTACCACGATAAAGTACCGCGTAATCTTTATATTGGCTGCGATTCATAAAGCGATGACCAATGAGTTCACCTATAACACGCTCAATTTCATTCTCTTCATTTTTCGCTTGTATAACTCTTAGCTCTACGCCGTAAGCAAGTTCACTAAATAATGCCTTATCATACACATGCGGATTATTGGCAATCAGTACGTTGGCACATTTTAAGATACGACCACTCGATCGATAATTTTGCTCAAGTTTAATTAATTTTAACGCGGGGAAATCTTTTCCAAGCAGTATTAAATTCTCTGGTTTAGCACCACGCCATGAGTAAATAGACTGATCGTCATCACCAACTACGGTTAATCGACCACGTTCGCCGGTAATATGCTTAACTAATTCGTACTGACTAGCGTTAGTATCTTGGTACTCATCCACCAATAAATAACGAATTTTGTTCTGCCAACGCTCACGCACTTCAGGATAGTTTTTCATTAACAGTGTCGGGATCAGAATCAGATCATCAAAATCCAATGCATTGTATGCTTTCATATGCTTATGATAGCGCTGATAAAATTCAGCATATTCACTGCTGTCGGCATCATTTGCAGCTTTTAGAGCATCGTCAGGTAAGAATAAGTCGTTTTTCCAATTTGAAATTTTGCTTTGTAGTTTACTCAGTAAGTCTTTATCGCCATCAAGTTCATCAAGGGTTAATTCTTTAAGTAATGCTAGGCTGTCTTGATCATCAAATAAGGTAAAGCCAGGTTTGTAACCCAGAATTTTTATTTCGCGGCGGACAATATCAAGTCCTAGTGAGTGAAAGGTAGAAACGGTTAAACCGCGAGTCAGGTCGCGGCCGAGCATTTTTTGAATACGCTCTTTCATTTCACGTGCCGCTTTATTGGTAAACGTTACTGCGGCAATATTACGCGCTTTGTAATCACATTTTTGAATGAGGTAGGCGATTTTTTGACAAATAACCCCGGTTTTACCTGAGCCTGCGCCAGCCAATACTAAGCATGGGCCACTCACAAATTTTACCGCTTCATTTTGTCCGGGATTTAGTTTCATTACTTTTATCGTTACTTAATTCGAATAAACTTTCATGTGGTAGATTTTACCTGTTTTTAGTCATGTGCAAAACAGTTACAATGGCTCTAAGTGAAAATTGATGAGAAATTATTATGTTGAATGCAAAAAAGATTGAAGAAATTGCCAAACAAGTAACAGAATCTATCCCTCCAGGTTTAAAAAGCATGGCGAATGATTTTGAAGATAAAGCAAAATCTGTTTTACAAAGTAAATTATCACAGCTTGATGTGGTAACACGCGAAGAGTTTGATGTGCAAACGCAAGTATTGATCAAAACACGCGCTAAAATTTCTGAACTTGAAGCTAAATTAGCTGAATTAGAAGAAAAAATAGCATCAAGCTAATATTATTAGATTTTGATCCTGTTTTTCACAACATCATCCACCCTATAATTAATACAAGACCAAGGACGAGATTACTCCATGACATCTTCTAAAGTTGCCTTAACGTCAGGCCCTTCTGCAATAACCTGTTTCAAAGCTTATGATATCCGTGGAAAATTAGGCGAACAATTAAATACCGATGTTGCCTACCGTGTGGGTCGCGCTTTTGCTCAACACACAAAAGCAAAAACCGTGGTAGTAGGCGGTGATATTCGCTTAACCAGTGAAGAGTTAAAACATGCGTTGGCTGAAGGTTTAATGGCAGGTGGTACTAACGTTATTGACTTAGGTTTAGCGGGCACAGAACATATTTACTTCGCCACCAGTCATTTACAATGCGATGGTGGCATTGTTGTTACCGCAAGTCACAATCCCATTGATTATAATGGCATGAAGCTAGTTCGCGAAAATTCAAAGCCTATTAGTGGTGATACTGGACTTTTCGACATTCAAAGGCTTGCCGAGAAAAATGACTTTGTCGATGTTAAAACAGTAGGCACGTTAACAACAGTTGATATTACTCAACCTTATACCGAGCACTTATTAACCTATATTGATGATAAAAATATTACTCCGTTGAAACTAGTAGTGAACGCAGGAAATGGCACGGCAGGCCCCGCGCTTGATGCTATTGAAAGTGCCTTTAATGCCTTAAATGTTCCTGTTGAATTTATTAAAGTACATCATCAGCCTGATGGTAGTTTCCCTAATGGTATCCCTAATCCATTATTGATAGAAAACCGCGCCGCGACACGTGATGCGGTAATTAAACACGGCGCTGATATGGGCATTGCCTGGGATGGCGACTTTGATCGTTGTTTCTTGTTCGATGAAAACGGTGAGTTTATTGAAGGCTATTATATTGTTGGCTTATTAGCAGATAATTTTTTAAGTAAAGTTGAAGGCAATAAAGCAGAAGCTAAGATTATTCATGATCCACGTTTAACTTGGAACACTATTGATATTGCCGAAAAAGCAGGTGGTCAAGCCATTCAAAGTAAAACGGGTCACGCCTTTATTAAAGAGCGTATGCGTAGTGAAGATGCAATTTATGGCGGTGAAATGAGTGCTCATCACTATTTCCGTGATTTCTTCTATTGTGATAGCGGCATGATCCCTTGGTTATTAATTGCTGAACTTGTTTGTTTGCGTAAACAGCCGCTTTCTAGTTTAGTAAAAGAACGCATAGCGGCATACCCATCTTCGGGTGAAATTAATAATACCATTGCCGATCCTAAAGCAGCGATTGCGCGAGTTTTTACTTTTTATCAACAACAAGCACAAGTGGTTGATAAAACTGATGGTATTAGTATGGAGTTTGGCAACTGGCGCTTTAATTTACGTAGTAGCAATACAGAACCAGTGGTTCGTTTAAATGTTGAATCTAAAGGTGATGTGGCATTAATGCAGGAAAAAACAGAGCAAGTATTAGCTTTGTTATTAGTTTGAATGGCAATCTCAGTCAGAAGCATCGAGCCCTGGTAGAATAAAGCAGCAACAAGCACTGGCGTCAGGCAATGGCTCGCGCTACTATAAATCAGCAAATAATTAGCCAGATGAATCACACTTTTTCTCAACGAGATAAGCAGAGCCAGCTAATTAAATTAGTATGTAAAGCTTTAGCAAAGTAAATAGTTAACAGATCGTTAAGAAAATCATGTTCTTCGTTGCTTCCTTCTTTAAGGGAATAACCCTTAATAAGATGAGGCGCCTTGATCATGAATCGCTCAAGCTTCCTGAAACACGCATCTTTAAGTGGTTTGGGTATAAAACCCATTAGCTTGGCTGTTAATGGGTTTTATTTTTTGTTAGCTTAATAATAATGATAACTGCAAAAGGAATTTTGACATGAAATTTGTAAAAGCCTCTCTCTGTTTAAGTATCGCTCTGGCAATATCGGCTTGTGGTGAACAAGTCTCTGTTGAATCTCATTTAGAAAATGCAAAAAGCTATCTAAATGAAAACAAAATTAATGAAAGTGTTATTGAATTAAAAAATGCTATTCGAGCTGACACTAAAAATGCTGAAGCACGATTTTTATTAGGTCAAATCTATCTAAACTTAGGTGACGGTCTTGGTGCGGTTAAAGAACTAGAACGCGCGTACTCATTAAAATATCCGAATAATAAAGTATTACCTATACTGGCGCGTGCTTACATTTTAACTGAAAGTGATAGTGATGTTATCGCCTTAAGTACTGCAGCTAAGGAGCTCGCTGCGGAAGAACGAAGCCAGTATTTAGCCTACCGAACATTAGCGGCACTGCGTAGCGAACAACCAGAATTAGCTAAGCAAAGTGTTGAATTAGCGCAGTTTATTGCCCAACAAAATCTTTATAGTATGCTGGCCTCGGCGTACCTTCAGTTATCAGAAAATAAATATGAGGAAGTGAACACTCTTATTTCGAGAATTCTAACCATAGATGCTAAGCAAGTTGATGCTCTGATGTTGCAGGGACAAGTGGCTATGGTGACTAAAGAATATCCACTGGCGGTAGACAGCTTTAAGCAATATATGGAGTTACAACCACGATTCTCCATGGTGCAATTATTATTAGCTAATGCATTACTTAAAGCAGGTCATGATGAGGAAGCTGAGCAACATGCAGATGCTATCTTAGCTAAAGTTAGTAACCAACCTTTTGCGAACTATATTAAAGCCATGGTGCGTTTTCAAGCAAAAGACTTTGCCAAAGCCAGTGAGCATGCTGAAGCAGCATTATCAGCAGACTTTAATCAATTTAATTTAAAATTAGTGGCAGGAGCGAGTGCTTTTTATCTTAAAAGTTGGCAGCAAAGCTATCATCACTTAAATGCGATTATTAAGTACCTACCTAATGATCATCAAGCTCGTCGCATGCTTGCGGTTACTCAGTTAGAACTAGGTTTAATCGATGAGATTAGTGCCACTATTGGTGATTTTGATGGCACTGATGAGGTTAACTCTCAATTTTTATCTTCTTTGAGTTATAAACTATTAGAGTTAGGCGCGACCACAGAAGCTAAGAAGCTACTGGTTCAAAATGAGCAAAACAACTCAAAAAATGCTTCTCATAATGCTCGTCAGGGGATTTTAAAATTAATGATGAACGACCCTTCGGGCATAGAGAATTTACAAGATGCAGTAAAGCTCAACCCCGAGCTTATTGAAGCAGAATTAGCAATAGCATTTGCCGCATTGCAAAGAGGTGATATCGCTAAGGCTAAGGCCATTGCTGAAAAATGGCAAAAGCAATACCCAGACAAAGCAAGTAGTTTTAATTTATTAGCGAGTATTGCCATAAAAGAAGAAAAATATGATCAAGCAGAGCAAGCACTTAAGAAAAGTTTAAGCTTAGAGCAAGACAATTTTTTTGCTCTGATCGAACAATTACGTATAGCTCGTAAACAAAAAGACATCCCCTTAAGTAAGCAGCGTGCTGATTATTTAATAACCATTGCACCTACAAATAATAAAGTATTAAGACAGTATTTTGGTGTTTATCGCAATGAAATGGCACTAGCAAAACTGACCGCTGCTTATGAGCTTGATAAAACAGATGTCAATAAAGCCATATTGGTATCCGAGGCTATGTTGAGTTTAGGTCAATTAAAGCAGGCCGAGAGTTTACTAGTATCAATCGCCGAGACTGAAAAATTGCCTAAGCGTTACTGGCAATTATTGCTACTTACCTATAAAAAACAAAATAATGCCGAAAAAATACGACCCACGTTAGAAAAATGGTTGAAAGATAACCCTTACCATATTGAAGCTGTTGTGCTGTTAACTGATTTCTACGCGAGTCAAAGAAATTATGAGCGTGCTTTAACTGTTATTAAACGCGGGCTTGAAAACCATCATGATAATTTGGTTTTACAGTTAATTCAAATGCAGTTATTGCTAAACAGCAAGCAAATATCTCCTGCTAAAAGTCTTTATAAAATTTTAGCGAGTAAGGATATTAACGACGCACTTAAGGAAGGTTTACTTGGACGAATATTTCTTTTAGAAGAGAATTATGTTCAAGCGTTACCTAAGTTAACCGTGTTTTACCAGACCTATCCTAGCAGTCAAAATGCTATTTATTTAGCAGGAGCTCATTTAGGCAATAAAGATAATGACAAGGCAGTAAAAGTGTTAGAGCACTATCGGACGATTGACCCCAATAATAACCGTATCGAAACAATGCTTGCAGGATTATACCTTGAAAATGATAGCAATAAAGCGATTGTGGTTTATGATGACGTTGTTAAAAAGCAACCGAAAAATGTAGTTGCCCATAACAACCTTGCTTGGTTATATTTGGAACAAAATAATATCAACAAAGCCCTAGAACATGCTGAAAAGGCATTTGAATTGGCGCCGCATATTGCCAACATTGTTGATACTTACGCTAAAGTGTTATTAGGTTCCGGTGATAAAAGAGCAGCCTTGAAATATGCCAGTAAAGCGTCTGAAATAGCTAAAGGTAAGGACGTTGATATTCAATTAAATTATGTTGAGGCGCTTATTGCAAATAATCGAATAAATGAAGCGAAAGATTTATTAAGCAGAGCCTCTACCATCACAGATGAGCAACAAAAGAAAAAATCAAAGTTATTGGCCCAATTGTAACTTTGCTTAACCAGTTAATAAAAACGACTGCAATGGCAGTCGTTTTTTAGTTTATTTAAGGTAAGTAAAATAGAACAAGGGATTGATATGAAAAAGTACATAAAATATTCAGCCATAGTATTAGTGTTAATGTTAAGTGCGTGTAGTGAAACAAAAACAGCACAACAATTGATTAGTAGTGGTAACAATTTTGTTCAAGTGAGGGATTTTTCAAGTGCAGTAATAGAGTTTAAAAATGCGGTCCGCCTTGAGCCTAAGAATGCTAATGCTCGCTTTGTACTAGCGAGTGCTTATTTAGAACAAGGTAGCTATTTAAATGCAGAAAAAGAACTTTCAAGAGCTGTTGAATTAGGTCTAGATATTTCTAATGTCGTTGTTTTGATGGCAAGAATACTAGCTCACTTAGATAAATTTGATGATGTTTATCTGTTGGTTGAGCGTAGTGCTGATTTGGCTGATAACGATTATATTCAGGTATTAACCTATGCGGGTATCGCTGCATTAAAGCAGAACAAAATGGCGCGAGGTCAAGATTATTTAGCACAAGCGATAGCGATTAACCAAGAAGCTGTATATAGCCAGATAGCACAAGCTTATGTTCATTATGCGGAACGAGAGTTTGCCCAAGGTTTAGTCGTTATTAGTAACTTACTTAATGAGCAAGAAGACGCTACTGAAGCAATGTTGGTACAAGGACATTTGTATTATGCACTGCAAGAATTTGAGCATGCCAGTGGTGCTTTTGCGCTTTACCTTAATTATCACCCACAAGATCATAAGATACGTTTTTTTGAGGTGAATAACCTGATCAAAGCCGAAAAATTTGAACAAGCAAATGTTCTTACAGATACGTTATTAGAAGTATTTAAAGATTCTCCCTTAGCGTTACAATTTAAAGCACAGCTTGAATATCAGAATAAAAATTACGAAGAAGCAAGAAATTATGCTGATAAAGTGATACAGATCAGTGAAGGCGCGACAATTGCTAGACTCATTTCAGGTGTTAGCTCATATCAGTTAGGAGATAATGAACAAGCCTATATTAATCTAAGTGCAATCGATGAATATCTGGTGAGCACTCACCCGGTAAAAAAATTATTAGCCATGATTAAGTTTAAGCTTGGCTACTTTACTGAAATGGCAAAAAGCCTTTCTGAGCTGCAAGAATTAACAGAAGATGAGATTAACTTACTAAAAATTACTACTGCTAACTTAATTAGTGTTGGAGAGCTAGATAGTGCTTTAGCTTTAATTGAAAAATCTAAACAGTTGCCGATAAATAGTAGTGATACATTTGCTGACAGCAATGCAATACAGCAAGACTTACAGTTTGTAGACAATCAGCTAGTGTTAGCTATCGAGTATTTGAAAAAAGATCAAAGTAATAAAGCTCAACAAATAGCAGATAAACTGAAGGCTTCGGTCGATAGCAACTACTTAGGCTTATTATTGCAGGGCATTATTTACGTTAAGCATAATGATTACACGCAAGCAGCGGAAAGTTTTGAGCAAGTCTTGCTATTAAAACCAGAGAATGTTGCAAGTTTGTTCAATTTGGCGTTATTAAAACAAAAAAACAATCGAAATCAGGCTGCGTTAGCGTTATATAAACGAATTTTCGATATCTCTAGTGAGCATCAAGGGGCATTAAAAAACCTTATATTACTTGCTAATAATGACGAAATGACAAAAAAAGTGATTGAGCTTCTATCTGGTTATGAATACCGAGATAGCCTAACTCTGACAATTGCCCTTGCGCAAAGTTTGCGAATGAATAAGCAACTTGATGAATCTATAACTGTGTTAGAACAAGTCTCCGCAAAAGAACAATTAACTTCATCTTATTATATGGTATTGGGTGATAGCTATTTGCAACAACAAGACATTAAAAAATCCAGTATAGCGTATGCTCAGGGTCTCGTTATAGAGCCTCAAAGTTTACTCCTAAATGTACGTTATATCGGTACCTTAAATAGCTTAACAGATTACGCTCAAGCATTAGTTCAAGCACGTAAAGCTTATGTTTATCATGCCACAAGTGACAGAGTCCTAGTACTACTCACTTATCTTGAAGCCAAAAATAATAATGTTATTCAGGCCAAAGAGATGTTGGCTAGGTTGAAAAGAAAACAAGTCTCGCATCATTTACTGGATACAGTAGCTGGTGAAGTGGCTCTGTATGAAAAAAAATATCCTGAAGCTATTGATGCTTTTTCTGCTGCTTATGAGATAAAAGCAAATCCACTAAATCTTATTAGCCTTGCTCGTGCGCTTAAACTTTCAGGGCAGTCTAATGAAGCTGAAAGATTATTGGAGTCCTATATTGAAGAGCACCCTAAAAATGAGCAAATACGTTTACTTTTGGCTAGTTTATATGATGCGCAAGATAGAGATAAAAAAATAATTCAGTATTTATTTTTGTCTAAATCGTCGCCCAAGAATGCATTGTTGTTGAATAACCTTGCTTGGAATCAGTACAAAATAGGGCAGGTTAAGCTTGCCTTAAAAAATATTGAGAAAGCGCTGCAATTACAAGGTGATAGTTTAGTCATACAGGAATCTTATGGAGTGATTTTGGTCGCTAATAATGAGTTGGCTAAAGGCATATTTGTGCTTGAAGATGCAGTGAGTAAGGGATCTGTTAGTGCAGAAGTACAAGCTAACTTGATTCAGGCTAGGGCACTGATTGAACAGAGTAAGAGTAAATAATAAACGTCGCTAAATATTTATACAAGAGAAGAAGTCAAAGGTAGCACTTATTTGAAAGTAAGTTGCGTTGACGTACATTCATGTAGCCAACATGAATGTACTCTGCTTGCCTATCAAATAAGCGTCTGTAAAGTAATCGGTAAAATCAACCGTGCTGAGTGTTTATTTGTGTCAGTAAATTTTACACAGTATAAATATAATAATAATTAATGACTTTAAGTTACTGTTTTTATTTTAATTTTAATTGTTGGCACATTCCGTGTATATAACTATTTAATAGTAAAAATAATAAAATAAAATAAGGAAATAAAATGAATAACTTTAAAAAAATAATCGCTGCTTCTGCCATTGCTTTAGCAAGTTCAGCTGTTTCTGCTGATGAAGTTAATGCCGGTGGGATCACTTGGGATGCATTTGGTCCTCAAAACGGTGTTGCTGCAGGTTTTACTTTTCAGCAATGGAATGCAGATCCAACTGCTGGAATATACGGTACGGGCTCAGAAGGACAAAGCACACTGATTTCTGGTGCGGCTATTTCACCATTAAACCCTACTGGTGAATTAGTAGGTGTTGGTGAGTTTAATGCCTTTTATGAAAATCGTGGTGTAGGTGGTGCATTTAACCCGACAACTTGTGCTTCTTGTGAATTAACTTACGCATTTGGTGGACTTGTGCTTGAGTCTATTGTTGGTGATCAATTGGTCTATAATACCGATAATGCTTGGTTAAACGTTTATTTTGACGAGGCGACTCCATTTGGCAATTTTGGTAACTTAACTAATACTAATGATAGTGCTCACACTGAAGTTGCGGATGCACAAGATGGTACACTTTGGGCATCACTTGTATTTGATAGCTTTGAAGTAAAAGGTAGTCTATTAGGCGGTTTTGCTAATATCGAACTTAGTGTTGTCGGTGGTTTAGCTGATGTAGTTGCAGCATTAGATTACAATGAGACTGTGTCGGATATTAAGATGACTAGCTCTTCAATTTTTCAAGGTGGTCAGCTATATTCGACTGTATCTACTGGTCAATTAGCGAATAAAGTTCCAGAACCAACTAGCTTAGCTATCTTCGGTTTAGGTCTTTTAGGATTAGCTGGTGCAGCTCGTCGTAAAGCTTAGTATTGATTAATAGCTAAACCTTATTTGTTTAACTATTAATAAAGCTTTAGACATAAAAACCTCCATTAGGAGGTTTTTTTATGTCTGTAATATGGGAATATGAAAGTTAAGTAATATTTGACCAAGGGTCCAATAATAACTGAAGGCTAGATGCTGTTGTGTTCTCTAGATCATCAATAGCCACATACAAAAAAGCCGCAGTTTAACTTAGTTAAACTGCGGCTTTTTATAATACTTGAAAAATGAAAACTTATTTTAAGCTAGCGTAATAAGCTGCTAAATTTTCCATATCGGCAGGAGATAGCGCCATAACCATACCTTTCATAGTAGGGTCGTTACGTTTGCCTGATTTAAAATCTTTAAGTTGCTTAGCAAGGTAAGCTTCTTTTTGACCAGCTAAGTTAGGGTAAGTTGGCACAGCAGAAACACCAGCAGCACCGTGACAAGCGGCACACATTACTGATTTTCCTTTACCAGCTGCTGCATCACCAGCAAATACAGGAGATGCCATCATAACCGTTGCTGTTGCAACAGCAAGCATAAGTTTATTCATAGTTTCACTCTCTTTGGTTCTAAGGTTTTTGTAACCAAGGTCAAATGCAAGCATGATAGTTGAGTTACAAAGATAAAATTCTCTCTTGAGTATATGAAAATTAGAGGAACTTGTCGTGGATTTTTTTGTCAAAAGCCCTGATTAACATCAAACTTTAGTCGTATAATTAACTATATTTTACAAGATATGAACATTGGTGATTATGAACTCCGTTACAACCCCACAAAGTCTTAAGTCGTTAACATATCAAGTAGACCACTTGAACGTAACATTTAAAAACGACTGGTACCAAGAAAATATCGCAACATTAATTGACCTGCTATTTTTACCTATCATGCCAGTTACTGTGCAAGAGAAGATTATTGGCGCTGATCGTGAAAATATTCGCTTTCGCTGGGATAGTCATTATTTTGTTTTGAATTTTGATTACTATAGTCAATCATGCTGGATTGAAGGGCAAGATAGTACAAGTACAGAACAGTTATCAACCCTACACTTGGCTATAACAAAATAATGAAAATAAGTGAGCAACCCATTAAGAAGATTTTAATCAGCTCATGCTTCTTAGGTGAACGTGTTCGTTATAACGGAGTGGTCAAACCGCTTGTGAATAAATTATTGCAGCAATGGCAAAAACAAGGTCGCTTAATTTCTATATGTCCTGAAGTTATTTCAGGACTAGCTGTTCCGAGGTCGCCTGCAGAAATAGACCCGAACACAAAGCAAGTTATCACCATCGATTCTATCGATGTCACCGAGCAATTTGCTAAAGGCGCAAAAATAGCACTACGTTTATGTCAGCAGCATAATATTCAATTGGCCTTATTAAAGGAATCAAGCCCTTCATGTGGTAGCAATACCATTTATGACGGAACATTTCGTCAGCAAAAAATTATTGGAGAAGGAGTAACAACCAAACTTCTACGTGAGCATGGCATTATAGTGTTTTGTGAAAACTCTATTGAAGAATTGGCTGCACAAATTGATAAGTAGTCTTTTTCAATAAATACATTATAAAATTGCTAGTCTAGATATACTTGTTACCAATCAAGATAGATGTTTCAGAGTCCTGCACTTTGAATGGTACTGGGTATAGTATAAAATATGCTGCAAGGGAACTGAACTATATTGACGAGTAATGAATACAAACGAAGCAGCAACAAACGCAAATAATTTACAGCGTGAGCAGACTCTTAAAGCTGGGGGTAAGGCTAAGCACTTTCATCAATTTTTTACTGCTTATCTTATTGTAGTATTCTTGGTTGTTGTCGTTGGGTTATCCTCAATCTTATTTTTGTTAGCGCAGCAGTATAAACACTCTCAAACGTTAA
>MAAB01029594.1_pt1 | contig 54877 bp, 48 predicted proteins | sample 1115991 | NCBI WGS metagenome assembly MAAB01 (sample SAMN04961124, study PRJNA320927) | seawater metagenome | isolation source: sample BD02T18 sea water enriched with oil for 18 days | place: USA:Gulf of Mexico | collected 2013-07-27 | reverse complement strand
CCTATAATAGACGTTGATGATGCTAAGTATCAATTTGTTCTAGCTGACTTAGATGGTAAAACCTCCATAACGCTGTATGACGGAAACGGTAATGTTTTACCCGTTGAAACTTTAGAGCGCATCTTCCCTGTAATGGAAACTGGCTTATCTTTTAGAGATGCTTTTTAAGCGGTAATAGTCGAGTCCCTTCAATTGTAACTAGAAACTCCGTTAGATTTAACGGAGTTTTTTATGTCGGAAGGAATGATACTTACAGTGTAATTATTGAATTAGAATAACTTACTTGTACTGCATTAATATTTAAGAAGCCGTAACAGCCAAAGGGAATAATACTCAAGAAAAACGTAATACTTTTAAATATAAATTTTCTTAACTTTTATTTTTAACCTGCTCTTCTATTTTATCTATTTCATCTTCCAAGGCGCTTTTAGCCGTTAATTCAACGGGATCCTTTGATACAATTATTGGCATTGTATGAGATGACTTATTACTTCTTGGTAGAGTTTCCTGCAAGTCATTTAGACCTTTTTTACGTAATGGTGTTTTCGCATTTTTTTGAACTACACTGAAATTACCGATAATTAACGCTAATACGGCAACAATTATGGCAATTACTAACCAGTCATTCATGATTGATACTCCCAATATTTTTTACAAAAGTGGTAAATATTTCAGTTAATTGTGAAATAATTGCTACTTTCCCCTCTATTTGATGCGAGCAAATCACGATGTTAAGTAACTCGCTAGATAATTGTTCTTCGTATTGTTCAGCAAGAGGACGATAAGATAAATGCCATGGCTCTATTGCAACACCACCATGGTACTCATGGTAAGGAAGGTAAAATCCGTGAAGGTGAGCGTTTAAAGATAGCCATTGACTAAGCGAATGAAAAGGCCCTTTCTCTTGATATTCCCACGGCTCTAATTGCAGTTTTTGATTTGCTGGTAATAAATTACTGGCGTAAATATCAATGTCGCAGCCCCAGTGATGTCGACTCGCGCCAGGTAATGCAGAGTATAGTAAAATAGAGTTTACAATATCTGTATCTGTCATCGCATCGATATTAACATTATCTCCTTGGAGATTTTTTATCGGCAAAAGTCCTGAAAATTTTCGGTTCCAAATACTTAACTGTCGAGCAAAACTGCGATAACCACTTGCTATGACTAAATCGAAACCGGCTACTTTCGCCGAGCTACACAAAGACTGCCATGCAGGTAACATCTCAAAGTGAATACCCGTATGTTCATCTAACCAATGAATATGACTGTCATCTTGACCTGTGAGTTGCTCATTATTCAAGATAAAGTTAGCCACTTTAAGCCTTCTCTGCAGTAAGTGCATTAATCAATGTGTGATAATAAATATCAGCAAGCTTGATTAAGTCTTCACAATTAACACTTTCATTAACTTGGTGAATAGTGGCATTACATGGGCCTAACTCAATGACTTGTGCACCTGTTGGTGCAATAAAACGTCCATCTGAAGTTCCTCCAGACGTTGATAATTCGGCTGCAATACCCGTGACGGTTTTAATCGCTTTTACTGTAGAGTCAACCAATGTGCCTGGCTCAGTAATAAAAGGTTTGCCGTTGAATGTCCATTTCATCTCATAATTTAGCTGATGTTCGCTGAGCACAGCGTCAATTTTATCGATAATATTTTGAAAATTTAACTCGGTACTAAAACGTAAATTAAATAAAGCCGTTAAGTGTCCCGGTACTACATTTGTTGCGCCAGTACCTGACTCGATGTTTGAAAGTTGAAAGCTGGTTTCAGGGAAGTATTCATTGCCATGATCCCAATGCATTTGGCTAAGCTCGGCTAAAGCGGGCATTGCTAAATGAATTGGATTTTTAACATGTTCAGGATAGGCAACATGGCCCTGCTTGCCATGAATGGTTAATTCACCTGAGATAGAACCGCGACGACCATTCTTTACTACATCCCCAACCTTGTTTGAGCTGGTTGGCTCGCCGACGATACAGTAAGATATCTTTTCGTTACGTGCTTCAAGTGTATCGATTACGCGGGTGGTACCATTAATAAAAGGCCCTTCTTCATCGCTAGTAATTAAATAAGCGATTGAACCTTGATGATCTGGGTAATCATTAACAAAACGTTCAGTTGCAACAAGCATTGCTGCTAAACTGCCTTTCATATCCGCAGCACCTCGACCATGTAACATGCCATTAATAATGGTTGGCTCAAAAGGCGGAGTATCCCACAGCTCTAAATTTCCGGCTGGCACTACATCGGTATGGCCTGCAAAGCAAAATACTGGTTCCGTTGTTCCACGCCTTGACCATAAATTAGTGGTATCTTCAAACACCATAGATTCATTGATAAAACCAGATGATGATAATCGTTCAGCCATCATTTTTTGGCAGCCAAAATCTTCTGGTGTAACAGAAGGGCGAGCAATTAAATCTTTTGCTAATTTAATAACAATATTTTCAGTTAATTCACTGTTCATGATAAAAGTAACTCTTGGTAAAGAGCTTCTTTAAAACCAACATGAAATCCTTCTTGGTGATCTAACAAAGGTCTTTTTAATAACGTTGGTTGTGATAATACTGCTTGAAATACGACGTCATCAGTTAAGTTATTTTTTATTTCGTCAGGTAAGTTTCTAAACGTGGTACTGCGTTTGTTAAGAAGAACATCCCAAGAACTTTTACTGACAAATTCATTAAGTAATTCAGCAGTTAGTGGTTGTTTTTTGAAATCAAAAAATGAATAAGTAATATTTTGGCTGTCGAGCCATTTTGTTGCTTTCTTAACCGTATCGCAATTTTTTATACCATAAACAGTGATCATGGATAATCCTAAAAATAATAAATAAAGGGAAGTAAGAGTTAAACTAAATTACTTGATAATTATTGGCAATCAGGGCATTTCTTGCTAATGAAACATTCCCTGATTTTACTAAAATGTAATCAGTATCAAAAGTAGATATTGCGAAAATACTGATTTTTTCATTGGCGAGTACAGTCGATATTTTTGATAAAATACCCGTTAAACTAAAATCTAGCGGTCCTACAACTTCAAGAGCTTGCCAATCTCTTTCTACTTCATCACTGATAATAGTGATTGTTTGAGGCAATACGATAGACGTTTCTTCATAAGTTTTTGCTATAAAGAAAATTGGCGCGTCAAAAACGGCTTTTGGAATAGCTACGTTACTTGCCAAACTATGAATTGCAAAGGTTTCTTCGAGTAATTTTAGCGTTAAAGTGCTCATTGATAAGTACTATAAATGAAAAGATTCACTATAGCCTTTAATCGCTATTTTTTAAAGTAGAACTCTATGTTTAATAGTATTGGCTATTCTGGATGTAAATAGTTGTGGAGTAGGTGAAATTTACAGAATACTTAAATGGAATCTATTTATATTTACGGGTAAACTTTTTGATAGTATCCACATAAACTGTGGGCATCGCTGTGGATAACTTTTTAATGAGGTGTTAACCTTATGTTTTAAATGGTAAAAATGCTACTGTTCATTTTTTGACTAGTCACTATTTATAATTGTAAATATGAAATGTCAACAAAATAATTAGTCGAAAGTAAAATTGGCCTCAGTTGCGTGAAAGTTAAGGCTAAAAGGATTTATTTTCTCGCTTTTAGCCTTTTTAGTTATGATTTAACTTGGATTGCTGTTAATGCAATGGTATAGACTATGTCATCTACTAAAGCGCCTCGAGATAGATCATTGACAGGTTTTCTTATACCTTGCAACATAGGTCCAATACTTACTAAGTCTGCTGAGCGTTGTACTGCTTTATAAGTGGTATTTCCGGTATTGAGATCAGGAAAAATAAAAACATTAGCTTTACCCGCTACAGGACTATCTGGTGCTTTTTTCTTTGCGACATTCTCCATGATAGCGGCATCGTATTGTAGAGGACCATCAATGATTAAATCAGGACGTTTTTCTTTCGCGAGCCTAGTTGCTGCAGCTACTTTCTCTACATCAGTGCCAATACCGGAACTACCTGTACTGTAACTTATCATCGCTACCTTAGGATCAATACCAAACTTTATTGCAGAGTCCGCTGATTGTATGGCAATATCTGCGAGTTGTTCGGCTGTGGGCTCTGGGTTTATTGCGCAATCACCATACACAAGTACTTGATCAGGTAATAACATAAAAAATATTGATGATACTAACGAACTTCCTTCGGCCGTTTTTATTAGCTGCAGAGCAGGGCGAATAGTATTTGCAGTTGTATTTACAGCGCCAGAAACTAAACCGTCAACTTGACCTAGTTGTAGCATCATTGTTGCTAGGACAACATTATCTTTTAGTTCTTGTTTGGCAACTACTTCGGTCAGCCCCTTATTTTTTCTCAAGTCCACTAATGGTTTTATATAATCATCACGAATATTATCGGGATCGGTGATCAATAAACCTGATGGTAAATGAATACCTTGTTGCTCAGCAATGCGGAGAATACTTTCCTTGTCCCCTAATAATTGACAACGAGAAATTCCACGTTCCACACAAATAGCAGCTGCTTTTATGGTTCTGACATCGTTTCCTTCAGGCAAAACAATCATTTTATTTGCACTTCGTGCAAGTTCAGTCAATTTATGTCTAAAAGCGGGCGGGGACATTTGATTAGTTTGACTAACATTCTCAGATAGTTGTTGTAGCCAAGTTGTTGATAAATTATCAGCGACATATTCTTTAATTTTATCATGACGCTGTATATCGTCAGCGGGTGTTTCTGGGTTGTAGTTCATTAAGTGACGTGATGTTTGCCATGTATCCCAAGGTACTGACAGCATGGGTAAGCCAGCGTCTAGGGCTTGTTTACATAACGTCATCACCTGTTCATTAGGTTTATAACCATTGGTCAGTAATAATGCGCCGACTTTTGTGCCATTTAATGCAGATAAACAAGTCGCGATAATAATATCGGTTCTGTCGCCAGGTGTAACAATTAAGCGGCTTGGTTGTAAGTGGCTCATTAGATTACCAACACTGCGCGCACAAAAGCTGATACTACGAATGCGACGGTGATCGATATCTCCTGCATTAATAACTTCCGCATTCAGATACTTACTAATATCACAAACCCGCGGGGCAACAAGATCCATTTCCCAAGTCACGGTACCAAGTAAATCAAAATGCCGATTTCTAAATATTGATAAATTAATTAAAGCGCTAAGGTCATATTCGCTATTAAATTCGCTTTCACGGGGCAGTAATCCATATTCATCTTTGTCTGGGCTATTAATTTTATTAACGATACAGCCTATTAGTCTTTTATTCTTAATGCCGCCAAATGTTTCTGCGCTTATTTCTAACCGATCTTCAAACTCTTCAGGACTATCGTTATCAGGTGCAGCAACTAATACAATATCAGCAGAAAGTGCTTGGGCTACATCACGATTAATTCTACCTGCATAGGGTTGTCTTGTTGTTGGAATTAAACCTTCAATGATCACCACATCGTGACTATTTTCGAAATTACCAAAGTTACCTACTATTTGTTCTAAAACAACATCATGATTACCGTCTCCCATTTGCTGCTCTACATAAGTGAATGAGATGGAGTTCTTATCATCTGATGCTAAATCTACCTTTTTACTACCTGAACGTAAATTTCTCGGTGGCTGGCTAATGGGTTTGAAATGACCAACATTAATCCCTTTTTGCTGGCAAGCGTGTATTAAACCTTGCGTGACACTGGTTAATCCAACACCAAACCCTACCGGAATGAGCATAATTCGATGAGACATGGTGTTACTCCTGATTTTCTGTTTGTTGTGATAAAAGTTGCGCTGTTTGTTCTGCAATGACCCATTCTTCATTTGTGGGGATCACAAAGATATTTCTAGAGCCATCACTGTTAATACTTCCTGATTGACCGAAGCGACACTTTTCATTTTTTTCTTTTGATATAACTAAGTTTAGTAAGCTCAATTGATTGACAATATTTTCGCGAATTAACATTGAGTTTTCCCCAATCCCACCAGTAAATATTAAAGCGTCCAACGACGTTAAACTGGCACTATATGAGGCGATAGATTTAGCAATACGATAACAAAACACATCAAGTGCTAATTTAGCGCGAAGATTGTTATTATTTATCCATTCATTTTCGATTTCTCGACAATCGTTACTAAGGCCGGAAACACCCAGTAAACCACTTTCTTTATTCAATAAATGGCTGACTTGTCCAATAGAATAGCCAAGCTGATCAACTAAGTGAAAAATAACGCCTGGATCTACATCCCCGCTACGCGTACCCATCATTACGCCTTCAAGTGGGGTTAATCCTAAACTGGTATCTGCACTTTTTCCGCTTTTTATGACGCAAATACTGCAGCCATTACCTAAATGAGCGCTAATAAAGTTTGTTTCATTGTCTCGTTTATTTAGTCGCTTTGCCGCTTGCTGAGCAACAAAATAATGGCTTGTGCCGTGAAAACCATAACGTCGAATACCATGCTCTCGATACAACGAATAGGGAATGCCATACAGATAAGCTTTCTCTGGCATACTTTGATGAAATGCGGTGTCGAATATGGCAACTTGTGGTAAATCCGGAAATACTGCTTCTGCTGCCGTTATTCCGGTTAAGTTTGCTGGATTATGCAACGGTGCAAGGCGAGAAAGATCATCAATAATGTATTTTACATCTTCTGTAATTAATGTCGGAGTGCAATAGCTTTCTCCGCCATGAACAACGCGGTGACCGACAGCAAATATGGCTGAATGAAGTTCATATGAAGCTAAGGATTCAACTAATCGAGCAATAGCAATCTGATGATCAAAAGGGGGGAGTAATACGCTTTGGCTAACCTGTTCTTGGTACTTTATTGTTATGCTCGCTTGATCAGACATCAACCGTTCTGCTAGACCAGATAGTAATGTCTCGCCCGTTTCAGGTTTTATTAAGGAGAACTTAAGCGAAGAACTGCCGCAATTTAAGACTAAAATAAGATTTTTTTTCATAATTTTCTTAATGTAAAGTTTAATTGTGTAATTACACGTTAATACAATATGTTAGTTGAACTGATTATAGGTTATATAACAGGGAAAAAGCTTGATATGAACTAAGGATATGACTTTAAGTACAGTTTTAATAAAAGTAGTTACAAGTTTGTGCTATCTTTTAAAGAACAGTTGTTATAGTGTGTCGCCTATGAATATGAGTGTAGTAGAACTAATAAAGTTAGGCCGAAAGTACATGCAACTTTGGCCAGAAAGAGCTGAGTTGGGTAATTATTTTGCCGAATATCAGGCTGTACAAATTAGCCGTTTGGCTTTTCGTTATCTGCCAGGACTTGCTGCTTTTTCATTAATAATGCAGCTTTATTTAGGTTCAGTCACCTTTTTACCGCAAGCTCTGATGTATTGCATGTTTATGTTAAGCATTCCTGTACAGGCATTGGTTTTATTAGGTGTGAAAGCAGATAAATTTTTACCTGCAGGACTTGCTGCTTGGTATAAAGAAAGTGTTGCTAAAGTTAATGAAGCAGGTGGATCCATAAATTTGTCAGTGAATAAACCTCGTTTTATCGATTTAGCTAAATTACTAAATATTAGCCATCAAGCGTTAAACTCCAAACAATAATCAAATCACTATTCGGTTTTATTTTTGATAAAGCCGGATCAAAAAATCGGCTTGGCAACTAAAGCTTTCCCTACTTTTTAAATCTTTTAGTAATTCTTCTGTGGCTTTAAAGGCGAAGGGAGTCATTGATAATAAATTGATGATATCAGCACCCTCGTTAAACTCCATTACGTAGTTCACTTCTTTTTCTTCAATTAGTGTTAAGTTTTCAATAGGGGATTTATTTGTATCATGCTGTTTTGCATCACGATATATTAGATTTTTCAACTCGAATAGATGGTTTTTAGCCGGTGTCACCGTAACCAAGTAACCATTACTCGCTAATACACGGGTAAATTCTTTCTCAATGATGGGGGCATAAATAGAATTAATCCAGGCAAAGACATTATCACCGAAAGGCAGTTGCGATAAAGTGCCAACGCTAAATTGACAGTCTTTATATTTTTTTGCGGCGATACGAACCGCATTTTTTGCTATATCAATCCCATAGACTTTATTTGTCTTATTAGCATATTGCTGAGTATAAAAACCCTCACCACAACCCGCGTCAAAAACGGCTTGGGTTATATCAGCATATTGCAGGTAAAGTTTTTGTAATTCATCAGCAAGCGGTTGATAAAATCCGTTATCTAAAAATGCACGACGAGCATTAACCATCAACTTATTATCACCGGGATCTTTAGAGTGCTTATGTTGAACAGGGAGTAAGTTAACGTAACCTTCTTTAGCTTGGTCAAAGCTATGGTTGTTTTCACAACTATAGCTTTGACCAATAAAAGATAAAGATTTCTGGCAAATAGGGCATAAATACTGTGCTAAAAACATAATGTTTAACTTATCTTCTTATTGAATGAATTAACCGAATGTAAGAACGATTAAATTATTTAAAGGTAGACCAAATAGGTGCATGATCTGACGGCTTTTCAATGGCCCGTAATTCATAATCAATATCCGCTTCAATACAATTCATTGCCATTTTTTCAGTTGCTAAGATAACGTCAATCCTTAAACCTCTGTTATCAACGAAACCTTTCGAACGATAATCAAACCAAGAATAGCGCTCTGCTTTTTCAGGATGTAATACTCTGAATGTATCTTTAAAGCCCCAGTTCATTAGTGTGGCTAACCATTCACGCTCTTCTGGTTGAAAGCTACACTTGCCTGTTTTTAACCAACGCTTTGAATTAGGTTCACCTATACCGATATCTAAATCGGCGGGTGATATATTAATATCACCCATCACAACAACATGTTCTTCAGGTGTATGGTTTTCATTTAAGTAAGTCATTAAATCTTTATAAAATTGACGTTTATATGGGTATTTAGTTTCATGGGAAATATTTTCCCCTTGCGGGAAATAACCATTAAGTACCGTTACTTTTTCGCCGTGTTCATTGGTTGTTTCAATCATTATCATACGCTTTTGGGAGTCTTCGTTATCACTTGGGAATCCCCTTTTTACGACGTCGGCAGATTTTTTACATAGCATAGCTACGCCGTAATGAGCTTTTTGCCCATGAAAATGAACCTGATAACCCATTGCTTCAACAGCTTCAACGGGAAAGGCATCGTTGTGTACTTTTATTTCTTGTAAACCAATAATATCCGGTTGATGTTTATCAATAATGGCTTGTAATTGATGTAAACGTGCACGCAGTCCGTTAATGTTAAAGCTGATAATTTTCATAGAAAAGATCCAAAATTAATTTTTGGCACATGCTACCAGAAGTTATAAGTGATGGTTACGATTAATTTACCTAGAAAGGGGGATGAGTGTATTTAGATTAATAAAATCAGTTTGTAATCATATGTAACAATTGTGTAATACCCTGTATTAACACTTGTTAAAAGAAAGGTGATTGACTAATCTAGCCCTAGAATATAAATATTGGAACTTATCGACATTAACATTTAATGCCGATATTTAATAAGCAAAGAATTTGCAGGAGTTAAAATGTCTGATAATAAAACCTCAGTGAAAAAAATATTACTTGTTGAAGATGATCGTCAGCTATCTGATCTAGTCTCAGATTTTTTAGAAAGTGAAGGCTACCATGTAAAACAAGAATTTCGCGGTGACACAGTAGAAAAACGTATTGCGTCATTTTCACCTGATATTATCATTTTAGATGTTATGCTGCCGGGTAAAGACGGTTTTGCGGTTTGCCGAGATATTCGCTCGACTTTTAAAGGCCCCGTTTTAATGTTAACCGCTAAAGGAACCGACTTTGATCAAGTCTTAGGTTTAGAAATTGGCGCCGATGATTACGTAATAAAACCTGTAGAACCAAGGGTATTACTAGCTCGTGTGCATGCGCTTTTACGTCGAGGAGAATTACCGTCTAATGGTAATGAAAAGTCAGAAATTACTTGTGGTGAATTACATATTAGCAAAGGTTCTCGCCAAGTTACCTTACATAATGCAAATGTAGATTTAACAAGCCAAGAATTCGATTTATTATGGCTCTTAGCAAATCGTGCTGGTGAAGTGCAAAACCGAGACTTCATCTATAAAGCTGTTGTCGGTCGTGAGTACGATGGCATGGATAGAAGTGTAGATGTACGCATCTCGCGCTTACGTAAAAAGTTGCACGATAGCAATGAAACGCCGTTTCGCATTAAAACTATTTGGGGACAAGGTTATTTATTTGTTCCTGACGCTTGGAATTAATCATTCGGTTGTAATTAATGGGGCTTTTTAGCCTCATTATTTTTAGGTGATTTAACTTGATATCTCACTCACTTCTTACTTTTAACCTTCTGAGTCTTATATGAAACTTAACCGTTCATTTTTTAGCCTGTATTTTATCATTGTTTTCATTTTTATTGTGTTTACATGGTTATTAGATGAAGTGTGGAGCTCTTATCTGGAGCAAGATATTGAGTCGTATACTGGTTATAAAACCATGTTAGCTGCTGTTGGTGATTATTTGCAAAGTAAGCCAGAAGAAAATTGGCCAGACTTAGTTGAGGGAGCTGGCAATAAATATGAGTTAAGCCTGAGCTTAATGGCATTGTCAGATTTGGGTAATGTTGAAAGAAAAGATAAAAAGTCGCTTAGAAAAGGCAATACTTATGTCTTCTACGACGATGATGAAGTTATGTTGCATCATTTATTAGAAGGTACAAATACTTTATTAACTCTAGGGCCTGCAAAATTGCCAACACGTCCCAGAGCTGAAGCTATGATTCGTGTTCTAATTATGGCTGTTTTGGGTGGGATTATATTTTATTGGTTAAGGCCAATGTCACGAGATCTTGATCAGTTGAGAAAATCAACCAGCCAGTTCGGTGATGGCAACCTAGGAATACAAGCCCCTACTGCTAAATCAACCATGCTTAAACCAATGGTTGGGGCGTTTAATATGATGGCACAACGTATTAAGCGGTTAATTGAAGCCCATCAAGAGTTAACCAATGCGGTAGCACATGAGTTACGTACACCATTGGCTCGTTCTAAATTTGCCTTACAAATGTTGTCGACGAGTAAAGATGAAGTAAAACAAGAGAAATACCGGAAACAAATTAGTAATGACATAAATGAGTTAGAAGAGTTGATTAACGAAATGCTGTTATACGCGAAATTTGATAGCGACAAGCCAACCTTGCATATTGATAAGTATAATTTAAATGTTTTAGTTAATGAACAGTTAGTTAATTATCAAGAGTTTGCTGGCATTATTAGTGTTGATAACCAATTAAGCGAAGCAGAAATAAGTTTCGATGCGCATTTCATTTTACGCGCATTGAATAATTATATTAGTAATGCAGTAAAATATGGCGGTGATAATATAAAAGTGACACTGCTTACTGAAAATGAACAATGCAAAATAATGGTTGAAGATGATGGTTGTGGAGTCAGTGATGAACTTAAGTCCGTTATTTTTGATGCTTTTTCTCGTGGTGATAAATCGCGTAATCGGGAAACCGGAGGATTTGGTTTAGGTCTGGCTATAGTCAGCCGTATCATGGAATGGCATCAAGGAAGTGTTGATATTCTAGACAGTGATTTAGGCGGCGCCTGTTTCGTTTTATCCTGGCCTCTTGAACAAATAAACGTTTCGTAATCGATTTTATTAATAAAAACAAACAAAAATAAAAATATACCTCAATAAATATAAGACTCTGCCGATAAAGCTTTATTGAAAATAATAAAGTTGAATTACATTGTTGGTAGAGTCAGTTGACGACAAGCTTTTAGTACACGAATTACAGTTGGGTGATAAGCTTAACGAAAGTGTACACAGTGCTCGACGGGCTGATTTTTCGTTTCTATTAGCGATGTTAACCGATGATGTTCAAAGCCATAGCCAATTCTCGCTACCGCAGACTGTTAATAAAACATATACAATAAACGATGATGTGCTGCGAAGAGAACTTGAACTACCTGATAAAGCTCCTTTAGCGCTTAACGATAAGCATTCTGTGTCTAGCTTCAATCAAGCTGAACTTATTAATCAAAATCGTATTAGTGAGCTTCATTTAAGCAATATTTTATCACCTAAACCTTTAGCTTTTAGAGATGATGCGAAACATATCTCCCATAATGTATTAACGAATACTTCGCTCTATTGTCAAAAAAAGTACACTCAACAAAAAACTAACCAACAAACGGCTTACGATCCTAGCCGACTACCATTCGATGCTAAAGGCTGGCTTACAGCTGTTCACAATACTATCGTGAAAGCTCCTTTACTTGATGCTATTGCTTAGCAATATCCTCTCTTAAAGACCAAATGAGTTTCTTAAATTACAAACAAATGAATAAAAAAAGCCAGTCAATTGACTGGCTTTTTTTGAGCTACTTTTCAGTATAACTAAACATTATGGCTTAGTTGGACCCGCACCACTTCGACTAGCAGCATTAGAAACCATTGCTATTCGGCTTGATGATGTATGAACCTTACGGTTTTCACTTGCAACGAAGTCAGTAGGGATTTCATTGATCAAGGTGATCGTCTCTGTTTTTGTCATCGGAGCAGATGACTTACCAGGTTTACTACCTTTACTCGAAACCTTACCTGCTTTAGTTGTAATCTTTGGGCTTGGTTTTCTTGAAATTACTCGTTTAGATTTCTCTTGAGCAACTGCTTCTGTTGGAGCTTCAACATTAGCTTCGGGAGCAACTTGAACAGTTTCTTTCACTTGCTGTGGCTCATCAAAAGGTAAGTCTTGTTGAACTTCAGTTGTATTTTCTTGTTGAGTTACTTCAGCTATTTCAACAACAGGTGTTTCAACAACAGGTGTTTCAACAACAGGTGTTTCAACAACAGGCGTCTCAACAACAGGTGTTTCAACAACAGGTGTTTCAACAACAGGTGTTTCAACAATTTGTTGTGTTTCTGGGTATCTTGCTTCTACCGGATCTTCATTTACTTCAGTAGTTGGTTGATTAGCTGTTATTTCCGTTGCTTTCTCATTAGAAGATGGGCGTCGACGCTGACCGTTTGAACGTAAATGCCTAGGTGAGCGACGGTTTCTTGGACGTTGCTCATCTTTCACTGGGCTATCAGTTTGTTCTACTTTAACCTGAGTAGCTTGTGCATCAATAGTTAACCCTTTATCTACGGCATCAGAAGGTGCGGTTTGAGCTACTGCCGCTACGTTATTAACTGTAGGCGCGTTTTCATCTGTAATTCGGATTTTCTTACGATTGTTACGACGTTGGCGACGTACTAATGTTTTTTCTTCTTTAGGTTTAGTATTACGTTCAGGCTGAGGCTTACGTGGCTGTCTGTTTGGCTTGTTATCTTTATTTTCGACAGTTTCGTTAGCTTTTACATTGCCACGATTATTGTTGTTATTCTCATTACGAGAGTCATTACGTTTATCGTTATTGTTTCTATTATCGTTACGATTATTGCGGCGTTGACCTTGGCGGCCACGTTGCGGGCGACGTTCACCGTTAGCGTTACTCGGCTTTTTAACTGGCTCTACAACTTTAGGCGCTACTGCTTCACTTGAAAATAATGCTTTAGCCCATTTCACTAAGCCACTTAATAGACTTGTCGACTCTACTTTTTTAACAATAGGTGCAACAGTTTTTGTCGCTGTAGCAGGAGCTGCTTGCTTAGGCGATGACATTCCTTGTAAAACCGGCTCATCACGCTTCGATGCTTGCTTGTCAAACTTAGGCATAACCGCTTCTTCAACAGACGCTTCTATAATCGATTTTTCGTAGCTTGCTTCTACTACGCTTTCGTCTGTTCTTACTCTAAGAACTTCATATTGTGGCGTATCCATATGAGGATTAGGTATAATAAGAATATTTACGCTGTGATGTTTTTCAATATGGAAAACTGAACGACGTTTTTCGTTTAATAAATAAGTCGCAACAGGTACAGGCACTTGTGCTTGAACGTGTTGAGTATTTTCTTTAATGGCTTCTTCTTCCATTAAACGTAAAATAGACAGTGCTAATGACTCAACACTACGTACATGACCTGTACCGTTACAACGAGGACAAACACCTTGGCTAGTTTCACCAATAGAAGGACGTAATCGTTGACGAGACATTTCTAATAAGCCAAAGCGAGAAATTCGACCTAACTGGATACGGGCTCTATCTTGTTTAACAGCATCACGCATGCGATTTTCAACTTCACGCTGATGACGAACAGGTGTCATATCGATGAAATCGATAACTACCAAACCGCCTAAATCACGTAAACGTAGTTGACGAGCAACTTCTTCTGCTGCTTCTAAGTTGGTATTAAAAGCTGTTTCTTCAATGTCGCTGCCTTTTGTTGCTCTAGCAGAGTTAACATCGATAGATGTCATAGCTTCTGTAGGGTCAATAACAATAGAGCCACCTGATGGAAGTCTCACTTCACGTTGGAAGGCTGACTCAATTTGGGTTTCAATTTGATAATGAGTAAACAATGGCACATCGTTGTTATACAACTTGATTTTATTTAAAAAATCAGGACGAACAACCTCAATGTGCTTTTTAACGCTTTCAAATGTTTTCGGTCTATCAATCAACACTTCGCCAATATCGCGACGTAAGTAATCGCGAATAGCACGTAGAATAACATTAGTTTCTTGATGAATTAAAAACGGAGCAGGTTTACTTTCTGCGGCTTCTGAAATGGCTTTCCAGTGGTGTAATAGAACGTTTAAATCCCAGTCTAGTTCTTCATAATCTTTTCCTACTCCAGCGGTACGAACTATTAAGCCCATTCCCTTTGGTAGACCAAGTTTACTTAAAGAGGTTTTTAAATCAGTACGTTCATCGCCTTCAATGCGACGAGAGATTCCGCCAGCGCGAGGATTGTTTGGCATTAAAACTAAGTAGCTACCGGCTAAACTAACAAAAGTAGTTAACGCGGCACCTTTTTGGCCTCGTTCTTCTTTATCAATTTGTACGATAACTTCTTGACCTTCCTTAAGAACATCCTTAATGCTAGGACGGCCTTGAAAAGTATAACCTTTCGGGAAGTATTCACGGGCGATTTCTTTCATCGGAAGGAAACCGTGACGCTCTGCGCCATAGTCAACAAAAGCGGCTTCTAGAGATGGCTCTATACGCGTGATTTTTGCTTTATATATATTTGATTTTTTTTGTTCGTGACCAGGACTTTCGATATCTAAATCATAAAGTTGTTGACCATCTACAAGTGCTACACGTAATTCTTCTGATTGTGTGGCATTAATTAGCATACGTTTCATAGGTTTAGTGACTCTTTTTTAGTCACAACACTATAAGCTTCGAACACAAAGCAATTTATCGCTATGGTAACAGCAAGTTGTCAGCCTCTCGGGTGTCATATTACAGCGTCATATTACGCTGTAAGCTGTTATTAAATTTTGATTCTACTTTTAGGTGATTATTCACCTAAAAAAAATTGTTTCTTCATGTGCGCAGCAAACTGTGCTGTGCTCGATATTTTCAAATTGATATTTTTTGAACATTATGAAGTTCGGCTCTTTCGCTTACTTTTCTAGTTATTGTTCGATGAAAACTTATCTAATTTGGTTTATATCATTACAAAATTGCTTCCGTTGCGCGGGACAAAATGTTTATGCCGTTTCTTGACTTGTTCATTAAGGTCAATGCTTGCAATAGGCCGTTCGGTTAATATGTCGGCGATAATTTATTATCGAGTTAACGCACATTAATGTGGCCGCATTTTGCCTCTTACGTTTCGCTAGAAGCATCTATTTCTTACATTACTACCTTTAACAGGTAATAACAGCGAGATTATCCCACTTTATTTAGGTAAAAGGCAATTAAATCGCTAAGTTAATTGCTCAAAAATGAAAAAAAATATGTTAAACTCGCCTTTATGAATGAAAATACAAAACCCCAAGTTCGATTTTATACAATCGATAGCGAAGACGCTGGTCAACGAATAGACAATTTTTTATTGAAAACTCTGAAAGGCGTGCCTAAAAGCATGATCTATCGCCTACTAAGAAAAGGTGAAATTAGAGTAAATAAAAAACGTAAAAAACCTGATTATAAACTTCAAGATGAAGATATTGTTCGAGTTGCTCCTATAAGAGTTTCCGAAAATACCAATGAAGTTTCTACAAAATTAAGAGTGGTGGCTAATTTAGAGAAACAAATCTTATTTGAAGATGAACGTTTGATTGTTATTAACAAGCCATCTGGAATGGCAGTGCATGGTGGTAGTGGTTTAAGCTTTGGTTTAATTGAAGCGTTAAGAGCTTTAAGACCTGACGCGCGAATGCTGGAACTTGTTCACCGACTTGACAGAGACACTTCAGGTTGTTTAGTTATCGCAAAAAAACGTTCGGCATTAAGACACTTGCATGAACAATTACGTGAGAAAACAGTGCAAAAATTTTACCATGCTTTGGTGAAAGGTCATTGGTCGACTAAGTTAACGCGCGTAACCGATAGCTTGAAAAAGAATGATTTAAAATCAGGTGAACGTGTTGTCGTTGTAGATAACATAAATGGCAAAGAGTCTGAAACACGCTTTAAAGTACTCGAAAACTTCGAGCATTCAACATTAATTCGTGCTTTCCCAGTAACAGGGCGAACTCACCAAATTCGTGTTCACTGTCAAATTAAAGGGCATCCAATAGCATGTGATGCGAAATATGGTTATGAAAACTTCGATGACGATATGAAAAAAATGGGCCTTAATCGTTTGTTTTTACATGCTGCGAGCATAGAATTTACTCATCCAGGTACGGATGAACGTATGAAAGTAGAAGCACCGTTAGAGCAGTCACTACAGAAGTTTTTGAAAAAATTAAATTAATACTCCCTACCTAGATGAGTAATATCTTTACGTCATGCTGAGATAAATTCTGCATGACGTTTTTTTAATATTGGCCTATAAATAGATAGTTCAATCAAAATATAAAACTAAGGTCCAACTAGCACTGTTTCTGGCTGAGAGTGTGACTTTACATTATAACAAAGAGAATTTATGCATACATACAAATTGGTCATATTTGATTGGGATGGTACGTTAATGGACTCTGTCGATCGCATTGTATATTCAATGCAAGCCAGTGCTATCGCATTATCTTTTGAACCACCTAGTTATAACCAAGCAAAGCAAATTATAGGACTTAGCTTGCCTAAAGCTATTCAAACGTTATTTCCGAGTGCAGATGATGAGCAAGTACAAATATTAATGGCACAATATAAGCATCAATACGTTGAAGTAAATACAACGCCGACTCCATTGTTTAATAATGCACTTGATTTACTGACTCAATTAAAGCAAGAAAATAAGTTACTCGCTGTTGCCACGGGGAAAGCACGAGCAGGTCTCAAACGAGTTTGGCAGGTTTCAGATACCGAACATTTCTTTATTGCATCTCGTTGTGCCGATGAATGCGCTTCAAAACCAGACCCTGATATGATCAATAGCTTATTAAATGAGTTGAACATTAAAAAGCATGAAGCTGTAATGATAGGTGATACATCTTTTGATTTAGAAATGGCGCAAAGGGCAGGGGTAGATAGTATTGGTGTAACTTATGGTGTGCACGATAGTAAAGTACTTTCAAAGTTTCAGCCAAAAGCGATTGTCGATTCATTGGTCGAGCTACAACAGCTTTTGACTAACAGCTAAAAATATTTACTTGAATATAGCTAAACTTATAGTTAATTGGTTATAGATCTGAACACTTTCATGACAAAGTAGAACAGATACTTTTTACAATGGTATTACTGTTGCTCTTGTAGCACATCCAAACCGTGTTCTTTAAGTAAACTCACTAAGCGGATAAGTGGTAAACCGATTAAGGTATTAGGATCATCACCGGCTAGTTTTTCAAATAAGCAAATTCCTAAACCTTCACTTTTAAAACTACCCGCACAACTGTAAGGCTGTTCGGCATGAAGATAAGCGGTAATTTCTTGTGTCGTTAATGCATTAAAGTGCACTGTGAACAATTCAACTAAAGAAATCGCTTTCCCTGTTGAACTATCAAAGACACACAAGCCGGTATGAAACTCTACTGCTTTACCGCTAAAACTTGTTAATTGTGTTAAGCCGTTCTCAAAATTGTGAGGCTTACCTAATATGTTGCCTTCAGATAAAGCGACTTGGTCTGAACCTATAATAAGGGCATTCTGAAACTCACTTGCGACAGCTTTTGCTTTTTCTATTGCTAAACGCTCAACAAGTTCAATAGCAGTTTCGTTGGGTAATGCTGTTTCATCAACGTTTGGCTTTGCACAAATAAAAGGTAAATTTAACTTTTCTAAAATAGCTTTTCTAAAAGGTGATGTTGAAGCTAAAATTAAGGTTTTCACATTAAGTTACTCAAAATATAAACAGTTATGTCATAATATGTGGGCTTTCTTGAGTTTTTAAACAAATTTCGCTATTTTTCTTTTGACAGAAGCGGGCAAGCACATTAATATGCGCGCCTTATGCAAAATCTTAAACTCCCGATAATGATAAACCCCCGAAAGAGCGCCCAACGTAGATTGGTGTGCGACGGCTTCTTTGAAGTGTCGGGGATGAATAGATTGCTTGATGTGTGTACTCCATGCAATGAGCAGATGCAGGTGAATGTTAAATTTGATGTCGATGATCTCGGTCTGAATGTTATTTCAGGAACAGGTTCGCTATCAGTAGCATTGATTTGTCAGCGTTGTACTGAATCATTAGTGATTGATTTGGATATAGAGTTTACTCTTAGTCCAGCAAAAGATGATGAAGCCGCTGAAGCATTGCCGTCATATTATGACGCAATAGAATTAGATGAAAATGGTGAAGTTAACTTGCTAGAATTGGTGGAGGAAGAGTTATTACTTGCGATTCCATTAATAGCAAAGCATGAACCCAGTCAGTGTCAAGCACCAGTTGACAGTGTATGGGGTGAATTGCCTGAAGAGCTAGAAAAACCAAACCCATTTGATGTATTAAAGAAAATTAAATAAACAACTTATTTAATTAATAACCGATTAACCGATTTTTAGGAGTAGCTAATGGCAGTTCAAAAAAGTAAAAAGTCTCGTTCAAGACGTGGCATGCGCCGTTCACATGACGCAGTAACAACAGAGCAATTATCAGTAGACCCAGTATCTGGTGAAACACACCGTCGTCATCATGTTACAGCTGATGGCTTCTATAAAGGTGTTAAAGTAATCAACAAGTAAGCTGATTGCTTTGAATAGTCTAACCATAGCGTTAGATGTTATGGGGGGCGATAAAGGCCCCCTTATAACAATCCCTGCTGCAATATTAGCAGTTAGAAACATTCCAAAACTTCACCTCATTCTCTGCGGTGATGTCGATATTATTAACGCTGAATTATCTAAAAATCAGTGTCTTGAACATCCTCAACTCTCTATTTATCCAACCACTGAAATCGTGGAGATGGACGATAAACCTATTGTTGCATTACGTAGCAAGAAAAATTCTTCAATGCGAAAGTCACTTGATCTTGTGCATGAAGATAAAGCGCAAGCGTGTGTGAGTGCAGGTAATACCGGAGCGTTGTTTTCCATGGCGCACTTTGTACTGAAAACATTGTCAGGGGTTGAACGACCTGCATTAATATCTTCCTTACCGACCCATGATGAAAACAAACATGTCTTTATGCTTGATTTAGGCGCGAATGTTTTCTGCGATTCCAATGTATTATATCAATTTGCGGTAATGGGCTCTGTGATGGCCGAGCAAGTCGATGGTATCGAAAGACCAAGAATTGCTTTATTAAATATGGGCGAAGAAGAGATGAAAGGGAGCGACCATATTAAGCAAACTGCCGCACAGTTATCCCAAAATAGTGAAATAAACTATATTGGCTTTGTTGAAGGTAATGATATTTTTACTAATAAAGCGGATGTCATTGTTTGCGATGGTTTTGTTGGCAATGTTGCTCTAAAAACCTGTGAAGGCGTTGCTAGGCTTGTCTATCAAAAAATGCTAGCTGTGATATCACGCAACATATTTACTCGAATTGTTGGGCGGTTATTATCATCAACATTAAAAAAACTCTTTAAACCCTTGAACCCCGACCAGTATAACGGCGCAAGTTTGATAGGATTACGCGGTATTGTGGTGAAGAGTCATGGTAATGCCAGTTCAAAAGCTTTTTATATGGCAATATTAGAGGCTATAAAAGAAATCGATCGTCAAGTGCCAGAAAGAATAAAAGATAAGTTAGAAAATGGCTTTGCTTGTGGCCGTAAATAACATGTTAAGTAAAAACCACTAAATTATATTTAATGAATTATCTTTTTATATAGAAAATAGTTCATTAAGTATTATCAATACTCATTTAATTAAAACACAAATAAACATTAGGTAATAAAATGCAAAATAATTTAGCGTTTGTTTTTCCCGGTCAAGGCTCTCAAACTGTTGGCATGTTGTCTGATTTTGCAGATAACGAAGTTGTACAGCAAACTTTTACAGAAGCATCTGATGCATTAGGTTATAACCTTTGGCAGCTCATTACTGAAGGGCCCGTTGATAAACTAAACCAAACTAACTTCACCCAACCTGCGCTTTTAACCGCAAGTGTCGCCTTATGGCGTTTATGGGCATCTCAGTCTGATATCAAACCAGCAGTATTAGCTGGTCACAGTTTAGGAGAGTACTCAGCGTTAGTTTGTGCTGGTGTCATCTCCTTAGCTGAAGGTGTAACATTAGTAGAAAAACGTGGTGAATTTATGCAAGCCTCTGTGCCTGCTGGCGTAGGCGCAATGGCTGCTATTATTGGCCTTGACGACCAAACGATTATTGACTCGTGTGCAAAAGCACAAAACGATGAAGTGGTTGCCGCCGTTAATTTTAACTCTCCAGGTCAAGTTGTTATTGCTGGTCATAAAGCCGCTGTAGAACGTGCAGGTGTATTGTGTAAAGAAGCAGGGGCGAAACGTGTATTACCTTTGCCAGTAAGTGTGCCATCGCATTGTGCATTAATGAAAGAAGCCGCAGATAAGCTTGCTGAAGCGTTTAATAATATAACATTCAATACACCACAAATCCCAGTAGTGAATAACGTCGATGTCGTTGCCGAAACTGATGTCGAAGCCATTAAATTAGCGTTAATTAAACAATTATATAGTCCAGTACGATGGACAGAAAGCATTGAAAAACTTTCAGAAATGGGAGTTTCATTAGTTGTTGAGGCCGGACCTGGTAAAGTTTTACAAGGGTTAATTAAGCGTATCAACAAATCAATCACCAGTGTTTCAGTTAATGACCAAACAACGTTAACTAAAGCATTAGAAACAATCAAATAAGGTAAATTATGTTTTCTTTAGAAGGAAAAATCGTCCTAGTGACAGGCGCAAGTCGTGGTATTGGTAAAGCAATTGCTGTTCAGTTAAAAGAGTTAGGTGCAACGGTATTAGGTACAGCAACTTCTGCACACGGTGCTGAAAATATCAGCGAATATTTAGGTGAAGGTCAAGGATTAGTGCTTAATGTGACAGATAATGACTCTATCGCTGCATTGTTCGACTTGATCAAAGAAAACCATGGTGGTATTGATATTTTGGTGAATAACGCGGGTATCACGCGTGATAACTTATTCATGCGTATGAAAGATGATGAATGGCAAGACATTATTGATACCAACTTATCATCAGTGTTTAAAATCAGTAAAGCGGTAATTCGCACTATGATGAAAAAACGCAATGGTCGCATTATTAATATCGGCTCTGTTGTCGGTACGATGGGCAATGCAGGTCAAGTAAACTACGCAACGGCAAAAGCTGGCCTAATTGGTTTTACAAAATCATTGGCTCGTGAGGTTGCATCTCGTGGCATAACTGTTAATACTGTATCGCCGGGTTTTATTGATACCGATATGACGCAAACGTTAACCGATGAGCAAAAAGAAGGTATTTTTTCTCAAGTACCTGCTAATCGTTTAGGTAAGCCAGAAGAAATTGCTAACGCAGTGGCTTTTTTAGCTTCTGATGGCGCAGCATACATTACGGGTGAAACATTACACGTAAACGGCGGTATGTACATGGTCTAGTTTGTTGCATTAGTGTTAACAATCAACAAATTAAGTCATTTTAAACCAGTCAACAGGTTAGACCAGACGAAAATTAAAATTAGAAGCTTGCAAGCTAGGCTGTTGACGAATAAACTACACACAATTTTGAAATATTGTATTTTCTAGAAAGGAAAAAAAATGAGTACTATTGAAGAACGCGTTAAAAAAATTACTATTGAACAATTAGGTGTAAGCGAAGAAGAAGTTAAAATAAGCTCTTCATTCGTTGACGACTTAGGTGCTGACTCTTTAGACACTGTTGAATTAGTAATGGCGTTAGAAGAAGAATTTGATACTGAAATTCCAGATGAAGAAGCTGAAAAAATCACAACTGTTCAAGCAGCTGTTGATTACGTTACTGCTAACCAATAATTACTACGTAAGTTATTGGCTTTCAGTCTCTGGTTTTCAAGCCAGGCTTTTAAATGAGAATTTAAAGTACATATTCAGGCGGTTTTTACCGCCTGTTTTTTTATCTACGATTTCTGTTTGTTACTTTCTTATTAATAAGAATATAACGACTCCTTTTCCCCTTATAAACTCTTAGCGGAGGCACATAGTCATGAGACGCGTTGTTATTACCGGTCTTGGCATGCTGAGCCCATTGGGCAATAGCCCTGAATCTACTTGGCAAAATTTACTGCTTGGCAAAAGCGGCATTAGTAATATTGAGCATTTTGATACATCTGCATACACAACTAAATTTGCAGGTTTGATCAAAAACTTTGATGCACAAGATTATATGGCACGAAAAGAAGCCAAGAAAATGGATCTTTTTATTCAATATGGTGTTGCTGCAGGCGTACAAGCTTTTGAAGACTCCGGTCTTGAAATTGACGATGTCAATACTCACCGTATTGGTGTCGCTGTTGGTGCAGGTATTGGTGGCTTAGGGTTAATCGAAGAAAACTTTGAAAAATTGCTCAAAGGTGGTCCCCGTAAATTGTCACCATTTTTTGTGCCATCGACTATTATCAATATGATCTCTGGCCATTTATCTATGATGCATAACTTAAGAGGTCCGAATATTTCAATTGCGACCGCTTGTACAAGTGGTGTTCATAATATCGGTCATGCAGCTCGCATGATAGCTTATGGTGATGCTGATGCTATGTTAGCTGGTGGCGCTGAAAAAGCTTCAACACGAACAGGCATGGGCGGTTTTGGGGCAGCAAGAGCTTTATCAACACGTAATGATGCACCAGAAGAAGCTTCTCGTCCTTGGGACAAAGACCGCGACGGTTTTGTACTGGGTGACGGTGCCGGTGTATTAGTGCTTGAAGAGTATGAACATGCCAAAGCCCGTGGTGCAAAAATTTATTCTGAACTTGTTGGTTTTGGTATGAGTGCCGATGCCCATCACATGACATCTCCACCAGCTAACGGTGAAGGCGGTGCACGTGCTATGGTTAATGCCATCAACGATGCGAAAGTAGACCAAAGTAAAATTGGTTATATCAACGCACACGGCACTTCAACACCAGCGGGTGATATTGCCGAAACAAATGCGGTAAAATCAGTATTTGGTGATAACGCTTATAAATTAATGATGGGTTCAACGAAGTCGATGACTGGCCACCTTTTAGGTGCTGCGGGAGCGATTGAAACTATTTTTACAGTTCAGTCATTAATGAATAATGTTGTGCCTCCAACGATAAACTTGGATAACCCAAGTGAAGGTTGTGATCTCGACTATATTGCCCATACTGCCCGCGATGTTAACTTAGAATACGCTTTATGTAACTCTTTTGGTTTTGGCGGCACAAACGGCTCGTTAATCTTTAAAAAGGTGTAGTCTCCTCCTATTTTAAATAGTGATTAACTAAACCTTGCAGTTAACTGATTAAGCCTGAATACTAGCAGAAGTATTTAGGCTTTTTTATATGTGAATAAAATCATTTTCTTTTATAGTGTTAACGAAAAATAATTATGCATTACCATAGTATAAACGGTGTCCAACATGACTCTATTTCAATAACAGATAGAGGTCTCGCGTATGGCGATGGTGTATTTACAACCGCCAAAGTCGTACAGGGGAAAATTCAATTTTTGTCTGAACATCTTGAACGATTAACTCAAAATTGCAATAAATTATCTATTGCTTTACCTGATATAGATAAGATTAAACGTGAGTTAAAAGCCGTAGCCCAACGTTTTGAACTATGCGTAGCAAAAGTTATTATTACCGCAGGTGAAGGCGGACGTGGTTATTCAAGACAAGGTTGTGATACAAGTACCGTGATTATTAGTTTTCATGCTTTCCCTGAACATTATTTTACTTGGCAACAGCAAGGAATAAATTTAGGCATAGCACAATTTAAGTTAGGCTTAAATCCATTATTAGCCGGAATCAAGCACTTGAACCGTATAGAACAAGTACTTATTCGCCAAGAGTTAGATAGCCGTAAAGAAGATGATTTACTCGTACTTAACTGTGATGAAAATATTATTGAAGCAAGTGCAGCTAATATTTTTTGGTTGAAAAATAATACTTGGTACACACCTAAAATAGTGGAATCAGGTATTTCCGGTTTAATGCGACAACATATTTTGGAAACTTTACATAATGATAAAAACAAAGCCGTTGAAATTATTGAAGGGAAAATTACAATACTTGATAATATTGAGGCGATGTTTATTTGCAACAGCGTGATGAACATTGTGCCAGTGAGCCAATTTCAAGATAAAAAATTAGCATTAGCACCCAGTAGACTTGTTGCAAAGCGTATACAGGAATCTTTAAGTGATTAAAAAATTAATACTATTCATTATAATTGCCTTGATAGCGATAAGCATTTCACTGCTCACCTATACAAATTATCAAATTAAACAGCCGCTTAATATTTCGAAAACACAGCTATTTACTGTCACTGATGGCATATCATTTCATGGCTTTTCAAAAGTGTTAACACACAATGGTTGGTTGGAGAATCGTTTTTGGTTGCGCAATTATATACGCCTAAATCCTGAGCTTGCCAATATCAAAGCAGGTACTTATCAAATTGAAGAAAAGACTACATTACTGTCACTTTTAGAGCAATTGGTGGCAGGTAAAGAGCACCAGTTTAGTGTTACTTTTATTGAAGGATCTACTTTTAAAGAATGGCTAATGTTGTTAAACAATACAGATAACCTAGTACACCACTTGAATAAAAATAGTGTTGCAGAAATCGCTGAAAAATTAGCAATTAATCATAAAAATCCTGAAGGACTGTTCTACCCTGACACGTATGCATTTACGGCAAATACTTCAGACATCGAAATACTAAAGCGCGCCCAGCAAAAAATGTCACGTGAGCTAACTAATGCATGGCAAAACAAAGATGAGAATTTACCTTACAAAGATAAGTATCAAGCATTGATCATGGCATCAATCATTGAAAAAGAGAGTGGACGCCATGCCGAACATGGTATTATTTCATCAGTATTCATAAATCGCTTGAATAAGAAAATGCGTCTGCAAACAGACCCTACCGTTATATATGGATTAGGTGAACGTTACAAAGGTGATATTACTTATCGTCACCTTCGAGAGAAAACTGCATATAATACTTATCGAATAAATGGTCTACCGCCAACGCCAATTGCTATGGCTGGGAAAAGTGCATTACATGCAGCACTTAACCCGCTAGCAACAAATTATTTGTATTTTGTCAGTAATGGCGAAGGGAAACATATTTTCTCGACTAACTTGAAAGATCATAATGCTGCAGTATCTAAATATCAGCTATCACGAAAAACTAATTAAGAAGTAAACGAATGAATAAAGGTCAATTTATTGTTGTTGAAGGTATTGAGGGCGCAGGCAAATCATCTGCTATTTCAGTGATCAAACAGGTATTATCTAAGCACAATATCGAATTTATAAATACTCGAGAGCCGGGCGGAACGCCGTTAGCCGAATCTTTGCGTGACATTGTTAAGTCTGCTGATCACGACGAAATATTAACGCAAGAAACCGAATTATTGCTGATGTATGCGAGTCGTAGTCAACTCTTAGCTAATCGTATTTTACCTGCATTAGAAAAAGGGATATGGGTTATAGGTGACCGTCATGATTTAAGCTCAAGAGCTTATCAAGGCGGAGGACGCGGCTTTGATGATGAATTAATGGACACTATCGCTAAAGTAACCATGAAAGATTTTAAACCACAGTTAACACTTTATTTAGATATAAGTCCTGAATTAGGTTTATCGAGGGCACAAGCTCGGGGTGAATTAGATAGAATAGAATTAGAAAAAATAGAATTCTTCCATCGTGTTCGTAACAAGTACCTTGAAATTGCTTTAGCTGACGATAATATAAAAATTGTAGATGCAAGTGAACCTATGATCTCTGTGCATGAAGATATTCGTCAAAATGTAGAAACATTTCTCTCAGGTATATAAAGTGGTGTTTCTTTATTACACTGGTGTTCAGGCATTATTCTAGGAAATAACAATGCATAGTTGGTTAAATCAGCATCAACGTTTATTATCACAGCAAATAATAAAAGTTAAGCTACCACACGCCATTTTAATTAATGGTGTTGCTGGCGCAGGTAAAAGCCAACTTTCAGATTGGCTTATTCAAGTATTATCATGCAAAAATCCGGTTAATAACCAGCCGATATTATCGGCGTGTATGTCATGTAAACCCTGCTTATTACAGCAAAGTAAAACTTATCCTGATCATCTAGTAATAGATAATGACGGTAAAAGTATTGGTGTTGATCAAGTAAGGCAAGCCAGCCGTTTTTTTGAAAAAACAGCGCAACTGGGGCACTGTAAAACAACATTGATCAATGCCGCGCATACCATGACAGTTTCAGCGGCAAACGCTTTGCTTAAAACACTTGAAGAGCCAAACAATAACAATTTTATCGTCTTACAGACTTCTGAAGTAGAAACATTATTACCGACTATTATTAGCCGTTGTTTTGTTATTGATATTAGGCCTCCGGTTGGAGACGCATTATTAGCTGAATTACAACAATCAGGGCAAGACCCTTTTGTCAATTTAAGCCAGTTAAGTGAATTGTCTGATGCAACGACAAATGAAAACTACCAAAGTTTTTCCAAAGCATTTATAGCGTTTTTACAGGGAAATTCAGCTAAGCATAGTGATGTATTGCATCAATTGAATGATAATAAAGAATGTCTACGTTGGCTCGAAAAAGTGATGGTTTCATTAATGCGTCAACAATATGATTGGGTCCAAGGTGAAAATCAGCTTAATGAAGAGATAATATGGTCAATTTATCAAGTTATTATTTCTGCAACTAAGCAACTAAAAACCCTTACTCAAGTGAATAAGCAATTTACCTTTGAAAAATTATTAGTCGATATTAACAATATTCTTCAAGGAAAGTAGGCGAGTTTAATAAAGGTTTATGATTCACTTAACCTGTTAAAACACAATATAAATATTAAAAGTTGAGAAATTTAACATGCACCAATTTACTTTAGAATTTCTATCAGACCGAGAATTATATCAATCCTATATGCCCTTTGTAAAAAATGGTGGCCTATTTATTCGAACTCCTGAGCTATATAATATTGGCGAAGAGGTCACCTTAGAAGTCACTTTACCTGATTCATTAGAACCATCAACCGTGGTTGGAAAAGTATGTTGGCAAACACCTGTCGGAGTACAAAGTGGTACCCCCGCGGGGATAGGCGTTAGCTTTGAAGAAGATACGGACAATATTCGTAATCTTATTGAGAAGTCAATCGGGCGTTTATTAAATTCATCAGAGCCGACCTTATCAATGTAATACTGCGTTTTGTGTCAGAAAAACCAGCGTAAAAATATAAATTATTGGAGAAATGTTTTTGTTTATAGATTCACATTGCCATCTAGATAGACTTGATTTAACCGAATTTGATGGTGAATTAGATAACGTCCTTACGGCGGCTAAAGCTGCTCAGGTTGACGAAATATTATGTGTTAGTGTTACCTTAGCTGAATTTCCTAGCATGGTAGAAAAAACAGAAAAGTATGACAATGTCTGGCTGTCATGTGGTGCGCACCCACTCAACCAAGACGATTTAATCGACCAAGAAGAGCTTGCGGCATTATCGCAAACTAACAAAGTGATTGCGATTGGCGAGACAGGTCTCGATTATTTTTATGCGCCTGAAACTAAAGACGTTCAGCTAGACTCATTTCGTAAGCATGTACGTGTTGCAAACCAACTAAATAAACCGTTAATTATTCATACCCGAGATGCCCAACAAGATACCTTAGATATTCTTCGTGAAGAAAATGCTGAGAATGTCGGCGGGATATTGCATTGTTTTACTGAAACCTGGGATATGGCAAAGCAAGCTATAGAAATGGGTTTTTATATTTCATTTTCAGGTATTGTTACCTTTAAAAATGCTAGTGCCTTACGTGAAGTTGCGAAACAAGTACCGGATAACAGGTTTCTAATTGAAACAGATGCACCTTACCTAGCACCAGTCCCTCATCGAGGAAAGCAAAATCAGCCTGCTTATGTTGCCGATGTTGCTAAATTCTTGGCCAGTGTACGAGGACAGTCAGTTGAGCAAATTGCTGAGCTTTCAACGAAAAATTTCAAACGACTTTTTAACATGACATAGTGTCCTGTACTAGTTTCAATAAACGACCCCGTTTTATAAAAAAAACACAAAAAAATGCCCGAAACTATCGCTAGTTCGGGCTCAGGGGAATGGCTCATAAGGAAGTGAGCCGTGCGCTAATAATACAAAAAAACGTCTATAAAAAATCAGTAAAATATATAATGAAACTGTGCGAGCAATTGATTGATATTTAAACTGTACGATTAATTGTAGTGTAATCTTTTTTAAAAGCTAATTTTATTTTTGTTTTTTATAAGGGATTGAAAATAAAGTATTATATCGAAATGAACCTTTCTGTGTATGTTAGGTGTTGCACAGCTTGCTCACTGCTTATCTACTCGTTTTACACATCTTTTCCACAGGTGTTTTTACTTGTGATTTTGTCCTATTTTATGTCATGATAATTTCATTGTTTATTTTGCTTATAAGTTTTTATTTGTGTTAAATCGTCTGTGGATCAGTTTTTTTCTAATAGCTTTTGGCTCGGGGCTTTATCAGTGGCTATTTCTTGACAATTCAATGGTCTTTGAACAGCTAGTGAAATCGATTTTTACTATGTCAAAAGTAACCGTTGATATAGCTATAGGATTGATTGGTATTTTAAGTTTTTGGCTTGGCATGATGAAAATTGCTGAAAACGCCGGTTTAATGGATAAACTTGCTCGGGCTATTTCGCCATTATTTACTCGTTTAATGCCTGGTGTACCTAAAGGACACCCGGCAATTAGTTCGATGACGATGAATTTGTCAGCGAATTTTTTAGGATTAGATAATGCGGCAACCCCGCTTGGCTTAAAAGCCATGAAAGATCTTCAGCAACTGAACCCACAAAAAGATACCGCGACTAATGCGCAGATATTGTTTTTAGTGTTAAATACCTCCTCAGTTACGCTTTTTCCGGTTGCTGTTTTTGTTTATCGAGCGCAGCAAGGTGCTTTGAATCCAACCGATGTATTTGTGCCCATTATACTGGCAACGTTCGCTTCAACATTCGCAGGTTTAGTCGCCGTTGCTATGGTACAAAAAATAAAACTTTACCATCAAGTGGTTTTACTCTATTTGTCAGGGGCTTTTGCTTTAGTGGGGGGATTAGTGGTTTATTTTTCTACGTTAGCTTCACAAGCATTAGCTGAACAATCTTCTTTGCTCGGTAATTTTTTAATATTTACAACCTTGGTTATATTTATTCTCGCGGCAGTACGTAGAAAAGTAGATGTTTATGACAGCTTCATTGAAGGTGCAAAAGAAGGCTTTGAAACAAGTATCAAGCTGATCCCTTATTTACTGGCGATGCTTGTGGCTATTGGTGTTTTTCGAGCCAGTGGAGCATTAGCTTTAATTGTCGACAGTTTTAGGCAGTTAGTGCAGGTTTTAGGTTTTGATACTCGTTTTGTCGATGCAATGCCTACGGCCTTAATGCAACCGCTGAGTGGTTCAGGGGCAAGAGCTATGATGATTGAAACGATGAAAACCCATGGACCTGATTCTTTTGCAGGCCGTTTAGCTTCGATTTTTCAAGGGTCAACTGAAACAACTTTTTACGTTTTAGCCGTGTACTTTGGATCGGTTGGTATTCGCTATAGTCGACATGCAATAGCTTGTGGTTTATTCGCTGATTTAGCGGGGATTAGTGCTGCCATAGGGATTTGTTATTGGTTTTTTGGTTAACATTGTAAGTATAACATTCCAAAACCAAGTCTAATTGTCGACAATTAGGCTTTGCTCTACTTGACTAATTATCAAATTAAGCTAAAATTCTTTCCAAACTCGTTAAATGTCGACAATTATGGCGTTAGATAACCCTACCTTACAAAAAGCAGTGACCACAGCAGATAAAGTTTTCGATGCAATGTTACACGCAATCGTTGATGGGAAAATTGCTGCAGGCAGTAAAATCAGTGAACCCGAACTTGCTAAGCAATATGAGATCAGTCGTTCAACTTTGCGAGAAGCGCTTAATCGTTTAGAAAAATGCCACTTAATTGAACGTAAAGCCAATGTCGGCTCTAGAGTTGTCGATTGTACCATTGAAGGTTTATTAGAAATCTACGTGGTGCGCGAGGCACTTGAAGGCATGGCGTGTCGACAAGCCGCGCAGAATATGAGTGACGATGAAATTGCAGATATGCAAGCGATGTTGGCTCAACATGCGAATTCTCAGGCATTAAAAGACGGTATATCATATTATCAAGAAGAGGGTGACTTAGATTTTCATTACAAAGTTATCCTAGGTAGTCATAATCAACAATTAATCAATATTCTTTGTGGACAACTTTACCATTTAGTGCGGATGTATCGTATTCAATTTGGTATGCACAGCCCTCGTGCCACACGCGCCTTTCAAGAACATTCTAGTATTATTCAAGCTATTTGTGACCGAGACGGTGAACTTGCTGAAATCTTAATGAGAAGACATATTGCCGCTTCAAGAAAAAATATTGAAAATAAAATCGCTCAACAAAACCAAGACGATTAAAACAAACTACCATTACATCATTCAAATACAATAAGAGGACAAACTATGTCTATTCAACTTTCACCTGGCGCTAAATTCCGTCAAGCACTGGCGAATAATAAGCCTTTACAAGTTGTAGGTACTATCAACGCCTATTGCGCAATCATGGCTGAGCAATTAGGACATCAAGCTATTTACCTTTCTGGTGGCGGAGTTGCCAATGCTTCTTACGGTTTACCTGATCTAGGTATGACGTCTTTAAATGACGTTATTGCTGATGTACAGCGTATTACTGCCGCGTCAAGTTTGCCACTATTAGTTGATATAGATACAGGGTGGGGCGGTGCTTTTAATATTGCTAAAACGATTCGTGATATGGAAAAATCCGGCGCTGCTGCCGTTCATCTTGAAGACCAAGTTGCGCAAAAGCGTTGTGGTCATCGCCCAAATAAAGAAATTGTTTCGACCGAAGAGATGGTTGACAGAATTAAAGCTGCAGTAGATGCACGTACCGATGAAGATTTCTTCATTATGGCGCGTACTGATGCTTTTGCTCAAGAAGGTTTAGAAGCAGCTCTCGAACGTGCCAAAGCATATGTTGCTGCCGGCGCTGACGGTATTTTTGCAGAAGCGGTTAAAACCGAAGAGCATTACCGTGCCTTCACCTCAAATCTAGATGTGCCGGTATTAGCCAATATCACTGAGTTTGGTCAAACCGAATTATGGAATAAAGAGCAGCTTGGTGAGTGGGGTTGTGCCATGGTGCTTTACCCATTATCAGCATTTCGCGCGATGAACAAAGCGGCTGAATCTGTATATAAAACTTTATTGGCAGACGGCGATCAAAAAGCTGAAATAGACAATATGCAAACGCGTATGGATTTATATGACTACCTTGGTTACCACGAGTATGAACAAAAGCTAGATGGCCTGTTTTCTGAAGGCAAAAACAAATAATAATAAATTTATAATAAAAAATATAATCAGTTGGTACGAAGCAAAGCCGGCTGACAAAACGAAAAGAATATGAGGAAAATATTATGTCAGATAAAAAATTAAGTGGTGCAGGTTTACGAGGCCAAAGTGCCGGTGAAACATCTCTTTGTACTGTTGGACAATCAGGCTCAGGTTTAACTTACTGTGGTTATGATATTGCTGATTTAGCAGAAAATTCAACGTTTGAAGAAGTAGCCTACTTGCTTTTCAACGGCGAATTACCTAATGAAAAAGAACTGGCGAGTTATAAAGCTGAATTATTTGCCATGCGTGATTTACCACAAGCATTGAAAGAAGTACTCAAGCTTATTCCTGCGGACGCACATCCCATGGATGTGATGCGTACCGGTTGTTCATTTTTAGGTAATTTAGAACCCGAGAATGATTTTTCACAGCAAAACAAAGCCGCAAATCGTTTGTTAGCCGCTTTTCCTGCAATCATGTGTTACTGGTATAAATTCTCTCATGACGGTGTAGAGATTGACTGTACTTCTGATGAAGACTCTTTAGGCGGGCACTTCTTACGATTATTAAATGGTGAAAGCCCATCAGCTCAACATCAACGTGTTATGGATGTATCCTTAATTTTATATGCTGAACATGAGTTTAACGCATCTACCTTTACTGCACGTGTTTGTGCGTCAACATTATCAGATATGTTCTCTTGTATCACAGGTGCTATTGGTTCATTACGTGGTCCATTACACGGTGGTGCAAACGAAGCTGCTATGGATATGATTGAATCTTTTAAATCCCCTGCAGATGCGAAAGAACAGATGGCTGGTATGCTTGAGCGTAAAGAAAAAATAATGGGTTTTGGACATGCTATTTACCGGACATCAGACCCACGTAACGTTATTATCAAGGCTTGGTCAGAAAAATTAGCACGCGAGCATGGTGATACTTCACTTTACGACATTTCAGTTGCTTGTGAAGAGTTCATGTGGGATACGAAAAAATTATTCTGTAACGCTGATTTTTTCCATGCTTCAACCTATAACTACATGGGGATTCCAACGAAATTATTTACGCCTATTTTCGTTTGTTCACGTTTAACTGGTTGGGCAGCTCACGTTATGGAACAACGCTCAAACAACCGTATTATTCGCCCAAGTGCTGATTATACTGGTGCTGAGCCAAGAACAGTTACCCCAATTAGCGAAAGGTAATTACTATGAATTATGAACATCGCAAACCGCTACCAGGCTATAAAGTCGGCGGCGTAAATGTCGACTATTTTGATACACGAAGTGCTGTTGATGCGATTAACGCAGGTAGTTATGCAAAATTACCTTATACCTCGCGTGTCCTAGCGGAACAGCTTGTTCGTCGTTGCTCACCAGAAACCTTAACGGATTCACTCAAGCAATTAATTGAGCGCAAGCAAGATCTAGATTTTCCTTGGTATCCGGCACGTGTTGTTTGTCATGATATTTTAGGTCAAACCGCTTTGGTTGATTTAGCTGGCCTCCGTGATGCTATAGCAGATCAAGGTGGTGACCCTTCAAAAGTAAACCCCGTTGTACCAACGCAGCTAATCGTTGACCATTCAGTTGCCGTTGAACATGCCGGTTTTGAAAGTGATGCGTTTGAGAAAAACCGTGCCATTGAAGATCGTCGTAATGAAGATAGGTTTCATTTTATTGAATGGACAAAAACAGCCTTTAAAAATGTTGATGTAATTCCTGCTGGCAACGGCATTATGCATCAAATCAATTTAGAAAAAATGTCTCCGGTTATTCAGTTACGTGACGGTGTTGCTTTTCCTGATACCTGTGTAGGAACCGATAGCCATACACCACATATAGATTGTTTAGGTGTTATTGCCATTGGTGTTGGTGGCTTAGAAGCAGAAACCGTTATGTTGGGTCGTCCGTCAATGATGCGTTTACCTGATATTATTGGCGTAAAACTAACAGGAGAACGTCAACCAGGTATTACGGCGACAGACATGGTTTTAGCGATTACTGAGTTTTTACGTAATCAAAAAGTCGTATCTAGCTATTTAGAATTCTTCGGTGAAGGCACTGCAGGTTTAACCATTGGCGATCGCGCAACTATTTCGAACATGACCCCTGAATATGGCGCGTCTGCAGGTATGTTTTATATTGATCAGCAAACTATTGATTATTTGAAGCTTACCGGACGTGAGCCAGAGCAAGTCAAATTGGTCGAAACGTATGCCAAACATACCGGATTATGGGCTGACGATTTGGTGGAAGTTGAATATGAGCGTGTTATCGAGTTTGATTTATCAACGGTTGGCCGAAACTTGGCTGGTCCGTCGAATCCGCATCGCCGTTTACCAACCAGTGAATTAACCGCAAAGGGAATAGCTAAAAATCTTGATGCTTGTAAAGTACAAGAAAAAGCCGGTGAAATGCCAGACGGTGCAGTAATTATTGCTGCTATCACCAGTTGTACTAATACCTCAAACCCTCGTAACGTCGTGGCAGCAGGCTTAGTCGCTAAACGCGCTAACGAGCTCGGGCTAAAGCGTAAAGCTTGGGTTAAATCGTCTTTTGCTCCGGGTTCAAAAGTGGCAAAACTTTATTTAGAAGAAGCTGGTTTATTGTCTGAAATGGAAAAAATGGGCTTTGGTATTGTCGGTTACGCATGTACTACGTGTAACGGTATGTCAGGCGCGTTAGATCCTAAGATTCAACAAGAAATAATTGACCGTGATTTATATTCAACAGCGGTATTGTCAGGTAACCGCAACTTCGATGGTCGTATTCATCCGCATGCTAAACAAGCATTTTTAGCTTCACCGCCGTTAGTCGTTGCTTATGCTATTGCCGGTACTATGCGTTTTGATATCGAAAAAGATATTTTAGGACAAGATCAACAAGGTAACGATATAACCTTAAAAGATATCTGGCCATCTGATGAAGAAATTGATGCAATAGTTACCTCAGCGGTAAAGCCTGAGCAATTCAAGAAAATCTATACGCCCATGTTTGATTTAGGTGCCTTTGAACCTGCTAAAAGCCCATTATACGATTGGGATCTTAAAAGTACTTATATCCGCCGTCCACCATATTGGGAAGGAGCTTTAGCGGGTAAACGTACTATGAAGGGAATGCGTCCGTTAGCGGTATTAGGTGACAACATCACAACGGATCATTTATCACCGTCAAACGCTATTCAATTAGATAGCGCTTCAGGTGCTTACCTTGATAAAATGGGTTTACCACATGAAGATTTTAACTCATATGCAACTCACCGTGGCGATCATGAAACAACGCAACGTGCAACATTCGCTAATCCAAAGTTGCTTAATGAAATGTGTACGGACGAGAACGGCGCAGTTAAGCAAGGCTCACTAACACGTATCGAACCTGAAGGCATAGAGTCTCGCATGTGGGAAGCTATCGAAACGTATATGGAGAGAAAACAGCCATTAATCATCATTGCTGGTGCTGATTATGGGCAGGGTTCATCACGTGACTGGGCAGCAAAAGGTGTTCGCTTAGCGGGTGTTGAAGTTATCGTTTCGCAAGGTTTTGAGCGAATTCATCGTACAAACTTAGTGGGCATGGGCGTATTGCCACTAGAGTTTGTTAATGGTGACACTCGTCATACCTATAGCATCGATGGTAGCGAAACTTACGATGTAGTGGGTAAAACTGCACCGGGTGTAGAAATGACAGTTGTAATGACTCGAGCCAATGGTGAGGTAGTTGAAATCCCTGTGAAATGTCGTTTAGATACTGCTGACGAAGTTTCAGTTTACGACGGTGGCGGGGTACTGCAGAAGTTCGCCACAGATTTCTTGAAGTCTAATGGCTAAACGTTTATTTCTAATGATAGCTTGCGTTGGCTGTACTCACTTGGTAAACCAAGCTCCGTGCAGTCGCCTTGCTCTCAATATAAATAATTCGTCTAGACATCAAACTTGATTGATTTAATTTTTAAATGGCACATTATTCTGATTAAAGAATATGTGCCATTTTATGTTCAGGATGAACGTTATGTCACGGTGCCATGGGTGGTAAAGAGTGGCGAAAAGAACAAAATAAAAGGATGCAGTATGAAAAATATTTCTCAAACACACATGCCTCAAATGCCTAAACCTCAAGTCAAGATCCCCGCAACCTATATGCGTGGCGGCACTTCAAAAGGCGTTTTTTTCAATTTAACTGACTTACCTGAACGTTGTCAGGTTGCCGGTGAAGCACGCGATAATATGTTATTACGTGTTATTGGCAGCCCTGATCCGTATGGCAAGCAAACTGACGGTATGGGCGGTGCAACATCGAGTACCAGTAAAACGGTGATTTTAGCGAAATCCAGCAAAGCTGATCACGATGTAGATTATTTATTTGGTCAAGTGGCTATCGATAAGGCTTTTGTTGATTGGAGTGGAAACTGCGGTAACTTAACCGCAGCGGTTGGTTCATTTGCTATTAACTCGGGTCTTGTTGATGCGACACGAATTCCTCAAAACGGTATTTGTACGGTTCGTATTTGGCAAGAGAACATTTCAAAGACCATTATTGCACAAGTCCCAATCACCGATGGAGAAGTACAAGAGACCGGTGCCTTTGAGTTAGATGGTGTTACTTTTCCTGCAGCAGAAGTACCTGTTGAGTTTATCGCGCCAGTTGATCCCTCTGAAGCAATGTTTCCAACGGGAAATTTAGTTGATGAACTGGAAGTACCTGCTATTGGAACATTTCAAGCGGCTACACTTAAAGCCACTATGATCACCGCTGGTATTCCTACCATTTTTTTAAATGCAGAAGAAATAGGCTATACCGGAACTGAGCTTCAAGAAGCGATCAATGGTGACCCTGCTGCACTCGAGCGTTTTGAAAACATTCGTGCTTACGGCGCGATTAAAATGGGCTTGATAACAAAACTTTCAGAAGCACAAGCTCGCCAACATACACCCAAGATCGCCTTTGTTTCATCAGCGCAAGATTATGTGACCTCTAGCGGTAAATCTGTTTCAGCGAACGAAATCGACTTACATGTTCGTGCTTTATCAATGGGAAAGCTACACCATGCCATGATGGGGACAGCGGCAGTTGCTATAGGAACTGCTGCGGCTATTCCTGGGACTTTAGTTGCTCTTGCCGCAAACAATGCTGAAGGAAAAGCTTCAGCGTCAGTAATTTTTGGTCACCCATCAGGAACACTTAAGGTTGGTGCACAAGCGGCTGAAGTAAATGGTGCTTGGACCGTTAACAAAGCGATAATGAGCAGAAGTGCGCGGGTCTTAATGGAAGGTTGGGTACGTATTCCTAGCGACTCGTTTTAAGAAGAAGAAGAATAATATATAGAGCAAAGGAAGCACTTTCTTTACTCTATATATTTAATTACTTATTAGTAAAACGTTTTAATTGTTTATTAATATTGTTGGCCGCTAAGTTTATTTCTTCAGCCATTTCAAATAGTTGCATGGCATTACTATTAGAGTCATGCGTAACTTGATTAATAGTGTCAATATTACCGTGTATCTCCTCACCAATAGATGTTTGCTGTTCAGTTGCTGAAGAAATTTGTAAACTTTGCTCTTGAATTGAAGCAATGGCATTACCAACTGTACTGATAACTTCTTGCGCTTCTTGCGCTTTATTTTCGCTTAAGTTGATGTTTTTATTTCCTTCTTTAATCGATTTAACCGCAGACTTTGCACTGTTTTGTAATTGCTCGATCATTTTATTAATTTCTTCAGTAGACTCTTGTGTTCGACTGGCGAGTGTTCTTACTTCATCGGCAACAACTGCAAATCCTCGACCTTGATCGCCTGCGCGCGCCGCCTCTATGGCTGCATTTAGGGCTAATAGATTAGTTTGTTCGGCAATGCCACGTATAACATCTAAAACACTGCCTATGTTTTGACTGTCATTTTCCAGCCCAATAACGACCTCAGCAGCTTGCTGCATACTTATGGATAACGCTTTAACCGATTGCAAATTTTCACTAATTAGCAGTTGGCTATGTTCCGATTGTTGCTGGGTTTCTTGGCTATTGTTTGCTGTGTTTGCCACAATAGTCGCCATTTCTCTTGTTGCGGAAATCATTTCGTTCATCGAACTAGATACTTGCTCCGTAACTTCCTGTTGGTTTACAGAGCCTTGTTGTGTTTGTTCTGTTACATTAGCCATTTCAGACGTTGTTTCTGTTAATTGACTGACCTGAGTGCTGATTTTTGACATGGTTTTTTCTAATTGCACGATGAAGTTATTAAATGCGGAGGCGATATTTCCTATTTCGTCTTTTGGTGTTTCATTTAACCTTTGGCTCAAGTCGCCATCGCCATCAGCTATTTCTTGAAGTGCATCGTGAACACTTCTTAAACGATTAGAAATCAGACGTCTAAACATTATAAATAATAAAATTGCAGTAGAGGATACGGCTATTAGAACAATGACGGTGATTGTAGTATTTAGACGAGAAGCGTTGATTAACTGTTTATCAATCGGGAGTTGCACTTCTAAAATTCCGCGTATATCTTTTAATTGCCAGTCTTTTTTTGGGGTCTCTGGGTGGTTATTATGACAGTTGACACACCCTTGTTGTGTCATAGTATCTGCAAGAGCCACACGAACGATTTCTCGACCATTAATATTCTCAACACGTGAAAACGTTTTAGTTGTATTGTCTTTTAAAGCGCCCCAAGCTTCTTTTGCAAAATTATCTAACTTACGGGCAGCTCGGTTAGGAAAGGGATAGGGGCTATAAAGCTTTAAAGTAATAATGTTGTTTTTCGCAAATGCTTCACTGATTTCATGGATAAAAGTTGCTGGTAAGGGGATGACTTTATCTTCACCTTTATGACGATAATCTGCGGTGACATCTGAAGTAGCCAGCACTTTTTTTATTACACTCTTTGTGTAATAACCACGAATAGTTTTGTATTGTTTTACGGTGTTTTCAGCAGTAGAAATGGCTGAGTCTATGGTGTGTTTTTGTGTCACGGAAGGCACATAAACCAAGAGAATTATAATCACACCAACAAAAATAACCAATAAAGGTGTGAATAAACGGGTACTAAGTTTGTCGAAAAAATTAATAGATGAATTTACTAGCATAACATGCGGCTAATTTGACAAAACATAAGTTTAATTTTAGTTGAAAACGTTCATTTTTCAAATCATCATCAATATATTTTGGTGGTGCTTCTTTTGGTATTCTAAAACGATAACTCTCAGTTAAGGTAGGTATATTTTCTATCAATAAAAATGGATAATGAAGTTTAGATAAACGTTTGCATTCAAGCCTTTTTTATATAAAAAAAAGCCCTGCAAGCAGGGCTTAGACATTTCAATAACTTGAAGTCTATAAGGGGCTAAATGTAAACTAACTACGTAATAAATTGCTCGCTGCTTTTAGTGTCTGAGGACCCCCCCACAAAATAGGTGGCAGAGGCTGCATTACCCCTTTCTCAAAGCTAAAGCCAAACTCTCTATCATCGCGAATTAATAGTGGGCCGTCTAAATCTACATAACGAGCCTCACTGACTAATAATGCCGCTGGTGCCATTGCTAAAGAGCTTGCTACCATGCAACCCAGCATAATATCGAATCCTTGCTGTTTTGCTTGCTGAGCCAATAAAACAGCTTCGGTTAAGCCACCTGTTTTATCGAGTTTAATATTCACCACTTGATAACGTCCTTTTAAATAATCAAGCTCAGCTCGAGTATGGCAAGATTCATCAGCACAAAGCGGAATAGGGGAGTCAAAGTCAATTAAGTCTTGATCATGTCCCGCAGGAAGTGGTTGCTCAATTAAGATGACATTTAATGCTTTAAGTTGTTCGCAGCAAATGCGTAAATCGTCGATAGACCACCCTTCGTTAGCATCAACAATAAACTCACTGTCAGGTGCTGCTTGTGCAATGGCAGTCATTTTTTCTATGATGTCTTGATTATCAAGCTTAACTTTCACTAGTGGTGGTTTGTTAAGTTTTGCGACTTCTTCTGCCATAGCCTCAGGTGTATCAATACTTAATGTTTGAGCCGTAATACATGCTTGTGAAGGCTTAAGGAGTAATAATTTTTCAACCGTGGTATGGCGCTGTTTAGCTTGTAGATCCCACCAAGCACAATCTAGAGCATTTCTAGTTGCCCCTGCGGGTAATGACGAAAGCATTTCGCTCATATTCTCATTAGATAAATCGCTTTGGGACAGCGCATTAACTTGTTCCATAGCAATATCAACAGATTCGTTATAACGCGCATAGGGTACAGCCTCAGCCCAACCACAGTGTGTGCCATCGTCTATAGTAACAACAATAACATCTGCTTGAATTTTTGCTCCACGAGCAATACGAAATACATTTTTTAATGGTTGCTTTTCATTAAAAATGTTGACCGTCAGCTTATGAATAAACGGTTGTTTTTTACTTGTCGCCTTTTCAATTACCATTACAAAGTCGCCACTATGCTATCGGTACCATCTCTTAAAGGATCGACACAAGGCAGAGAAAATTCATCGCTTAATTTGGCACAAATACGCTGTCCTTCTTCAATGCTAACACTTGAAGTATTAACGGTAATACCAACAACTTTAACGTTAGGGTTCGTTAATTTAGCTGATTGTAAATTTAACGATATAGTGCTTTCAATACTTGGGAATTGACTATGAGGTAAACCGCGCATGTAACTACGATTCAAATCATGACAAATAACTAGTGCATCAGGTTGAGAGCCATGCAATAAACCTAAACTAACCCCTGCAAATGCGGGATGAGAAAGAGAACCTTGCCCCTCTATAATATCCCAATGTTCTCTGTCATTATTTGGTGATAATGCTTCAGCAGCACCTGACAAGAAGTCTGAAATAACACAGTCAATCGCGACACCAGTACCTGCGATTAAAATGCCACACTGTCCTGTTGCGCGAAAGTCGACATCAATATTATGTTTTATCATCGACTTTTCTAAACTGAGTGAGGTATACATTTTCCCAACAGAGCAATCGGTTCCAACGGTAAGTAATCTTTTACCGGTACGTTTTACCGCTGTGCCAGTAACAAACTCTGCTTTGGGATGACGAATGTCAAGTAATTGCTGATTAGTTTGTTCAGCCTTTGCGACAATTTCAGGAAAGTCGGTTAGTTTGTCATGCAAGCCACTAACGATGTCCATGCCATTGTCCATGGCTTCTAAAATATAAGGTAACCATTTTTTATCTAGTACCCCACCACTATTAGCAAAACCTAGAATAAATGACTTTGCGCCTTGTTGAGCACCTTGTACGATATTTAATTGTTTAATACCAGTAGAGACCGTACAACCAGCTACTGCATACTCACCAATGCAAAGCTCTGGGCGCCAATCTGCAACACCACGAGCCATTTTTATTGAGAGTTGGTCAGTGGAGTCACCGATAAATAACAAGTATGGAGAAGCGATATGCATAGCAATATTCCTAAAGTTAAAACGTGGATAATTTTTTGTATCCAAAGAATAACTTAGTGAGCATGCATTAAAAGTGGTAAGGTTTTAACTGATCATAACCTAGGGTTATGATCAGGATTTACTCGTTTAAAATCCTTGAGTTAAATAAGGGGTGAACTCGTCAATAACCTTAGAATTCTTGCGGTTTTCAAGATGAACAGCATTTATACTAAAGGTTAAAGCGGGCTCGAAAGAAGCTATAGCGACGTTATCGCTTAAGTTACCTTCGGCAGTAAATCGGTCGACAACACACACGCCTACTCCTCTGGAGACTAATCGAGCGGCAATAAAGTAGGTTTGCACTTTTATTTTAGATTTAAAATTAATGTCTTCTTCCATAATTCTCGCCCATAACATATCAGCTAACGGGCCACTGTCACTAATATCAATAAATTCAAGGTCACAGACTTCGTTCAGGGTTAACTTCGTCGGGCAATGAGGGAACTTGTTTTTAGGGTAAACTATAACAAGTTCAGATTGTGCTAATGCAACAGATATTAAGCCAGGCAGTGTTTTAGGGGAAAACAACACAGCTAAATCACATTTGTGCTCAAGTAACGTTTGCATCATATCGTCGTTATGAATCGTTTGAATATCGAAGCTGACATTAGGGTATTCTTTATGGAATTTTGCAATAACATTTGGAATGACATCAAAGCCAAGGGCAGGTGATACCCCTAGGCTAATACTGCCAAACTCAGATTTTTTAATATTTTGTGCGGTATTTTTAATTGAACGCATTTGCTGATAAATTTTGTCCACTTCATCGAAAAGCATTTCAGCTTCATCGGTAGGGATCAGCCGACCTTTCACCCGATCAAATAAATTAAAACCTAATTGAAGTTCCGCATGAGATAACACTTTACTGACCGATGGTTGCGAGACATGCAATATTTTTGCTGCATTAGTGATTGAACCTGTCGTATAGATAGCATGAAAAATTTCAATATGTCTTAAGCGCATGATGTCCCTTAAAAAGCAAAGTATCAGTAAATGATTTATTAAATTTTAACCATTCATAAATGGCAAACTTAAATATAACTGTATTACCAACGCATTGGTAATATCAATAAAAAATGCCCCAACGAGTGGAACAACCAAGAAAGCTTGTGGAGAAGGGCCATGGCGAGAAACTAATGACTCCATGTTCGCGACAGCGGTTGGTGTGGCACCTAAACCAAAACCACAGTGTCCACCAGCCATTATTGCAGCGTGGTAGTTTTTTCCCATGACTCTAAAAGTGATGAAATAAGCGAAGAACATTAGCATCACGGCTTGAACGAGAATCATAAATATCATTGGTCCCGCTAAACTGACTAGCTCCCATATTTTTAGTGACATTAATGCCATCGCTAAAAACATTGAAAGTGCCATGGTGCCCCAAAGGTCGATACACGCTCGACTGATTTTATAGGTTTTAGTAAATTCAGTAAGGTTGGTTATGACAACGCCGACTAATAAGGGAATTAAAAAGGCAGGTAAAACGACATTCACCGACTTTAGCTCTAAATATCCTATATTACCTAAGTACATGCAACTTAAGATAATAAACAATGTTTCCATCATTTTTCTTGGTGTAACAAGATCATGATCGTCAGGATCAAAGGTCACCGTATCGTCAAGCTCTTCATGATATGAGTTGTCTGGTTTTAAATTATATTTTGTGATTAACCTTTTACTGACAGGTCCACCAACAAGGCCACCTAATATCAGTCCTAAAGTTGCCGCAGCCATGGCTAATTCAAATACACTGCTATGTAAACCGTATTCATTAATAAATAAGTCAGAGTAAGTTGCACCATTACCATGGCCTCCAGAAAGAGTGACTGAACCACCAATGAGTCCCATCAATGGCTCTAATCCTGTCGCCATTGCGATAGAAACACCTACGGCATTTTGTACAAGTAAATACACCGTCGCTACACCAAGAAATAATAAAACTTTAGGCCCGCCTTTAATCAGCAACGCAAAACTTGCTCCTAATCCGACGGTAGTGAAAAAGACCGTCATCAATGGTGTTTTAAAAGCCATGTCAAATTGAAAGCTAATCTCAAAATAGAGATATAAAACGGCAGAAAGTATAGAAAAGACAATACCTCCGACAACAGGCTCTGGAATATTGTTATTTTTTAAAAATTTCACTTTGCTATTTAAATAGTAGCCAGTGAAGAGAATTAAGAACGCGATAATTAATGTTTCTATGATTGATATTTCTAGTTTCATATGAGTAATAGCCTTTATTTTTTTGACTCTTTTATTTTTATAGATAATGAGTTGTAAATTCAAAAACAGAAATTTAATTGTAAAGAGGTAACCAGACAATAAGCAGTTCAAAAAGTTAATAAAGCTATAACCGAAGGTTGTGACTTACTAATAAGGGAACAAGCTAATGCTAATCTTTATGCTAATCTTTATTGTACATAACTTTAGGTTATAGGGTTCGAATATTCTGTCAATTGTATTTTTTTCTAACTTTGGGCAAGGTGAGTTTAATAAAAAAATGATTGGGTAAAAATATCCAACACAGAATTACCACAATAAAACTATATACAAGGTGGAAGAGATGAAACAGAAAACAACAAGCGGATATAAGCTAAAACATTTAAGTTTTTGTGTTATTACTGCACTAACAGCCCAAACAAGTTTTCAAGCCTATGCTGAAGATACTGCAGCAGAAGAACAGAAAGTAGAGCGCATTAGTGTTATTGGCTCTAACATAAAGCGTGCTACTGATGTTAGCACCTTACCTGTTACAACCATGAGTGCACAAGATATTGAAAATTCTGCCGCAATGACCGGAGATGAATTATTACGTTCTATCCCTCAAATGGGCTCTGTTAACTTCGGCGAAACAACAGGTTCATCTAATGTTAACGATGCCCGAGGTGATGTTGGTTCATTCAACCTCCGTGGTTTAGGCGCTGGTAATACCTTAGTATTGCTTAATGGTCGCCGCATGGTCAATCATCCAGGCACACAATCAAAATCAGGTGCTAACAAAGTACCTGTTAATACCGTTAATTCAAACACTTTACCCGTATCAGGCTTACGTTCATTAGAAGTATTACGTGATGGAGCGGCTGCTGTTTATGGTTCAGATGCTATTGCTGGTGTAATTAATTATGCCCTTGATAGTGAATATGTTGGCCACAAAGTGAGCCTTAGACACGGCGCCTCTGAAGGTACGCCATTAAATGAAACCACCTTTACTTATTTAGGTGGTATTGAGCTCAATGACGGTCTTTCTAACCTAGTTGGCTCGCTAAGTATTTATAACCGTAACGGTATGATGGCAACTGAACGTCCTTATTCAGCAAGTCATGATAGACGTGAATACCCTGGTTTACCTGAAGAATTTATTGGTGATACTCAGTTAGACAACCGAAGCTCAGACACGCCTTGGGGCGAGTTTGACAGTGATAGTTTAGGGCGCTTTCATTTACAACCTGATACTTTATCTGGTTGTGTAGATTCGGCACTCGCTGTTGAAGGTGTTTGTGTTGATAAAGGCAGTTCAGGTCGAGATATTCGTTTTGACCGAGGAACGACACGTCCTTTATCTTCTGATGCTGAAAGACTTAACTTTTACACTCATTTTACTCATGAAGTGAATGATGATTTAGAGTTTTTTGCGGAAGGTATTTATTACCAAGCACAACTTACTAATCAATCAGAACAAAACCACAATGGTAGCAAACATCGCTTTAATATAGCGGCAGATGCTTTTTATAATCCATTTGGCGAAGAAGTCACTTTACGTAGATTTCGTCCTACTGATATTGGGCCAAGAACAGTTACCGTTGATGATACAAGTTTTCGAGTGCTAGCTGGATTTAAAGGTTATGTCGGTGACTGGGATTGGGAAAGTGGCGCATTTTATAGTGAAGCAGAAACTAATGACCGCAGTACACGTATTGATGTAAATGCCTTTGAAAAAGCAGTGAACAGCACAGATCAAAGTACAGCTTATAACGTGTTTGGTGGTGGTGATATTAACAATCCAAATACTATTGGTAACAGACCATTAGTCGCAGCGTCAATTACCGAACAATTTTTGATTCAAGCGAAAACTGACTCGAAAACTAGCCTAGCGTCGATTGACTTTAAAGCCAGTAATCCAGATCTTTTTTCTATGCCAGCGGGGGATGCAGGTCTTGCTTTAGGTGTTGAGTTCCGCCGTGAAACTTACGATAGTGACCGTTCTAAATATGTAGACGGTAGCTTGCCTTTCACTGATGCGTATGGTGTTGTTAATGAAAGTTCATTATATGGTAGTAGTGCAACAACTGACTCTAGTGCTAGTCGTAATGTGGGTTCAGCTTATGCAGAGCTTATAGTGCCATTAATTGACAGTGGTGATCAGTATGCTGAAATTCAACTTGCAGCACGTTACGAAAACTTTTCTGACGGTGGTGATGCACTAAAACCTAAGGTTGCTTTATTTTACAAGCCGACTGAATGGTTAAGTGTAAGAGCATCATATGCTGGTGGCTTTAAAGTACCTGGCTTACAGCAAAGCTCTGAAGAAGCAAGTATGCCGCGTCGTTCTTCTAAGTATGACCCGGTAACTGATTCTACTTATGCCGTTATTGATAACCGTCAAGGTAATTCAAACCTTGAACCAGAAGACAGTATAAATACCTCTTTTGGACTTGTCATTGAACCTACTGACAACTTAACCTTTACTATAGATTATTGGAATATTGACCAAGAGAACCTAGTTTTCCTTGCTCCTTATGAGACAGTTCTTGCGCACGATTATGTTATACGCCAAGACGGCGGTGCTGGTAACCCCAATGTTATTCGTGATGCTGAGTTAATGGCTAGTCAAGTAAATAACCAATATATCAATGCGGCAAGCCAAGAGCTGTCAGGTCTTGATTTTGGTGTCGTCTATGATTTTGAAACATCGTTTGGTTCATTTGAGTTTAACGTTAATGCGGCATATTTAACTAAATATGAAACATCTGTTGATAGCCTTTCTGCAATCGTACTTGAGGCGCAGCAAGACTTAGTTAAATATCCAAATCTTGCTGAAGTAGAAGTTGCTGGGGTAGGCGATTTAATTAAAGAAGATGGTAACCCTGAATGGCGAGCTAAATCATCAATTAATTGGCGATTGAATCAATGGGGCGCTGGCGTTAGTCTTAATTATGTAAGTGAGTTTATTGATACCAGTACCAACTATACTAATGATGATGATGAGAAGATATTTTTACCGATAGACAGCATGACAACGGTGAATGCATATGTGTCATATAAATTTGGTAAGAACAGTGCTTTAGATGGTACCTATGTACGATTTGGTGCTCGAAATCTTACGGATGAAGAGCCACCAATGGCAGATAACTACTGGCACGGTTATTCTGGCGATTATCATTCAAACCGCGGTCGTTACTTATATTTAAATCTAAGTAAAACATTTTAAGTATTAATACTTACTTATTATAAAATAACAAAAATGGCTCGGTAAATTACTTTAACCGAGCCATTTTTATATTAGCCACTCAACTTTATAAGACTAATCATGAAAAAATTATTATCTATTTGCGCATTGTCATTTTCAACCCTGTTACTTGTCGCTTGTAATTCAACTAATGAAAGTGTGAATGCGCAAACATGTAATTCAGGCAATGTTCTATTAACAGCGGATTTTGCAAACGGGCGTATGGATGAGTGTAAGTCACTAGGAAATGACGAATATTTCATCAAGCTAAAACCTGAAAATACGCCTATTAACTCAAGCCCATGGTATGCCTTCAAGATACAGGCTAAACAAGCAACAACCATTAAAGTCACTATGATAGTGAAGGGTGATAAACACAGATATCTTCCTAAGATTAGTCAAGACGGAAAAACGTGGCAACCACAGCCTTATAAGATTAACGGTAAACGACTAGTCATGAATATTGATGCATCTAAAAATGCTGTGTATATATCAGGTCAGGAAATTATCAATAACCAATATTATGTAGATTGGGCGAATCAATTACAGAACAAAACAAAGGTTAACCATGATTCTTTAGGGCAATCAATACAAGGGCGTCCGATATACAAGATAGAAAGTAAAGGTGAGAGTAAAGAGTGGTTAGTCGTTTTAGGACGTCAGCATCCACCAGAAGTTACCGGCGCTTTAGCATTATTTCCTTTTGTTGAAACATTGTTAGCGAATAACGATTTAGCTAACAATTTCCGTGAGAAGTACAATGTACTGGTTATTCCAAATATTAATCCTGATGGTGTTTTTATGGGAAATTGGCGACATAATGCCCACGGCTTAGACCTTAATAGAGATTGGATTAACTTTAGCCAACCCGAAATCCGACATGTAAATAACTATCTTAAGTCCCTCGTGGCTAAAGGTGATAAAATCAAATTTGCCATAGACTTTCATTCAACAAATAAAGATATTTTTTATACCTTGCCAGTAAATTATGGTGTTGAAGCCCCTTATTTTGTTAAGCATTGGCTTGGCAGTTTAGATAAAGCTATGCCTCACTTTACTGTTATTCAACAACCAGGAAGTAAGCCTAATCAAGGTGTCGCTAAGCAATATTTTGCTGATAATTATAATGTTCACGCTATTACTTATGAAGTGGGTGATGAAACGAATCGTGAGAACATCATAATTGTTGCAAAAAATGCATCGACACTTTTAATGAAAACAATGCTGTCGAACACTAATCATAATAAAGAATAGGTCAGGGTTAATGAGTCAAAAAATAATTAAACAAGTATTAATTACGGGCTGTTTGCTGAGTTTATTTTCCTGTTCATTTGCAGAGAAAACGCAGGTTGATACCTTAATTGAAAATGGCGAAGTTTACACCGGCATGAACGGCGAAGCACAAGCATTAGATATTGCACTATGCGGTGATATTATTTGTGGTGTTTATCCTAGAGGTGAACATAACGTAACGGCCAACAAAGTGATTAATGCACAAGATAAAGTTGTTAGCCCAGGTTTTATTGACCCACATACTCATACCTTAGCAGAGCTTTATAGTCAGGATAAAAACCATAATTTAAATTATCTCACTCAAGGCGTTACGACCGTTATTAATGGCAATGATGGCGAAGGACCCGTTGATATTGCCAAAACCGCTAAAGCGTTAGAAGCTAATGGAATAGGCACCAATGTTGGATTACTCGTTGGCCACGGCAGTGTACGTGAACAAGTTATGGGACGCGCTCAACGTTTTGCTACTGCCAAAGAACTTGAAGAAATGTCGCAATTATTAACGAAAGCAATGGAGGCTGGCGGGCTTGGGCTTTCAACAGGGCTTTATTATGTGCCGGGCAGCTTCGCTAATACAGAAGAAGTGGTAACGCTGGCTAAAATCGCCAGTAAATATGGCGGGATTTATGATACGCATTTACGCGACGAAAGTACCTTCAATATAGGTTTAGATGCAGCAATCGATGAAGCTATCCATATTGCCAGTGCGGCTGATATACATTTACACCTTGCTCATATTAAAGCCTTGGGTGTTGACGTTTGGGGGAAAAGTAAAAATGTCATTGAAAAAATAGAGCAAGCTCAAGCACGCGGTTTAAGTCTTTCAGCAGATCAATACCCTTGGTTAGCTTCAGGCACTAAATTACATAGTGCAGTAATGCCCAAATGGGTAATGGCTGATTCAACAGAATCCTTTTATAAACGATTAAATGATCCAAAGTTAGCTGAGCGATTACGAAGCGAAATCACTGAAAATATCCGCCGACGCGGTGGAGCAAAATCATTATTGATCACCGCTTTTAAAAACGAAGAACTTGTTGGATTAAATTTAGCAGAAGTGGCAAATAAAAGATCAGCTGACCCAATTACTACAGCCATTCAATTAGTACAAGAAGGTGATGTTCGTGTAGCCTCTTTTAATATGTCGCCACAAGATGTTGAAAATTTTATGGTGCAGCCTTGGGTCGTTACATCCTCAGATGGCACTAATGGTCATCCAAGAAAATATGCAAGCTTTCCAAAAAAGTATCAAAAATATGTTGTTGAAAAGAAACTACTTACTTTAGGCGACTTCATTAAGAAAAGTTCAAGCCAGACGGCTGAAATTCTTGGTTTAGACAATAGAGGGAAATTAGTTAAGGGCTATAAAGCAGATGTCATTGTCTTCAATCCAAAAACGCTCAGCGCTAACGCAGATTTTTCTACATGGAATAAATACTCAACTGGAATCGATCACGTCATAGTGAACGGTGAGTTAGTTATTCATCACAGAAAGTATTTGAAAAAGCTTGCGGGAAAGTTTGTGCATTAAACTGATTTATTAATAAGAGCTAAATTTAGTGAACAAGGGCTGATACTTAGTAATAAGGTCAGCCTTATTACTTTCTTTTCATTCATTTTTATACATAATTAATTATTGGATGTATTAAAAGGAATACCTAATGAAAGTAATTGTTTGTTTGTATTTATTGTTTTACTTCATTAGTGGTGAACAGGCTAAGGCCGTTCAAGTATCTGAAGAAAAGTTAGTTATTAAGGCTGGCGTTGCCAAAGGATTTCAGAACGGATTACATGCTAAATATTTAGCCTATTTTGCAGACAAACTCTCGGTGAAATTAAATATTTCTCCGATGTCGTTCGCACGTCGACTTCACCAATTGAAAATGGGTAAGTTAGACTTAATGGTTGGGCTGCAACGAACAAAGACCAGAAAAGATGAATTTATTTATATTTTTCCTGCCTATGAAACATTAAGGTTTCGTTTTTATTCATTAAAAGAAAATAGTGACATTTATACTGAATATAAGGATTTACAGGGAAAGGACGTAGGAGTTAACCGGCATGCAAAATATTTCTCAACCTTCGATCTTGATAAAAAAATAAAGAAACATTCGGTCTCTTCATTAAAACAAAATATAGAATTACTACTTCATAAACGTATAGATGCATTTATTCATTATGAAGAAAGTACTTCACCTATTTTAGAACAGCTAAACTTAAACGATAAAGTTGTTAAAACACTCTATCAGCCGCAGCATGAATATCATCATTATTTAGTTATTTCTAGCCATTCACCTTTAACACATTTACAAACTCGATTAGAAGGTATTGTAAAAGATGCCGTTAAAAACGGTGATCTTAGTAATATTCGTAAAGAACATTATCGCCAAAAAAAGTAATTCAATATTTTAGTTATAACCTAATACATAAAAAGGCGTTATATCATCACTTTCATGTGCAGGCGTGGTAAATTGTTTGTGGGCTTTGCTTAATGTACTACGAGTAAAAAATGAACTCGTTGGTTTCTTTTCTGTACTTGTTGTTTCATCGTTACTCGTTGTTGCGTTTGTCATCATTGCCTCGGTTTCATCATTTAGAAGGTATTCCTTATCCTCACTTAATTCTTTGAATATTAATATTGCTAAAATTTTAGTACTACATAAAGGAAGGCTATAGGTCATACTGATGAATTTCATATGCATTTAATATGAATTAAGTTCATACCCTTAGGTTATAGGTTTGTTTGTTTTATGAATAAAGCTTTCAATAAAAATTCTATATAGTAGTAACTGTTAATTGTTTAAAAATTAGGAATTATGATGAACAAATTTTGGTCTTTTTTATTATTTATCTTTACGGTGAATAGCTTTGCCAACGACAATGTTGCTATTAATGGCAAGGTTCTGACCGAGCAAGGAAAGCCACTTGCGGGTGTTGAAATTGCCGTAGAAAATAAAAAAATAATAACCAGCCATGATGGTACCTTTTTGCTTGAAGCAAAATTATCAGACAGCTACCAAATTAGTTTATCGCATCCTAATTATTTTGCTAGTGTGCAAACATTTAGCCATTTCGAATTAGCACAAACCTCAATTAACATCAGAAACATCAGTGATATAACCTTAGTTAAAAAAGCTAAGGAACGCGTAATGTTAGCTTTTGGTGGCGATGTTATGATGGGACGTCGTTTTTATAAACCTTATTTTGGCGATGAAATCTTAATTCACCCAAATAATAAAGCCGCAGATAGCCGTGCCATTGTCTCGCATATAAAACCCTACATGAGTATCGCTGATTACGCTGCCGTTAATTTAGAAACACAAATTGCAGATAAAAAGCCCGCCGAACGAGCGCCAAAGTCAGTAACCTTTTATTCTCAACCTGAAATATTAGAAGCATTAAGCTGGGCCGGTATTGATTATGTATCCCTTGGCAATAACCATACATATGATTATATGGACTCTGGTTTACACTCAACCTTAAAATTTTTATCACAAAGTCAGTTAGCTTATTCTGGTGCAGGTATTAACGAGCAAACTGCTTTGAAGGCTCACCAACAAAAAATAAAGAATAATAACTTTGCTATGCTTGGTTATGTTGGATGGGAAGGCAGTGCAAACCCGACACAAACGGCAAATAATAATCATGGTGGCGCCGCATATGGTTCAATGGAAAATATGCTGAGTTCTGTGAAGAAGCAAGTCGCTAAAGACAATATCACCATTGTTCAATATCATGGCAGCCAAGAGTACGCTAATAACCCAACAGGCGTTACCGAACAAAGATTAAAGTCATCTCTTGATGCAGGAGCTGCGTTAGCGATAGCGCATCACCCTCATGTTACTCAAGGGTTAGAGCTCTACGATAACAAACTTATCGCCTATTCAATGGGCAATTTTATATTTGATCAAAACTTTAGTGCGACTCAGCACAGTTTTATTCTGTACGTGTGGCTTGATGGCGAAAAATTTCATCGAGCAGAAATAGTGCCTATTTATGTTAAAGGGTATAAGCCGACGCCAGCAACAGGTATGCACCGTTATACCGTAATGAAACGCCTTAAAACACTCTCTAAAATTCGTAACACTTATATAGGACAGTCAGGCGGGCATGGTGTTATTACCTCGAATAAAGCTTTAGTAGAGGGTGAACATATAGATAACCAAGAAACAAAACTTTCGTTTGGTAGCAATGAACGCGTTGCCAGTTTATATGAACTGCCATGGCAAGCACCTATTACGCAGATCATATTACCTAATAATGAAGTACGTTACCGCTTAGGAATTAACCTTATAAACGACAGTAACTTTGAAACCTTCAACCTTTTTGACAGCCCTGAACGAGGCTGGTTATTTGACAGAGAGAGCACATCAATTAATGATTTTGGTGCCAGTGGAGAACACAGTTTAGCGATACAATTAAAGTCAACACAAGATAACATTTTCGGCATGCAGAGCTTTAGACGAGTGTATAAAGCGAGCAGTGCAATGACCTTAAAAGCTAAATTTAAAGCGGAAGGGGCGGTGAAGGTTAATTTTTACTGGCAAGGACGTAAAACAAGACAGAAGTTATTTGATGCATTTGCAAATGGCAAAAAACATTTAATTGGCACAATCGATTTAACAGCAAGCAACCAGTGGCAGAATGTTGAGATAGAGTTTAATTCACCACGTATCGGTTATAAAAGCTACCGAGTAATTGCTCAAGCCGTGCTAGATAATGGTGAAGCAGTCACCCTTAATATCGACGACTTCTCTTTAATAGAGTGGCAAACCGCTTATAGCAAACAAGTTCAGCCTAATCGCTTTAATAGCGAAAGTGCTCAAGCATCCTATTTAGGTGTTGATCGAATAACTAGCCAACCAATAACACTAAAGCATTAATTAATAAAATTTATTAAAAGGGTAACGACGGAAAAATTATGATGAATATATCAGAGTCTGATTTACTTGATACTGTTAAGTCGCTGTTAAATGATCAACGCTGCGGTTCACAGCTGCAATTAGCTCAAGCTCTATCTTTACGAGGGTTTGAAAACGTTACCCAAACGCGTATTTCACGTTTATTGAAAAAAGTGGGCGCAATTAAATTCCGAAATAATAATAACGACTCAGTTTATCGACTACCAGCCAAGCAGCATATTCCGCTCGTTCAAGAGTCAATTGACTCTGTTATCTTAGGAATAAAGCACAATAATATGCAAATCATCATAAAAACGATTATTGGTGCTGCAACGTTAATTTCTAAAATTGTTGAGGACATGGGGGAGTCATATGGTATTTTAGCTTGTATGGCGAGTGATAATACCATCTTGGTTATTCCAAATGACGTGAATGACATAGAACAAACAACGAATAATCTTATTAATTATTTAGATATGAACGGTCATACTTCATTTGCGAGTTATAGCTGATAAATGTAAAGTTATGCAATTAAAAATTAACGGTAAATTCGGTTGTTTACCGTTAATTTAATTTTTAGTACTTTAGATTATCAACGTGCATTTATGTTGATTATTTTTGAAAAACATTAAGATTGCAGGTATTGGTACAGCGCTTTTAACACCTGCATTTTACCTGCATCACTTTCATGTTCATGGGCTAAGTTTTCTAAGGTGATCATAAACTCATCCGCGCTTAATAAACCTTTACCCCCGAATTGAATCTTGTCTTGGCATCGTTGCTGCCATTTTTGTTGCTCTGCACTTGTTAATGTTAATGGATAATTTCTAGCCCGGTATAAAAACAATAAAGACGTTAATCGTTCATCCTGAAAATTAAACGGGTGCGTTGCTAATTGCTCTGCTGGCAGGCCACGTAAAATATCCATTTGCGCTTTATCGCTGTGCGAAAAAAAATTACCTCCGTATAACGAATGTTCAGCATCAGGCTTGGGTTGATCGCTATAATCTTCTGCTTCAAAGACTTCTGCTAATTTATCCCTTACTTCTAAATGCTGTTTCAACTTGGCTAAGTTCTCTAAACAAAGATCACGAGGAATATTCAAACGCTTAGCATTTTCAGGTAACAAGGTTTTTGCTGGCGCCACAATAGGGCACTTGTTGATATGAATAAGTTTGATCGGAATGGGCAATTCATCTTCGGCTAATTCATCGTGTCTGGTATATAAACGCTCTTTAATTTCTTGTGCACTTAAGTCAAATAATGGCTGAGGGTCAAGGGCTAAATCAACCGCGATAACGGCATTTTTATTAACTGGGTGATATGCAAAAGGTGCAAACCAACTTGTACAACCATGCTCTGATGAAATTTTACTCGAAGTATGAACAACAGGAGTCATGTTATAAACGTCAAGTAACTCAGCAACCTGCTTTTTATTTTTCAGATTGAAAATGAACTCGTATAGCTTAGGTTGTTTGTCTTTAATTAACTTCGCCATAGCAATGGTGGCGTAAACATCACTCATTGCATCATGAGCCGCTTCATGGGCAATATCATTTGCTTTAGTCAATAACTCAAGACGAAAACTAACGACTTGCTCGCCATCACGTTCAACTGTTGGCCAGTTTATACCTTCAGGGCGAAGCGCATAACATGCGCGTACCATATCGATAATATCCCAACGCGAATTACCATTTTGCCATTCACGCGCATATGGGTCGTAAAAATTACGATA
>MAAB01029228.1_pt1 | contig 54897 bp, 48 predicted proteins | sample 1115991 | NCBI WGS metagenome assembly MAAB01 (sample SAMN04961124, study PRJNA320927) | seawater metagenome | isolation source: sample BD02T18 sea water enriched with oil for 18 days | place: USA:Gulf of Mexico | collected 2013-07-27 | reverse complement strand
TTATCAATAAACGCATCAAGTTCATCGCTAGTTATGTCTTCATTTAACTTCCAAGCGACATCAAAACCTAATTCTTTAAACTCATCAACTCTCAACTTTTTACGTAGTCGTTGACTTCGATTCTTTGCATCAAATTTCATTTTTAAACCTTCAATAAGTAATAGGGGCATTATTGCTGCGTATTATATTATGTTGCACTAGTTGCTGACAAACAGATTTTACTTATTTGAGCTAATGAAATAATTTAGCTACACTGGCGCGCTATGAAAAATCAAATATCAATATCAGCGCCATCAGCAAAACTGTTTGGTGAACAAATAGTTGCTTGGTATCACCACCAAGGAAGAAAACACTTACCTTGGCAGCAAAACAAAACGCCTTATAGCGTTTGGGTTTCTGAAATAATGCTACAGCAAACACAAGTCGCGACGGTTATTCCATACTATCAGCGTTTTATGGCAAGTTTTCCCACAATTACCAGCTTGGCCAATGCAGATGAAGATAATGTACTGCACCACTGGACAGGCTTAGGATATTACGCAAGAGCGCGTAACTTGCATAAATCTGCACAACTAATCGACAGTGAATATAATGGTGTATTCCCAGAAGAAATAGAACAAGTTATCGCTCTTCCTGGTATCGGTCGCTCAACTGCAGGAGCAATTCTAAGTTTATCATTAAATCAACATCATCCAATTTTAGATGGGAATGTGAAGCGTGTATTAGCCCGAAATTATTTAGTAGAAGGACATAACGGTTTAGCCAAATTTGACAAGGCACTGTGGCAGTTAAGTGAAGTATTAACCCCTTCTACTGATACAGGGTTTTATACTCAAGCCATGATGGATTTAGGCGCGACTATTTGCACACGAAGTAAGCCTAATTGTGAACTTTGCCCAATTAAATCGAGCTGTTTAGCAATGGCAGGTTCACAGCAAGCTAATTTCCCACAAAAAAAACCAAAGAAAAAAATCCCAGAAAAAAATACTATTATGGTTATTCCTAGAATCACAACAGCAACAAGCGATAAAGTGCTAATGGAAAAACGACCTCCAACCGGTATTTGGGGAGGTTTATGGTGCTTTTACGAAGTAAGTGAAAAAAACGAAATTGCTGATTTATTACTGTCATTAGGTTTAAAAATCATACCTAAACAAGGTTCACAACAAGAGTTGACAATGTTTAGGCATACCTTTAGCCACTTTCATCTTGATATTTCACCTATCATCATTGACTGTACACAAGTAGAAACGGGTTCACTATTACAAATTAATAATCAAGAAATTAGCGAACCAAGAAAACAAAAATGGTATGATTTGCACAGTGAAGCTAACGTAGGTCTAGCAGCATCAACAAAGAAATTGATTGGCTTATTGCAAAAGAATTAACGTCAACAATAAATTACAACAACTATTACTAATTAAATTCAAGAAGAGAAAATTATGAGCCGCACAGTATTTTGTCAAAACCTACAAAAAGAAGCCGAAGGTTTAGGTTTTCAACTTTATCCCGGAGAAGTTGGCAAGCGCATTTTTGATAACATATGTAAAGAAGCTTGGGGTAACTGGCAAAAAAAGCAAACCATGTTAATTAATGAAAAAAAAATGAACATGATGAATGTCGATGATCGAACTTTCTTAGAAACAGCTATGGTGGCTTACTTATTTGAAGGTGTCGAACCTGACATTGAAGGCTATGTACCTCCAAGTAAATAAAGCTAATTGTACTTATTTGCAGTTCAAATGGCTTTTAAAGCAACAAAGCGCAGAAAAAAACGACAAACAGCAATTTATTTAAAAAAAAGGGTTGACTGAAATAAAGAAAAACAGTTTAATACGCCCCGTCTTAACGAGGTAGCAAAACAACCTTGATAAAGATGCCCCGATAGCTCAGTTGGTAGAGCAGAGGATTGAAAATCCTCGTGTCCCTGGTTCAATTCCGGGTCGGGGCACCATTTACAGAGATGGTGCTCAATAGAAATATTAAGTATTGTTTCGGTGCCAAAGTATTACCTTTTTTATAAAGAATAATACTGCACACAGCTTTGTGTGCCGACTTAGCTCAGTTGGTAGAGCAACTGACTTGTAATCAGTAGGTCGCCAGTTCGACTCCGGCAGTCGGCACCATTCATTCCGAAAGGAAGAAACGAAACCTTAGCAGAAATGTTAAGGTTTTTTTTCGTCTGTGATTCAGTAAATACTTCGTTCATGCTGAACTTGCGAAGTACGGTTTGGGCTTTTTTGTATCTGTTTCTAATAAAGTGATTGGTTAAATGTTCCAGCCATCTCAACAGCACCAATAAAACCACCTCCCACACCTATTCTTATTTAAATAATTTTATATTAAAGTTAGTTAAATAAATTATTATCTGGTTATTCTGCTTTGGAAACTTACTTATTAATCCTTGTTATTCTCACGATAAAAGCGTGGTGTCATCCCTGTTTTAGTTTTAAACATATGAATAAAAGATGAAGGTGATTCATAACCAAGGTGCAAAGAGATACTGGTAATATTTTTACCAAGTGATAGCTGAGATATCGCTATTTGAATATTCAAACGTTGCCGCCATTCGCTATAAGTAATTCCAGTTTCTTTTTTAAATAACCTTGATAAGGTTCTAGCAGAAGCTCCAACAATTTTGCCCCATTCACTTAGGGTATTATTATTGTCAGGAGTAATCTGTATTTCACTTAACAGTGCTAATAATCGGTGATCTGTAGGATATGGAAGTTGAAATACTTCATTAGGAGCTTGAATTAATCTATCTAAAATTAAATGTAGTAATCGACCATCAGTGCTATTCCATAGATAACCACTTTTAATATTATTCGCTTCTTTTATTAACGCTTTTAAAAACTCATTAACTTTTAGCACACAACATTCGACAGGTAGCTTACCAAGTAAAGCTACATCAAAATAGAAACTCGTTAATTGAACTTTACTGATCGCTGTAACTTCATGCTCAATTTCAGGTAATAGCCATACACCTTGCTCAGGAGGCACAATGTACCGATTTGATGGTGTTGAAACGGCTAAGACACCTGAGTGTGCATAAACAAACTGTGCCCAGCTATGACTGTGCTTACTTACAACAGAATTCATAGCTATAGAACGGCTTATAACAGTTATCGGATTACTTAACTCTTGCTCACTTTCTTTTGATGGAGCGATTGGTATTAATGTTGGCATATTATCAATATTGATTGTCAATTAGTCGATATGTTACCACTTGTCTTTTTATATACAATTTTCTTTTTTTAAATATATAGGATTAATAAATGATAGAAATTGAGTGGATATTATCTTTTTTATTATTAGGTTCAATTGTTGGGTTTACAGCGGGATTACTTGGTGTAGGTGGTGGTGGTATTATGGTGCCAGTACTCGCATTTATATTTTTACAACAAGGCATTCATATTCATACGGTGATGCATTTAGCATTAGGTACTTCAATGGCATCAATTATTGTTACATCCATTTCAAGTTTACGAACACACCAAAAGTTCAAAGCAATAAACTGGACAATAGTTCGATTAATGTCAATTGGCGTGATAATAGGCACGTTCTCTGCTACATTTTTAGCTTCTCATTTAAGCTCTATCTATTTAGCTATATTCTTTACGGTATTCATGGGATACATATCGCTTAAAATGTTATTCAAAAAACAAACTAATACCGTAATTGACGACATAAATAATAGCAGTCTATTAATTTCATCTACGGGAATTGGTGCAGTATCAGCATTAGTTTCCATCGGTGGTGGCTCGTTAACCGTGCCTTACCTTATGTCAAAAAACATCGATATTAAAAATGCGATTGGTACATCAGCAGCGCTAGGGTTACCTATCTCTGTAGCTGGAACAATAGGTTTTTTAATTAACGGATGGAATAGTGATATTAGTTATGAACAATCATTGGGTTTTATTTACTTGCCCGCAGTGTTACTTATTTCCACTACAAGCTTTTTAACTGCTCCGTATGGCGCTAAACTAGCTCAACATTTACCAGTAATCATTTTGAAACAGATCTTTGCGATTTTACTCATTTCACTCAGTTTGAAAATGTTACTGTCAATAATATAAAAAGTTACTCCGCTCATTTATTGAATAGAAGATAAAACAGAATTAAAATTTTGACCTCACATAGTGATATATATTGCCAATATTCTTCCCTGAACCTTAAGTTCATTTAATTATTTTCAATAAATTGAACTTTCTCTGAAAAGCACACTCTTACTTAACAGTAATGTTATTCCCTTAGTGTTTCATGTTTATGCACCTATTTTATAAGTGCATTTTTTTTCCTCTAAATTACGACAACATCCTCTTATTTTCTCTTATTTTCAGCAATTTAGAATGTTGATTTTTAGGTTTCCCTCCACCACTAAATTCGGTATCACAAAAATACAAATTTCAGATCGGTATAGGTTCTCAAATCGGTAAAGTTAGTTTGTTAATTTTTTTTGATGAAATACTAGCGCCAATTACTGAATTATTAAAATATTGATACTACTATAGATAGATGGTTGTCCTATATTTTCCACATCGTTATCAACGTATCACATATAAAGTAATATACGAGAGCAATATAATGACTGTATCAATAACGGGTAAACAAGAAGCGGTCCTACTTAGCATCGCTTCAGAAACAGGGCTAAATGAAGTCGAACAATTCTATCGTTCAAAGGATATAACCTCTTTTCAATTAGCGGCCGAGACATTTAATTGCTATATATTAGTGCGCCGAACGAATCCTGAATCAGTTCGATATATAGGTGTAGACAATTACGTACCCAAACCAGTTAACTGCAAACCTAAAACAGCTAAAAGTGATGTCTACCTTATGAGTGATCGCACTAAAATATCCAAGTGTGGAGGGTTAGTTGTTAAACCACAAAAAGTAGGTCCAGATGCCTTTGATGGCGCCAATAATTTTGCCGACAGTGTTAATTTATGGAACAAAAGCTTTGAGCCATTACCTTCAGGGTTTTCACTAGAAGAAGATAAAGACAGTAAGTTTTATGGTTGTGTGAAACAAGCTGCCTCAGCCCATAGTAAAGAAGGCGGGTATATTCATGGTGACTATGACCTTTATGGTATTGTTGATGCGTTAGATCCTGCTCTGCGGTTACAACAAGCTGGTAAAGTTAACGGTTTGAACCATACACACGGCAAACTATGGGAATATGTTTCGGACTTTTTAAATGAGCGTTTTCAAACGCCAATGATTCAACATGGTAGCCAAGAACACTTTTGTTATCACACACAAGAAAATGTCGATATGTTCACACCACTCGCTTCAAGACGATTAAGGCGACTCACCATAAGAGGTGCAAGAAATCTTGAGCGATTATATGCTGAATTTTTTAATGGCAGAATGACAAAAGAACGCTCAATAATTTACTTATAAACAATGTAACTACACCTAAGTTCTGTCGCAAGATATTTATGTTATAAAACATGCAAGCGGCTCCTATCCGCGACTTAACTTAGTTTACACAATTCAATATACCTACACTTTGAGTATTTCATCATTCGTTGGTACACACTGTAAAAGTTGGTCCTTTATCCAATTTGTAAACTGTTTTTCCAGATCATTATCTGACGCTCTTTCTTGAGCAATTAATATGTAACTATTTCCGGATAAAACAAAACCAAATGGTGCGATTAAATTCCCTCTTTTTAAATCATCAACAACCAACGGATAAGAGCCAATAGCAGCCCCTAGTCCATCAACGGCTGCTTGAAAACAAAAGTAGAAGTGTGCAAATGTTTGATAGGAGTTATTTAATAATGATGTATTCCTCGATATATTTGACCAATTTGACCAAGCCTTTGGCCTTGTATCGCTGTGAATTAATTTAATCTGACTTAAATCACTTTTTACACGTTGCCAATATTCGGGACATACAACGGGCCCAACCCATTCATCAACTAGCGGTACTTTTTTATAATCTTGGATTAGTTCAAAATCATCACGCCTAATCGCTAATGATGAACTACTCGAACCCAGTACTACAGGTCCTCCTGCTGTAGATAATCGTATATCTGTATTTGGGTTGTTCTCATAAAAATTAGATATACGGGGCATTAACCAACGCATCGTCAATGTCGGTTCACATGAGACATCCAGACAATTAGTATTAATTTGAGATAACTTCTGGACTCCAGCATTAAGCGCTTGAAATGCTTGGGTCGTATAGCCTTTAAGTAGTTCCCCTTCATGGGTCAAACGCACATTCCTGCCTTGTCGATAAAATAAATTGAGGGAAAGAGATTTTTCTAGGGTTTTAATTTGTTTACTTACAGCTCCATGCGTTATGAATAGCTTTTCTGCTGCTTTACTAAAACTAGAAGAGTCTGCTGCTACATCAAAAACATGAAACGCCTTTAAATTCTTCATCTGTTACTTTTTCTCACAGATTGAATGATGATATTTCGATTATAGTTGCAATGATTTTTTTATACAATCCACGCATTAACTTTAAATAATTATTTGGAACATCTATGGAAATCATTAGTCTTGCCATTATTGGCTTGTTAATTGTCATCAGTCCTGGTGCTGATTTTGTTTTAGTACTTAAAAATAGTATTAATTCAGGACGAAGTTCAGGCATTTTGACAGCCTGTGGCATCAGTTTGGCTATAGGTGTTCATATCAGCTATTCAATGTTAGGGGTTAGTTACTTAATCTCACAGAACGACATGGCTTTCACTTCGATTAAATATGCAGGCGCTGCTTATTTGATTTATTTAGGCGTAAAAAGCATTTTGACCGCAAATGATAAATTAGAGAAGATAGAAAACAACGCCATTACCATGAAACCTTCACAATATTTAATGCAAGGTTTTTTCTGCAACCTGTTAAACCCTAAAACGATGTTGTTTTTCATTAGTCTTTTCAGCCAGCTCATTTCATCCGATCACAGTACAAACAATTACGTACTTTTGTATGGACTTTATATAGCGTTGCTTCATGGGATATGGTTTAGTTTAGTTTCAGTATTTTTTACATCAAAGGCCCTTCAAAAGCAGTTAATAAAAATCAAAAAAATATTAAATCAAGCCTGTGGCGTTGGCCTAATATCTTTTGGGGTTCTCCTTTGGATTAAGTCATAAATACGTTGAAATAACCGCACCCGATTTCATCACCTTCGAAAAAAAGAATTAACACGCGATGGTGATTATGTGCATCAAAATCCTATCCAATTATAAATTACATTAACTTGGCCATTGATTTAACCTAGGATAGGTTACTTTACGTTGATTCATTTTTTTTCATAAAAATTATAGTTGTTAAATTTGATATACTTTTACAGTTTAATAATTTCAGATAGCTAACAAGGCTAAGCAATGCAAAAACATTTACAGACATTGATCAATTTATTGGTAAAAAATGACCTTAAAGCTTTGCTACAACATTATTTAGAGTCGAGTGGAACTGAGAACATCGATCAATTAGGCTTTATGTTTCAACAAGGACAAATAAAATCATTTGATTTTTATCAACAGCTAGCAACTAGTTTTATAGAAACTAAAGGTTTATCCATTGGCCTTATTGCCAAAATTAAAACTAACAATACCCTAAACTTTTTCACCCCAGCATTACAAATAGAGCGTAATTTCAACAAAACAGATCGCCAACAACGCAATGTTTTGCATTATTTATTTACTAACAGTCAATTGAGTGCAGACAATACTCAGCCACCATTTAACTATTTACGCTCTATGATGTTATTTGGAAGTAATGAGGCTTTGCTCAATGGGCTATGCCAACGTGATCAACAAAATTTAACCCCTATTGAGGCATATTTATTTGCTAATGAAAACTTAACCCCTTTAGCTAATCATGAACTTACTGCTTTATTGGCATTAATTGAAATTGAAAATAAACAACAAGAAGTAGATCAGACTAATTACTCCCTTCTCATTCAAGCAGTGAGCACAATATGTCGAGGTCAGGATCAGATAACAAACCATGAGCTACAGCGCATTATGTTAATTGCCACTTATTACACAGCATCAATTAAACAGGTTGTAAGTGATATGAGTCAATTAGCCGGTAATATGGAGTAAATATCATAACTAAGCCTCAACAGTAATATTGAGACTTTTTGTATTTTAAAGAACTAGCACTGATTGAAAATAATTGAATATATCTAGTAAATTCCTTACAAAGCGCTTAACTTAGTACTGAATAATCACACTTATAATTAACAATAGGAATGAGTTTTGCGTTATCTCATTATCATTTACTTTTTGAACCTAGTTACCTGTGCTTGGCCCGTTTATTCATCAGATCTATCAGATTCCATCTTGCCTATGCGTGATAGAGCGGAATTTATCGACCATATATTAAGCGAGCGTGTCGAGCAACTGCTGCCGAAATTGATGAATGAACACAACATGGATATGTGGGTTATCATCAGTCGTGAATACAATGAAGATCCCGTGATTAAAACACTCTTACCGGCCACATGGATATCAGCACGCCGCACGACGATACTTGTTTTTGCACGAAAAGAAGATGGCAGTGTTGGTGCTTATGCGATAGCTCCATACAAAGTTGGAAATGTATTTGAAAAAGCTTGGGATAAATCGAAGCAACCTGATCAATGGTTGGCACTTGCCGATTTAATTAAAAAATATAAACCCAATACGATAGCTATTAACCAATCCAAGCACTGGGCTCTCGCTGATGGGCTTGTTGCAACAGACAAAGAAAACCTAATAGCGCATTTACCCATCAACTATAAGACAAAACTCGTTTCAGCTGAGCCCTTAGCAGTTTCATGGTTAGAGCAACGAATCCCTGAAGAAATTGAGGTCTATAAAGACATTGTCAAAATAGCTCATAAAATAATAGCTGAAGCGTTCTCAAACAAAGTGATAACTGTGAAAGCAACTACCACAGATGATGTGGTTTGGTGGCTTAGGGAACGAGTTAGGGAGCTAAAACTACAGACTTGGTTTCACCCAAGCGTATCGATACAACGTAGTGGTAACATCTCCTTTGATCATGAATCCAGCTTTACCAACGATAACGCTCTAAACGTTATTTTACCGGGTGACCTGCTACATGTAGACTTTGGTATCACTTATTTACGTCTTAATACTGACACACAACAGCACGCTTATGTGTTGAAACATGAGGAAAGCCAAGCGCCAAAGTTTTTACAAAAAGCGCTAACATCAGGCAATAAACTTCAAGATATATTTACAGGGCAATTTTCAATGGGCCTCACCGGTAATGATGTGTTAAAACGCTCTCGTGAAAGGGCTATCTCGAAAGGGTTAAAGCCAACTATTTACACACACCCTATTGGCTATCATGGCCACGCGGCTGGTACAACACTCGGTATGTGGGATTCACAAGGCGGAGTAGTTGGTTCAGGTGACTACCCGCTACATTTTAATACTGCATATTCAATTGAATTGAACAATGCCATTTACATAGAGCCGTGGAAAAAAGAAATTAGAATCATGTTAGAAGAGGATGCAATATTTGATCAATCAGGTGTTTGGTATCTAAATGGTAGGCAAACAGACCTCTTACTAATTAGATCTAGTAAATAAAACCCTCAAAAAATTTCACGAATTATCTCGTGCCTATTATTTCATCATTAGGGAATGTCAATTTTGGTTGAATTCCCCTCCTTTTTAATCACCTATGTCTAAAGTGGCGATTATTGTTTTTCTACACTAGACTTGTTTTGAACCTTTGATTTCAAGTAAATAAATAATAAGTTGGCATTAATAGGAAATTAATTTGCCTTTAATAAAAAAAGCACTGCTTTACTCAACTCTTTTATTATCATTAGTATGTATTAGCCTGTTAAGTTTGCCAGCTTATAGTTCAACTCCCCTTAAACTTCCAGTTAAACCGACCACCGTAAAACTACAATTATTTTGGCACCACCAGTTTGAATTTGCAGGATTTTATGCTGCCATAAAGCAAGGATATTTTAAAAAATATAATATCAAAGTAGAACTCCTTGAATATGAGCCAAAGCTTGATAGCATTAGTGTGGTATTAAATGAAAAAGCGCAGTTTGGCTTAGCTGACAATAATTTAATAGAAAGTTACCATCAAGGCAAAGGTGTCAAATTACTCGCTAGTTATTTCAAGCAAAGCCCGCTAACCATAATCACCCACCCAGAAATAACATCATTAAAACAATTAGTAAATAAGCAAATATACGGCACGAATGATCAACTAAGGCAACCTGGCATCAGAGGAATGTTAAACCTATATGACGTTGACTCAGCCAAAATTAACCTAATGATGACCGGTGATGCATTAGCACTTTTTAAAAACAAAAAAATAGCAGGAATATTGGCTTACCGAACCAACATTCCTTATATCCTCAACCAACAAAACACGCCATACAGAATGTATGATCCGAATCAGTTCGGCATAGCTAGTCAAGACTTAAATTTATTCACAACAGCCTCTTTTGCTAAAGAAAATCCAACGTTAGTTAAAAATTTTACTTTAGCTGCAAATGAAGGTTGGCGTTATGCAATTAAACACCCAGATGAATTAATAAAGCTAATTAAGTCTAAATATAACACGCAAAATTTAACTAAAGATGCGCTTAAGTTCGAAGCAAATGAAACTATCAAATTAATATCGGCTGAGCTTTTTACTGTAGGTTTAGTACAAAAAAACAAATTAGCATCCATTTCAGAAGAGTCGTTTGAAAGCAAAGAAATTTCAAAAATTAGAAATTTAGATGATTTTATACTTCAGCCTGTAGAAGAACGGCGAATAGACACTGAATTATTTAACTTACTTACTGCAAAAGAAAAGGAATACCTTAACAAGAATTCTGTATTAAAAGTGCAAAATGAAAGTAATTATCCTCCATTCAACTACAGTGTTAACGGCAAAGCGGCTGGCTATAGTATTGATTACATCAATGTTCTGGCCAAAAAGATGGGCGTAACCATTCAATTCATCCAAAATAAATCATGGCAAAATTACCTTGAAATGTTAAAAAATGATCAACTCGACGCTATGGTAAATATCATGGAAACACCTCAGAGAAAAGAATTTTATAATTTTACAACCCCTTTTGCAGAGCCTAATAATGTTGCGGTCACTAGAGATAATGATATCGACAATATCATTAATGAGCATTCAATAAAAAGTAAAAAACTGGTTGTTGTTGAAGGATATGCTGCAAGCGATAAATATAAGAAACTCTACCCTTCAATGACTAGAATCAAAGTTAACAATGCGCTAGCCGCCCTCAAAACAATTACAACAAAAGATGCTGATATTTTTATTTCAAATGATGCTGTTATTAATTTCTATATCGAAAAGCACTTTATTACAGGCCTTAAATTAGTGCCTTTATCTGAAGAGCTTGCATACCCCAATACTTTATTAAGTATTGCTACTAATATTACTAACCCTACTTTAATGCACATATTTCAGAAAGCTATGTCAACGGTAGCTGAACACGAAGTTTTAGCATTAAGAAAGAGATGGTCAACTGAAATACAACACAATAACAAAACTATCATCAATCTAACTGAACTTGAAAGAAAGTATTTACGCGATAAACCAATAATCAAAATACAAAATGACGGTAACTATCCACCATTTAATTATATTATTGATGGTAGACCTAATGGCTATAGTATCGATTTAATGAATAAAATATCGGGCATGTTAGGAGTAAGCCTAGAGTATATAACAAACAAGGAATGGTCAGAGTATTTAACTATGTTAGAAAAAAAAGAGTTAGATATGATGGTCAACATAATAGAGACCAAAAATAGGCGTAGTTTTGCAAGGTTTACCAGCCCTTATGCTGAAATAGCAACAATGGCGGTCACCAGAAGAAATGAGGTAAATGCCACTATAACTAAAGAATATTTGAAAGACAAACGAATTGTTATTACAACTGGCTATGCAGTAAATGAATCATTAAAACAAACATTACCCAACAACACTTTTATCAAGGTCAATGATACAAGTGAAGCACTTAAACTAATCTCCCTAAATGAAGCCGATATCTATTTTGAATCAGGTGCCGTAGTAGATTATTACATTACCAAAGGTTTTATGTCTGATTTGCAAATTATTTCTATTCCTTCAACTTTCGAAATACCTAATCAAAATTTCAGCTTAGCCACTCATAAAAATAATTCTGTTTTGCTAGGTATTCTTCAAAAAGCACTCAATGTCATTTCTGAAGCTGAACAAATTAGATTAAGGCGAAAGTGGTTTGGGCAATATACAACCAATGATAAATTTAAAATACAGCTCTCCATCAACGAGCTATCATTGCTTAAAAATAGAGAAATAATATGGTGCCTATACCCAGATACTATGGTGTGGATAGAACTAATCCCCTATTTAGTAAATGTTGTAGATATGAAAATTGTAAAAAGCGACAAACGTACTTGGGATGGAGCCTTAAAAGGATTAGAAAATGGTTCATGCGATTTTTTACCTGAAGTTACCCCAACAGAATCTAGAAAAAAAACAATGAGCTTTACTCCATCTATTCATAAGGAAGCGAGAGTTATCGTTACTACAGATGAACATAAATTCATAAGCAATATTGAAGATTATTTAGAAAAAACTTTTACTGTGCTTAAAGGAGATTTAATCGTAGAACAATTAAAAAGTAGCTATCCCAACATCAAACTTAAATTAGTTGAAAATGTACTAAATGGATTTCAATTGGTTCAAAAAGGCCAAGTTTTCGCTCATATTACTAGTATTTCAGCGGCAAGTAATATCATCAGTCAATATGCCTTGAATAATTTAAAAATATCCGGCTCTCTTACTGATAAATTCATGGATCACTGGACAATTGCCACCAGAAAAGAAGATGTGCTACTTAGCAGTATTTTTTCAAAAATAATCTTATCAATAGATAAGAAAGAATTGAGAAAAAGACTTTTTGACACATATTCTATTAAGTATGAACAAGGCTTTGACTACACTTTATTTTGGCAGATGTTATTTATCGTCTTTGCCATATTAACCGCAATTATTTTTTGGAATAGACGTTTAGCGGCTTTAAACAATCAACTAAAGCTTTCGAAAAAGGTCGCTGAAGAAGCACAACAAAAAGTAGAAAGCCAGAATAGTGAAATATTAGCGACGCAACAACAATTAGTGCACTCAGAAAAAATGGCGTCTTTGGGAACATTAACCGCTGGTGTTGCCCATGAAATAAATAACCCAACCAACTTTGCACATGCTGCTGTCTTTATGATGCAGAATGAAATTGATGAAATTAAGTTTTTTTTAAAACAACTTGCCGGCGGAGAAAGCGCTGATATTGAAGTTATAGATTCTTTTGATGCAAAATTTGAGAAGTTAATTGGGCTAACAAAAACAGCAAGCGAAGGCACCCAACGTATCAAAATTATTGTTGAAGATTTACGAACTTTTGCTCGTTTAGATGATTCTAAGCAAGCAAAGGTGAAAGTATCTGAACTAATTACCTCAACTGTACATTTAGTTCAAACTCAGTATGAAAATATTACCATAAAAATCGATTTTGCTTATGATCCCGTTCTTCTTTGTTTTCCATCTAAGTTAAATCAAGTGTTCATGAATATTATAGTGAATGCTTGCCATAGTATTAAAACTAAAATAAAACATAATAATCAACTAAACTTTAATGATGAACCTGATGGGTTAATCAATATTAGCACTTGTGAGCATGAAAACTATATAGTCATTCATGTAAAAGATAATGGTTGTGGCATGGATAAACAAACTCAGCAAAAAGTGTGTGAACCATTTTTCACCACTAAAGGTGTTGGTAGTGGTACAGGGTTAGGTATGGCGATTTCTTTTGGTATTATTGAAGAGCATGGTGGGATGTTAAAAATATCTTCTATTTTATCTCAAGGTTCTGACTTCTCAATTTATTTACCCGTTGAAAACAATTCGTCAGATAACGAAAATTAAGGAAGAATAACTAATGTCAGTCTTTGATATCAATAACTTACAAAAAACTCCTAAAGATGAATTAGATAAACCTTTAATCATGCTTGTTGACGATGAAGTAGAAAATATAAACGTTTTGAGGCAGTTGTTAGAAGCACATTTTCAAATTATCACTGGTCTTAACGGCGCAGAAGCCATCGAGTTAATTGATAACATGGTCGATCCAACAAAAATTCAATTAATTATTACCGACCAACGTATGCCCATAGTCACAGGGGTTGAATTTTTAGAAAAAATTGTTGATCGCATGCCAGACACAATCAGAATAATTTTAACGGGTTATTCTGATACTCAAGTGATTATTGACGCAATTAACAAAGCAAAACTGTATAAATTTATGACTAAACCTTTTGATCCTGTTGAACTTTCCCTAACAGTCAAAAGAGGTGTTGAGGCCTATCAAATGCGTCGAGCGTTAGTTGATTACGCTACCAATTTAGAGCAACTCGTTGAAGAGCGAACTGAAGAGCTCAATGAAAAAAATGTAGCCCTTAATCAGGCCCTAGATTCCTTAGAACAACTCAGTCTTAGTGATCAATTAACAGGTGCACATAACCGACATTTTTTAAAAAAATTCATGCCTCAAGAATTAGCCAAATTAAAACGAGATCATGCTTCAAATATCAATGAAAGCTTGGGATTAATGATGGTAGATATCGATTATTTTAAAAAAATCAATGATACCTATGGTCATGATGCCGGTGACAAGGTACTGGTGCAGTTTACTAAAATTTTAAGTGAATGTTGCAGAGAGTCAGATTGGCTGGTTAGATGGGGAGGTGAAGAGTTTGTTATTGTTGCTCGCGGTCAATCAATTGAAGGCCTAGAACAATTAGCTGAACGGATTCGGTGTCAGATCGAACTACACAAATTTGATTTAGGCTGTAAACAAACAGTTAATTGTTGTTGCTCGATTGGCATCACTTCTTTTCCGTTTGTTAAAAATCATTTTGAAACGTTAACCTGGGAGCAGACATTAAATTTTGCTGATCTTGCCCTATACCTTGCAAAAAATAATGGCAGGAATACTTGGGTCAGTTTAATTGAAAACTCAAACATTGATAGTTCAGAGTTAATCGAAAATGGCGATAACATTTTTTATGAAAATGTTATGACTAATTTAGTCGACCTTATTGAGCACCGACAGGTCATTTATCACACACCTATTTATGAAAAACAGTTTAAGTTTTAATGTTTATTTCAACAGCTCATAAAAAAAGTGACCGTTATGTCTGATTATGAACATATATTGCCCGAAATTATCAATAGCTTAAAATCAGCTTCCGGTGATGAGTTTTTCAATAACTTAACGCTACAATTGCATAAACACATTGGAGCTGATTACACCTTGATTGCTCGATTGAATCAAAAGAGTTATAAATCTAAAACTATTTGTTTAGTGGCTAAAGGACAAATAGCAGATAACTTTGAATACTCCCTTGAAAACACTCCCTGCGCTGAAGTTAATAATAATGACATTTGTATTTACCCGCAAAATATCTGTCGTTTATTTCCTCACGATCAGCTATTAATAGACATGAAAATAGAAGGATACATAGGCACCCCACTGCATGACTCTCACGGAAAAGTTTTTGGCATTATTGTTGCCTTGCATGAAAACAAAATTGAAAACTCTAGTTTAATTGTAACTTTGTTTGAATTATTTTCTGGGCGTATCTCTGCAGAAATTGAAAGAGAGGATCGAGAAAAAGAATTAAAAGAGCTAACCAACACACTTGAAATCAAGGTATTAGAGCGAACCGATGACCTTTCACAAACACTCAAGAATTTAAAAGATACTCAAGAAAAGTTAGTCCAAGCAGAAAAGATGGCGGCACTAGGTACTTTAACAGCTAGCATTGCCCATGAAATTAACAATCCAACCAATTTCACTTATGCTGCCGTATACATGATGCATGATGAAATAACAGCAATAAAAAACTTTTTAATACAGCTAGCAGGTGGTGATAGTGCAGACATTGAAGTATTAGAATCTTTTGAAAACAAATTTATTAACTTAATTGAGCTTGTTCAGACGGCAAACGAAGGTACAAATCGCATTAAAAGCATTGTTGACAGTTTAAGAACTTTTTCACATTTAGGGCATTTAAACAAAGAACAAGCAAAAATAACTGAATTGATTAAGTCAACTATTTACCTAATTCAAACAGAATATCGAAACATTACTATCACAACCAATTTTGACTATGATCCTTTACTCAATTGCTTTCCTTCTAAACTCAACCAAGTCTTTATGAATGTAATTATTAATGCTTGCCAAGCAATCAACTCAAAAGCTGAGCAAACAAAAGCAGCTGATATCAATTTCTCAGGCCAAATCATAATAAAGACAAAAAAAGCAGATAATAAACTTATTATCACAATTGCTGATAACGGTTGTGGTATGGAAGGTATTACTCAAGAAAAAATATTCGAACCTTTTTATACTACCAAAAACGTGAGTAAAGGTACTGGTTTGGGAATGTCTGTTTCATTTGACGTTATTCAATCTCACCATGGAAGCATTACAGTTTCATCACAATTAGACCAAGGCTCTAAAATAATGATTCAATTACCGGTTGAATAAACACTACTATAGCTAATAACTTACAGACTAGTAAATTCAGTACTATCGGTGGCAATTTTACCAGTTTATTTATCTCTTCCTCTTGTACCTCTTTGTTCATTTTTAACCATTTTGTTAGTAATTTCTTTCTCGATATCTATACCTTGCCAATGCGCAATATCTAACACTCTTAGTATAATGTCAGCAAGTTCTTCTCCAAAGGCATCTGTAGGTTTTTCGTTCCTACATTCATTTATCGCTTCACCAACTTCTGATGCCACAAGCGCTAAAGCTTCTAGCGTGGTTTTATTATGCCAGCCCATTCTCTCGACCCATTGATAATTCTTCTGTGCTACTTCATTGATTTTCATAATTATCCTTAAACAATACCTACAATAGGTCTACTTACTATCGTACCTAGATGAGTTTATTCCATAAAGAAAAAAATTGAACAATTTATTACTTTATTTATTTTCACGACTGTTAACTTAGGTATACTTTCCTTTATATAATGAAGGACTAAATTGTAATGACTGATTTTAATTCAATACCCAGAGTAGAAATATCTCATACCCCTACTCCAATAGAATGTGCACCAAGGTTATCTAAAGAGCTTGGTTGTAATATTTTTATTAAACGAGATGATTGCACTGGCTTAGCTAGTGGTGGCAATAAAACACGTAAGCTAGAATATTTATTGGCTGATGCTAAAAACCAAGGGGCTGATACTTTAATTACTATCGGCGGTTTGCAATCAAATCATGCAAGACAAACAGCAGCCGCGGCAGCCAAATTTGGCTTAAACTGCGAGCTAATTTTACAGGAGGTTGCGGGCTCACCAAAACAAAATTATTCAAGTAATGGCAATATCCTACTGGATAATTTATTTGGAGCCTCGATTCATAGACTATCATTAGATCAAGATTGTGATGAGTATGCAAGCAAGTTAATGAGTGAAATGAAAGTCAAAGGCAAACACCCTTATCTTATTCCTGTGGGTGGCTCTGATGAAATTGGTAGTCTTGGTTATGTACGTTGTGCAAAAGAAATATTGAAACAACTGAGAGAACAGGAAACTAAAATAGATAGAATTATATTAGCGACTGGCAGCGCAGGAACTCAGGCAGGTTTATTAGCTGGGCTAATTGCAGACAATAGCAATATTCCTGTACTCGGTATTAATGTCAGCCGCTTGGAAAAAGAACAAACAGAGTTAGTTGATTCATTACTTAGAAGAGTACTTTTAAAGCTCAATATTGACGAAAAATTAGCGAGTGAACGCGTATTCACTAATGGAGATTATTATGGTGAAAGTTATGGTGTACCTACTCAAAGCATGGTGTCAGCGGTTAAACAATGTGCATCACTTGAAGGTTTATTGCTAGACCCTGTTTATACTGGTAAAGCTATGGCAGGCTTAATGGATTTGTGTCGTAAAAAAATAATTGAACCAGAAAGTAATATATTATTTTTACACACAGGTGGTAGTGCAGGTTTATTTGCTTACCAACAAATATTTTAACAAATAATAAGTTATTAACGTTAAATTGATCTGAACCTATACTAAAAGTTCAATTGCATAGCATAATGCTGGTTATGCCTTAGTATCAACCGTTGAAGATACAAGTGAAGATAATAACTCTCTGCACGAATAACCGTAGGAGACAAAACCAGTAAATTCATCCCTACGCGACGCGAATTATCTGATGGAGACATTGAAGTTAAAGAAGCCTTTGGTATTTAAATAATTATTATGCAACACTGAAAATATATGAATAATAATCCTATTAATAAGTCGCTCGGCATTTTTCCAAAATCATGGACTGTGCAGCATGCGGGCAGAATTCCAGGTAATATTCCTATCTGGGTAGGCATATTGTCAGAGCTAACTGAATTTGGGATTTTCTTTGCTGCTTATTTCATTGCTAAATTCTATTATCCAGACATTTTTTCCCAAGGACCTCAAAACCTACATACCTCTTTAGGTGTTACAAATACCATTGTATTACTAGCTAGTAGTTATTTTATGGCTAAAGCAATGGCCTTTATTCGGCTAGATAACAAACTTAAATGTGAACGATATTTGTGGTTTGCTTTTAGTTGTGGCTGCTTATATTTAGTTATAAAAACATGGGAATTTCATTGGAATAGCTTGCAGGGGTTTAGTCCAAATACTAACGAATTTTTTACCGTGTATTATTATATGACTTTCAATCATTTTATTCATGTTGGCTGGGCTTCGTGCGCTATTTTATGGGTAATATTTAGATTAAGAAACGGCGCTTATTCATCAAAAGAGAACTCTGGTTTAGAAGCATTAGCAGTGTATTGGCACATGATAGATTTAATGTGGATACTTATTTTCCCATTATTATATGTACTTAGGTAGGTGACTATAATGAAGCACTTAGGGAAGTTAGAATATTATCTTGCTGCTTTGGTGGCTATAACCTTGTTTAATACCTTTTTAGGCGAACAATTTTCATCCACGACATTCGTCACCATATTAATAGCACTAACGGTGACTTATAAAGGTTTTGTCGTTATTGATCACTTTATGGAATTAAAAGGAGCGAATAAAAATTTACGATTTTTAATGCGATTTTATTTTATAATTTTTCCATCAATGATTATTGTTAGTGCTTTTTACTAGATGGTAATATTATGGCGTTATTTCAAATGCTATAAAAATCATCAACCTACTTTTTTCATTGCTGACTTTCTTGAAAATTTATTCTTAGTTCCTCTTTTTTTCTTTGGATTAAAAAGCACTTTCGGTAAACCTGAAAAAGACTGTTGACTAGCCTCTGCAACCATATCAGTTATTGTATAAATTAAAGGTTCCATAAAACTTACATAACTAGCACTTTTCTCAGAAATCGCTGTTAATACAGACTCCCACTGTGCTGTCATATCAGGTAAAGTTGCTTTAACAGGTAAAGCATTAACAAGTGCTATACCAACGTCTGTGGCAACAATTCTTTTCCCCTGTCGTTGTAAAAAATTACGTTTAAATAATAAATCAATGATGCCTGCACGCGTAGCATCTGTACCCAAACCGTCGGTATCCCTCAGCACTTTTCTTATACTTTCATCACTAACAAAACGAGCAATGCCAGTCATGGCACCAAGCAAAGTAGCATCAGTAAAAGATTCTGGTGGTGTAGTGTGCTTTTCAATTAATTCACCCCGCATACAATGCAGTATTTGTCCTTTCTTTAATACGGGAAGAAAGGCGCTACCCTGTGCTGAAGATTTATCATTGCTTGGAAAAAGTATTTTCCACCCCCGTTGTTGCTCAGTTTTAGAATTCGTAGTGAATATCCCACCGGTAATTTTTACCGATAATTTGGTTTGCTGATAACAGTAAACAGGATAAAACTGTGCTAGGTATTGCCGAGTAATCAACAAATAAATATTTTTTTCAAAAGAATTTAAATTGATGTTATTTGGTGATTTCTCCGTGGGGATAATGGCATGATGTGCTGTAATTTTTTTATCGTTCCATGCTTTACTTTTAATGGAGTCATCAGCATTTTTTGCATGCTCGCTGCAAGGTAAATTAGAAGCTGTCAGCATACTTATAATAGCAGGGGCTTGTTTTAATTGTTCTTTAGGTAAGTAGCGACAATCTGATCGTGGATAGGTAACAAGCTTATGCTTTTCATAAAGAGTCTGACAAACATCAAGTACCAACTTGGCGTTCATTGAAAACTGCTTAGCAGCTGATATTTGTAGACTAGATAGATTAAAAGGCAAAGGCTGGCTTTGCTGTTTCTGCTCCGTGTTAATACTTTCGACAATAGCTGGCTGATTATTGATTCTAGCAACAACATTATCTGCTAAACCTTTAACTAAAACGCGACCATCTTCATCACAATATTGTTGACAAGCATCACTAGGTTGCCATTTTACAGTAAAAAAGTTATCTTCATTTACTTGATCTTTGCTGAGGCTCAAATGAGCTAACACTTGATAAAAGGGCTTAGAAACGAAATCAACTATAGCTTGTTCGCGTCTAACCACCAACCCCAAAATAGGCGTTTGAACTCGACCCACTGACAGTACACTGTTGTAACCTTGCTTTTGCCCCTGCAAAGTGTAGGCGCGGGTTAAGTTGAGCCCATACAGCCAATCTGCTCTTGAACGAGCTAATGCTGAAATTGACAATGGTATGAAGTCTTGATTATCTTTAAGCGAGTTAAGTGAGCGTTTAACGGCTGGCAAATTTAAATCGCTAATCAATAGCCGTTTAATTTTTGCTTTTTTAGCTTTAGAAACTTTAAAATAATCAATCACTTCGTCCACTAATAGTTGGCCTTCTCTATCTGGATCACCTGCGTGAATAATGGTATCAGCTTGCTTTACGAGCTTACGCAATGCAGCTAACTGGGCGCGAGTTCTAGTAATAGGCATTAACTTCCACTGCTGAGGCAGCATTGGCAAAGTATCCATAGACCACTTTTTAAAGCTTTCATCGTAATCTTGTGGATCAGCTTGCGCCAAAATATGCCCCACACACCAACTCACCACATCACCATTAGCAACTTCTATATGGGTTTTATGGTTTTTATGAGGCTTAGGTAGCGCAGCAGCAATAGCTCGGCCTAAACTTGGCTTTTCAGCAATGTATAATTTCAACTCAAAGGGATACTCTATTAAATTATACGTCAAATATAGCGTAAACACTGTGTTTGTGTACAGCTATTTGTTTGGGTTAACCTATCTTTTAGGCATTATCTTATCTTGTACTTTTTGCATGTGTTCACGAAAACTTTTATCAAATTTACTTTCCCCACAAGCAAAAGCCGAAGTAGAGCCTTCTATAGGGCTTCCAAGAAATTGTTTTCTCTCTACTGTACACAACCCATTATCATATTTTGTGATTGAAATATCATCCGACATTCTAGTGATTTTTTTTTCTCGCTCTTGCTCAGGTGTTAATTGCACATTGGAATGTGGAACAGGAATTTGATCGCCATGCATCACCGAAGGAGATCTAAATTGTTGAAAATCAGAGGCCCCCTGTTCAATGATTCTTTTATTAATTGAATTTCGTAAACTATCAAGTTGTTTGTAGCTAGAAAAATTTGCTTGAACAGCTTTCTTGGTTGTGGTTTTGGATTTGGATTTGGATTTTGATTTTGATTTTGTTAATGATGAAACCTTACTGGATTCACTCACTTTTAGATTATTTTCCTTTTTGCTCACAGTCTGATTAGCACTCTCTTGCTTAAGCTCTTCGGTTTTTTTCTCTATTTTGATTTTTTCTGGTTCTTTGACCTCTTCTGGTTCTTGTTTAACTGTCTTCGGTTCAACGATGACAAGCTTATTTGGCATTTTATATAAATAACTTTTAATGGCTTTGTTGGTAATTTCAACTTGTTTGGGCTGCTGCTGTTCTGCAATAAAAAACAACGAAAATGCTAGCAATAGATGCACGAATACAGAAATTGAAATGGCAAGGGAATGTTTTTTCAACACATGCATTCTTCCCTTAGCTGCCTTCAATGGCGCCTGCTCTAAAATACTCCTTTCTATTACAAATCCATCTAACACAAATGCAGTTACACTTTTTTAACATTAAGTGATACATAGACAGCGCTATACTCAATAGGTTCAGCGCCTTATTAGAAATTACACTCTCTTCAATCAATGCCTTACCTTCGTCGGTACTGATCTTGTTGAATGAAGTCTTTAAATTTTCGCTAAAAAATTATTTTCTTATACGGATTGGTATAATAATATCAATCTAGGATCTAAAAATAATATCAATGGTACAATAATGTTGTGTGCATCCTACTAATTAGCAAACGATGAAAGATTGTAATCAATGCGGAAAATGCTGTCTAAAATACGGAGGTGGTGATCTTTCGGCAACTAAAGAAGAAATTGACCTATGGGAGATATTTAACCCAGACATTTTCCAATTCGTTAACAACAACGAGATATGGTTCGACCCTAAATCTGGCTTAAAGCTAAAAAGATGCCCCTTTCTCGAAGTTACCTCAAAAAAAGACTCACACGCGCCAAATATTTATACATGTAGCATTTACTTAGATAGACCAGAAGACTGCCGTCATTACCCTAGTCTAATTCCTGAAATGATTAGAGATAATGATTGAAGTAATAGACTTAGAAGATCCAAAACAAGCGCAAATAAAGTTAGATTTATTGATGAAAGGGAGTCGACCTCCAAGTTTGTCATAGGACAATCTATGTTTCATTATTAATATTTTTATAGTCCATTTGTACCATTAATCATTAAAAACAACAAAGCAGCCGTAGCTGCTTTTCTCATTCGAAAACATATTCTCGGTAAGAGCTATTACACCATATCGGCAAACGGATTTTTAGTAGGTAAAGTAATCTTATGTTTAAACTCAGAAAAGCTTAAGCTTAAATCATTAATTTCTATCGCGCTTTCATCAAGCAGGCCTTCACCAAATTTATAAATAATATCAAATTCACCTTGATTAGCCCGTTGGCGATAAGCATCTTGTGCTTGTTCAACAAGCGCTAACTTTTGCTGATATTCATTCATCGCCTGTTCACCATAACGTTTGCTCATCATAGCTAAAGTTACTTTTGGCGAAAATACTGCAGCTGTAGCATTATTACCACCAAAACCTTTCGAATTAATAAAAGCCACGTCCATATCACCACAATGCCAATGATCAGTAGCGATATTTAAACGATCATTGTGAACATCGTCAGCCACCTTATCAATGGTTGTTACGCCCGGCATAATATTGTCATTAAAAATCCCTAATGCCATTGCCATTTGATCACCGCTAGCTGGGCCAATAGTATGGCCTACAAAAGCTTTTGGCGCAGCGACAGGCCAGTTATTGATATCAAAACTTGCCGCAATGCGATCATAGATTAATGATTCTGTAACACGGTTTTGTGGAGTACTTGAGCCATGAGCTAAAATAAAACTACGCTCTTGTAATGATTCTTTACCTAAAATACTGCTGGCTAATGCCACTGATTTCGCCATGGTAATATAGTTACCCGGCCCAGGTGCCGTAATGGATTTTTTATAACCATCAGCATTAACAAAAACATCGGCAACCGAAGCCATTATTTTGGCCCCCATTTCAAGAGCAAGTGCATCATCCATCAAAACTACAAACTGTGCTCCTTCGCCAATAGTGAAACCACAGTTGTCGCCAAATGGACGACTAGTGCGGCGATGATTTGCTTTATCGCTACGGTCTAATTTTTTTAACCCTTCTTCATTGGCTAAGGCACTCATATTACCAAAACCTTCAATGACTTCAGGTGTGATAGGCGCTTCAGCACTACCAACAACAGCAACACGAATTCTACCCGCTTGCATATCTTGAACAGCAGAGCGCAAGTTATAAAGAAACGTTGCACAAGCTCCCGATGAAGAAAATGTTGTTCCAACATTACCTGTAACATACGCATTAATAAAATCAGTCGACATGGTATTTAACCCTAACGCTAATTGCTTAGTACTAACTCTTGCCCCAGATAAACGACTTTTCAATAAACCACCAAGCCCTTCTTGTTGCATTTGTCCAACAACAGAAGCTGAATAAGTGCCTACTTGGTCTGGGCTGATTTTATCTAAAATAACATCCCACTCTATTCCCGTTGAGCGAATAGCGTCAGTAGCAGCAAAAATGGTTGCTTGTAAACCACGCGGTTGATAGCGACTATTATAAAGCGCACCCGGCTCAAAACCGGTAGGCATTTGCCCTGCGGCTTTAATCGGGTTATCGCGATAGGCATCATGAGAAATAGTCAAGTGTTCAGGAATTTCAACATGAACTTTACCTTCAGCTATGTCAGTAACCTGCCATGCATGAGGTAAAGGGTGAGGTAGTTCTTTTGCGCGCAATTCAAAAGAGATATTTTTATCAATAGGGCGTATATGCATTTTTTGATGCCAGTGGGTTGCATCAACATCAAAATGATTTTTTTCTATTTTACGAATCAAGGTGCCATCAAGAATTTGTTGACCTAGTTTGGCTTCCACTTCGCTTGCAGCAATAACGTTTCCTTGCTGATCTACTAATTGATCATTTTGAAGGGAGACTAGCTTCATTAAGCTGGCTAAACCAACAAAAGTTTCTTCTCGCGCTTCCGCATTAATTTTATCAATAACGATACGACGGAAACCTTGATGAAATGATGTTCTACCAGCGGCGTTAATACCACCCATGCCAATAACTACAGGTAATGATGTCATTTAAAGAACCTAATTTTATTTAAAACAATAAATCTAATGAGATTAGTTTAAAGGCAAAGAAAACAAAATAATAAGCAATATCAGCCATAAAATATGCCATAATGGCCAAACATCTCATAAATTAGATAAAATATGCCCGTAAATAGAAATCCCCCTTCACAGGTTAACCAGTTACACGTAAGTTTAGTGATTTATCAACATGTGTTAGCAACCGGCTTAACTCTGCCTATGGAGATGTTATTAGCAGGTGAGGCTTTTGCTCGTCGTTATGATAAATCTGCGCTAAAGCTGAAAACGCAGTTAGTCAGCCAAGAAGCTAAGGCTGTCACCTCTCGCGCTGGTATTCAATTTTTACCCGATATTACTTTAGACAATATTGCTGCTGATGAAGTTTACGTACCTGATATCATTTTAGTACCTAGTTTATGGCGCAACCCTAGACCTGTATTGAAAAAACACGCAAAATTAATTACTTGGCTAAAGCACTGCTGGCAACAAGGGTCAACTTTGCTCGCTGTAGGTACCGGCGTTTGTTTTCTGGCGGAGTCTGGTTTGCTTGATAATCATAGTGCAACAACTCACTGGCACTACGTCGAACAATTCAAACGGGATTATCCAAAGGTCGAAATTAAGCCCGATTTCTTCATTACTCAATCAGAGCGTATTTATTGTGCTGCGAGCTTAAACGCATTAGCTGATATTATTGTTCATCTTATAAGCCAAACTTATGGCCTATCAGCAGCACAAAATGTCGAACGTAACTTCTCTCATGAAATAAGAAAACCCTACGAAGAACAACGATATTTAGAAGGAGCTGTCGATCGGCATGCCGATGAATTAATTGCACAAATACAATTTTGGTTACGTACCAATTTAAGTAGCGATATTAGCTTATCCGAATTAGCTGAGCAATTTGGTTTAAGCCAACGCTCATTTACCCGCCGTTTTAAAATGGCAACAGGCATTCGTGCAACCGAATATTGGCAACAACTGCGCATAGAAACAGCTAAAGACTTACTAGCATCAAGTAATTTATCTATTCAAGAAATAGCCTACCATGTGGGTTACCAAGATCAGGGACACTTAACCCGTTTATTTAATCAAAATTTATCCTTAACTCCAAAAGATTATCGCGCTATGGTTAGAAAGAAGCTATTTAGTCAAAGCTAATTAATAGCAGCAAACACTTGTCAGACTAGTTAAGGTTAGGCAAAATAACCCCGTCCATATAATTATCAGAGAATAAAATGAGCGAACAATTATCTGCTGCTCTGTCAGTAGCACAGAAGCAAATCAATCAAATGTTAACTATGCAAGATGCAATGAACTCACGAGTGAGCGAAACTTGGCGCAGCAATGGTTACGAATGGTATCGCGCTATTTGGGTTGAGTGTGCAGAAATGCTAGATCATCATGGTTGGAAATGGTGGAAACATCAAGAGATTGACATTGCTCAAGTACAACTTGAATTAGTAGATATTTTTCATTTTGGCTTAAGTTTACGCTTAATGACCGGTGCTAGTGTGGAACATATTTCTCGAGAACTTGCCAGAGAACTTCATCAGGGTACTGCAGAGAATGATTTCAAAATTGCCTTAGAAAACTTAGCATCAGCAGCAGTAACAGAGAAAGCTTTTGATGCTAAAGCATTGGCTGACTGTATGTCATTAATGAATATGGATTTAGACGAATTATTTCGCCAATATGTTGGCAAAAACACGTTAAACTTTTTCCGTCAAGATCACGGCTATAAAGATGGCAGTTATATTAAAATTTGGCATGGTGAGGAAGACAACGAAGTATTAGCTAATTTAGTTAACACGCTTGACTCTGGTGCTGATGATTTTCAACAACAACTGTATACAGCGTTAGAAGAAAAATATCCAAATTAAAGTGAGTTACGAGTAAATAGTTGCGAGTGTAGAAGCAAATAGATCGATATGTCAGCCACTTAATTTTCATCTTTGACAATGCAGCTCGAAACTTAAAAGCTTAATACTCGCAACTTTAGTTTTCTGGCACAAATTCTGCTTAATCAACATTAAGTAATCGCTTTCTTCATATTAATGAATAAAGCGTCAAGAATTTGAATTGCCGGAGATGTTTATGGAAATTATTTTATTTGCTTTAATCAGCCTAATTGTCATTGTTGGTGTCTTAGCAAGTCGTTTAAATGACAACAGCTTCCCTTTCCCTTTTGACAGCAAAACCTCTGTCTTTACTCCAGCAGAAAAAAACTTTCAAAATTTGCTTGAGCAAGCTATGGGGCATAAATACCGTATTATCAACCGAGTAAAGCTGTCTGATATAGTCACTATTCGCAATGGTGTTTCTAATCGAGCAAGTCAAAGTGCTGCATCGAATGCTGATGGCAAGTACTTAGATTTTGTTATTTGTGAACGCAGTTCTATGAAACTACTAGGCGCAGTTGATTTAGTTGATACTCAAGGCCGAGGTTACAAAATTAAAAAAGACTGGTTTGTTAGTGGTGCTCTTGAAGCAGCTTCAGTTCCACATCTGAGAATAAAAGTAAAAGCGAATTACACTTTAGATGAAATTAGAGCTTGTATCAATTCACGCTTATTAGGTAATAAACCACCACGACCTAAAGTAAAAGGAAAGGTTATTCCTGCTCCTATGATAAAAGCTCGTTCGAAAAAGACTGGCGTTCTTAGCCCTGTAGCTGCACAAGCTGAATTGTCGCCACAAATTTCAGGACGGCTATCAGGACAAAATGTAGCCGCATTACCTCATTAATGGTTTTATTGATGTAAAACTAAATAGAAAATAAATAGAAAATAAATAGAAAATAAAAAACCAGCAAGTTTGTTATTGCTGGTTTTTTTATGTGAACATTTATCTTCTATACATTACCAAATTTTAACGCGTTCAGTTGGCGGTACATATAAAGCATCACCTTCTTTTACATCAAATAAAGTATAAAACTCTGGGATATTTCTCACCACGCCATTCACCCTAAATTGTGAAGGAGAATGAGGATCAGTTTTAACTTGAACTCGCAATGCTTCTTCTCGGCTCTTTTTCAGCCATGACTGTCCATAACCTAAAAATACTCTTTGTTCACCAGTAAACCCATCCATCTCTGGAGAGCTTTTACCCTTTAGAGATTTTTTATATGCTTGCAAGGCGATACTCAAACCACCCAAATCCCCAATATTTTCACCTAAAGTAAAAGTGCCATTAACCTGTAAATCATCAAACACATTAAAGCTGTCATATTGGGCAACCAACTTACTCGTTCGCTGCTTAAATTTTTCTTTATCTCCTTCAGTCCACCAATTACGTAAAACACCATCCCCATCAAAGGTGGAGCCGCTATCATCAAATCCATGGCCAATTTCATGACCAATAACCGCACCAATCGCGCCATAATTAACAGCATCTTCGGCACTTAAGTCAAAATATGGTGGTTGTAAAATAGCCGCAGGGAAAACAATTTCATTTAAGGGTGGATTATAATAGGCATTAACCGTTTGTGGCGTCATATTCCATTCATGTTTTTGCACTGGTCCTTTTTGTTTCGCTAAATTTTGCTGATAGACAACAAACTTTGCCCGTTCAATATTACCGACTAAGTCGCTTTTATCTATGCTCAACTGACTATAGTCTTTCCAAATATCTGGGTAACCAATTTTTGGTGTGAACTTTGATAGCTTGTCTAACGCCTGCAACTTAGTCTCGTCACTCATCCAGTCCAACGATTTGATATTAACTTCATAGGCATCAATCAGATTGTTTACTAACGCCAACATCTTCTCTTTAGCTGCAGGTGGGAAATGACGTTTAACATAAACCTTACCAACCACTTCACCTAAATGATTATTTACCAAAGAAACCCCACGGCGCCAATCTGGTAAGGGTGTTTCTACACCACGTAATGCTTTAGAATAGAAGGCAAAATGCTCATCATCAAATTCTTGACTAAGTGAAGTAGCATTCGCATTGATAACTCCCCACTGTAAAAACACCTGCCAATCTTTCAAGCTAGTATCTTTAATAATATTATTTAGTGCTTTTTGATATTCAAGTTGAGTAATTACAACACCATCAATATCAGCAATACCCGCCTCAGTTAAATAACCTTGCCAGTTAAAATCCGCCATAATGCTCGTTAAGTCAGCAACAGGAATTTTGTTATATAAAGCTACCATGTCTCGAGTTTTTTCTTTTTTCATGTGCTTAGATGCGAGTAGACTTTCTAATGCCATCACTGTTTTAGCTGCTTGCGTTGAAGATTCAACACCACTTAACGCAAACATATTTTCAATATGACTCACATATTTAGCTCGAATATCAACTGATTTTTCATCTTCGCTAAAATAATACTCACGTTCAGGTAAACCAAGACCAGCTTGCCAGGTATACATCATGTAACTATTAGGATCTTTAAAATCAACGTATTGACCTAGAGAAAAAGGCGTGCCGTAGCCTAATTTATTGGCCGCAGCAAAATATACCGCTAGTTCATCATAGTTAGAGATAGCTGCAATTTTTTCAAATTCATTATGCAATGGCTTATCGGCTAGCTGATTACGCTTATCTCGATTAGTAAAAGAAAAGTACAAATCCCCTACTTTTTGCTCATCACTGCCATCGATAAATTCCCCCAGGGCTGATTCATCAATAATACTCTTAATATTGCTTTGTGATTGTTCATGTACAATATAACCAACACCGTAACTTGCTTTATCTGCAGGAATTTCAGTCGTCGATATCCATGCTCCGTTTACATAAGCATTAAAATCATCCCCCGGTTTTATACTGGTATCCATATTTTTTAAATATAAACCTGAAGTCAAAACTATCGCTGGCTTTTCTTTTTCAATGCTTTGCTTTGTTTGACTTTGCTCTGTTTGTTTTATTTCTGCTTGACCACAAGCTACTATCATTAATGATGCCAATGACATCGAACCGATCAGTAATACCTTATTCATCGTATCTTCCTTAACTATTTATTATTTTATTTTTCCTCATACATACTAGAGAGCGAATTTAAAACAAGCAACAGTACCGTGAATATAACTAACTTTTTTCAAAAAAAAAGTTATAATCTCTGACAAATTAAGAGGCAAAGAGAAAATCATGAAAGCAGGTATTATTGGCGCAATGGAGCCAGAAGTTGCTATTTTAAAAGCAAAATTAACAAATTGTAAAACTAGCACGCATGCTGGTTATCGTTTTTATCAGGGGCAGCTAGGCAACAATGAGGTGGTTATTGTTCAGTCAGGTATCGGCAAAGTAGCTGCAGCTTTAGCAACAGCTATATTAATTGATAAGTTTCAACCTGATTATGTGGTAAATACCGGTTCTGCAGGCGGCTTTGACGCAAGACTTAAAGTAGGCGATGTGGTGGTTAGCTCAGAAGTACGCTATCACGACGTTGATGTAACAGCATTTGGTTATGAAATAGGGCAATTACCTGCAAACCCAGCAGCTTATATCCCCCATGAAACTTTAGTAAATGCTGCCAAAAAAGGTATTGAGCAACTCGATGGCATTCAATCTATGGTTGGCTTAATCACCACAGGTGATACTTTTATGACTAAAGACGATGATATTGCTAAAGCGCGCGCTAACTTCCCCTCCATGGCGGCAGTGGAAATGGAAGGTGCAGCCATCGCCCATACTTGTTATCAATTTAATGTCCCTTTCGTTATCATTCGTTCGCTCTCAGATATTGCAGGAAAAGAATCACCCACATCTTTCGATGAATATTTAGAAACAGCATCCGTTAATTCATCACAATTGGTTATCAACATGCTCAATGCTCTTACTGGCAAAACGCTTAACTAACAGAAATTGATGATAAAATATTAAAATGACTGACTTTATAGCGCTTTCTTCCTTTAGCTACCAATTACTAATATTACTAACGGTTATATTAACTAAAGCGATCGTTAGTCATTTCATTCGTCATGAGCCGTTACGATTTTTTCAATTTTATTGTCAAAAGCTAAGCGATAAAGTCAATAAACCACAGAACACTCCAAAGCAGCAAACGATTGCTGGTTTAGTTGCCGTAATCATAACCTTGCCACCTATTGTGATAATTTTATGGATGTTTGAAACCTTCGTAGAGGTTAATTTCTTATGGCAAGCATTACTGCTTTATATTTCTATGGGTTCATTTGGCCTAGCACAAACAAATAAAGGTATAGCACAAGCGTTAGTGTCTAATCAAAACTACCTAGCAAAACAAACACTTGAACCTTGGGTATTAAGAGAGACTGAGTCGTTATCTAGTTTAGGACTAAGTAAAACAAGCATTGAAATGCAATTATTACGTACCCTACAGCAAGGTTATACCGTAGCAGCCATTTTCATTGTTTTTGGCCCTTTAATGGCTATTACGTATAGATTGTTGTTAGAAATGCACTATTGTTGGAACACTAAGCTTATCAAGCATAAACACTTCGGCCTTTATAGCAAACTCCTTGTAAACCTTTTACAGTGGTTCCCTGTTAGACTATTTTCTTTGTTATTGTTGTTTGTCAGCATAGGAAAAGACTTTATGCTTTTCTGGCGTTTAAGTCGACAGTATGTTTTTCAACTAAACACTAATATTGCGATGTTATTGCTAGCGTTGAGTTTAGAAGTGAAACTTGGCGGTGTTGCTATTTATAATGATAAAAAACACTCAAAAGAAAAATTACGCAAAACCAACTTTAATGATTTAGCGAGGCAGCCGCAAGTCACTGATATTATTTATGCGAATAAAAAGATTCATGGAATCATTTATATCAGTCTATTTATCATGACCATATTAGCAGCTGCTATAGAGTTTGTTGCAGCTAATATTTAGGAACGATTTAGCATAATATCAAGTCCATTAAGTTATAGATTTAGTAAAAAATAAAAATTTATTGTAAGCTAGTATCATCAAAAACGTTAATCAACTATTTTGGAAAAATAATGTTTAAATTTGCAAAAAATTTCGCGTTAGCATTCAGTCTTTTTACCGCAACAGTACTTGCTGGTGAAACGCCACAAATTTCCCAACAAGCATTATTAGCAGCGCTTAAAGCACCGAATAATGACATTGTGCTGTTAGATGTTCGCTCTGAAGATGAATATAACCATGGCCATGTTGCTGGTGCTATTAATATTAGCCATGACGCTATTGAAGAAAACCTTAAGCAATTAATACAATATAAAAACAGTACTGTCGTTGTTTATTGCCGTTCAGGTCGTCGTGCCGGTTTAGCTGAAAATATTCTTAGCTCAAGTGGTTTTAATAACTTACATCATTTAACAGGCGATATGAATGCCTGGCTTGAAGCAAAATTGCCCGTTGTAGCCAGTGAACATAAGCACTAATTTAAATGTCAGCTAACCAATGAATGAGTTTTTATACTACTTAGATATTTTTGGCATTATAGTTTTTGCTCTTTCTGGCGCGTTAATGGCAGGCAGATATAAACTTGATCCCTTTGGCGTAGTAGTACTTGCTTCGGTTACTGCTGTTGGTGGCGGAACTATTCGTGATGTGATTTTACAAACGCCCGTATTTTGGGTAGTTGAACCTTATTATCTTTACGTTATTTTAGTAACGGCGATACTCACTATCATTTTAATTCGTCAGCCAAAACGAATCCCTAAACGCTTTTTACTCATTGCCGATGCTTTAGGTTTAGCACTCTTTGCTGTATTAGGTACTCAAAAATCAATGGCGTTAGGATCACCTTTACCTGTTGCTATTGTCATGGGCACGATTACAGGCGTAGCAGGCGGTATGATTCGCGATGTTTTATGTAACGTTATTCCTATGATTTTAAGAAAAGAGATTTACGCTTTAGCTGCCATGCTCGGTGGCGGTCTATTTGTGATACTTCATTTACTCGGTTGGTCTGACAATGAAGCAACCATTGTTGCTATTTTGGGAGCATTAATACTAAGGTTAGCGGCAATTTACTGGCAAGTATCTTTACCTGCATTTGATATAATTGAAAAAGAGAATAAATGAGCTATTTAACCGAGTAGTGGTTATTTAATTTATTACTGATCAAATACATTTTTCATATCTTGCTGAATTTTATCATACCAACCATCTTCAACGGTTACAGCCGGTAAAGCTTCTATTTCAATAACACCATTTTTCGCTGTTTTTGCTGACTCATTATAAATAGACAAAATATTTTTGATCACAATAGGCTGTGCTTTAAGATTGAGTTTTTCAACAACCAGCTTAGTACCTCCTTCAAAAGGCTCAATCTTCCCTGATTGTGAACGAGTACCTTCTGGAAAAATAACCACCTTTTTACCTTCACAGGCTTTAATATCTTTAAGTAATTTTATAATGGCACGACGATCTTTTTGGTCAACCGTAATGTGCCCTACCATATTCACAATATGAGAAACTGGCCATTTATCCATAATTCCTGTTCTACCAACAAACCTAACATCATTACCAATCACTTCTTCCAATGAAAATATATCAGTCATACTTTGATGATTGGCAATAATAATATCTGTGTCGGAATCAATAACTCCTACAAAGTTAACTTTAGCACCGGCACTTCGTACTATTCGAACACTAAAGAAGCTACGTAAACGGTTAAAAGTTTTACTATGAGGCGTGCAAAGAAATAATGCGATTGACTCTATAAAAATAGTTAGATAAGTTAAGCTCTTTTTTATGTAGAAAAATATCATCTGCTGTTAGTAAACTTAAAACGTCAATTTACGCTTCAATTCCCCAACCGTCGTTGTAACCAGAATACTTATTAGCAAGTTGTTCAAAATCTTCCTCTAGCTTAATCAAAGCATCATAACTTGGCACCATTTGAGTTGTACAATCAAGATCCCAAACATTTGGCGTTTCATCAGGATGCACACTAACATTCACATCTTTCATGTTTTCTTTAATAAAATTAGCCATTGCATGCGCTTGGGATTCTTGTTCAAATAAATGAAAAAAAACGACGCTATGGGTCACACTAAGATCGATGCCAGCCTGTTGCATCTCTGCCAAAACTTGACCTGTTTCATCACTGGGGAAATTCATATTTTTTTCTGCTTTTATTAGAGATTGAAGCGCTTGGCATTAACGAATAACGATATTATAAACAGTGAATAACAACTTGAATAGTTTTTTGAATAATTTATTAAAAGTAATACCAATACCTTTAAGTTAGTGAGCAAATATCAATGAGGATAAATTTTCTAGAAAAAGGCGCTTGATTGAGTAATGGCAAGCTATTAGGATTGAAAGCGACAATGTTATTGGAATATTTAGTCCATTTAGAATAGCCAGATATTTTTTTGTATTGGTATAACTATCAAAAGACTAAAGAGCGCAGAGGTTATCTTTACATTGTGCCGATATATTATGCGCATTTTGATACTCTTTCTGGCAACTTCCACCTGCTGACGATTTACTCTCATTTTCTGAGGCAACTTTCAATAAAATAGCCGTACCTTTGATATTAACCGCTACAATGCAACCAATAATTTGACTATGAGTGAATACCACAAAACACTGTTTGTTTGATTGGCAATCACGGTTATTTGCAATAATTTTTTGTTGTGACTTTTCAGCAGTGCTAGCTTGTGAGAAAGAAATGGAGGTAGCTTTACGACTTTTTTCTCGTCGCTGATAAGCTTCTTGTTCAAGCTGAACTTTTAATTTAGTAGTTTTTATTTCATTTTCTTTTAATAAGTAGCCTAAAAATAATAAAACCACCAAAAACCCGACTAAAACAATGACAGTAATTGAGAGCCATTTAAAAGCCACTCGATGAAACATTAATGAGTTAACTTCACATTTAAATTAGTTTGTGGATATTCTGCCAGCATAGCTGAAACCGCTTGTTTGATTCTATTATTAGTATCAGCACTATTCTCTGTTACGTTTAAATCTAACGGGTAAACACTACGCCATACAGAGCGATTATTTTTAGGATCAATCAAGTCTAAAACTAAACTTCCCTGACTAATTGATGAGTATTGTTGATCTGTTTTCCAGGTTGTGGCTCGTAAACAGTGTGTACAAAAATGTACCTCTTCATTATATTTAGAGTAATCTTTTCGCTTACCATTAAACACATGATAGGTAACGATCACATCTGCTTTATCAAGCTCTTTATAACTGAACTTTTTCTTAGCCATAGTGCGCTCAATAGCAATTTCAATTGCATTACGACGTGTGTCTAATAAACTTTGAGTTTCACTAAAAGCAGAGTTTCGGCCATAAAAGCTATAACTTTTTACTTCTGAAAAATCAAAGCTGTCATGATAAACAACACCTGCTATTTTGTTACTTGAGCAAGCACATATAAAGGAGAGTAAGATAGAAGCAGATAATACTTTAAACATGAAAAGAACAGAATAAGAAAGAACTTACCTTAGCCTAGCAAGTTCTTTGACAACTATAAAGCGGAATCCTTTGGTTTGCCAAGCCAATGCCAAAGGCACTGACTAGAGAACTCCATAAACCGACATGTATGACGCTGCCTCCTTTGATTCTTTATTAAGTTTAATGGCTACAGGTCACGCTAACTTATTTCATGATAATTTCACGTAATCGATATTCTCCTGTCAAGGTTCTAACTTCAGGATATTTAGCTGAAATTTCATTCGATTTCTTTTCATCTTTTTCGCTCCATTTTTTCATAAAAGCGGCATATTTTTTCTTGCTAGGCTCTAAATCAGAGGCACTATCAAATGTGACCATAAGCATCATATTAAAATCACCGCTAACAGATAAGTCACTGCCATAAATCTTCCAGTCCTTAATATAACCAAGCTCTTTTTGAATTTTAACTGCTTTTACCCAGCTTTGACTTAAGCCCGCTAGGTAAACATCCCCCATATTAGGATCTATTTTAACGGTAGTTACCGTCATGATTTCTGTACCTAAATCATAATCTTCATAAACTTCTAGTCGATCTTTTGCAACTACTGAATAACTAAATAAAACACAGAGTAAAGTAATTAATCCATTTTTCATTTTGATTCTCCTGTTAATGAATTATAAAATGTAGCTCGTTTATCAACGGCTAAGCTGTAAATGAACTGGTGGTAAGTATAGACGTAATATGCAGTTTTGCAGAATTGACAGCCAATATCATTGAAAAGTAAGGAAGATCACAAGTTGTAACATATTAACATAAATGTTAATCATTCTGATTATCAATAACTTAAATCAATATTATAACTGATTTAAAAAATCATAAAAATAATTCAAATCATTTAGTCTAAACTTAACCCAATCGGTTAAAGGTGATGCTATAAATCTAGCGCTAATAGGTGGGATATAGTTATGGAAGCCTACAAAAATATTTTAGTTGTTATAGACGAAAAAAACTTCGTTACGAAGGCCATTTACAGAGCTGTAAAGTTGATTAAACAAACTGGTGGACGAATGTCCATTTTATTACTCGATGATAACTCTGCAATACATCGCTTTTCTAATTTGATGAATGGCAATTATAAGTACACTGCAGAAGTATCTTTTAAGAATAAAAGTGTTCAATTACGAAGTATCATCAAAAAGTTAGCAAAAAGAGGAGTTGATATTGATCCTGAATTACTAACTTGCACTTCTTATCATAGTATTTTGAGCATAACTAACAGTAAACATATAGATACTGTTATTGTTGCAGCTTCAAGCCATAACTCTGGCTTTCGTTACCTTCATTATCCAGTTGACTTCTTTTTAATTGGTCAATGCCCAACCCCGCTCTTGATTGTTAAAGATCATAACTGGGAGCCTGAAGGCCATATATTGTCAGCTGTGGAACTTTTCAATGATAATCCAGAGCATCAAATGCTAACTAAAAAAGTTTTAGAAGAGTCGGAACATTTTACTCAACTACTTAACGGTGATTGTCACACGGTAGATTGCTACTTTGGTGAAAGTGTAGATGTTTCATTTAATTTTGAACCTTTTGAACCTTTTGAAAAAAATCAAGATATACATCTATCCATGATGAAACAACATTGTCATGACTACCATTTATCTTATGAAAATGTTCACTTGTCGCTAGAACTCCCTGAAAATGCAATCTCTCAAATAGCTACTGAAGTTGATTCAGAATTAGTTATTATAGGAGATTGTGGGCATCGAGGGTTTCTCTCTAAATTATCAGCCCACGTTTCAGAAGAAGTATTAAACAAGGTCAATTGTGATTTATTGATACTTAAGCCCTAGTACAAAGCTATTGTAACAATTGAATAAGTTTTCCAAAAGGGGATGTCGATCAGTCGTGGCGACGCATAAGGGTACTGCATTATATTTATAATTTACATTAAAGTTTCAAAGTTTACACCTTTGAAACTTAACACCTGGCCACCAAACTCTTTTGCAAATGCTATCGCATCATTTTGTTGACTAAAACTAGCCAGAGTTTGCCCCATCGCTCCTGTTTTATCCGAACCAGCAACATACCAAGCAACTTTTGCATCAATAAAATATTTATCATCAATACTGTCACTGCCCCAAGGCATTTTACTCATATCGTGCACTAACATTTGGGCAACATTGCGCTTGTTTTCTGGATCTAAATAATAGCTAAACATATCGCGCGTTGAACAAAATTTAAAGACTTGATCACCTAGCTCTTTACGAAACACCTCACCCTTGGGGCCACCAAAGCGGGTAATTAACATACCGCATAAATGACATTCATCGCTCGATTCCATAGCGACAGCTTGATGTAATACTTGTCGCTGTTCGGTGTTATCAGAACAAGACATTAAAGAAGTAACGACGATAGAAAGCGCGACAATTAGCGCTAATGATTTGTATGTTTTCATATTCAAAGTTTCTTTTTCTTAAAAATAAAAATAGCTAAAGTTAATGGTAGAATTACCCAGGCAACTAAAGCTGAAAATAACTGAGTTTGAGATAAACTTGCATTAATAGCGACAGCCAAGGCACCATTAACATCACTACTATCTAACCCTGCTAGGTTAACTAAGCGGAAAATATCGGTAGGGTTTAGCATCATTAACTGAGTTAATCCTTGCTGAGTCACACCCTCTTCAACACCAACTAGCAAGGCAAGTAAAGCAAGATCAAACGCTAAAGCAAACAAGAACCAAGTAATCAGTGCAAACCCAGCTGCTTTTGATTTTTCACTAACCGATAGACTGATCAAATAAGAAATGGCAGTGAAGCTTAACCCCAACAGTATTGCACTAATTATAAATACCCCAAAAGCGCTGAGAATGTCTGAATCGCCAAGTTGAAAATACAACAACACTGCAGATGCACCAAAACCAAGCAAAGTGGCAAGCGCAATGATAGTGCCCTGACCAATAAATTTACCTAATAGTAGCTGACTTTTACTCAACGGATACGTGAGTAGCAATAATAAAGTACCACTTTCTTGCTCGCCAACAAAACTGTCATAGCTCAACAACAAAGCAATCAGCGGGATAAGAAAAACAGCTAGACTAGCTAAACTTGCAACAGTGGTTGATAACGAAGTAACACCCACAGCACCCGATGCTGCCGCACCAAAATATGTTAAACCAATAGAAAGTAGAGCAAAAATAAGCGTTATTGATATCAACCAACGGTTTCTTAAGCCATCATGAAATTCTTTATTGGCAACAGTAAGTATTTGTTTCATTAACCTTGCCCTCCATTGGTTTGCTTGGGTTCTAAAAGCTCATGCTCCGAAAGAAAGTGCTGATAAACTTGCTCTAAATTAGCTGATTCAACATGAATATCATCAAGGCCATTCAAGTTCAACAATTGTTTTAATACCCTAAGCTTTTCATGCTCAGGCACCATTAAAGTATTCTGACAATCATTGGTTAAAAAGCCGTTTAATTGGGTATTTTGTGTAACAGCACCATTTAACCCGCCTTTTTTAAAAGAAATAGGCTTAATAACAACGGGTAAAGCCGCCTGTTGACGTAATTCACTCAACGTCCCCATTGCTAAGAGTTTTCCAGAAGATAAAATCATCGCTCGGTCTATATGTTGTTCTACTCCCGGTAAAACATGGGAGCACAAAATAACACTTGAGCCATTCGATTTAAGTTGGTCAACAGTTTTATAAAAGTCTCTAGTCGCTATAGGATCTAAACCCACCGTTGGTTCATCTAGTAATAATAACTTTGGTTCACCAATAAATGCTTGCGCCAATCCAAGTCGCTGACGCATGCCTTTTGAGTATGTTTTCACTTGACGTTTCATCGCATAGGTAATACCTACTTGTTCTAATAACTCTACTGCCTGCTTTTTACTAAAACCTTTTAACTTGGCAAAATAAGTAAGTACTTCTAACCCCGTAAGTTGTTCATAAAAGCTCACATTTTCAGGTAAATAGCCGATTTTACTGCGACAGTGCCAAGCTTCTTTTAAGTCAGGTGCCATGCCCATTACTTCAACCTTGCCGCTACTTGGTGAAATAACACCCAGTATCAACTTCATCATAGTGGTTTTACCGGCACCATTATGACCAAATAAACCGAGCACTTCGCCTTCATTTAACGACATAGTCATAGAGCTTAATGCATCTAATTGATCATAAGCTTTTCCTGCCTCAACTAATGAGACTAACGGGGTATTCATAATTTTTCTTCCTGCAAAGATTCTGCTTTTGAAATATTGACCAGTGAGGTTGGTTCTGGCTGAGAAAAATGAGGTGTCATTATCGGGTAGCTATCTTTAACACCTGGTGGTTTTAACACCGGAAACTGTTTTTGCACCCAACGTAAAATTAAAATTGCTGGACTATCCATGATCATTTTCATTTCTGGGTATTGCCATACTAATTTATCGATACCATCATTGGGTTCAAAAATAGCATCACCTATACCGTCATTATCCATATCCCAACCAAGATAGTTACTCCAATAATTACCGCGTCCATCTTTACTCCATTCTTGCTTTCTATTTGAAACATACTTCACTTGCGTTGGGTTATTAATAAAACTATTACCGTAAATTTTAATGTTTTCAGATCCTGCTGTTAAATGAATGCCAATTTCAGCAGTATCCACAATATTGCCTTCTAAAGTATTGTAACCAGAGTTATAAATAAACAGCCCCTTGCCATCGCGGCCTAACACCTTGTTTTCAGGCTTAGTCCAAACGTTCTTGATATGATTATTAGTAAAGGTTGATTGCGTAATAAAGTTTAATAAAAAACCATAGTCTTCACTATCCGTTGTTTTATTACCGGTAATTGTTAAACGACGAGAACTCATTAAGGCATAACCTGCACGCGTACTATATGCAGTATTGCCTTTAACGGTATTATCATAAGAATACATATAATGAATACCATAGCGTAAATCATGCATGGTATTATTTTCTATTAGATTGTTCTGACTAGAAATAACATAAATACCATCTCGTACTTCATATGTTTCATTTTCAAAAACATGGCTATGAGTTACATTTGCCACTTGAATTCCATTTCCTCTATCAGCAGATCGGAGTGCTAAATTACCATTAACTTTATTATTAAAAATCTTTGCATGCGTGACATGATTTAGCCAAATCCCAAAACCATCACCTGACAAATTATTATTTTGAATAACTAAACCAACCGCCCTTTCATTAGCCACTTTTTCATTAGAATATATACCTGAATTTTGCTCAGTAAGATCATCCCCCCAATTGACTATAGTCAGGTTATCAATAGTGATATGAGAGTTTTTTAGAATAAGTGCATGTCCATGACCTTGAGCGTCAATGATACTGTTCTTTGCCCCCCCCTCACTACTGCCACGTAGTGTAATTTGTTTGGTAATAACAAAGTTACCCAAATATCGTCCAACAGCTAAGGTGATAACATCACCATCATGGCTTCTATCAAGTGCTTGTTGTAAGTCATCACTTTCACAAAGTCGTATCTCTTGTGCTGTAGCCGACTGTAAAACGGTATATAAAATCAATAAAACCGAAAGAAATAATTTAGACATTGTAAGAAAAATATTGACTCAAACTTAAATTAATAAAAGCATAACACTTTTTGGTGTTTTGCCCTTGATCTTGAATAAATAAAAAGTTTAAAAAGCACTATATTGAGTGAACATAATGAATGAATCTAAACAATAGGTGAGTATTGTATGATTTTCATCCATTCTATTATTCCGCTATACATATACTTTCGTTGGAATTTATTTAGCTAATTGGCGATATTAAGCTAAAGTTATCTTAGTATATGCCGATAACGAACGTACAATTATCTCTATTAGATTTTGAGCTAATAGTAGTAAAAAACATGTCGTTTTTAAATTAGTACTTATCCGTAGGAATTATTATGAAAAAAATTGCTTTTAAATCGCTCACCAAACCATTATTTCTCAGCGCTGTTATTTTAGCCTCTATGAACAGTGCAAACGCTCAGATAGAGCCCTTTGCTGTTAGCTTTAACACCATTGCTGACATTAGTATAGTTCAGGATCAACCCCTTAGTTTTGGCCCAAATATATTCATAACTAACGGCGGCGTTTGCACTTTAAATGCAGCAACCCCTTTAGCTGCTACCATGCAGTCAGATGAATCAACATTAACTGGGGCGAATTATGGTGATATAGCCGGTAGTGGTTGCGTTACTACCCTTGCTGGGGTTAACGGTAATCAAGGTGGTTATTATAGAGTAACCGGTGTCAGTGGCATATCCGTAAAAGTTACTGTCAACCCTGCCTCAAACGCAGACTTCGCTTTTGTACCTGCGGGATGTGTTATTGACCATGACGGTACTGCTGCTGCTAATTCAGATAATTGCTTACCTTTTGCATCAGGAACACAATTGACCTCAACTTTAGCCAATGCTACAGAAGGAGGAGGATCAGGAGTTGATCAACAATTAATGATTGCGGTTGGGGGTACAATAACCATCAATCAAGCATTAACTTCTGGCACGCCATATACCCAAGATTTTACTATTGAAGTCACTTATTAAAATAATACTCTGTATTATGTAACATAAGCCAACCGCTAAATTTACTTGTGGTTGGCTATTAATTTAAGCACTCATCTAGTCAACACTTAAATAAACATCTCCATTCAAATAATCCCCCTTTACCCTCTCGCCAATAAAGCAACTCAATTAGGAATGATTGGCACTGCCTTTGCAAGACTACATTTTAAATGACAAACAATGTCATTATTTGTCATTTAAAATGTAAGGTTTATCGAATGAAAAAAATACTGTTAATGCTAACCCTATTTTTAATAGAAAATTGCCATGTAAGCTATGCGATTAGCCTAACAAGTTACCGTATTTATTTAGACAAAAATTTTCGAACCGAATCTTTTGTTATTTTTAATAGAACATTAAAAGCAGAGGATTGCCAGTTATCCTTCATTGACTTCCCTTTCGACAAAGCGAGTAATATCGGGAAAAAAATAACCGGAATGACTCCTAAAACGAGTGCTACAAATCTAGTTCGATTTTCACCGAAAAAATTTCAAATCAAAGGTGGTTCTAATCAAACTGTAAGGTTTTCATTAAGACGAAAAGCCAATACCCCCGTTAGTGAGTACCATTCATATTTAAGTATTAACTGTGGAAAAAGCATCGATGATAGCAACAACAACAATGGCAGAATTTCACTGTCGCCTAGGTTAGTTCACAATATACCCGTTATCGCCAGAACAGGAGAATTAACGGCAGCACTTAATTTTAGTGATATTCACATCGATGAAGGAGGAAAATTAGTCTTTACACTGAATCGTTCAGGTAACCGATCCGTTTATGGTGTAATTGAAATCATAAACAAGACAAATGGAAATGTAATCAATTACTTACAAGGCGTTTCACTTTATGCTCAATCTGATTATCGAGCGTTTGATTTTTCTTTACCTGAGGGAACTGATATCAATTCTCTTCGTATCCGCTTTAAAGAAGATAGCAAGTATGGCGGCAGTATCACCATCAATCATGATGTAAAACTTTAGATTTGTCTTTTGAATCAAGATAACGAGTATAAATGAAATGGTTAGTTATCACATTATAACTAAAAACATCCGTATTATAACATCTGTTATAATACTTATGCTGATGGTAATAACGCCTAGCAATGCTCGCGATTTAACTAAAGTCAGTATCAATAGTGACGACATCCTGCTCTTAGACACGTTTTTAGATAACAAGCCACTCATTGCCGCCCTAGATGGTTACATTGTTAATGATGAATTGATGCTAGCAGTCGAGCCTTTATTTGACAGTCTTGCACTACGATATATCAGAGAGGAAAAATTATTACGGATTTGGAAAGATCAAAACATTATTGATTTGAAACTCGCTAATAATGATTCATCAGGCCATTGGGCTGATGATGGCTTTTATCTATACGTTGATCATCACACCTTAAGTCAACTATTTGACGTGTCAATAAGCTATGACAGCTCAACCTTAAAACTAAAGATTAGTACTGATAGCTTTCATTTTCCAAACCAAAAACTCGAACAACTATCATACCTGCGACTAATGGAGCAATCGTCAGCAGAGGGGAGCACAAAAACAATTGACGGAACCAATCTACTTACGGATCAATACCGTTTGTTTACGCTACCTCATGGATCTTTTTCATTAAATACCAGTGTCGATAAAATAAGTGCAAATGAAAGTAAAAAAACATCATTTAATTACAGCGTACAAACCGTATCGGATTTTCTTTATCACTCCGCAAATTTAACGGTCACAGACTATAAAGCAAGAGAAGCAACAGGCAGGCTTAATTTCTCTCGCTATAAAAGTTTACCAGATGAGTTAATAATTGGTGCCTTTGATCGCTATAGTTTTGGTGACATTAATAGTATTTCCGATAATTTAACCAGTAACACACAGTCTGGTCTTGGCTTCATATTTACACGTGCCCCTGAGCAATATCGCACTAAAAATGTTGGTACAACGATAACTGAAGTAGCAAGACCTGGTTGGGATGCAGAACTTTATCGCAACGGTCAATTTATAGAACTTAAAAAAGTCCCCCTTGATGGCAACTTAATATTTGAAGATGTGGAAACTGAATATGGCAGCAACCGTTATGAAATTAAACTTTACGGCCCTTTTGGCGAAAAAGAAGTACGCAACCAATATTTAACCTTAGACAAAAATGCACTTGCCAAAGGAGAAGTTGCTTACAATTTTTATGGTTTAGATGATGCAATGCAACTGATAAATAACCAGAGCCCTGATAATTTTACTTTAAACAATGCGGGGGCTTCCGTTAGTTATGGTATTACAGATAATTGGTTAATAGGCGTTAACTATGCATTCAAAGAAAATAATGTCGAGAAAACTGAACAGTTATTCACCTTAAAAAACTCATTGGCATTTCCTGGATTACTTTTTGATAATGAAATTTCTGTACAACAAGATCAAGGCTACGCACAAATAAGTAGCTTAAGTGGTAACGCTTTTGGACAGGATACCTTTAATTTGATTTTTGAATCTTCAGATGACTATCAAAGTGATCGTATTCATTCCGCAGGTATTGAGCGACAATATGCTGATTTTTCATATAGTGGCAGCTTTAGTCCTTGGTACTACAATTTAGGGGTAAGTTATTTAAACACAGACAATAATGAAAGTTGGCAAGCACGTAACACATTGTCGAGAAACATTGCTGGTATCAATTTTTCTCATAACCTTCATTACAATCAAAACATTTTCGATAATAGTAATACCACCTATTGGAATGGCACTTTTGTTGCCTCAGGCTCACTAACCCAAGCAATAAGAATAAGTGCTGCTGTTGATTACCGTCCAGATCAAAGTAATGTTATACAAAATACCTCAGTTACATTAGCTTGGCACGATAGATTTGATTTTTACCACAATTTACGTGGGGCTTATAATTTACAACAACCAGTGAATAAGTGGCGAGTTAACTATAATTTAAGCTGGAATAGCGAAAAGTTTCAACTTCAGTTAGCGAGCAACTATGATGCAGAGTCTAACTGGAGTCTTGGATTAGGTATTCGCTTTTTCCTTGGTTATGATCATCACAATCAAAAAGTTATTTTCTCTAATCAAATTTCTTCAAACTCAGCCACATTGAGTAGTTACAGCTACCTTGATCGCAATCCAAATGGCTGGCGAGATGAAGCTGACTGGGACTTAGCCGGAGTGAAATTCACGGGTGTACCTGCTTGGGACGAATTAACAAGTGGAGAAACTGGTCGAGCAATACTACCCGGTGTCAGTACAAATGTTCCGTTTAAATTCAATGCTCAATGGGAGTATGGTACAAAAGCGATAGCGAATAATTTCCTCATTTACACTCATCCTGGTGCCTACATCGACGTAAACATGCCATTTTACGTAACAACTGATTTTTCTGGTTTTGTAAACAAAGTTAATTACTACCAAGAAAAATCGCCATTAACTGGCGTACTCATTGAACTTTTAAACAATAAAGGCAAGGTAATTAGTATGACCTCAAGCGATGTTGACGGCTATTACCAATTTTCAAATCTTTCGCCGGGTAATTATACCATTAGGATAACGCCAGAGTACTTAATCCAAAGTGGCTATACCAGTAACACTGTTGGTTATCAATTTAGTACTCCATCCGCCGGTGGCATTATAAACCTGCCAGCGATCACCATCAAAAAGTTGCCGACTAATCAGCAAAAATCAACTGAGTCAATTACACAAATCAATGTAAATACCCTGAGTAACGAAGTAAATGTTTGGCTTGATTCAGATGACAAAAATTATGGAAAGGTATACAGCTTAGCTTCATCAGGAGATTACTCAACACAACAAAAAACATTTGAACCTGATGCGCTACCTAAGACCCCTACAACAAGAGCAGTTCTACCCGCACAGCCGGTAAGCAGAGAACAATTACCAACTCAACCTGTCGTTAGAGCAAGCTTGCCGCCAATACCCATTACAAGATCCCAACTTCCAGTGCAGCCGATCACCAGAAGAGAGTCACCAACACAGCCCGTTGTTAGAACGTTTTTACCAAAACAGCCTACAGTAAGAGCCATGTTACCTGTTGATTTGAATATCACTAAGCAAACTAGCGATCTAGAAAAGACTCAACTAGCCCAACCGGTTACTGCAAGCAATAAAACTGATGGTAATGAAGTCACCCTGAGTACTGAATATCGGCCTAAAGCTTTACCTTTACAAAGTAATAATGCGTTTACCCTACAATTAGGCGTTTTCTCAACTAAAACTGCGGCAAAAACGATGCTGAGCCAACTTGAAAATTTATCGAGTAACGCTTATATTTATCAAGATAACAATAAAAGAAAACCGTTGTTCAGAATATTCTTAGGTAAGTTTAAAGATCATCAACAAGCAAGCTATTATAAAAAAGCAAGCTTACCTCAGACAGTTAACTCTTTTGTTCGTCCATTACCTGAGCAACAGACTGAAAATGATAATATGAATAAATCTGTATCTCTACAAGGCTATGTTATTCAGTTTATTGCCGGACAAAATAAATTGAAAATACTATCAAGTGCCGCTTCAATAACAAGTATTAGTGAGGTGTTTTTCGCAGAAAAGCAAGTTAAGGGTAAAGTTTGGTATTGTTTAATAAGCCAAACCTTTATCAATAAAGATAACGCTCAAAAAAGCTTAGATGCTTCTGGTTTATCAGCCTCTGCATGGTTAGTAAAAAGAACTAAATTCGATAATATATTGGCGTTGAATAGCAAATGACCGAATCAATTAAAAATACAATTAGACTGAAAAAGCAATTAATTTTATTGTTGGGTGGACTATTATCTTATTCTTTCTCTGTTTATGCAGCGATTACACCCTATATTGTTGAAACAAAAACTTTATATTTTGGCAAGATTATATTTATACCTGGCTCATGTTCAATGGCATATAATACTCAAGTGATTAGCAACTTAACCTCTTCAAATATTTGCACCAGCAGCACAGGTACTTCTGGAACATACCAAATATTTGCAAACCCAAACAAGCAAGTACAAATAAAATTAAAATCTCATGGTGATACTGGCAATGGCATTATTTACGTGCCTGATGGTGAGTTAGTTAGCGACTTTGAAAGTGCTATCATTATTGCAGACACCACCAAAACGATTAATAGTGGTGCATCTGGCATAATAGATATTAGCATTGGTGGCCGGATAATTATTAACAGCATGTTATCGTCATCAAGTGCTTACAGTGAATTATTTGATATAGAATTTACTGAGTTATAAATCAACTGCCAGTCACAATCGACAGATAGTTGTTTTTTCTAGATTCAAACGAATCTTTGTAATAAAAACACAAAGTTTCAATAAAAAAAAGCTCAATACCTTACGATATTGAGCTTTTAAAAATCATACGACTCTATGCTTTAGATACGCTTGAGAGTTAGCAAATTCAATTCGAAATGAATTTATGCTTCAACAAACATACGACCGCGCATTTCCATGTGCAACGCGTGACAGAACCAGTTACAGTAATACCACTGAACACCTGGCTTGTTTGCTGTAAAGGTAATAGAAGCAGTCTGTTGAGGACCAATCTCCATTTGAACACCATGGTTAGTCATACAGAAACCATGTGTTACATCTTCTACTTGATCAAGGTTAGTTACGATAACCGTTACTTCATCACCTAACTTCACATTAAAAGATTCCATACCGTACGTTGGTGCAACAGAAGTCATGTAAACGCGTACTTTTTTGCCGTCACGAATAACTTTGTTATCAGACATTGGGTCAACGCCATCTTTCTTCGCAATAGCTAAAGTTTCAGCAAAGATTGAATCATCACGACTCCATACTTTACTTGGCTTAACTTTGCTACGATGAATAATTGTACCGTCATGTGGTTCTGCGAAAGTCGGTCCATCATGAACCAGTTTCATTTCGTTACCAGAAATATCAACTAATTGATCATTTTCTGGTTTTAATGGGCCAACTGGTAAGAATCTATCTTTAGAAAACTTACACAATACCACTAACCACTTACCATCAGCATCACGTGTTTCACCAGAAGATGTTGAGTTATGACCCGGTTGGTAATGAACATCTAATTTTTGACGAATGTAGTTAACTTTTTTACCTTGGTAAGCTTGAATTGCTTCTTCAATATTCCACTTAGCAACTTGGCTATCTAAGAATAAAGTGGTGTAAGCATAACCATTTTGGTCGAATGCAGTATGTAGTGGACCTAAACCTAACTCTGGCTCACCAACAATTGCGTCACGTGGTTTGATTTTATCGTTGAATAAGTCATCCAATTTAGCAATTTCGATAATTGATACTGTAGGTGATAATTTACCGTTAGCCATGAAGTACTTGCCGTCTGGCGAAGTGTTCAGACCATGTGGCGATTTTGGTACTGGGATGTAACGAGTTAATTCAGAGCCTTTACGACCATCAACTACAGGAACATTGTTACCATTGTAAGTTTTGAATTTACCCGCTTTAACTGCAGCTTCACAACGAGCAAGGTTAAATACTACAACGTGATCACGCTCAGCAGAAATCATTTCACCTAAGTTCATACCCATCTCTGAGTTGTAACAAGTAGAGGCGAAGTATTTACCATCGTAATCAGCATCAGTGTTATCTAGGTTACCATCAACCATAACCTGGAAAGCTATCTCCATGGTCTCAGCATTAATAACATTGTATAAAGAACGGTAAGTACTAACATCTTTCATGCCGTCTTTGCCGTCGTTATTCATTGGGATTTCAAATTCACCATTACAAACAACATACTTTGTATGAGGAACTTTTTGTACACGTAAACCATGAACGGCTTGTACGTTAGGTACAGTGATCATCTTGTCACACTTCATCACATCACAACGAATACGTGCTACACGAGAGTTGGCTTTATCATTGATAAATACATACTTACCGTTATAGCGACCGTCAGTCATACTCATGTGCGGATGATGCGAATCACCCATCATGATGTCAGCACTTTCGCCTTTAATACGCTTACTTTCGTCGGTTAAACCCCAACCTGTAGCTGAATCTGTATTAAATACTGGAATACGCATTAATTCACGCATTGATGGAATGCCCATAATACGTACTTCACCAGAATGACCACCTGACCAGAAACCATAGTATTCATCTAATTCACCTGGGTGAACTACTGCACTACCGGCTTCGGTTGCTTTCGCTTTAGCTGTTGCTGCAAACATTGCAGCAGTCATTGGGGCAGCTACTGCTCCAGCACCAATGAGTGCTGTTTTTCCGAAAAACTTCCGGCGGTCTGCATTTTCTAATGCGACTTCATTATTTTTTTGCTCTTCATTACTCATTGCTTTCTCCATTTTCTCTTTTAAAAATAAGTTTATTTTCTCTAAATACATTTTTTCAATACAAATTACGCGACTTCTTTTACCTTTATTTCTGTTTCTTTGTACTTAGCTTTCTTACGCGCCAACTTTTTAAGGGGCGGGCATTTTTCTTCATTAAAATAAGTTACCTGACAATCAAGACAGTAATGGCATTCGCGCATATTAATAACACCATCGGGATCAATTGCTTGAATTTCACATTCTTTTGCACACGTTTTACAAGGCTGACCACATTCTGGACGACGACGTAACCAACTGAATAAACGTATACTATTACTGGTTGATAACGCGGCGCCTAATGGACATAAATAACGACAGAAGAACTTTCGATTGAAAACATTAATAATCAGCAATGCGGATGCATATAAAACGAATGGCCATTCACGATCAAACTTCAATAAAAAGGTTGTTTTAAATGGTTCAACTTCAGCAAACTGCTCTGCAAGGGATAACGATTCCATTGATAGGCCAAACAAGCCTAACAAAATTAGATATTTGATTGCCCACAAACGTTCATGAACAGCCCAAGGGAATTCAAATTGTGGAATTTTGATATGACGAGCGAATATATTCATTAACTCTTGTAGAGCACCAAATGGACACAACCAACCACAATAAACAGCACGCCCCCATAGGATCATCGTTACAGCCGCTGCCCCCCACAAAATAAATATCACAGGATCTAGTAAGAACAAGTCCCATGAAAAATCAGACATAAAGGCTTGTAAGAAAGTAAATACATTGACCACTGACAGCTGACCGCCCCAAGACCAACCAATAAAGACTACGGTGACAATCAAGAATAAATGACGGAAATTGTGCATAAAGGTTGGATGACGGACTAAAATATCTTGTAAAAATAAACTTATCACTACAATAGAAAGCAGAATAATCAAGATGATCACTTCTGCATTTTTCTCTTTCCATACTTGCTGTGCCAGGGATAACTCAGGCTCAGGCATTATCAAAGGAGGACGATCGACATATTTATCTAATGTATGGTAGTCCGCTTTAAAGCTGGTGAATATACTCTCTAAAGGACCCGTTTGACGTCGAACTAATAGCTCTAATTGCCAATCTGATGCTGGGTTAAATTCATGGTGTTCACGAACAATAAAAATTGATCGCTCAGCAAACTTAGGTGCCCCATCAATATAAATATCAGGTAAGCGGCTATGGTCTAAGTCTCTAAAAGCAAAGGCATTATCATTTTGAAGAATTTGAATACGGTCAAAAATAGCACCGCGCACGTAACCTGAACCTTTAAACGAATAACCTGTGCCCATGAAAACCATTGCATGTTCGCCCGGTTTTAATGAAGAGAGTAAGTATTCATATTCACTGTCACCAAGTAAGTTTCGGCCAATAGAAGGAATATTTACTTGGGCAAAGAAAATTTCTGCAAACATATCTTGCTTTTGATCGATCGTCGCTTCATCAACATGTTCGGCTTCGGTCCCAACAAAAGCTTCATCAACTGTTTTTCTATTTAAATATAATTTTCGAATAGCGCCATTACCCGTAAGCGTTGTCCAGTCTGCTTTTTCATACACATCTGGATAAATAGTACCCATAGGTTGGATAGCTTCTTGGCTGGTACTAATGATACCAAGAGAACGCGCAACTATTTTTGCCGCTTTAACAATAGCAACATTCATCACCATTACCGTTACCGTAGCACCAGATAAGCCATCAATATGCACAACGCCTTCAGTTTGGTTACCACCCACTTTCAATCGATCACTAACATTTAAACCGTTATACTGATCAGCAAAGGCATGTAACTTAGTCTCTGGAATACCTGCCAAAATAATGGGTTCGTGATGTTCTAATACTTTTGCACCTAAATAAATACCCTTAACATCAATAGCCACCAACATGTTTACCGGTTCACCTGAATAGGCAGGTATTTTTGCTAAATCATTCGTTTCAAAAGCGTAACCTAAAACGTCTTCTCCTTTACCTTCTTTGTCTCCATATATAGTCCAAATTAATGGCGCGCCTTCTTTAGCTGCCACTTTTTCTGAAATATGAGTTTGAAGTGGAAAAATTTCCTTGATCAACGGCATAGGATCTTTTGGGGGACTAACAAATAATGCTTGTGCTGGGAGGATTACGCACAAAAAAAGCACTAACGCCTTAGCTGGTGCTGATAAATAACTGATTACCGCTTTTAAAAAAGGTGACAACATCAAATAAATTCTTTTTCTTTTAGTAACTTATTAAGGAAATAACAGTGAACAAAAAACAGGCACTGCGACAATATGACACAGTCTACTCCATCAGATATTTGTTGCCATGATGTAGATCAAAAAATTATAACGAAATAAAGCATTAAAAAACGAATGAGAACAATAGGATATAACCATAAACTAATTATGGTTATTGTAAACACCCTCTCCATTAGACTTTAGTCTGAGAAAGAAATGATAAATTCACAAAAAAAAAACAAAAAAAACCAGTCTATTGACTGGTCTTTTTTAAATGAATTGAAGCTGTTATTTTATTCTTACACGAGCAAACTTACGTTTACCCACTTGATATACAGCTTCGCTACCACTAAAAATCACCAAGCTTCTATCGGTTATTTTTTCGCCATCTATTTTAGCTGCACCTTGTTTGATCATACGATAAGCATCTGAAGTACTGCCAACTAAACTCGCCTCTTTTAATAAATTAGCAATGGCAATTTCACCACCTTCAGGTTCGAGTTCAAGCTCAGGCATTTCATCAGGCATAGCACCTTTTTGAAAGCGATTGATAAATTCTTGATGTGCCGCCTCAGCTGCTGCTTCATCATGGAATCGAGCAATTAATTCTTTTGCTAAGTCTATTTTAACATCACGTGGATTTTTACCCTGTTCAATTTCCGCTTTATAACCTTCAATTTCATCAATCGGTTTAAAACTTAATAATTCATAATAACGCCACATTAGCACATCTGAAATAGACATAATTTTACCAAACATATCAGACGGACTATCGGTAATACCAATGTAGTTACCTAAAGATTTAGACATTTTTTGCACGCCATCTAACCCTTCGAGTAAAGGCATCATTAGTACGGTTTGCGGACGTTGACCTTCTGACTTTTGCAGTTCACGTCCCATCAATAAGTTGAACTTTTGATCGGTGCCGCCTAATTCAACATCAGACTCAAGCGCAACAGAATCCCATCCTTGCACTAACGGATACATAAATTCATGAATCGCAATTGCTTGGCCGTTAGCGTAACGCTTTTTAAAATCATCACGCTCCATCATACGAGCAACTGTTTGACGAGAAGCCAATTTAAGCATTTCTGCCGCCCCGAATTTATCCATCCAAGTAGAGTTGAAAGCTACGGTGGTTTTACTCGGGTCAAGAATTTTGAACACCTGCTCTTTATAGGTTTCCGCATTGGCTAAAACATCTTCTTTCGTTAGCGCCTTGCGAGTGACATTTTTCCCCGTTGGATCACCAATCATACCGGTAAAGTCACCAATCAAAAAAATGACTTCGTGACCTTGCAACTGAAATTGACGTAATTTATTAATTAATACAGTATGACCAAAATGCAAATCAGGCGCTGTTGGATCGAAACCTGCCTTAATCTTTAAAGGTTTACCTGTTTTTAATTTCTCTAATAATTCATCTTCTACTAAGATTTCTTCCGCGCCACGTTTCAATTCGGCAAACGCTTGACTAACATCGGTCATTACTCGACTCCGAGATTAAGGATATAAAATAATTCAATGGCCGGATTCTACTCACTTTATCATCTTTATAACAGTATAAAAGTCAATGTGACTCTGTTTTTATACAAACTTTTATAAAAACTTTTATAAAAACTTTGTTATAGTGAATATTAGTTAACGACAGTTATCGTATTTCAGTTACCAAGACTCATATAAAGTAAACAAATATCCCAGTGAATAAACAACAAATAATACAGCGTCAGTTAAAAACTCTGCATGGAATTTATCTGAGCTTAGATAATACTTTTCAACAATTACCGAAGAAACATCGCATCATCATTATTGCCACCGGCATGCTTGCACTGTTATTGATGTTTCTGCCGAGTGAAAAAGAGCTAACAATACAGAATATTAATAATCAGAGCTTTGAAGTCGGCAAACGATACCAAGTTGCTATGCCTAGACAAACTACAGGGAATACACTTGCTACCCCTGTTGAAATCCCTTCAATAACTCAATCCAAAAATAACCAGCTAATAGATAACAGCGCGATAACAACCACTGTAAATTCGCAACAGCAAAGAAATATTTCTTGGCAAAGCGCAAAAGTACGCAGCGGTGACTCTTTAGCTAGAATATTTAAACGTTTAGGTTTTAGCGCCCAAGACACTTATGCTATAAGTACTGCCAAAGGCGAAGACAGTAAATTATTACTTAAAATTAATGTGGGTGATACGCTACGCATTGCCACTAATAATGAAAAACAAATAACCGCGCTAGAGTATCCACTGTCGAAAACGGATACACTTTATATCAACCTCGTGGGTGACAACTATCAATCACATAAAGAAAGTAAACCAGTTGAAGTTCGCCAAGCTTTTGCGCATGGCACAATCCAGTCAAATTTTTGGAATGCCGGCACTTCATCGGGGTTAACAGACGGACAAATTATAGAACTTGCTAATATTTTTGGTTGGGATATTGATTTTGCTTTAGACATACGTTCTGGCGATAGCTTTCATATTATTTATGAAAAGAAATATGTTGAAGGAGAATATATTGGTACTGGCAATATTTTAGCCGCGGAGTTTATCAATCAAGATGAACGCTTCCAAACAGTACAATTTACCGATGATGAATATTATAGTCCTGATGGAAGAAGCATGCGTAAAGCTTTTTTACGTGCGCCAGTTAATTTTAAATATATCAGTTCAAGCTTTAAACGTAATCGCTTTCATCCAGTACAAAAACGCTGGAAAGCCCATAGAGGCGTCGATTACGCTGCGAAAACAGGTACCCCTGTAGTAGCCGCCGGTAATGGTAAAGTCACCCACTCAACCTATAATAAATACAATGGTAATTATGTCTTTATTCAACATGGCAATGGCATAGTGACTAAATATTTACATTTTTCTAAACGAGCAGTTAAAAAAGGTCAACGAGTAAAACAAGGGCAGCTAATTGGCAAAGTCGGAGCGACTGGATTGGCTGCTGGTCCTCACTTACACTATGAGTTTTTACTCAATGGTGTGCATCGTAATCCTAGAACGGTAAAATTACCGGATGCTAAACCCATTGCTAAAAAGTATAAAACTGAATTTACCGCACTAGCGAAGAAACGTTTGCAAGAACTAGCAGGATCCAAAAATGCCATGCTAACTATGTCCACTAATGAGGAAGGTATACAACAAAGCGATGATTAATATAAAGTCAGGTATTTCAAATAAGCAAAAGTATTATATTGGCTTAATGTCAGGTACCAGTGCCGACGGAATCGACTTGGCATTAGTCACTTTTGATCATAATAAAAAGCTTAAACACCACGCCAGTTACTATCAAGCCTATAGTGATGAAACTGCCGCAAAGATTAAATCGCTTTATACCTCTAAAAATAATAACCCTGACAATAATGAAATTGATCGCGCTTTTTCTTTAGATGTTGAACTAGCAAAACTTTTTTCCTTAGCGGTCAACGCTTTTTTAGCGCAAGAACATTTGGGTTGTGCTGACATTATAGCTATTGGTAATCACGGGCAAACTATTCGCCATCGACCGCAAGCCGCTAATCCTTTTACTTTACAAATTGGTTGCAGCCAAACATTAGCAACTTTAACTAATATCCGTGTTATTGGACAGTTTCGACGTAAAGATATGGCTTTAGGCGGACAAGGGGCTCCATTGGTTCCTGCTTTTCATCAAACCATATT